>Ga0070729_10004191_pt1 | contig 15933 bp, 14 predicted proteins | sample tdDd472_FD_66725 | JGI IMG/M metagenome (GOLD analysis project Ga0070729, IMG submission 66725) | Marine sediment microbial communities from the Atlantic coast under amendment with organic carbon and nitrate - tdDd47.2 | ecosystem: Environmental > Aquatic > Marine > Coastal > Sediment | place... | reverse complement strand
GGATTTATTGAGAATCTTCGAAAACGCATCAGCGTTTACCTGAATAACTTTATCTCGGGCCCCTATCATCGCTTTCTAAAGCGTTGTTTGTCTTATCGTTATGTGGTGCTTTCTGTTGGTATCACCTTAATGCTTCTCACCGTGGGTGTTGTTCGGGGGGGATTCATTAAATTCGGGTTCATGCCCGATGTGGAAGGGGACATAATTAATGTCTCCCTGCGCATGCCTCCGGGAACTCCTATTCAGAAAACCGAAGAATATGCGAACTTTATTGTCCAATCTGGCATGGACCTCGTTGCTGAACTGGAAGAGGAGAATAATTCCAAACTTTTCAGAAACATCTATGCAGTGATCGGTGGAACCATTCCGCGTGGTGGCCCCCAAGGTGGTCAATCGTCCGCTGCCACTCATCTCTGTGATGTTTCCATGGAACTGGTCGAGAGTTCTGATCGTGACATGTCATCCGAGGCCATTTTGGAAAAATGGCGGGAAAAGGTCGGTCAGCTTCCAGGCATTGACTACCTGACTTTCTCATCCAACCTCATGCACATGGGCGCGGATTTGGACATTCAACTTGCTCACTCCAATTTCGAAACACTGGAGACAGCTGCCGATCGTCTGAAAGAAGCGATCGCCGAATATCCAGGTGTTGAGGACCTCAAAGACAGTTATGTCGAAGGTAAACAGGAGCTGAAATTAACCTTAACGGACGAAGCACGTACGCTGGGACTCACCGAGCAGGGTCTTGCCCAACAGATTCGAGCGGCGTTCTATGGAGCAGAGGCCAAGCGCCTTCAGATCGGACGAAATGAAGTTAAGGTTATGGTCCGTTATCCACGCGAGGAGCGTGAGCATCTGATTAATCTCGAGAACATGCGGATTCGACTGCCTCAAGGTGGCGAAATGCCATTCCTGCAAGCGGCCCACGTGCAGCGAGGTCGTGGTTTCGCCCAGATTAATCGCAACGACCGAAAACGAGTGATCAATGTGAACGGACGCGTCAACGATAAGGTGGCCAATGCCGGTGAAATTCTGAAGGAACTTGAGGCTGGAATTTTAAAAGACCTCGAAGCCGACTACCCGGGATTGACCCATGGCCTGAAAGGTGAAGAAGAACGAAGAGCCGAAACCATGTCCAGTATGATGGACGGCTTTCTACTCGCGATTTTGGCCATCTTCGCACTCATGGCCATTCCGTTTCGCAGCTATGTTCAACCGGTTATCATCATGGTGGCCATTCCATTCGGCATGGTTGGTGCGATTCTCGGTCATATCCTGATGGGCTATCAGCTCAGCATGCTCAGCTTCTTTGGTGTGGTGGCGCTTTCAGGTGTCGTCGTCAACGATTCGCTGATTCTGATCGATAAAATCAACATCAACCGACGTTCGGGAATGGGACGCATCAAAGCCATTGTTCTGGGCGCCAAGCGCAGGTTCCGCCCCATCCTTTTAACCTCGTTGACTACCTTCTTTGGGTTGATGCCCATGATCCTTGAAACCAGTGTACAGGCTAAGTTCCTGATTCCCATGGCCATCAGCCTGGGTTTCGGGATCCTGTTTGCCACGGGTATCACCCTACTCCTGATTCCTTCTCTTTACATGATTCTGGAAGATTTCCGGGGAAGAAAAAGCATGGAGGAGGCGTCACACCATCCTTAAGGGGATGCCTGCTTTTTCTTTTAAAAAATAGAGGTCCTGAAGCCCAAGTCTGGCGCAGGACCTCTTTTCTTTTGGCGAGAACGGTAAGCTGAACTCACGACTCAGGCAGTGCCTGATTTCGGCCATGCTCAAACTGAAAGGTCTTCCTTCCCATTCAAAAAGGGGCAGCCGTTCAAATTCAGGCAGCCACGCATTGAGTGAAAGCCCGATCAGGATGTTTTTCAAACATTGTTTTCGGGAATGGTCAAATCGATCAAAATGGTCCGGTATCTGCTGATAGAGTTCCTGACCGTATTTTTTCATGGAATGTTGTCCGGATCGAATGCTGGCTTTGAATTCCGATTCGAATGGGTACAAATTTGAATCCCAATAGCCATACAGGCGTTTATCCTCAACCGCTAAATCATGCCTGACTCCAAACAAAACGCCTCGTTTGTAAAAGTGAAAGGTGGAGTCCGCATGATGCATGGGAATGCCAACCAACCCTTTTCCCTGTGCATCCTGCCAGGTCAATTGGAGGAGCAACTCGGGAACGCGCTTGGGCCGGTTGATTCGAATCCCGTTGAAACGGAGCTCGGCTTCTACGGAGCCTCCGTAGAATTCCAACTCTTGAGCGGGGTCGCTTTCCATCGGCTTCTTCGTATGGAACACAAACTGAAAACCTGGAACTGAATAAGTGGTGGGGCAGTCGTTCCATGTTTCATCGATCTTCTTAAGAATGTGATCACCTACCTGGAGTTCCACCGCATCGAACCCAACAAATAGTGACAGGAATGTAATTCCAAATTGGAGCTCTAATTGATCCAGATCCTCCAGGGAGCCGTCTCCATTGAGAAGCCTTTTCAACAGATTCAGTTCTACCTGACTAGGTGGAGCACCATCGTGTGAAACCACCCAGCGTTGCCCTCGCCTTCGGAATTCGATGGTTCTCGGTTGCCCTTCCAGGGCCTTTCTGAGTAGTTGGACCAGGATGTGGACGTCGTTCAAGCTCTGGCGAGAGGCGATTTTCCGAATACCTTTTTGGAGATCAATTTGTGTTTTCAATGATCGCCTCCAACGTTTCGAAGAAATGGCGAATATCGCGCCGGCTTGCCTTGTTCTCCCTAATTTCTAAAGGCAGCGATTTCTCGCCGATTACAAATTGGGAACATCCTAAATCTCCATCTTCGAACGCAATGGAATAGGACCAGAAACCTGTCTCGCCGCGCAGGATCGATAGGCTTTTTTTGGGAAACTGAAATTGGAATTGAGCCTTCAAAGCCTCGAAATCGCTTTCCTTTTTCCGAAAAGAAGCCATTGAAAAGATAGTTGGGAGGAATGGCTTCATGGATTTGAAATAGGGGTCCATTTCATCGAGCACAACCAAGGCTGGTTTTTTCGATTCCGTCCTTTTTGGATTTCGAGGTTGGTCAGAAATAACGCCGTTTGGTAAGCGCTTCATCAGGTCATCTAAACTGATGCGCCTGCCTTCAATCGTTCGAAAAATAGGGCGGTGGGGAAGATCGCTGTCATCTGTCTGGCCGTTGTCCAGTTGGTAAACGAATAGATCGGCTAACTGTTCGGGGCGGATCCTGGGCTGGCGTTCATTTCGCCGTCTCCGCCACAAAAAAAATCCGGTGGTTGGAATTAGAATCATCAGCACCCCAAGAGCTGCCAAGGATTTGAAGTGGATCCAGGACCACCTCAAATCCTCGCCCTGCGTGGGCGCATCGATCAGCCTTCCCGGCATGGAGCTTTCCATTTGCGATGTTGGAGCAGAACCTGTGGGTTGCGGGACAGCCAGTGACGCGGATCGATCCGCAGAGGCATCCATCAAAAGGGACATATCCAGTAGGTACCAGCGCGCATCGAAAACTCTCAGCCAAGCGTGTAACTGGGTTTCTGCTCTTCCATTTAGGCCGACCAATCCAAAGTGTAATTCATTTGGAATGCCCCAGGCATGAAGAACCTGTGCTGCCAGTCCGTTGAGGGTGTCACAATCGCCCCTTTTCGTTTCCTGTAGGTGATCCAGCCAAGTTGATCCCTCAGGACGAGCCAGGCGCTCGTGCTCATAGCGATAATTAGTGGCAATGTAGGTTTGAAGGGCATCGATGCGCTCAGCTATGGGGCGGTCTCGATAGGCGTTGATGAAATCGAGCAGATCCCTGGGGAGCTGATTTTCGATTTCAGCGACCTCTTCCAGCACAGGTTCATGGACGTTTGTCGCTACTATTAATTCGTATTCCAGCCAGCCATCGTGTGTTGGGAGAATATACGGGCGGCCTTGACGGTCTTGAAACACATCTTCCTGGCCTGAATTGGAATGGCGAACGATGGGTTCACGTAAGGTCCACCCGGAGGGGTGGGGCAACAAGAAGGGTTCCGAACTGGAATGGACCAGGCACTGAACTAAAAGGGGAGAGCCTGACTTCGCTCCAGCTTGAGCCATGAATGGAGAGAGATCCCCGCGTGTCGGTCTTGGTTCTGGCTGAAGTGTTTTTGGATCCAGTAGGCCCAAACTAAAGAAAAAAGGGTCGTTTGGACGGTATTGGAAGCCCCAAGGGGCATGTGCCTCGGATGGCGACCCCACTTCGCCTGCACTGACCTGGAAGGAATTCAGGCCTTGAACCTGGTTTTTAGATTCAGGCGAACCTTCACTGGGTTGGTGCGCTTCAAGTTGGCTGGTTGTCAGGTTCAATTCACCGATCATCGAATCGCTTTCAAGGCCGGAGTCGGAGCTATGGTTTGATGGTGGATTGGCCAACGTTGGGGAGGATGCCTGGTGCCGTCCTAGTTGATTGGCCACACCATACACCGCGAACAGGGCGAGCAGAATGAGGATCGCGCGCATGGCCCAGAGCTTGTACCATCGTTGAAGCCTGCCCGATAGTGTCATGGGAAAACTTCGGTCGATGAGGCGGCGATGCAGTCGAAGACATTTTCGGTCGACCTGATCTAGAATGGCGAGGAGCTTGGCGTCCTCATAAATCGAGCGGCGGTCCATCAGCGGTGTGGCGTGAAAAATGTTCAGGTGGATCACAGGACGATAGGCCAGGGGCGGGCTGTTTCGGTTTAAGAATAGTTCGTCAACCTGCTTGCATTGGCGGATCAGAAGGCCACAGTGATAGAGCGAGAAGCTCGACGTCTCACCGATGTCCACACTGCACTCAAAGCCCTTGCCCTTGAAATAGGATGAATGGCTGCGTGTGATCAGCGGTCGGTTGATTTGAGTCTCACCGAGTAAGAGACGTAGATTCCTCTTTCCAGTTGGCCCGTGGATGTGGGGCGCAAAGTGTTCGAGTTGTTCTTGAACCTTGTTTTGAAAATTCGAGGCAGGTTCTGATGCTTTGGGCTTCACGAGAACGATTTGGGTCCCGCTTGACTGGTGGTCCAAACCCAAGGGCCGGATAGGTTGAATGTGGTCTGTTTTTGGCTCAATGGCAATAGCCGTGGCCTGTCCACCTTTCTTCGAATGAACTTCAATGCGTGTGGGATTAAAGCGCAAGACGGACCAGAATCCGACACCGAAAAAACCCAGGCTGTTCTCCGCCTGTTCTTTTGATGAAGCGAACAGGTTGAGCAGGTAATTTTGAATGTCGGATGCCGACATGCCACTGCCGTTATCCAAGCAGGTTAAGCGCAAATGGTTTCCGTCATCGCTGCAATCAAACTGGATAAGATCCGCGCCCGCGTCGCGACTGTTCTGAACGAGTTCGCGAAGAAAGACCCAGTCGTTTTCGCCATACCTCATGGCTTCCTGCTGGGCGCGTTGGAAGAAAGACCGCTTCGTCATACTATGAAATACGCAGGCAGAGCCCGAATGTCCTGAGCTAGGTGCTGCGAAAGGATGTATTTTTCAGCTTTTGCTGATAACAGGGTGAGCAGGCGGGAAGGTACTTCTCTTCGGCTCCAAGGTCCACACTGGGGCCAACCTGGGTGGGCACACCATCTTTGAACTTGAGATTGAAGATCGCCTTCCGATTACAAAAGGCGCAGGTAGTCTTAATTTCCTCAATACTGTCTGAGAGTTCCATCAAGCGGGCCGCGCCCGGGAACAGATGGGTCTTGAAATCGGTCCGCAGGCCATAACAGATGACGGGAACACCGAGCTCGGTGGCGATGTCGCGCAACTGTTCGATGACATCACGGCTCAAGAACTGCGCTTCGTCCACCAGAACGCAGTCGATATCGCGAAGTTCACCCATGGGAATCGTTGAGTCGGGGTGAAGAAGCAGGTCAGCTTCCTTTTCCAATCCTGCCCGTGATTTCACAAATTTGGCACCGAATCGATCGTCCAATGCGGGTTTCATGATGAGTACTTTTTTGCCCTGCTGTTGATAGTTGTGGGCGACTGCAAGCAGGTTCAGGGTCTTCGCGCTGCCAACGGTGCCATGCCGGAAATAGAGTTTTGCCATTTATAGATCAATCCTTGTGCCTGTCAATTTTTGAAATTTTTCTTGAAGTAAAGCGATGAGTTCTACCTGGTTCTTGGAGTCAAACCATTGTCCACTTTCCGCTTGCCAATCAAAATGCCAGGCCAGAGCCTCGCCTGCAACCCAGATTTGCAATGCGGCTTGTTGGGTGTTGATCACGTAGACGACACCCGGGTGATCTTCGAATCGAACCGTTAGCTTCGAATAACCAAAATCGTAGTCAAGTTCATCTTCGTACGCATCCAAGTTATCTTGGAGCCGCTCAAAGAGCTCGTGGGCGCGTTTCTTGTATTCGGTGAGTTCCATATAGCCTCCCGCTGGAAAGTTAGGCAAGGATAAACCCGAATGAAAAACTTGTCAAAATCGGAATGCGGCTTGGTTCATCTGGTTGCGTTAAAAAGAGGTAAGCACAGCGGCAAATCCTTGAAAATATGTTCAATTTTGTCTATTCTCGGAGCCCGGTGACCACGTTGTCCGAAAAAATAGGTAAGTGAGATGTGGTAGTGGAATGAGCTTCGACCTGACAAGAAGCCGAAAAGGAGCCGAATATGAGCGAACAAAACGATAATCCCTTCAAGATCGAAACACTTGGGCCCTGTAAATACAACGCGAAAGATCTTCCTGGCTTAACGAAAATGGGGATTAGTCGGTTCTTCGTCGACGACCGTTCGCGCGTTCCTTTTAATTTCACGTTTATGGAAGATGAGGCCCTTGACCAGGAAGTATGTTTTGAACGCGGCGGTGCCCGCAAGAACCTCTTTTTCGAGTCCAGCAAAGTTCGGGTTGGTATCGTGACCTGCGGGGGAATTTGCCCAGGGATTAACGATGTGATTCGCGCACTCGTCATGGAGCTCTACCACATCTACGGCGTCAAGAATATCTTTGGCTTTCGCTATGGATATGCTGGCCTGAACCCACAGAATGGGCTTTATCCTGTGGAACTCAGCCCAAAGGATGTTCGCGATATCCACATGGATGGCGGCAGCATGTTGGGCAGTAGTCGCGGTATGGTCGATCCTGAAATCATGGTTGAAACCTTGCGGCGCCTGAAAATCAACATCCTTTTCACCATTGGCGGAGATGGGACCCAGAAAGGTGCTCACCAGATACACCTGGCTGCGAAAGAGAAAGAGTACCAGCTCAGTGTGGTCGGAATCCCCAAAACCATCGACAACGACATCAACTACGTATTCAAAACGTTTGGGCTCGACACAGCCGTTGAAATTGCCATGGAGGCGCTTAACTCGGCCCACATCGAAGCGACCGGCGCCATGAATGGTATTGGCCTGGTCAAGGTCATGGGGCGCGATTCCGGCTTCATTGCGGCGCTTTCTGCTCTGGCTTCCTTACATGTCAACTACGTCCTGATACCCGAGGTAGATTTTGATCTGCGTGGCCCGGGCTCCTTCCTGGATGATCTCGAAAACCGCCTGCGAGAGCGCGGATCCGCGGTCGTCGTCGTCGCAGAGGGCGCGGGAGCTCATCTCATGGAGAGTGACATGCGTCCCCAGGCTCGTGACAAGAGCGGCAACATCCTGCACAAGGACATCGGCATGTTCCTCAAGAATGAAATCGCCACCTATTTCGCGGAAAAAGAAATGGAATGTAACATCAAGTACATCGATCCGAGCTACATGCTGCGAAGCATCCCGGCCAACGCCAATGACAGTATTTTCGCCGCCGAACTGGCCCGGAACGCAGTCCACGCGGCCATGGCTGGCAAGACCGACCTCATCATCGGGTCATGGCACAGCCACACCGTCCACGTACCGATCTCCCTGGCTATCGCCAAACGCAAGAAGATCAACCCCAACGGTCACCTCTGGATGGAGGTCCTCCAGGCCACAGGCATGCCAGCCGACCTGAAACGCGTCGAAGACTAGGGTAACAGGCGTTCGTTAACAAATCACATCCAAACTACATGGGAGCCCGCTTCTATGATCCTGACTTAGGCAGGTTCTTGCAAGTAGACCCCGCACGCGAGTTCTGGAACTCTTATTCTTACGTTGGGAATAATCCGGTTAGGTTTGTGGATCTGGATGGTAGAGATCATTCTGAAACAATTGTCACAAAGGCAATTGAGTTTAAGATGAAGTATAGTGCTGACTTTGCAGTACCTAGTGTCGATCCACAGAAGGTAGGGCCTGGAGACGAAAATTCAGTTCGAGGGCAAAACGCCAAAGGACGATATGCCACAAACTCAGATTATAAACGGTTAGGGTTTAATGTTAATAAGTGCAATATTTTCGTAGCAGACGTCATTGACGCTGCCTACGGCCAAAAAGTTTTTCCGCGAAATAAGGTGAACCCCAAAACGGCAAACCAACTAGGACAGTTTTTTGATAAAAATGACACAGGGTTCATGCAACTAAAAAAGGGAGTAATTCTCATTGAAGTTCCATATAGTGATAGGCGAAAGGGAGACATAGTGACCTGGCATACAAGCGATACAAGCGTAACAGGTGGGCATATTGGAATTATTACGACAAATCCAAGTCTTCTTTCTCCTGGAAAGGCAACAAATGCACATACGAATGGAATTGTAGACGACAAATTTACCTCAGTTTCAACTTGGGTTGGCCACTTATTTCATAGCAGACGCGCCTATAGGCTGTTGGACAAAGGAGATCCCGGTTATGATAATGCTATTAAAGGCCCATAGAAGCGCCTACTTCTTGGCGTTACTAGGTACCATTGCTGGGTGTACATTTTTTCAAAAAAAACTCACCAAAAATGGTGAAATTGTTTTCAACGAGTCTTCTATCGTTTGGGGATACCACGAATGGAGATGTGAGACTTCCCAGTGTCGTGAGGGAATACTCCTGGTCAACGGTATTGACATTATCCCAAACATATCAAGTGGTGTAGATGGTATCCAAGTTTTGGAGGTTATACAGGTTTGCGAGGTGATGGGCCATTTAATTGTTGTGTTACAGGAAACTACCGAAAATTTCGCACCGAGTCATGTTGTAATCTTGGACAAGAATTTTCGCCTTATTCAAGCTTTTGAGGGATTTAAGGTTAATCTTAAATGCGAGTTGCAGGACAGTGCTTCCGTAAAAATCATTGGGAAGGATGCCTTCCAAGATATAAAATTGAATAGTCTAACCATATCGTTTGCGAACGGAAAATTTCAACGAAAAAAGGATGGTCTTGGAAGGTCCAATGGAGATTTAGATTAGTCTTCAATATTCCATAGCAATCACCACACGCCACGCCCGGAAGGCTGAAAACACAACGAAGCACTGGAGCCGTAACCTCAACGGTATCAGTGCTTTTTTCTCTTTTAGTCGCTGTATACAAAACCCAGCTTTGGAGCAGCTAAATAGTTGATATAAAGCATGTATACAGTGTTTACACGGGTTCAGCTACCCTGAAAGCTTTGACTGTTGAACCTTAAACGGTAATGATTTTTCCCTGTCTTGAGCTGGTTAACCGTCTTGGGTTTTTTAGCTGCTAAAGTCAAGACCCCAATATGGTTAACATGGTTAACAGCCAAAAAAGGTGCTCTATTCTGTGACTTCAAAACCATCACAGGATCATTCATAAACTCTGCGTCGATGGGCCACTCTCAGAACAAGGACGGTGATTTCTTCGTTGATGATCTGACAAATGATTCGGTGGTCACCGACCCGGTAACGCCAAAGGCCTTTTAATTCTTTTGACAAGGCTTTGCCAAACTGGGTTGGGTCTTCGCTGTTGGCGATGCGTTCCTTAAGGTAGTTGAGGATGGTCCGTTGGACGGCCCGGTCAAGTTTTTTGAGTTCCTTTAAAGCGCGATGATCAAATTCAATCTTCCAGGCCAAGTTCTTTCTCCACGTCCGCCAAGGGGATTCGTTTCCCTGGTTTCGCGAGTCGATCCATGGCCAAATGCAAATCTTCAATGTCCGCGATATGCTCTTCCAGGGCTTCGCAGATGAAGAAAGTGGTGGTTTTCCCTGTTCGTTTGGCTAAACGGCTGATTCGTTCTTCCATTTCTTTGGTTAATTCTACGGCAATCATCGTCATTCACCTTTAACTGGCCATAACCGAGGCCATTTGCTGTCTTTTTAATAGGCTGTCCATGAGAATGATCAAGGCTTGTTGATCTTCCTCAGACAACTTATTGAGGTTCTGGCATAAGCTGTTGAGTTTATAATTATTAATTCTAAAATTACTTACTAGCTTCTTTCGTCCTGCTAACTCGTCAAGGCTCACCTGAAGGATCTCAGCCAGTTGGACAATGGTGTCAAAATGCGGAGTGGCATCCCCGCGTTCCCACCGATTGTACACGCGTGGCGAAATATTCAAGCATTCGGCAAGCTTAATTTGCGTAAGTCCTTTAGAAGTCCTGATTTCTTTAAGTTGTTGCGCAAATTCTGTCATTGTGAAAAACAACCTCACATTCGGCAATTTCTCACTCATTGTAAACCCTCCAGATGACAAGCTTGGCAAGAGTGATTGCAATGTCTAGGTAAATAAGACAATAATGTCCATTCACAAGTTTTGTCAAGAAGTAAAGAACGTTGGTAAAACAGCAAAGTGCAATACCGGACACCCACCAAATACGAAATAATCACTGGCACAACTTGGGTTAAGAGCCAGTTGATTGATTTGTCCGAATCGTTCTGGACCGCCGGCGTCCCGCCAGCCTAAAAACCATGTTTTATTGAGTTGGAATTGCTCCAGATTCGACAAATTTGTTGAAATCTATGTGTGTCGGGGTAATTGCCGGCGAGACACCGGCGGTCCATGTCCCCATGAGGAACCAACTTTCCAGGAAAAAACCTTTTAGCATGTTCATGTTTTGTCCCGATTCCTCCCAAACTTCTCGCTGCACGTATTACGTGCCGAGGAAGGCAAGGTGCGGGGGAAAAAGGCTCGAGGATCCGACACACCATTGGCTCGCGATAGGTGCCGGCTCGACAAGCCTCTTTGATAAAAGGACCGACAACCCGGCTCTGACGGATCGGGCTAATGCTGTAACGGCTCTACGAGCCTCTTGGGGTACAACCTGTATCCGATTCCCCACCCACACGGGCGGGGCTTATCTATGTCGGCCCGCTGGGCCTATTGGGCCATCATAAAATGGACCGGCAGGCCTAAGAGTACAAGCACATAAAACCCGTATCGACATCTGTTAACCGGTATTTCAATTGTAATTGTAATGAAGGCGCCTATCTCAAGGCGCAGCCTTGTTTGGAGTGCGGGGCCCGGGCCCCGCTTTTGCCCATCAATTCTGCCAAAAGCGGTGACAAGTCCCCGCACTCCAGAGGTTTCACCGTGTGACTGGCCGCTTTAAAAATCGAAATCCCCTGGTTGGTAGGGGCCAGGAACGGACTTGAAACTGATGGCAAGCCGGTTCCAAGCGTTGATGTTTGTGACAACCAGAGTCAGATCCACCAGTTCAGGTTCGGAGAATTGTTGTCGAACCTGGTCATACAGATCATCCGAAATGCCTGTTTGACTGATCAAGGTATTGGCCTCTGCCCAGGCCAAGGCCGCGCGTTCTTTTTCGGAGAAAAATGGGGTCTCTCGCCATGCACTTAATGCGTACAGGCGTTGCTCGGATTCTCCGAAGTGTCTGGCATCCTTGGTATGCATGTCCAGGCAATAGGCACATCCATTTATTTGGCTGACCCGCGTTTTCACCAACTCAATGAGTCCATGATCCAGAGTTTTCCGGGTTTGGTGACCATCCCGAATATAATGCTCCATGTCGACAATTGGCTTCAATCCCTCGGGTGCAACTTGGAATACGTTTAATCTTGCTTTCATCTAAAACCTCCGTTTGTTTTTCGATATAGTAAGGTGTATTGCTTATGGGAAATTGTATAAAAGCGACAAAACATGCCTGATCTTAATCTTTTGAATTTTGAACTTAGACAACCAACGAAGCTACTTATGCCCTTTATTCAAGCCATTTGGTTGGTTCGGAATACGAATTTGGAACAAGAGACCGTGTTTCCCGTGCTAAGCGATGGAAGAATGGGCCTGGTTTGCAATTTTGGGGAACCTTTCTACAGTGAAAGCAAGGGTGTTAAACATGTTGCAGCGTACGGTTGTACCCTTTCTGGCCCCAGTCGCCATTTGTCCCAGATGGTCTTTAAAGGACACCTCGATCTTGTGGGCGTGCGGTTTCAACCCGGTGCTGCCTTTCATTTCATTCAGCGGCCCATTTGTGACATGGTCGATAAGGCTATTTTGGCGACGCCCAGTTTATTTCCACAATTTCACGAGCTGTTCGAAATACTTGCTCCAATTAAGGGTAAGGAGCTAATCATTCGAGCCATAGAATCATTCTTCCTGGACCTTATTGAAAGGGGAGACATTCAACCGGACTTCGTTCTTCGCCATCTATTGACCCAAATTCACATGCATCCCGATTGGGATCTCAAAACCCTGTTAGATTCTCAGAACATTTCTTCGCGCGATTTACAACGCCTGTTTAAAAAATATATCGGTATCCCACCAGGTGTTTATATTCGGCTCAAAAAAACAGGCCACGCCAAACACAAAATCGCCGGTGGAAAATTTGTATCATTGACCGGTTTATCCCAAGACGAAGGCTATTACGATCAAGCCCATTTTATCCGCGACTTTAAAACCTTCATGGAGAAAACGCCCTCGAGTTACTACAAACTGAAAAAGGCAAAAAAGGGAGATGGTGCTTGAAATTCCCCAACTGATCTTAGCCCGAAGTAGATAACCCAATACCGAGATAGCCCAATACAGGACACCCATCAAAGATGAATCAGGCAGGCTGTGTTCGCCACTAGGCGAAACCCGACCAGGAAGCTCAGATTAATTGCCTAGGATATTCATCTCTAATATCTGAAATTAATCATGGATGTCCATCTAAAATATCATCCATATTTATTTACAGTTCAACACAAAAGCAGGCCACACATCCCGTGTGGGCTGTTGTGCATAGAGCAGCTTTTTTTAGTCCAGTTTCCATTTTGAGGAAAAGTTGAAAGAGGCGAAATCGACGGTTCCATCCGGCTGGGTAGCCTTCAGAAATATTTCGTTATTGTTGGGGACGCAGTATTTGAAGACGCCCCACCAGTCAAATCCGATTGCATTTCTGCCCTGTGACGCCACCTTCAATGGCTCTGGCAGCGCAAATTGATTGATTTTGACAATCTCAAATTCCGAATTGGGGTCAATGCCTTCTACCACGATCTCAAACTGTTCTTTAGACTTGCCCTTAGCTAGATTTACTTTGTGTTGCTTTTTTTTCGAGTGTGCCTGGAAGGTATTCTCCCACTCTTGTTGATCGGATTCCTTTTTTGCCTTTGACATATCGATCATGACATCGGAACGTGTTTCCAACTCATACTCAGTGCCTTTTAAAACGTTTGCCTGCCGCCCTTTAGCCAGAAGGCCGAGCGGGCCCCAAAAAAGGGTGTGGGCAAAAACGGCTCCGCCTCGCGTTCTACCCTCAGAGCTAAGGTTGTCGCGAACCATTCGAATTTGCTGACCATCAACGGCTTCGACGTACTTAATTATAAAATTCAAGCTACCGGCTTTTCCAACCGAAGCGCTTCCCTTTAAATCCTTTACCTGTCCAACAGCGAGGGCACCGGCTTTTACGAGCACATGCCCGTCCACGACGACATCCTCAACAACTCGGCAATAGATTTTGTCGCCTGTTTGGCTGAGCTTTGAATTGAGGTTCTCCATCAACTCAATTACTACATAAGTTCCCCCAGGAACTTTAACCTCTTGGGCCCATAAAGATACACCGCACCCAAAAAGGCAAAATAACGCGAACCAATTTTTCATTTTTTCCCCTCTCAATGATTCATAAAATCATGAATGATACAAGTCATTGACACATTCATAGATAAGAGCAGTCTATCAAAGACACTTCACGAAAGCCAATCCATATACATATCGAATTTCGCACCCTTGATTCCGGGCCAGGTCTCTTTTCATGTGATGGGCCGAACCCAAAACGCTAAACTGGAACGACCAAGTTTTCTAATGGAGCTACTTTCGAACCTATCACTCGACTACTTCGGGTTTTAACTGTTCGATAACCTGAGTGCTGACCCAGTATACGTCCGCGCCCCAGCCATAACCAGCACTCGTTTTTTTTGCCATTACCTCCTCATAGGTGAGAGGCTTTTCCGAAAAGGATTCTCCGTTATAGCGCCAGCTAACAAAAAACAGGAACTTCCCATCGGGTGAAATCCTGGGCCAAGAATCCGACCTGGTTGAATTGACCTTGTCTCCCAAGTGGATTGGACGGCTCCACGTTTCATCCACATTCCTGAAGCTGACATAGAGGTCATCGTCCCCCAGGCTGTCTTCCATATTCCTGATACTAATCACCATATAGCGCTCGTTGGGATCGACCGCGCCACCAAAAGCCATGTACTTGCGGTCGATCCCTAGATCGATTTTCTGGGGATTTTTCAATTTTCCATCTTTCACTTGGCATTGGTACAGATCAAAATTGATCGTTCCGTCGATTTGAATGCGGTGGTTGATATAGACGTTTCCTTGTGCCGATAAACCGGCCATGTAGAGCGTTTGGTCATCCGCAAAGGGAGTTTCAATGCGCCGTGGTTTTCCATAACCCGCCGCTGTGCGCTCCGTCTCCCAGATATGGCTCTGCCTGGCTGGTTGGTTTGAATCATCTACCGGGCGTTTCGAACCAAAGTAGAGCTTCTTACCATCATACGAATGATAGACGAAACCATCGGCATATTGACCCGACCAGAATGCAAGATCCGGTTGCGTCCAGGTTCCATTAACTTGCTTCATTGTGGTAATAATCCCATAAGGCTTCCCGGCAATTCGAAAGAAGACTTCATTGCCATCAGGGCTAAACGCGGGCCCCATATCATCATGTAGCCCCGTCGAAGCAATGCCTGGAGCAAACATCTCGGCCCTGGTGCCAGGAAGTTTTTGGCCAAGATAGGGGCCTTTGAGAATCTTTGGCTGAGGATCAGTCGCTTCCACATAGAGGGGGCTGAATAGGACCAGGGCTAGCAAAAAGAAATGCAATGGCAGCTTCATCGTCTCTCCTTGGGGGATTATTTTCGAGGAAAATAGAAGGCCCTACTTAGGCGATCCAGCTTTAGCGGAAAGTCATCTTGGGTGATTCATTTTCCATCAAAAGTCTATAGGATATTTTTCGTTCCAAATCAGGATAAGTTCGGGTCTGAGCACATATTTTTCGAAATGTGCCATTTTTCTTCAAATCGGGCTAAGCCCAGACTCAATTATGAAGGTGCAATTGGCAGGACTGCTTATGGGACGATTTTTTCGATCTGAAATTCTTCCCTCAACATCGCATACAGGTATTCATCGCCCCAGGACCCTTTGAAGAAAATATTTTTGATGAAATGGCCTTCACGGCGGAACCCCAACTTTTCAAGCAAACGGCTCGCACCGAGGTTCAATGCATCCGTAACGGCAATGACTCGGTGCTTTTTCATTGATAAAAAGAGGAATTCCAAGAGGCACCTTGAGGCCTCCTCTGCAACCTGTTTCCTTTGATGATTGGGAGAAACTGTAAACCCAATCTCCACCTGGTCCTTGTCGATAAAATGAACGGCGAGATCACCCACGATGGAATCTGAATGCTTGGTTGCTATCGCAAGTTGGTACCAATCGCCCTCAGAACCAAATTGGCGATAGTCCATCTTATTAAACAATGCCAACGCATCTTCATAAGAAAAGCTTGTCCAGCTCTGGTATTTGGCGACCTCGGGAACCGCGCGATACGCGGCAAAGGCCTTGAGGTCTTTTGTCAAGAGGCGTGTAGTTTTACGCACTAGATCGGCGTATACCTTTACGCACTGATACCACAAATACAGAATGAGAAAGGGATCTACGGAAGGCACCCGTAGGGTGACTGGAGTAGATC
>Ga0070729_10004188_pt1 | contig 15935 bp, 12 predicted proteins | sample tdDd472_FD_66725 | JGI IMG/M metagenome (GOLD analysis project Ga0070729, IMG submission 66725) | Marine sediment microbial communities from the Atlantic coast under amendment with organic carbon and nitrate - tdDd47.2 | ecosystem: Environmental > Aquatic > Marine > Coastal > Sediment | place... | reverse complement strand
TGGCAAATGCGTCAAGCGCTCCGGCGCGCTGCCCCCGTCGCCTGGCGCGGCACCGGATCGCGCTGGTTCTCTACCTGCGCAGGACGTACCGGCTGACGGCCGACGACGACGGCACGACCAACGATGAAATGGCCGCCTATTATGCGCGCCGCGCACGGGGCGGTCTGGGGCTTATCATCAGCGAAGGCACGTTCTTCAACGACAAGTTGGGCTGCGTCGCCTATCTCAACCAACCCGGCATCGCCACCGACAAACATTTCGACGGCTGGCGCAAGACAACCACGGCCGTGCATGCCTGCGGCGCTCCGATCATTTGCCAACTCATGCATGGCGGCCGCGTCAGCGCCCCCCGTTGCCTGCACCAAGGGCAATCCCCTGTCAGCGCCAGCGATGGCCAGAGCGACGGCTTCGTTCTCTACACCAACTCCGGCGCGGAAAAAGATGACCGCTTGCTGCAGGGTGATTGGCCGACCGTGACCTTCCCGCCCTGCCATACCCTGACCATCGCGGAAATCGAACGCAGTGCCGACGGTTTCGCAGACGGGGCGGCGCGGGCTGTCGAGGCCGGTTTCGACGGCGTCGAAGTGCACGGCGCCAATGGCTATCTTTTGTATCAGTTCATCGACCCGGACCTGAACCGGCGTGACGACGCCTATGGCGGAACGCCCGAACATAATGTCGCCTTCGCCAAGCTGGTCTGCCGCAAGGTGCGTGCAGCGATCGGGCCGGACAAGATCATCACCCTGCGACTCAGCCAGGACGGCGTAGACAGTTTCACCGGTGCCTGGGCCGGCGACACCGCCTACGCAAAGGCGGTCGGAGAAGCGCTGCACGATTGTGAAGCTGACGCCCTGCACTGGTCCAGTTTCGACTGGCGCGACAACCGCGATCCCAAATCCGCGGACCCGATCCCATCGATCCTATCTGACGCCTCCGACAAGCCCATCATCGTCAACGGCGGAATCACCAACGGCAAGAGCGCCGAAAGCGCGCTCACCCGGGGTCAAGGCGCGATGGTTGCGGTGGGTCGCCCGCTCTTCGCACGTTCTGACTAGCCGCACATCATTCGTTCGGGCGAAGCCTACGACTGGATGGAGTTCGACAGAAAATACGTGATCAGACCGAGTTATGACTACACCCTCGGCTATCCCGCCAATTTGCGTGAATTTGCCTGGACACCAGACCTCTCGGTGCGGCGCGACCCTGACTGGATGGGGTGATCGGAAAAACCAGGCGTTCGAACGGCGTTGATTGCGTGGGCCTCCCCCCCCTGGGGAACATGACCCCCAGCAATTCGCATCAGTTGCCGATGGCGCGATGCGTTTTTGGGACCGCCCCAGAAATACCCCGGATTTTCGGGGGGGGGGGGGCGCCCATACGAGGGCTGAATCGCCCTGTTTTATTGACTCCGCCCCACGCCCCATTTTCTTCGGGAGGCAGGGGCCAGAGGTTCGAACCCTCTCACTCCGACCATAAAACAAGGGCCGCGAGGGGGGCTTTTTCGCTTCTCGATCCGCCGGCATCTGGGGGGCGCCTCAGAAATTCGTGGCGCCCAAGTCAATCCGCCGCCACTCTCGTCCCGGCGTACTTCGAGTGAATGTCCTGGACATCCCCGGTTTGAACGCGACATCCCATCCCCGTCGCCCGACTCCTCCAGCCGCATTGATGGCGGTGATCCGTTCGTTCGACACATTCCGCTTGACCTTGTTCTGCGGGCTGTCGTTTCCTTTGATTTCCAGGGCAGGGTTGATGCCATTGGCAAGACGGATCGGAAAACCCGGAACGTATCGCCGTCGGGATCCGGCCCACATACAGCAGACTGTCCCCCGTCAGCGCCGCCGGGACCTCTGAATTGATTTCACAACAGAAGGTTTCTGGCTCATCGTGGCGTTCGCGAACGTCCCGATACATTGGACGAGGCTGCCTTGGGTGCCGCCAGCGAGTTTCAGCCCGGGTTCGCGTCGCCTCACGACCCGGCCAGCCAGTGGAGGGCGTAAAGGGCCGGCTTTCTTCAGCGCTTCCGACACCGGCCTGATCGACACGGATCATGGTGTGATCGTGGATGTCGAAGCGACACCTGCAAAAGGATCACGACCGGATCCGCTGCAATGGTTACGACGCCGTCTTGCATCGCTCCGCGGACGCATTCACTGTTTCCCGCCGGGAAGAACGGACGCCTTTGCGAGAGCGTTCAAGGGGTAAACCGCGGTCCTGTCCAATTTCGAATAAGGCAGGTCGTTGAGGTTTGAGGTTCCCCAGTCCGGCGTATCGACGATGATAATCTCCTCGGCGATATTCTCGTAGACCGCGCGGAAGTGGGTTTTTGAGCGCAGGACGATCACTCCGAAATCGCGCGGGTTCAACCCGAAAATCGTAAAGGCGTCTTCGTCGACAGCAAATGCGAACCGGCTGACCAGGCTGACGATGATCCCGTCGATGTCGATCAAGGCCGTATCGCCAAGATCGACCGCCTGACCTGTCAGCATCGGGCCCGAGATCCGGTATGTCTTGAGGCCGGTTTCGATCACCTTGCATCGCACCTGCAACCGTTTCCCGGCGCGCGCCGACGACCAGGCTCCGATGTGAAGAACGGTTTCCTGTCCCGCACCGGCGGAGATCGCCGCGCGCACCGCCGCCTCGTCCCAGATGAATGGCACTGCGACTTTCTTGACGCCCTTGTCGATCAACGCCTTCAGCAGGTGGGTGGAATCGTTCATGCGATCCGCGTGCTCCAGCAGCACGATCGGGGCCCGCGCATATTTGGCCTTGATGGCCGCGTAATCCACAGCGTCCGCAAGTGAATACACCGGGGCCGGGGCGCTCAGGGCGCGCCTCTTGCTCCAGATCGTTTCGGCCAATCCCTCGGCGATCGCGTCGACCTCGGATTGACCTGTTTCGCCTACAACGATCACCGAAAAACCGGTGTCTTTCGTGTCCGCGTAGGAAAATCCCGCCATGACGGATATGTCCAGCGCGCCTGGCGCCTCGTCTTCGATCCGAGCCGCCTCGGCCATGATTGATGCAAGCGGGTCAAGATTCGTGGCCGAGAAAACGCTGGGCAGGATTAGTGGGGGCTTGGCGATGGCCATCGAAACCCTGTCCGGCCCGGCGAGCAGGCGCGACATCCAACCCACCGCCCGCTCACCGGTCTGCCCCATATCCACATGCGGCGATGTCTTGTAGGCGACGGCGGCGTCCAGCAGCGCGACCGAGGCCGGGCTGATGTTGCCGTGATAGTCGAACGCAACCACCAGCGGCAGATCGCCGATCACGCGGCGAATGTTCTCGATGAAGAGAAATTCGACATCGGTATGGGACGGGCTGACCGCCGCACCATGCAGGTGCAGGATGACGCCCGCCAGATCCCCGCGCACCGCTTCGAGCGCCGCGCATATCTCCGCACAATACCGTTCCACGGCCTCATCCGACGCCGGGCCGACCGCCCCCTGGTAGGCGTAGACGATCGGCATCAGGTCCAGACCCGCGGCCGCGCCGGCCTTGATGACGCCGCCGGGAACGGTGTTGGTCCCACAATACCGGGCAAAGATATCGGCCGCACGCGCGGCCGAGGCGTCGAACATGCCGTAGGTCGCTTCCTGCGTCAGGAAGCTGACGGATTCGATATGGAACCCGGCAAAGGCGATGCGCATGAAAGTCTCCTTGAGGTTTAAATTGATCCTGTGCGTCAGATCAGGCCGGGGCGCGGCCCGATCCCGCCAGCTTGCTGATCAACGCCAGACCGGCGCAGGCGAACGCGCCCAGCCCCGCCACGACCGGATTCGGCCACAGGCAGGCAAGCGAGGCTAACCCGATCACGACCCGCAAAGGGCGTGTCAGCGGGCTCAGGAAATAGCCCGAGAACGCCGCGCTCAGGAACAAGGTGCCCACCGCCACCGCACCGACCGTCGCGACCACCTGGACCGGGCTGCCCTGGCCCAGAAGCGCCGGGTGGAATACGAACAGAAACGGCATCAGATATTTGATCGCGGCGAAGCGCACCGTGTGACCTGCGACCTTCAGCCAGGGCGCGCCCGCGATATTCGCGGCGACAAAGACGGCGCCGCAAACCGGCGGCGTGATCGCCGAAAGGGTCGCGAAGTAGAACAGGAACATATGCGTGGCCAGAGCGTCGATCCCGAGTTTCCTGAACACCACGATCACCACCGAAACGGCCAGGACATAGGCCGCGGTCGTCGGGATGCCCATCCCCATGATCATGACGACGACCGCGGCCAGCAGCAGCGTGGGAAGCAGATGGCCGCCGCCAACGGCGAGGATCAGGTTCGAGAACTTGATCCCGATCCCAAGGTATCCGATCACCCCGACGAGAATGCCGGCGGCGACGATCAGCGCGGCAAGCGAGATGACGGCCTCTGCCGAGTCGGCCAGAGACGCGATGATGCCGGCGGATTTGGCCCGCATCTCGGACAGGCTGCGCGACAGGCCGAGATAAACCAGGATCATGCAGACCACGGTGTAGAGAACCGACAGGTAGATCGATTTCCCGGTGACGATCATCCCGATCAGCAGGGCGAAGGGGATGATGATCGGCCCCCACACCCCGATGGGCAGAAACTCCTGAAAACTCGGGATCTCCGCCTGCGGCAGGGGTTCAAGATTTTCCCGGGCGGAGTCGAAATGCACGGCCGTCAAAACGGAGAAATAGAACAAAAGTGCCGGGGTGACGGCCAGAAGCATCACCGTGCCGACGTTCATCTCCAGCATTTCAGCCATCAGAAACAACCCGGCGCCCATCAGCGGCGGCGTGATCTGACCGCCCGATGAAGCCGTTGCCTCGATCCCGCCCGCGACTTCCGGCCGGTAGCCGAGGCGTTTCATCATCGGAATGGTGACAGAGCCCGTCATCGCCACATTGGTCACGGAAGATCCGGTGATGGAGCCCATCAGCGCCGAGGAGAGGACGGCGATCTTTGCCGGCCCGCCCCGGTATCGGCCGCCAAGAAACATGGCCAGCCGCATGAATGTATCGCTGACGCCGGTCGCCAGCATCACCGCCCCGAGCATCACGAACAGCAACAACATGCCGGTAAAGATGTCGGTCAGCATGCCCCAGACGCCATCCGTCGATAGATAGAGCATTTCGATCAACGATTGCGGTCGCGCGCCGCCGTGGCCGAGCGTTCCGGGAATGCGATCTCCGAATAGTGCATAGGCAACGAAAACAGCGATAAGGACGGTGAATGCCAATCCGATAGACCGGCGCGAAAGCTCTGCCGAGGCGACGACCATCACGACGCCCAGCCCCCAGTCCCGTGGGCCGGGCTCGTAGTCGTCGAACATGATCGGCCAGTAATGGATGAAAACGTTCAGGCAGGCCGCCCCGACCGCCGCTATTGCCAGCCAATCATACCAGGGGATGCCGCCGCGATCGCGGTCTCTGGCCGGGATGACCGCAAAGCCCATTGCGAAACAGACAAAGATGATAAGCGCATATTGCCGGATATTGGGCAGTTGCCCGAAATAGGTCGTGTAGGCGACAAACCCGAAAAGGGCCAGCGTCACCGCCTTCAGGATGCCGCGGCCCGCCGGGCCGAGCCGGTGCAGGTTGGCTTCTGCGGCCTCATCCTCGTTCGGAAACTGGGGATTTACGTCGATATACTGCGCGCCAGCCATGCGGGCCTCTCCTGGCTTGGGTCATGGCTCCCCGGACGGCGGTGCCGAACGGAGAGCCCCTGTCATTGCCGCACGCGTGGCATGCGGCGCAGCGTTGGTTACAAAAGAGGGTGGCTTACTTCATCTCGGGCGGGATCAGCGCCTCGGGCACATCCAGCCCGATCTCGCGGTAGAAGCGCACCGCACCGGCGTGCAACGGCGTCGCGGATTTATCGATCGTTATCCTGGGCAGATCGCGGTCGCCAAGGCCGGGATACGCCACGCGCTGATCGTCGATCCTGTCCCACATCCCCTTGGTGATCTCGTATCCGGTTTCTTCGTCCATCTCGCTGGTCGCGACAAAGCCGATCCACATGACATTCACGTCATAGGAAGGGGCATCCTTGACCACACCGGCCGGAACGGTGCCGAAATCGATCCATGGCATTTCCGCCTTGATCCCGGCTTTCTCCTCCTCGGTCCAGCCGATCGGCCAGAGCGGGGTGGTAACATTCAGTGCGGCCGTCGCCCCGTCGAGCGTCTTGCCGCCCATGGTTTTCATCTGGCCAAGGCACCGGCCGTCCTGAATCGCCTTGATGGAGGCCTTGCTGTCTGAAAGCTGGATATCCGGCGCAAGCCCGGCGGCCTTCAGCGATCGCAGCATCACCTTCTGGGCGGTCGCACCCGGTACACCCGCGTTGAAGCACTTGCCATTCAGATCCGCCATGGTCGTGGCGCCCGAATCCTTGCGTACCATGATGTTCTGGAACGACGGAACGGCCCACCACAGGACACGGTATTTGTCATAGCCATCGGCGATGGCATCTTCGATCAGGTTGGCGGAAAACCCGGCAAAATCCATCTCGCCGCGCTGCATCGCCTTGTCGTTCTTGGCAAAACCACCCAGCGACACGACAGTGACGTTGAGGTCGTCGCTGGCGTCGCTGACCGCTTTTGCGATGGCCGTGTAATAAGGGTAAAATCCCGAAGTAGTCGTTGACCCACCCATGTTGAGCTGGGTCGTGTCTGCCATGACGGCCGTCGACAAGCCGGCCACGAGGGCAATGCCCGAAAGCCCCGAGATGAGGGAATGCATGGTCATGATCTGGGTGTCCTCTCCTGTCTGCGTGGCGGCCTGTGTCCGGCCGTTCCGTTCTGTGCAGGCGGAGGATTGCGCCAATGGGCCCTGCAGTCTATTGCATTAAATTAATGAAATAATGCAAAATTTGCATGATACGGGCTGACCGGGCCCGACACGGAGGAGCCGGCAAATGCGCCTGTCGACGCTGGAATGCTTTGTCATCCTGAACGACATGGGCAGCTTCCATGCCGCTGCGAATGCGCTGAACCTGTCACAGCCGGCGCTGAGCCGGCGTATTTCGACGCTTGAGGCCGACCTCGGGGTCAAATTGCTTGATCGCAAGCAGAAAAAGGTGACGCTGACCCCTGTCGGTGTCGAATTCCTCGAAAATGCGAAGCAAATCGTGGCGTTGAACGACAAGATGGTCAAACGCACGCGGGAGGTTGGCGTCGCCACCGGGCGGACCATTTCGGTCGGGACGATACCGTCGCTGATCGAACCGCTGGTCATCCCGGTGGCCCGGAACTTCAGCGCCCGATACAAGCTGGTGCGCCTTTCGGTGCATGAGGCGAATTCCGATACTGTGGTGAAATTCGTCGCGAACGGAGATGTGGATTTCGGGATCGGCATCGCCATGACCCGGCCCGAAGAAACCGAGTTTGTGCCTTTGTTTTCCGAGCCACTTTGCGTCGCATTCTCCAACAACCACGTTCTCGCTCAGGAGGACCGGATTGGGTGGAAAGTGCTCGAGGACTTCCCCGTCTCTTACAACTCCTCGAGCAGCGGCAACTGGCTGCAGATCCAAAGCGCCCTGAGATCGCGAGAGGTTTACCCCGACTGGCGCCATGAGTGTCTTTCGTTGATGGGGGTCCTGTCCTTTGTCGCCACAGGATCGTCCATTGCCATTCTGCCCAAGTCGCTGGCGATTTCGGATCTGACCAAGTCCCTGACATTCAGGGAAGTACCCGATGTTCCCATCGAACGACAGATTGGCGTTTTCTACAAGCCGACACGCCGGTCGATCGACCTGGTCGATCGGTTTCTGACCATGATCCTGTCGACAGCTGCCGAGCCGGCCTTCCTGCAAAGGATCGGATCAAAGCCTTCGGGCCGATACAGGAAAACGCCACCAGACCGGCAGCCTGAATAGGGCGGCTTCCGGCAGGTTCATCTCTGGCTTGCAACCTGTCCGCCGGATCGAAAGGGCGATGGCTGCCCAGTTGAGATCTGTTGCGCAGACCCTGAAGGGGGTTCACCCGGTGAGGCCAGTAGGTTCGATCCGGGCCAATCGCCGACAGCCACCGTCAGGGCAACGGGGGGCCGGATCCAGTCTATAGAGGACAGACTTCACACATGCAGGTCAAAGGCTTCGATGATCGGCAAGGGTAAATGCTGTGACCATGCGGCAGTCCTGCGTCGGGAAAACAGTGCCCCACATTGTTTTCTGATCCTCCTCACCTTCTTCAAAACCAAACAGGCCGAGCTTATCTGGCGGCGGTCATGGGCGGCGCTGGAACAGGATCACCAGCAACGCCAGCAGCGACGATCCCAGCATCAGGAGCAGCGAGACGGAGTTCAGAAGGGGGGTTGAGCCTTCTTTCAGCCGGTCGAACATGGCGATGGTCAGCGGCGCGTCGGAGCCCACCAGCATCAAGGTGGTGTTGAAGTTCTCGAAGCTCATCAGAAAGGCCACGACCACCGCGCCGATCATTGCCGGGGCGAGGAAGGGGAGCGTGATCGTGCGCACCGCCGTCAACCGGTCCGCCCCGAGGTTCAGCGCCGCCTCTTCCAGCGTGCGGTCGAACTTCTGCAGCCGGGCCGAGATCACCAGTGTCGCAATCGTCGTGATGAAACTGAACTGCCCGAGGATCACCAGCAGCAGGCCGGGGCGCAGCGCCTGGATGTCCATTTGGGCCAGATCCCAGACGCCATTGGCCAGCGTCGACGAGAACACGAGGATCGAGATGCCCAGCACGATGCCGGGGATCACCAGCGGCAAGAGCATCAGCACGTAAAGCAGCCCCTTGCCGCGGAAATCGTAGCGGTTGAACAGGAAGGCGTTGGTGGTGCCGACGCCGACCGAAAGCACCGCCACGCAGACCGCGACAAAGGCCGAGGTGCCCACCGCGCGCAGGATCCCGCGTTCGTGAAAGACGCCGATCTGCGGGCGCTCTTCGCCGAAGAACCAGTTCCAGGTGAACCCCTCCCACGGCAGCGAGGGGAACTGGCTGTCGTTGAAGGCGAAGACCGCCACCACGGTCAGCGGCAGGGCGAGGTAAAGGAAGAACAGCGCCACGTAGCTGCCATAGACCAGGCGGAAGGCGCGGGATTGCGGGATTGTCGGGATCATTTGGTCACCCCATCGTTTCCTTGAGGGTCCGCCCGGTCAGCCGCAGCATCCCCCAGACGATCACCGAGGACAGCACCAGCAGCATGAATCCGAACGCGGCCCCCAACTCCCAGTTCGAGCGCACGATGAACTGGTTGTAGATCATCTCGGTGAACCACAGGCTGTCCTTGCCACCCAGCATTGTCGGCGTCAGGTAGTTGCCCAGCGAAAGCATGAAGACCACGATGCACCCCGAGACGATGCCGGGCATGGCATGGGGGATGATGATCTCGCGCAGGACGGACAGGCCGTTGCCGCCAAGGTCGTAGCCCGCCTCGATCACACTGTCGTCGAGGCTTTCGAGCGTGGTCACCAATGGCACCACCATGAACAGCATCGAGGTATAAACGAGGCCGACCATCATGGTGGCATCTGTATAAAGCAGTTCCACCGGCTGATCCGCCAGACCCGTCCATTGCAGCAGGTTCGACACGATACCGGTTTCGCGCAGCAGGATCATCCAGCCAAAGGTCCGCACCAGTTCCGACACGTAAAAGGGGATCAGGCACAGCATGAAGAGCACCTGCTGCAATCGCCCCTTTGCCATCTTGGCGATGTAATAGGCCACCGGAAAGGCGATGAGCAGCGTGATCGCCGTGGCCAGCACCGACATGACCGCGGTGCGCCAGAACGTGCGCAGGTAGAGCGGCTCGGTCAGGGCCTTTTCGTATTGCGTCAGGCTGGTCTCGTAGACGCCGAAGCTGACGCGTTCGCGCAGCGAGATCAGCAGCATGTCGACATGCGGAATGAGAATGAGCAGGCCGAGCCACAGCACCAGCGGTGAAAGCAGCAGGATGAACGCGATGCGGGACTGGTGGCGCATCACGCGGCCCCGAAGCAGGCGGCCTGATCCGCGGCCCAGCCGATATGCACCGTGTCGCCGCGTTTCAGCGACGCGAATTCGCCCGACTGGGGGAGGGTGACCTCCAGGATCTCGCCCGCATCGTCCTGCACCAGCACGCGCGAGGCCGCGCCGTTGAACAGGAGGCTGGTGACGGTACCTTTCAACTGGTTGTCGAAACGCGACAGCGCCTCGGCGCTGCCGGCAAGGCGGATCGTTTCCGGGCGGACGAAAATCTCGGCGTTGTCGCCTTCGGACAGGGCGGCCCCGGCGGCGCGCATGGCCAAACCGGTATCGGTGCGCAGTTGCATCACGCCGCCCTCGGCCCGCTCGATGCGGCCTTTCCAACGGTTCGATTCGCCGATGAACCCGGCGACAAAGGGTGTACCGGGCCGATAGTACAGATCCTGCCCGCTGCCGACTTGCTCGAACCGTCCAGCGTTCATCACGGCGATCTGGTCGGACATGACCAACGCTTCGGACTGGTCATGGGTGATGTAGACGAAGGTGGTGTCGAACGCGGCCTGAAGTGCTTTCAACTCCACCTTCATGTGCTCGCGCAGCTTCAGGTCCAGCGCGCCAAGCGGTTCGTCCAGCAACAGCACATCCGGCTCCAGCACCATGCAGCGGGCGATGGCCACGCGCTGCTTCTGCCCACCGGACAATTCGTCCACCTTGCGCCCGCCGATCCCCGGCAGGCCGATGCGGTCGAGCGCCTCGTCCACCTTGCGGCCGATCTCGTCTCTGGACATGCCGCGACGGCGCAGACCGTAGCCGATGTTCTCGGCGATGGTCATCATCGGGAACAGCGCCAGATGCTGGAACACCATGTTCACCGGTCGCTTGTTCGGCGGCGTATCCAGCACCGAGCCGCCCTTGATCCGGATGTCGCCCGAGGTCGGGTCGAGAAAGCCCGCGATCATGCGCATGATCGTGGTCTTGCCGCAGCCCGAAGGCCCGAGGATTGAAAAGAAGCTGCCCGGCGGCACCGAGAAGGAGACGTTGTCGACAGCCGTGGTATCGCCGAATCGCTTCACGAGATCGACGCACTCCAGATCAGGGGTCATGTGTATTCCGTAAAAGGGGGCGGCACCTGGCAAAGGGTGCCGCCCGGATGGTCAGTTGGCAGCCTGGACGCGGTCCAGCACTTCGCCTTCGATGGTTTCCAGCCCGGCGGGGACCGGCGGATACCACTTGATGTTGTCGATGGCCTCTTGCGGAAAGCTCGCCTGATACTTGGCCTTGAGACCGGCCTCGGCGAACTCGTCTGCCCCGGCAGAGGCGGTGAAGTTGCCTGCCGCTGCGGTGATCATGGCCGCGATTTCCGGCTGCATCACGAAGTTGATCCACGCATAGGCGACATCATCGGCCTGGCCCTTGGCGGGCAGGACAAAGGTATCGATCCAGCCCAGGGCACCGGATGCGGGCGCGACAAAGGTGATGTCGGCGTTGTCGTCGTTCAGCTTCCAGCCGCCGGTATCCCACGCCATGGACGCGGTCACCTCGCCCGAGCGGACCAGGTTCATCAGCTCGTCGCCGCCGCCCCAGTAGGTTTTGACGTTGGCCTTGCACTCGACCAGCTTGGCCTCGACCTTGCCCATGATCTCCTTGTATTTTGCCTCGTCGCCGTAGGCCGCAAAGGGATCTTCGCCCATGGCGAAGGCAAAGCCGATCAGGGTCGGACGTTTCAGGCGATAGGACACCTTGCCGGCGACAGCCGGGTCGCAAAGGTCGGTGTAATCCTTGACGATGTCTCCGGCCTCGGCGGTGTTCATTACCAGGCCGGAGGTGCCCCAGACATGCGGCACGCCATAGACGTCACCCTTCACCGTGGTGTTTGCCATCGTGGCCTTCAGCATGGACGGGATGAACTGGTCCTGGTCCAGCTTCGAGACATCCATCGGCTTGTAGATGCCGAATTCCATCTGCGGGCCCATCACGCGGTCCTGCGAGGGCTGCGCGAGGTCGAAGCCGCCACCGCCGGTTGCGCGCAGCTTGGCGATCATTTCCTCGTTGTTGGATTTCGTCACTTCGACGGTGTGGCCGGTCTGTTTCTCGAACATCGCCACCACGTCATCGGGTGCGTAGCCGCCCCAGGTCAGAAGGCGCAGCGTGTCAGCCTGCGCAATGGAAGCGAGACCCGCCAGCAGGGTGCTGGCCAGCAGAATGGTTCGGGTCATGGGGTGTCCTCTCTGTTGTGTTCTGTGATTCCGGAAAGAGTGCTCGCATTGGACCAAATGGTCAAATTATAGTTCAACGCGAAACGCCTCGTTGTCACACGATATTGCGAAACCGATGTGACAACCCGGAGAATCTTCGTTCGTCCTGCACCACTTGCGTGGAAATCGCACGTCGCATGGTTGTCAGGCGGAACCATCGCACCGGGCCGGGCTCACCGCAAAGCTCGCCCCTCTCTGCCATGATCCCGTCGAGGCGCGTCTTCGGCGATTGGTCCGAGACAGGGGGGAGGTCGCCCCATCCCTGGGTCGCTTTCAAACCACAGCGATGATCCGGCGCAGCCCGATCCGATCCAGGGGGCAAACCCAAAAGGGTCATAAGGGATATTGACACAAGCGCGGGCGCGGGACGCTTTATGCGTCGCCGCCGGCTCAGGTCGGCTCCCTCTAAGGTGCGACAGGCGAATTACCAAGAACGACCGCACCGCCGGGGCTTGCAACCGGGTTGCCCTATGCCTCAGGGTTCGACAGTAGACCACAGCGGATCGAGTCCATCCGGTGCCTCGCCTCACAGGCAGCCGAACGGGGCCGGAGGGACACGAGGAACGGAACCCCAGCAGAGGGCCGGCGCCCCTGAACATGCGAAAAGGTAGCGGAGAACAATGGCCGAGGCGAAAACCTACACGTACCAATCGATTGCGCGCGCCATCCAGGATCATGGGATCGACACCATGTTCGGCCTCATGGGGGACGCGAACCTGTTCATGGTCGATCACTATGTCCGCGCCTGCGCCGGCACCTTCGTTCCGGTCGCCTTCGAAGGCAGCTCGGTCCTGATGGCGCTGGCCTATTCGCATGTATCCGGCCGGGTGGGCGTGGCAACGGTCACCCACGGCCCGGCCCTGACCAACTGCACCACCGCCCTGACCGAGGGGGCGCGGGGGCATATCCCGATGGTGCTTCTGGCGGGCGATACGCCGGTCATGACGCCGCAGAACCTGCAGAACATCGATCAGCGCGAGTTGGTCAAGGTCACCGGCGCCGGGTTCGAGCAGATCCGCGCGCCCGAGACCGCGGCCTATGACATCGCCCATGCGTTCTACCGCGCCCGGGTGGAGAAGCGGCCCATCGTCGTGAACATGCCGTCCGATTTCATGTGGCAGGAAGTGGCCCATGAAAAGACCGTGTTCCAGGCCTTCGACGCGCCGGCCTATGTGCCCGAGGGCGACGACCTCGACGCGGCCATCGGCATGATCGCCTCGGCCAGGCGCCCGGTCATCCTGGCCGGGGCCGGGGCGGCCGGGGCCCGCGACAAGCTGATCCGCCTGGCCGACCGGCTGGAGGCGCCGCTGGCCACCACGCTCAAGGCCAAGGGGCTGTTCAACGGCCACCCCTACAACATGGATATTTTCGGCACGCTCAGCACCCCGGCGGCCTATGAGGTGATCGCCAAGGCCGATTGCGTCGTCTGTTTCGGCACCAGCCTGCACTATTTCACCACCGACAAGGGTGCTCTGATGAAGGGCAAGCGCGTCGTTCAGATCAACAACAGCGTCCCCGAGATCAGCAAGAATTTCCACCCGGATGCCGCGCTTGTGGCCGATGCGGGGCTGACCGCCGACAATATCGTCTATTGGCTGGACGAGGCCGAGATCGCGCCCACCGCCTTTACCGGCGAGCTGGACATGGCGGAACTGACGGCGCACCCGGCGGGACAGGCCGAGAAATCCGCGCCCGGCTACGTGAATTTCGTCTACGCGCTGGACCGGCTCGAACAGGCGCTGCCCAAGGATCGGGTCCTGACAACCGATGGCGGCCGCTTCATGACCGAGGTCTGGTGCCGGGTGTCCGCGCCCGATCCGCACAGCTTTATCGTCACCGCGAATTTCGGCTCCATCGGCCTTGGCGTGCCTGAGGCGATCGGCGCGAGCCTTGCCGCGGCCGGCCGGCCGGTCGTGCTGTTCACCGGCGATGGTGGCTTCATGATGGGCGGGGTGAACGAATTCAACACCGCCGTCCGCCTGAAGCAGGACCTGATCGTCATCGTCTGCAACGACTCCGCCTATGGCGCCGAGCACATCCAGTTCCTCGACCGCAGCATGGACCCCGGCCTTTCCCAGTTCGAGTGGCCGCGGTTCTCGGACGTGGCGACCGCGCTGGGGGGGCGAGGCGTCCACGTTCAATCGAACGACGATCTGGAAGCCGCCGTCGAGGCGATCGAAACCCGCGACGGACCATTGCTGATCGAGCTGCGCCTCGATCCCAACGACGTGCCCCGAATGCGGCTGTGACGCCGGCCGGACTGGCGCGCGCCCGCTTCGGGTCTGCAGCATTGTTGTCTTTTCGCTGTGGCATCTGGCAGTCTGTACATATTAGGATTTTCGCATGGCGAAAGGAGCCGGGATGGACAAGAAATACGTGATCGGGGCCGCCGTCGCTGTCGGGGCGCTGGTGCTGGTGCCGGGCCTGGCCGCGGCGCTGGCCCGGGCCGGAGAGCCGCTGAAACGCGCTGCCGTGCGCAGCGGCGCCACCGCCTGGGACGAATTCCGCAAGGCCGGATCGGAAGTCTACGAACACATGGAAGACCTGGCCGCCGAGTTCCAGGCCGAGGTCGCGGCGCGCGAAGCGCAGCCCGAGGCGGCAGAGCCGGACGCGGCATCGGGCGTGCGGGATGCCGGATAAGCTGGTCACGCTGGAGTGCCACCATTCCGTGGCCGGGCGCGCGCGGTTGCGCCCGTCGCAGGAGATGGAGGCCGAAGATCTGCTGGCTCTGTCAGACAGGGTGGCCACGCTGCCCGGTATCTCCCGCGTGCTGGCGCGGCCGAACACCGGCAGCCTGATCCTCGAATTGGACGCCGATCCCGAAACCGTCTTTGCGGCGATGGAGGCGCAGGACATCGCACGGGTGCGCGCGCCTGCGCCGCCGCCGCCGATCGGTCAGGTCGCGCAGCTCGGCATGTTGCAGGCCGACATGAAGCTCAAGCAGAGCACCAACAGCGCGCTGGATCTGAATACGTCCATCGCGCTCTTGCTGGCGGTCATCGCGGCGTTTCAGGCCAGCCGCGGCAAACTCGCGGGGCCAGCGACCACGCTGTTGATGTCGGCGCTGTCGGCGCTGGATCGCGGCGCCAGGAAATAGGCCCGCTCAGGCCAGTCGGGCAGCGGCGGAAACCACTTCCCACGGGGTGTCGATGTCGCTGCGCCCCATCTGCCCGCCGCAGGCGAGATCGCGAAAGAACCGCCCGCCGCGCTCTGTCGGCAGATGCGCCAGACCCAGCCGTTCGGCGACAGCCCCAGCACGGAAATCGAACACCTCTGACAGCCGTCGGGAAAGCGCCGCGTCATCAACCCCGCCGCTGCCGAAGGTATCGACCTCGACCGAGGCCGGGGTGTCGTCGCCCAGCAGATAGGAAAGTTGAACCTCGCATTCCCGCGCCAGTCCGGCGGCAATGACGCAGCGCGCGGCCTGCCGGGCGGCGTATTGCGCGCTCCTGTCGATCCGGTCGGGCCCCTTGCCACTCAGCGCCGTGGCGCTCTGCCGGCAGTGGCCCCCATAGGTGTCGTCACCGATCTTGCGCCCGGTTAGGCCCGAATGCGCCTCTGGCCCGGTGCGCCCGGCAATGGGGACGCAGACCAGGCGGGTGGCGGCGCTCGGCACCAGCCGCGCGCCGTCGAACGCGGGCTCCAGCACCTCGACGCGCAAGGCCGCCTCGATCTGGACCGGCGTCAGGTCCGTATCCGCCCCGAAGGCCAGCGCGATGGCCGGAATGGCGACCGGGCTGCGGTTCTCAAACCGGACCGCGACCTGCGCCTGCGCATCGGACGAGAGCCAGG
>Ga0070729_10004185_pt1 | contig 15939 bp, 15 predicted proteins | sample tdDd472_FD_66725 | JGI IMG/M metagenome (GOLD analysis project Ga0070729, IMG submission 66725) | Marine sediment microbial communities from the Atlantic coast under amendment with organic carbon and nitrate - tdDd47.2 | ecosystem: Environmental > Aquatic > Marine > Coastal > Sediment | place... | reverse complement strand
TGCCGAGGAAAGGAAAAAGGCTTTAACCGGTGTCCCCAAGTGAGCTGCCAGATGCATGGTGCCTGTGTCGGGCGTCAGAAGCATATCGAGCGAGTCAACAATCTCGACCAACTGTGTCCAGTCAGTCTTTCCGGCCAGATTATCTGTTTTTTCTTGAAGATTTTTAGGGAGTTCCTTGATTACCGCCTGTCCTGCCGCAGCCTCTGACTTGCCACCCAGGAGCACGATCCTGTCAGTTTTGCTTGAACTTCCTAACGTGGCTGTGGCCTTTGCCAGAATATCTGCCGGCAACGAACGGCGTGACTCTCGTCCAGCCAGGACAACCCCTATTCCGCTGCCTTTGGCTTTAGCTTCAGGATTGACCGATTCTGGTGATATCATGTCAGGGCAATACCCTGCCCAAAAATCAACGAGATTTATGGCAATACGCCGGAAACTGGACCAGCGCATGGCCATTGACGGCCATAGGCCTATCATTTCCTGCCCATTGTTCCATCCGTAACCTTCAACTGTTTCTGGATCGAAAAGTGCTGCAAGCCTGAAATTCAAGCCGGAGAAGTTGAGATTGTAGATCGTTTCAAAATCGATTGATTTGAGCTTGTCAAAGGCTTTGCGGTTGTCCACCAACATGGAGCGCATGGCCTCTGAGTTGCTCAGGCCGGTGCCGTGAGCAGTTACTGGATGGATGACCACATCAGGATAAACCAGACGTGCCAATTGCTGTAGGGATTTGTCTACGCAAAGGTGAACAGTAGCGTCATCACGGGCGCATAATGTCGCCAGAAGCCGCTTGGTCTGTATGAGGTCCCCGAAACGGGCCAGTTGTATAATAAGGTAGTTTTTCATTATTCCAATCAGTGATTGTCAAATTCTTACCGTAATTTCAACGGATATTGCAAGAACCGGGCAATTCGTATTTTACATGAGTGCTTGCATTGGTTATCAAGACCCATGCGATATTATCCGATCTTCGTGAACTTGAAAAAGAAAGCCTGCCTTGTGGTTGGCGCTGGCGATGTGGGCAAGCGGAAAATCCAGTCCCTCATTGACTCAGGGGCCGGGCATGTGACCATCATTGAGACCCGCCCAGCCGGTCCTGAAATGGACTCGATCATTTCTTTGGATAATGTGGATTTTAAATGCCGTGAATTCGTGGATCAGGATCTAGATGGAAAATTCCTTGTCATAGCCTGCACATCCAGCGAAGAGGTCAACTGGCGCATCAGTAAACTCTGTTCAGAGCGCGGTATTCTTTGCAATATCGTGGACCAACCGGAAAAGTGCAGCTTTATCGTTCCGGCAACGGTGAAACGCGGTGATTTAACAGTCGCTATCTCCACTGCCGGTCAGAGTCCTGCCATGGCAAAACGTATCCGCAAGGAATTGCAGGAAAGTTTTGGAGATGAATACGGCAAGCTGCTGACTGTCATGGGACAGGTTCGATCGCTCATGCTTGGACTGGGCTTGGACACGAAAGCAAATACCGCTGTGTTCAGAACCTTGGTCAATTCAGAACTTTTGGAGGCAATCAAGGTACAAGACCTTGACGCTGCCACGGAAATACTTAAAGAATCTTTGCCCGACCAGTTGTACGCCAATATCCCGGAGTTGCTTGATGGGCTTGTTTGAATCGCTTCATATTTTTATTATCGCACTGTACGCTCTTGGCACCGTGCTTTTCCTTGTTGGTGTCTCTACTGACAATGATAAGTTGAAACGCGTAGCCATCTGGCTTGCTGTCGCAGGCTTCACATTCAATACTATTGATTTGGCCCTTGTGCTTGGGCGCGACACTGCAGCGTTGAACGCAGGTAAGTTCTATTTTAATATACTGGCCTGGTGCGTACTTGCCGTCTATTTCTTCCTCTGGTGGCGCTTGCGCCTTGAATTCCTGGCCATCACAGCCCTTCCCTTGGCCCTGCTGCTTTTTGTCGCCTCTCTGGCCTTGGGAGGCATCCGTATTGTCATGCCACCGGAACTCACTGTTCTCTTTTTCGGTCTTCACATAGGTTCACTTGTTTTAACACTTGGTGTGCTCATGATGGCTTTTGGGGCTGGACTTGCCTTCATCTATTACAATCGCAAGTTAAAAACCAAGGCTGGACTTTCCAGTCTCGGCAAGGATGTGCCGTCTCTCGACAAATTCGACACAGTCAATAGATGGGCCGTTGTCATTGGATTTCCGCTTTTCACTCTCGGATTGTTCTCGACATTTTTCTGGTATTGGATCGCACCCGGAAAGATTTTCACCTGGGACATAATGAAGATAGGCTCACTGGCCGTCTGGTTTTTATATGCATTCCTTTTCCACCAACGAGTGGTCTTGGGATGGCGTGGCCGTAAACCTGCGATCCTCGCCATTTGGGTCTTTGCCGGTATGTGCGTATCCCTAATCCATCACACGATTACATTCAGGGCGATGCCATGAATAGAAAGATAATCCTCATAGGTCTCAACCACCGTACAGCAGGAGTCGAAGTGCGTGAGAAATTCGCACTGACAGACGTTGAGAATTTTGAAAAAGGGCTCATGGCCCACTGTCCAGTGAATGAATGTATGGCTCTTTCCACCTGCAACCGCGTGGAAATAATAGCCATTACTGAGAATGTTCCCGAACGGGATGCTCTGGACTCCCTGATTCAGTACTGGGCAGGAGTTTGCAAGGGGTCACCGGAATTGTTGGTGGATAATATCTATCAATACTCTGACATGGAAGCTGTTCATCAAGTATTCACTGTAGCATGCAGTCTTGATTCCATGGTCATGGGAGAGCCGCAGATTCTTGGTCAACTCAAGGACGCATATCGTACTGCTGTGGAGAAAGGTACTGCCAGAACCATAATCAACCGTCTGTTGCACAAGTCTTTTTCCGTCGCCAAGCGCGTTCGCACTGAGACAGCCATTGCATCCAGTGCAGTGTCCATCAGTTTTGCAGCCGTTGAATTGGCCAAGAAAATTTTTGGAGACCTGGAAGGAACTAAAGCCATGCTTGTTGGTGCTGGTGAAATGGCCGAGCTGGCTGCAACTCATCTGCTTCATAATGGCGTGCAAGATGTCATCATCGCTAACCGAACTCTTTCTCGTGCGAAAGAACTGGCAAATAGCATGGGCGGGGAACCTATTCAGATCGAAAACTTGCCGGACAGACTGCATGAAGTTGATATTGTAATCAGTTCGACTGGCTCTCCAGTGGCTGTGATCAAAGCCAAGGACGTGAAAAACGTTCTGAAGAAGCGCAAAAACAAGCCCATGTTTTTTATCGACATCGCTGTGCCACGTGATATCGATCCCGACGTCAACAGCCTCGACAACGTTTATCTATACGATATTGATGATCTTAAAGAGGTCGTTGATGAAAACATGGCCCAACGGCAGGAAGAAGCTACCAAGGCCAAGGCCGTTGTTGAACTTGAGACTACAGTATTTGGTAACTGGCTGAATTCACTTGAGCTTCAGCCTACTATTGTCGATATGGTCGATAAAACTGAAGACGTTGCTCTTCGAGAGTTAAATAAGACCTTGAAGAGAATCGGGCCGGTTGACGAAAAATCTCGTAAGGCATTAGAGACTTTAGTTCTTTCTGTTGCCCGCAAGTCTCTTCATGAACCTATTTGCTTTTTGAAACGACGCACTCAGGAAGAAGGTTCGGCCGAAAGGTTCATCGACATGGCCAGGCGTATGTTCAACCTTGATGATGAGAGCATTCCACCGGAAGCTCATCTTGATCGCAAGCCTGATGCCTGTACTTCTGAAGACATTGAAAAGCTTATCGATATATCCAAGAATAAGGAACAATAATGCGCACCTATCTTTTAGAAGATCTGATAGACAAAGATTATAAAACGATCATGGAAGCCTTTGACAACCTCGGTTTCAAGGGACCTATTGATGGTATTTACTATATTCCGATGCCCGAAGAGTTGCTTCAGCAAGAACAATTGGATCACATGGGGGATTGTGGCCCTTATTTCATGGCCCTTGAGTGCATTGAGCAGTTTGAAGATAACAGGATGAAACTTGAACTTCTTGTACGCGCCTCGAGTAAAATCCGTTGTTCATGCGTCTCTTATGCAACACCAAAACAACGTGAACACATGATTGAGTACCTCGACCAATTCATCGAGGAACTCGAAATTTCCGTCTAGATATGACCAGCGCGCCCCTAAAAATCCCGCAATCATTGCAGGATTTGCCACCCAAGTGGGCGCATTTCTGCCTACACGTCGAAAAATTCATTGCTGATGACCTTTGTGTTGACCTGAATGGCAAAATTCTTGTCACGGCCTATTCTGGTGGTGTAGATTCGACCGCCCTTCTCCTTGTACTGCATTATCTCGCTTTAAAAAACGGTGGTCGTGTCATTGCTGCTCACCTTAATCATAATTTGCGTGCTGAGGCTGATGATGATGCCAAGTGGGTCCAGTTTGTCTGCAATGCAATGGGTATTGAGTGTGCCGTTGAGTCTAAGGATATTAAAACATTGGCTCAAAAGAATGGTGTCGGAGTTGAAGAGTTCGGCCGTACAGTAAGATATGATTTTTTTCGGGATTTACTAACCGTAAATAAGGCTGATTATGTGGCCGTAGGTCATCATTTGGACGATTTGTGCGAGGACGTTCTCATGCGCCTGACTCGCGGAACAGGTTGGCCTGGCTTGTCCGGCATGACTGGCTATGATCCAGCCCGGAATCTCATTCGCCCTCTCCTTCTGACATCAAAAGAAACATTGATTGATTTTCTGACTGATATTGGCCTGTCGTGGCGAGAAGATGCTTCAAACGCAGATCCGGAGTGGATGCGAAACAGAATCCGCAACGATGTATTGCCCCTTTTCCTGAAAGAGAATCCGAATTTTCCGGAATCAATTGCACGTCTCTGGAAGCTGGGTCGAATAGAAGAGCATTATTGGGAATCTCAGACATCACCCACTTTCGACACTATTGCCAATGACATCTTGAAAGAGGCCCATCAGGCCCTAAGGCTTAGACTTTACAAGGCGTCATTGGACAAGCTCGGAAACGGTCAGGCGTTGGCTGACACACTCTTTAAACTCGATAAGGCATGGCAAGACAAAAGAGTCGGCTCAACATTCCAGTTTCCAGGAGATAAAACTGCTACAATCGGTGCTTCCGGCGTGGTTTTCTCAAGCACCCATTGACTTCCATAACGGCCCGGTATAATAGCATGTGATCTTTTGCACAATGTGCCGAAATACTACTATGGTATTTCGATTTTTTATCATCAGGAGGAGTTAATATGAATATTTTGATTTTCGGACCCAACGGTTCCGGTAAAGGCACCCAGGGCACCCTGGCTAAAGACAAGTATGGTCTGGATCACATCGAATCCGGTGCTATCTTCCGCAAGCACATCGGTGGCGGCACCGAGCTCGGCATGAAAGCCAAGGAATTCATCAACAAGGGCGAGCTCGTTCCTGACGATATCACTATCCCGATGGTTCTGGACGTTCTCTCCAGCTCCGACGAAAATGGCTGGCTGCTCGACGGTTTCCCCCGTTCCCTGGTTCAGGGCGAAAAACTGTGGGAATCCCTGCAGAAAGACGGCGAGAAGCTGGACTACGTCATCGAAATCAAGCTGCCCCGTCAGATCGCCAAGGACCGTATCATGGGTCGTCGTCTCTGCGAAAACAACCCGAACCACCCCAACAACGTTGGTATCGCAGTTATCGCCCCTGACGGCGACAAGTGCCGCGTCTGTGGTGGTGCCCTGTCCGCGCGTGAAGACGACCAGGATGCAGCCGCTATCGACCAGCGTCACGACATCTACTACGATGAAGAAACCGGCACCATGGCTGCTTGCAACTTCTACAAGAACATGACTGACGGTGGTTTCAATTTCATCGAGATCAACGGTGAAGATTCCATCGATGCTATCAAGGAATACTTGATGGGTCAGCTCGCTTAGTTTCAGTTTATCTGAACATTTAAAAGCCCTTCCAGCATATGCTGGAAGGGCTTTTTTTATTCAGTAATGTACATGTAATTTGGCAAATCTGGATTGCTATCTGTTTTCTTTGCTACACACCCTGTAGTCAAGACTACTGACAGTCTCAGTATTGGTATAATAGTGCCTTTGACCGTTTTATTCATGGGAATTCTTTTTCAATATTTTCATCATATATAGCAAACAATTGGGAAAGAGCGCCAACAAAAAAGGGAAGGACCGTTTGGCCCTTCCCTTTTGTTTTTGTATTGCGTTTTGTTACGCTGCTGCTTCCTTCTCAACAACGGAGCTCGGTCCAAATCCCATGAGGATCGGGCTGGCGACGAAGATGGAGGAATATGTACCCACGGCAACACCGATCAGCAGTGCCAGTGCGAAGTCGTGAATAACACTGCCACCCAGTACGAACAGACAGAAGACAACCATCAGGGTAGTGACTGACGTCATGATTGTACGGGACAGGGTCTGGTTAACACTCTTGTTGATCACAGCGGCAAAGGTCTCACTGCCCTTCCGAGCGAAGTTATTCTCGCGGATTCGGTCAAATACGATAATGGTATCATTGAGCGAGTAACCGATAATGGTCAGCAACGCTGCAATGATGGTCAGATCGAATTCCTTACCAAGGATTGAGAAGATACCGATGGTGATCATCACGTCATGTATAAGAGCTGCAACTGCGCCTAAAGCGTAATTGAGCTTGAGGTACCAACATAAGGCAACGGTAATGGCCAGAGCCATAATGATCAGCCAGCCCATGTCCAAGCCAAGTAGGCCGATGCCGTAAATGCTGGACGCCAGAGCGGCGGCCATAATACCCGCCACAGTCCATCGCTGCTCGAAGCGACCAGAGATGTACACGGCGATGAGCAGAACGGCGTAAAACAGGGCTTCAAGGGCTTTTGAGCGCAGATCGGCTCCCACCTTGGGGCCAACCATTTCAAGACGCTGTATCTCGAAACCAGCTCCGTCCAGATTGTTTGAGAGAGCTCCTGTGACCTTGCCTCTGACATCCTGAGAGGAAATGTCGGAGCTGGAGGTACGAATCAGGTATTCGTTATCTCCTTCCATGCCCAGTGTCTGAACGACAAGGCCGGGAAGGTCGACGCCTGACATGGCGTCTTTTACAATGGATACATCAGTTGCCTTGTCGATCTTCACCTGGACAATCATGCCACCAGCGAAGTCGATACCGTATTTGGGGCCACCTTTGATGATAAGGGAGCCAAGGCCAGTCAGGATGATGATCGCTGAAATAATGAAAGCGATCTTCCTGACTCCGATGAAGTCAATATTAGTATCAGGTTTTATTATTTGAAGTCCCATGATCGTCCCCTTAAATGCTCAGCTTGGCGCCTTCGGAGCGGCTTTTGGTGTACAGGTCGAACAGAACGCGCGATACGAAGATTGCCGTGAACATGGAACAGATGATGCCGAGCGTCAGAGTGACGGCAAAACCACGAACCGGACCGGTGCCGAACTGGTATAGGATGACGGCAGCGATGACCGTGGTCACGTTGGCATCAAGAATTGTCAAAGTGGCACGACCATAGCCTTCAGCAATAGCGGCCTTGGCGGTCAAACCGCGCCTTAATTCTTCACGTATACGCTCGAAGATGATTACGTTTGCGTCAACAGCCATACCGATTGTCAAAATGATACCGGCAATACCAGGTAGAGTCAGCGTTGCGCCGAAGGCTGCCAGACCGCCAAGGATCAGCATGATATTCAGGCACAATACGAAATCCGCAACAAGGCCGGCAACCCCGTAGTAGATGACCATGAAGGCCAGCACCAGAGCCATGCCAATAAATGCAGACATTACGCCTTTGTCAATTGAATCCTGTCCAAGGGACGGTCCAACGGTGCGCTGTTCAAGGATGATGACCGGCGCTGGCAATGAACCGGCGCGAAGTACGACGGCGAGGTCGCGGGCTTCTGCCTTGTCGAAGTTGCCTGTGATGGAGGCACGTCCACCGGTGATCCGTTCCTGGATGACAGGAGCCGAATAGACCTTGCCGTCAAGTACGATGGCCATGCGCTTATTCACATTTTCACCGGTAAGGTTGGTGAAAATGGTGCCGCCTCTGGCGTTGAATGAAATGGAGACATAAGGCTGATTCCAGGTATCCAACAGGACTTTGGCATCAGTAACATACTCACCAGTCAACAGTGCATCCCTCTTGAGGACAATGGGAGATTCCGTATAGGAGCCATTGGCCTGCTTGTTGCGCAGGACTGTCAGTTCGCGACCTGGAGCAAGAATTCCCTCAAGTGCCTTCTCAATGTCGGCTTCATCATCAACCATCTTGAATTCAAGGTGGGCGGTCTGACCGATGATCTTGATAGCGCGTTCGGGATCCTGAAGGCCGGGAAGCTGAACTTGAATTCTGTTGCCCTGCTGCTTGCGGATGTCAGGCTCTGCAACACCGAATTGGTCAATTCTGTTGCGAATAGTCTTGATGGCTTGATCCATGGTCAGCTTTTCGATTTCATTTCTATACTGAGGAGTAACCGACAGTGTGTACTTGTGTTTGCCGCCATCCTGAACTTCGGTGGCTTCAATGGCAAACGGGCTGTACTTATCAATGATATCATCAAAGGCTTCTTTCTGATCACCTTTGACAAGGACGATTTCAATTTGTGATTCGGACAGAACATTCGGCCTCAGAACAAAGACTTCCTCTTCACGGGCAGAAGCTTTGAGATCATCACCGAGGCGAGCGAGATTGTTGTTCATGGCCGTGTCCATATCAACACCAAGGGTGAGATGGATACCGCCTTTGAGGTCAAGGCCAAGATTGACGGAGTCGCCCGGCAACAGGTTGCCAAGCGGTGTATCCTTGACGCCGGGTAAGGATGGCAGCATGTATGCCAATCCGAGGACCAGGACGACGAGGGTAGCAATAATTCTCCAGCGCAGACTCTGCATGAAAACTCCCTTAATACGAACTAATTGCAACCGAAATGAGACATCTTTTCAACAAACACAAACGCGGACCGGGCCACTCGATTGGTGGTCCGGTCCGCAATGAAGTCTCAATTACCAGTTAACAAGTCTACTACTTGCCAGCTGCGGGAACGCCGTCTTTGTCGGCGACGAAACCACGCTTGATGACAACGTTGACTCCCTGGGCGATCTCAATGGTGAGATTGTCACCATCAATAGAGACGATTGTGCCGAGGATGCCGCCGTTGGTCCAGACTTTGTCGCCCTTGCCCAAAGCATCAAGCATGGATTTATGCGTTTTCTGCTTTTTCTGTTGAGGACGAATAAGAAGGAAATAGAAAATGGCGAACATGAGTACCAGCATGGGCAGCGGGCCACCAAGGATACCACCAAGGCCACCGGCTTCACCACCAGCACCACCAGCTGCACCCATCGCATGGGCTACGGAATCGAAGAACATAGGTTCCTCCAGAGAGGTTTATAATGTTTATCAGTCGTTAAGCTTCTAACAGGCAACGTATAAATTGCCGTATGGACGATGCGAAAACGGACGTATTTTTACGAAGTTTTCGCTTAGAATGTCCTTGCTGTCCAGCTTCAATTCTTTGGCGTAATCCTTGACGAGTTCTTCGATGATCTTCATGTCATCGGAATCAACCGGTTGCGCGTGCAATCCGGGACCGATCTGATCTTCTGGAACTTCACCGCGGACATATATGACGCCACCGTGCATGCCTGTTCCGAGACTTCGTCCCGCAATAGGCGAATCAGGTTTATCAGAAAACATACCCAAGAGCAAAATAATTCCACCGGCCATGTACTCGCCGAGGAAGTCTCCGGCTTTGCCTCCAACAACGATTTTCGGCTGGTGATCCATGTAAGCTTTCATATGGATTCCAACACGATAACCGACGTCGTTTTTGATGAAAATCTCGCCGCCGCGCATGGCATATCCGATGACATCTCCTGCCATACCTTCAATAATGACACGACCGGCATCCATGGTGTTGCCTACGCCGTCCTGAGCATTGTTATGAATGCGGATGTGCGGACCACGCATGAAAGCTCCAAGGTCCTGGCCGGGAACGCCATGAATATCAAACTTGATGTCCCCTTCCATTGCCGTGGCGATGTATCGTTGACCGTTGCATTCCTTGATGGTGAAATGGTTCACGCCTTCTTTGACAAGTGCGCGAATTTCTTCGTTGAACTGCTTGTAATATGTACGCTTTGCAACAAGGGTCTTTTTCTTTCTCTTGATAGCCATGCTAGTCCTCCAGATCCACGATAACCGGTTCACCCGCCTTGGGCATCCAGACTCTGTCCAAATCGGGACAGACGTCGCGCACAGCCGATTCCTCACTGGACATGAAGATCATGTCGTCCTTTTCGGCGACAAGCAGCGGCCGCAGCTTAATGCGGTCGTTGAGGCCCATGAGCCTGTTGTTGTCGGCCACGAGAATGGCAAAGGGACCATTGAGCATTCCCGGACCGTATGTGGCACGCAATGTTGTGTAGAGTTCCTTGTCGTCCTTGTCCATGCGTTCGATTTCATCCCAGAAAGGCGGAGCAAAGCATTTTGCCGCCATTTCCCAGGACAGACCGTGCTTGCGGATGAGCATGTCGAGCTCGTAGGCCACGACTTCGGTATCGGTCATCATGGTGCACAGGTAATCGTGCTCGCACAGATAGCGACGATTGATGCCGTATGAGGAAATTTCGCCGTTGTGAACGATGGACCAGTTCAGAATGGTGAATGGGTGCGCCCCGCCCCACCAGCCGGGTGTGTTTGTGGGGAAACGGTTATGGCCGGTCCAGATATATGCACTGTATTCTTCCAGGCGGAAGAAATCGGCAATCTCTTCAGGGAATCCGACACCTTTGAAAGCTCCCATATTCTTACCGCTGGAAACGACAAATGCGCCGGGAACGGTCGTATTGATCTTCATGACCACTGCAACGATGTAGTCCTCTTCCGGCAGTTCGGCGAATTCGTTGGCCGGTCTTTCGGGAACCGTCACGAAATAGCGATTGAACATCGGAGGATTGGGGATCGCGAGGATCTTTCTGGTCGGAATGGGCTCGAAATGATGCAGGTCGAAGTACTTCCTGAGCAAACGCTCGGAACCTTCAATGGCGTTGTTGTCATCACACATCATGTGGAAACAATATTTATCAGCGTGATCAGGGTAGATGCCGTAGGCGGCAAAACCACCGCCAAGGCCGTTACCACGATCATGCATGCAGGTCATAGCCTGGATAGGCATGTTACCTGGGATCATTCCCCGCTTCTTGTGGATGACGCCGAATATTCCGCAACCGGAAATATCCTTCTCAAAGTCATAATATTTATCAGGGGCTTTCATTCTATCCTCTTCTTAACTCTGGGTCTCGGGGTTCCAGGTCTCCTGGAAGAAATCGTCAGGCCACATCAGCACGTCCGGCTCACCGGCCAGAAGCTGCTTCTTGGCGTCCTCCGGGACAGCCATCTGGAACTTGACAAAAGCGGTGTACATGCCCGCCATATCAATATCACCGACAAGCACGTAACCGACCAAATGATCGTTCTGGAACACGAGCTTACGGTAGCTTTTCTTCTTTTCATCCAAGGTGGTGGCTATTTCAAAGGAGTCGTCACCTTCAGGTGGATTAACCGTACCAACAGAAATAGTTGGCAGACCGTAGAAACTGATGGAGTTCATGGCCAGGCTGCCGGTAAATTCAATATCAGCACCCGCCATATTCTTGCCAGCGCAGAATCCCTGGTTGTAGGCGTTGGTCCAGATGGGAATCACCCGATCATCGCCGAACAGCAAGTCCTTGGCCTGGGCAACATCGCCAGCCGCGAATACACCGTCTGCATCGGTCACCATGTGGTCGTTGACCTTGATGCCACGATCCACAGCAATACCTGCGTCCTTGGCGAGATTGTAGTTGGGTACAACGCCGATGGCGATGACCACTACGTCTGTCTGCAAGAAGTCTCCATCAGTCAGGTGAACACCCTTCAGATTGCCGTCAGCGTCTCGCTGGATTTCCTTGGCGGAAACACCACACCTAACGTTCAAGCCGACCTCTTCGAGGCGTCCGCCAGCCAAAGCTGCTGCATTTTCGTCAAAAGCGAGGCTCAGGATACGCGGGGACAATTCCAGAATGGTCACGTCCACGCCGCGATCAAACAGGGACTCACCGGCCTTCAGGCCGATCAGGCCGCCGCCGATGACAACCGCTCTCTTGATCTCCTTGGCTTTGGAAATCAGAACCTGAGCGTGTGCCAGATTGGTAAAGTTATAGACATCTGACCCGTCAGAGCCAGGAATGGGTGGAGTGAACGGGATACCGCCAGTGGCGATCAGGAGATTCTCGTAATCTAGAGTCTCACCTTTGTCGGTAGACACAGTTTTGGCCTTGGTATCAATGCCGGAAACTGTAGTGCCGAGCTTTAAGGTGACGTTGCTCTTCTTGTAGAATTCCTGCGGACGGAGTGCCAGACGATCCGGGCCGATCTTTCCTGCCAGGAGGTAGGAAATGAGCGGACGGCCGTATGCCGGGGAATCTTCTGAACCGATAACCAGAATTTCGTTTTCAGTATCAACTTTGCGGATGCCTTCAATGGCGCCGATGGAAGCGATACCATTACCGATGATGACGTATTTCATGGCGCGCTCCCTATCGTTCTTCGAATTTCAAAGCCAGGTTCGGACAGGCGGCCACACAAGCGGGACCGTCTTCTCTGCCTTCGCACAGATCGCATTTGACGATCTTGCCTTCTGTGGGATGCCTTCTGATTGCGCCGTAAGGACATGCCATCAGGCAGGACCAGCACCCGACACACTTTTCGCGGTCGTAGACGGTACGTCCGCTCTCAGGGTCTTTGTGCAGACCGCCGGAGATGCAGGCAGCAACGCATGAAGGCTCGTCACAGTGACGGCAGCTGATGGCAACACAGGTGTCGCCCTTCTCATAGACCTTCTTGCAGGGAGACAGGCCATCCTTGCTTCGCTCTTCGCGGTAAGCAACGATCAGATCCTGACTCTTGGAATGAGCGGTCATGCAGGCCAACTCGCAGAGATGGCAGCCAATACAATATTCTTTGTCCGGATAGACTCTTTTCATATGTCCTCCGCTTAACGCCCGGCGTGTTTGATGCCGAGGATGTCGAGTTCTGTGTCGGAAATGCCTACGCCGCGCAGTTTGTCGCGGTTGCCGCGAAGGGATTCGATGGAGTTAAGTCCCATGCCGCCGAGCATTTCTTCAATCTCATGGCCCCAGGCGCGAATCAGGTTCGCAAGCTTCTTGGCTGCGATGTCTGGGTTCTGACGCTTGGAGAGCTTGGGATCGTTGGTGGCGATGCCCCACGGGCATTTACCGGTATAACAACGGCCGCAAATGGTGCAGCCAACAGCAATCAGGGTTGATGTGCCGATATAGACAGCGTCTGCGCCGAGGGCGATGGCCTTGACGACGTCGCCGGAGCAACGGATACCGCCAGCAGCAACAATAGAGGCCTTGTTGCGGATGCCTTCGTCACGAAGGCGCTGATCAACTTGGGCCAAAGCGAGCTCAATGGGAATACCCACGTTGTCGCGAATCATGGCCGGTGCTGCACCGGTACCGCCTCGCATGCCGTCAATGGTCACGATGTCAGCACCCGCACGGACAATGCCGGATGCTATGGCTGCAACGTTGTGGACTGCGGCGATCTTGACGGAAATAGGTACCTTGTACTCCGAGGCTTCCTTCAGTGCGTAAATCAACTGGAGAAGATCCTCGATGGAATAAATATCGTGGTGAGGTGCCGGAGAGATTGCATCGGAACCGATGGGAACCATGCGTGTCTCGGACACTTTGTCATTGATCTTCTCACCTGGCAGATGGCCGCCGATACCGGGCTTTGCGCCCTGACCGACTTTAATCTCAATGCCTGCACCAGCCTTCAGGTAGTCGAGATGAACGCCGAAACGCCCTGAAGCAACCTGAACGATGGTGTTCTTGCCATACTTATATAATGATTTATGCAGTCCACCCTCACCGGTGTTGTAAGCCGTGCCGGTTTCTGTTGCAGCACGAGCCATTGCCGTATGAAGGTTGAAGTTGATTGCACCAAAGCTCATGGCAGCGAACATGATGGGAACATCCAGTTCAAGCTGCGGTGTGAGCTTGGTCTTCAGCTTGGGCTTGCCCTTTTTGTCGGTGGTGATTTCAACCTTCCGGGGCTTTGCTCCAAGAAAAGTTTTGAGTTCCATAGGCTCGCGCAGCGGATCGATGGACGGGTTAGTTACCTGGCTAGCATCGAGCAGCATTTTGTCCCAATAAACAGGGATATCGACCGGAGAGCCCATACCTGCGAGTAGGACACCACCGGTGTCGGCTTGCTTATATATATTCTGCAAGAATACCGGACGCCAAAGATTGTGTGTCCTGAAGTCAGATGGCTTGTTGCGAATGTTGAGCGCAGCCGTCGGGCACAGAGCCTCGCAACGATGGCAGCCAATGCACTTAGTGTTGTCGTGCATGACTTTTTGCCGGGAATCATCCCAGTAATGAGCCTCGTAAGAACACTGACGAACGCAGACTTTGCAATTGATACAAAGGTCTTTGTCTCGATCAATGCAAAACTCATGGTAGTTTTTATTGACTGGTTGGAAAAGCAAGGCGTCTATCCTCTTCGTTTGTTGCCAAAAAAGTCATCTTTTGGGCAAAATAACCTGAGCGGGGCTTCGAAGTTTTCACAATTCGGGAAATAATCATGACTTTCGAAGGGGAGACAACAAAACATATGTACCCACAAGCTGTCAAGAAAAGTTTTAACAGTCTGATTTTAAAGGGATTTTCAGGCTGGCTATGTTTGGCTGTTGAGTGAGTGATTACGTGATACAAAATTATTAATTGATAAACCTACTTACATTATAGCTATTGTTAAAATGGAGATTATGTGAACTTTACCCACTTGAAACTATAGTAATGATATGTATAACGAATGTCGTTCGCTCTGGCCGGTGCTATACACAGGAATATTCGTTAAATAGGTTGTTTAGCTAACGTACTTGACAAAATTAACCTTTGGAAATAAAGAATACTCCATGAACACCTACCAAAACCGCTTTAGCTTCTTTAGCTTTTTTAGCTTCCGCTTTTTTAGAAGCGCCTGCGGTCTTGAGGTGTGCTTGTAACAAATAGTTATTTGCATCAACAACAAGGGCCGCAGGCGTTAAGCTGGCGGCCCTTTTCTTTTGTTTTCCGCCCGCTTTAACCCGCAGCCTGTAAACCGGAGAGGTACTGGTTATGATGTTAGGATTTGGGAGTGTAGAAATTGCATTAGCTTTTTGGCTAAGTATCGGGGCAACTGTGCTTTGTGTTGTTTACGGAATTGTGAACTGGAACAACACAGGTGAAACCACTGAAAAGGCACAGTCCGGGGAGGATGCGTAAATGGAAGGTAAAATTCTAGGTATCCTCATTTATTTAGGGGTCATTTTCTTCCTTGGATACAAGGCTTGGAAAAAGACAAAAGAATCAGCTGACTACATGCTTGCTGGTCGACAGATGAATCCGTTCATCCTGGCGATGTCATATGGAGCCACATTTGTCTCCACTTCAGCGATAATTGGTTTTGGCGGTGTGGCTGGTTTATTTGGTATGAACTTGCTCTGGCTGACTTTTCTTACCATCTTTGTCGGCATCTTCATTGCCATGGTGTTCTTCGGTAAAAGAACTCGTCGCATGGGCTTGGCTCTGGATGCCCACACTTTCCCGGAATTATTGGGAAGACGATATCACTCCAAATTCATTCAGCAATTTACAGGCGTTGTTATCTTCCTGTTCATTCCTGTCTATGCCGCCGCAGTCCTCATCGGCATCTGCCGTATGTTGGAAGTCGCCTTCCCTGAAGTTAGCTACTTTTTATGGTTGCTGATTGTTACCGCCCTAGTCGCCATGTACGTCATTACAGGTGGCTTGCGTGCCGTCATGTACACCGATTCCTTTCAGGGATCTATTATGGCCATCATGATGCTCATCCTCAT
>Ga0070729_10004182_pt1 | contig 15942 bp, 19 predicted proteins | sample tdDd472_FD_66725 | JGI IMG/M metagenome (GOLD analysis project Ga0070729, IMG submission 66725) | Marine sediment microbial communities from the Atlantic coast under amendment with organic carbon and nitrate - tdDd47.2 | ecosystem: Environmental > Aquatic > Marine > Coastal > Sediment | place... | reverse complement strand
AAACCTGGGCGGATCTTCAGCGCGGGCTTGAAGATCGCGGTTACGGCCTGGAGGCGAAGGGTAGGGGCCTTGTCGTGACCGGCGAGGACGGGCATTACGCCAAGGCTAGCTCCATCGGCCGTGAGTTCTCACGGGCCCGGTTGGAGCAGCGGTTTGGGGCCGGGTTCCCCGGTCCCGAACCGGCGGACCTGGCGGGCGACAAATCACCGGCGCCGGCCCGCGAGCAGCGCAAGGCACTGACCGAAAGCCTCGCCGGGGCGACGAGCTGGCGCGAGTACGTCGAGGCGGCCGAGTCGTTCGGGTTCGAGGTCCAGGCGAAGGGTAGGGGCCTTGTCCTCGTCCAAGATGGCGCTGAAACGAAGTCGTCGGACTTAAGCCGGGATTTCGGCCGTGAACGTCTCGAAAGACAGTTCGGGCAGACGTTCAAGGCGTTTGAAGCGAGCGACGAAAGGGTGATCGCGGAAACCCGATTCAATGCCGCCGTCGAGATAGAGCGCGCCGTGACGGCGTTGGAAGACTTCGACCGTGCCGAAAGCTACGCGACCGATCTTTTCGTTCAGCGCCAGGAGGTGTTGGCGCGCACGGAGGATTCGTTTTTGGCGGTGCGCCAGGTGCGCGAGACGCGGGCGCGCGTCGAAGGCATCGCCGGGGAGCTGTACCAGCGCCCGGCCGCTGCGCTTGAGAATTTTGACGCGCACCGGCGCGAGGTCGGGACGGCCCGGGCCGTCCGCGACCTGATCGAAAAGCCGAAAGACTTTGGCAAGACGAAGGGCGCCGGCGTTCTCGGCTTTGGGGGCGAGAGGTTCAAGGAAGCCGTTGGCCGGCTGCGCAACGCCGGCCGGGAGTACACGGAAGCCGTCGCGGCCGTTTCCTCCAATCGCGCCGGGATCGATGCCGACTTGAAGGAGCGTTTCGATAAGGCGCCGGCGAAGGCGTTGAAGGCCGCCCAGGAGAACCTAGCGAAGATCGACCGCGGGCGAGCCGCGGCGGATCTTCTAAAGGCCGTCGACCAGATTCCCAAGAAGGACCTGGCGGCGCTGCCGTTCCGGACGCCGTTGCGCCGCAAGGTCATCCTGGATCGTGTTGACCAGGTGCGCGCCGAGAGGCCGAGCCGGAAGGGCCGGCGCTGGCCTCAGTTGCCGAAAAACGCGACCCTGGCGGAAGCGAGGGCGTTTGGCGCGGCGGAGAAGTACGCGAAGGCCCGCCATAAGATCAGCCAGGCCGTTCCATGGCGCAGCCCCAACGCCAAGGCGTCGAAGAAGGACTTTGCCGCGCTGCGCGAGGCGGCCCAGGCGTTGAGCGCCGAAGGGAAGGGGGCTGGGCGCTACTACAGCCGCTTTGGCATCGACAAGCGCACCCTGCAGGCCGACACGTTCGCCGGCGCGCCGAAAGCGGCCGAGGCGCGGAAGAACGCGCAAATGTCGGCCTTCATGAAGTCGAAATCGCCCAAGATTCGGGCGCGCTTCACCACCATCCTGCGCATGCTGGGTGTGCCGATTCCGAGGATTCCTATTCCGCGTGCGCCGCGAATGCCGGTACAATCAAATGGCAAGATGATGATCCGGGAGTTAAGCCGATGAGGGTATTGATTGCCGCCGTTTTCGCAGTCGGTCTGGCGTCGGCGGCGATGCCGGCGATCGCGGCCGACGACGCCAACAAGAAAGTGTGCGAACGCCTTGTGGCGGTCCTCGAGCTTGCCGTTCAGCAGCGCGTGAACGACGACCTCACGAACCGGGTCCGCGTGGCTCTGGCGGCGCATGAGCGCCTTGGATGCGATCCTGCAGGCCTTCTTGGCGTGCTTCGCATTACTAGACCAAATCAGAAAGACTAAATGTCTGGCTGGTTACCTTGGCATCGAAGTTGATGGCGCATTAGACATCGCGGAACGGGCTGACGTCTGAATTCGGGGGCGGAGCGGGAACGCTCCGCCTTCCTTTCTGACTGCTGGAATTAGCCAATAGCCGTCCAACGCCGTGGTCTCGGCAAATGGCAGTTTACTGATCGAAAAGCAGACCTCGGCAGTTCAGCTCCCGAGATGAGCCAAGGTGGACAGTTTCACGCTTTGGCACCCATCCAACGCTGCATCCCTGACGATGCCATGACATTTATTCCTGGGGATGCCGTCGCACGGATTATAACGACTTAGGTTCTGGGCAGATCGACACAGGCTCTCAAGCCTCCAAGCGGCGATTTTAAGAACGAGACCGAGCCGCCACTCACTTCGACCAGATCGGAAACAATCGAAAGGCCGAGCCCCCATCCGGGGGCGATCTCTTCGAAACGCTTGCCGCGCCGAGATGCCTCGGCCGCCTGTTCCGCGGACATGCCCGGTCCATCGTCGTCCACGATGAGAAGCAAACGATCTCGGTTTTGCTCGGCCGCCACCCGGACGCGTGAGGTCGCCCATTTGCACGCGTTCTCCATGAGATTTCCAAGGATTTCTTCCAGATCTTCCCGGCCTCCCGAAAACGCGACGCCTTCATCGACCTCAATCTCGATGGTCAGTTTCTTATCGCCGAAGACCTTGCCGAGAACCACTGCTATTTCCCGCGCTGTCTCACCGACCGGCGCGACGACACCAAGACGCCCTCCGGCGCCGGCAACGGCGGCGGCCCGCCCCAGGTGATGTTCGATCAGCCGGCGCATCACTTCGATCTGTTCGCGCAACAGAGTGCGATCAGGGGTCCCGTCGAACTCGGCCGAAATAACCGCGAGCGGCGTTTTCAGGCCATGCGCAAGGTTGCCGACATGGCGCCGTGCTCGTTCAATCAATTCCGCGTCCTTCTCGAGGACGCCGTTCATCGCCTGGGCGAGCGGATCGATCTCCTCGGGATACCGGCCGGACAAGTGCGGGCGCGCGCCCCGGCGGACGGCGTCGACATCGGCCGTCAGGGCGCGGAGGGGGCGGAGTCCAAAGCGAACCTGGATCAAGATCGCTACGACGAGTCCCAGACCGAGCAGGCCCAACGCCGTCGCCAATAAAAGATTGAACCGCCGCACCCCGTCGCTGACTTCGTTCAGGGCGCCGGCAACCATGACATGGATCATGCCGTTCACGTCGGGGAGTTCGATGTCCCTTTCGGCAATCAACAGCGGCTCGCCTTTTGGCCCGTCAATGCGGCGCGCATGCGGTTGTGCGTCACTCTCGACGACGGGCAGTGTGCTGTCCCAAAGCGAACGGGAACGCACCAATCTTCCGTCCGGTAAGGCAATCTGCCAATACCAGCCCGAGTAAACCTGCTCGAAACGAGGATCGCCCAGCGAATGCGTAAGCGTCACCGAACCGTTAGCCGTCGTCGCCATCGACGCGATCATGCCGCGCAGAACGGCATCCAAGCGCTGGCTGAACTCGTTCTCGACCGTGTCGCGAAAGGCCCAGGTCAGAACCCATCCGCCGATCGCCAGGATCAGGACGAGCCAGACGGCCGCGCCGGCGAACAACCTGGTTGAAAGGGATGCCGCCGGGCGCGTGCGTGCATCGGTCACGGCTTCACCTCCGGTTCGGCGAGCTTGTAGCCCTGGCCACGAATGGTCTGGATATAGCCGGCACCGATCTTCTTGCGGACCCGCCCCAGCAACACTTCCAGTGAGTTCGAGTCCAGATCGAAATGACGATCGTAGATGTGTTCCGCGAGTTCGGTCCGGCTGACGATCTGATCGGGGTGGTGCATCAGGTACGACAGGATGCGGAATTCTTGCGCCGTCAGTTGAACCGGTACGCCGCCGACGCTGATCCGTCCACTATTGGTATCAAGGCGCAGGTCGCCGAATATCAGTTCCGGCTGGGCGTGACCTGCCGCTCGCCGAATCAAGGCGCGGAGCCGGTAGACGACTTCTTCCATCTCGAAGGGCTTGACCAGGTAGTCGTCGGCGCCGGCGTTGAAGCCCGCCATCTTCTCCGACCAGCGGCTCCGCGAGGTCAAGATCAATACAGGCATGGTCCGCCCGGCCTCACGCCAGCGGTTGAGGACGGTGACCCCGTCGATGCGCGGCAACCCGAGATCGAGCACCACGGCGTCGTACGGTTCGGTGTCGCCGAGATGCCACCCGTCCTCGCCGTCGTACGAAACATCGACCGCGAAACCCGCCGCTTCCAGCACCTGCTGCAAACGGAACGTAAGGGCAGCCTCGTCCTCGACGATGAGCACCCTCATTCGTGCCTCTTCCTTCCCTTCATCTTCAGCAATTTGCCGGTCCGGGCATCGTAATAGAGCTTCAAGACCCGTCCGTCGTCGGCCAGCACGACGAGTTCATATACCAGCCGGCCGTGTTCGTCATCGAATTCCGCCTCGATCACTTGCCCAGGATAAGCCTGTTGGGCCCGGTCGAGGATATCCACCAATGGCAGAATCTCCCCCCGCTCGCGGGCACGGCGCACCCTGTCGTGTTCATCGTCATCGTTCGCCCAGGTCGGAGCCGAAACAAAAACAGCGGCCGTCAATAGGGCCAGGGCGTAAATCATAAAGCGTCGCATCCCCGGAAATTAACGCCTTTTACATAAACCGTACATGAACGAGTCGCTCAGACGCCGTTTATGTTGCGTTTGGTAATCTCCTGGCATCGCAACCAAGGAGCAAACGCCATGTTGAAAAAAATGCTGATCCACGGATTGACCGCCGCCGCCGTCATTGGCGCCGCCGCCGCCGTTTACGCCGCCGGTCGTGATCATGCCGACGCGATAGACAACGCCGCGCCAGCCGTGCAAGCCGACACCGGCGGCCGTACCGCCACTGGCAACGGTTACATCGCCGACGGCGGCAAACGAAGTGAACGCGACGGCGCCTTCCGCTTGTTTCGAGCCCATGACCGCGATCGCGATGACGACGATGACGAACGGTCGGAACACCGCCGCAAGCACCATGATCACGACGATGACTGAGAAGGGAGACGATGGATGAACCCGAAGCATCAACGTGCGCTTCTTCTCTTCTGGCACGCATGGATCGGCGGCAGCTATTTGGTCGCGTATCTGACGGCGGATGAGGATACATACGGCATGCATCTGTTCGCCGGGTATGCAGTGCTTGCGGCGATTGTCGTCCGCGTGCTGTCCGGCCTTATCGCACCGAACGCCAAGCTCCTCAAGTTGCCCCGCCCGAAACGCGGCAGCTTGCAAGATTGGTTCGGTGCCGGCAAGGGCCGCCATCCGCTTTTTGCCTGGTTCGCCGCAACCCTCCTGGTCACCGTCGGCGCCAGCGCCGCGACGGGAGCGCTTTCCGATTCGCTCATGACTTGGCTCGAAGACCCGCATGAAGCCATCTCCGAGGCTTCCCTCTGGGTCATCTTCGGACACATCGCGTTCGTCACTTACATGTACGGCGGCAAGCCGTGGCTCAAACAGGCCGTCACGAAACTCACAGATCGATTTCCATTCTCCTATGGCAAGGAGCACTCCATATGATCCGCACTCTTATTCTGGCCGCGCTCGCCATCGTGCCGGCGTCAGCCATGGCCGGCGACCCCGCGCGTGACGCCATTCTGTCCGACTATACGGCGCAAGCCCAAGCCGCCGACCCCGCTTTCAAGGCCTTTGCCGCGCCGCGCGGCGAGACCTTGTTTCGCACCAATTGGGCCGGCGGCGATCCCCGGACGCCATCCTGCACGGCATGCCATACGACGAATCCGATGGCGCCCGGCCGCAATGCCAAGACCGGCCGGCCGATCGATCCGGTCGCGGTTTCCGTGAACCCAAGCCGCTTCACGGATCGCGCCGATGTCGAGAAGCAGTTCGCACGTGACTGCAAGAGTGTCCTCGGGCGCCCATGCACGGCGCTCGAGAAGGGCGACTACATTACCTTCATGGCGGGGCAATAAATCATGCGCAGGGCAATGGTATTGGCGGTCCTTCTCATTTTCTCGACGCGGGCGTCGGCAGAAGACTGGGTGCCGCCGGTGACGGACACGCTGGTGCGGAAGGAATGCGGTTCGTGTCACATGGCATTCCAGCCGGCATTCCTTCCGGCGCGGTCGTGGGCACGAATCATCGACGGCCTGGCTGACCACTTCGGCGAGGATGCAACACTGCCTGCGGACCAAACCACGGCCATTCGAGCCTACCTGACCGAAAATGCCGGCGACGTGAAGCGACGTGGCCTCGCGCGCAAATACATGCGATGGGTGGAACCGGGCGGCGCCCCGCTGAAGATCACCGAGAACCCGGCGTTCTTGCGCGAGCACGATTTCCCGAACCGCGTGTGGCAGGATCCGAAGGTCGTCACCAAGTCGAACTGCCCCGCCTGCCATGTTCAAGCAACCATGGGGAATTTCGATGATGATTGAGAGAGCGGACGAACAACCGACCCCCATGGCACATGTCGTGGACTCGGCACACCGTCTGGGATATCGGAGTGGAGAAACGATCGCAATTCGTATGCACCAACTGTGCTCGTTCCTTTAAAAGCTGCTCCTGGCACGTTCCAGCTGTAGGGGCTTGAAACGTCGAATGTCGGGAAACTAATCCGTAAGCGGACACATCGACGCAGGGGACCGAATAGCCGGTTAGGGTCATCAGCACGCATTCTGGTCTGACGACCAAGAGGTCCGTAGCCGAAGGCAGAGCGGACTTATCCCCAGATTCTGTGGAAAACGTCGTAGGCTCAGCTCGACCATACGAAGGCCGGCGATTTTTTGAAACCCGCTCTAGTTCGAAGGTTGGCTACCCCACGGTCGGGATATCGCTGCCATTCCACGTCAGCACCACAGTCTTTCCGCGCTGCACGTTCTGGACAAGGGCAGGGCGAAAGCAGGCAATGTTGGTGCCTCCGGGATTGCGAACGGCCGGATAAATGATTCCGAGGCTGCCGGCTTCGATGAGCGCGGCGGCCAAGGCCTGGCCGAGGAAATAACCGGTCGCCGGGTCGGGATCGAGCGCGCCGGCATGCTCGCCCGGCTCACGGAGATCGTGAAACTCTCCGGTGAAATCCGCGCACCATTCGTCCTTGGTGACGGCGTCGTGCCACCGGTCGATCTCGCGAAGCCAAGCCGTGTGATGAAAGATCACTTCAGCGAGCGCGGTCTCGAGCTCGAAGGCGGCGTACCAGGCGCCGCGTTCGGACGTGTTGAACCGCCCGCCGTTCGGATGAGGGTGCGTGAAGGCGGCGTTCACGATCGACGCATAGGGCACACCGGAGACGAGCTCATCGATGCTGATGCCGACCATCCGGCCAGCTTCCGCGACAAGCCGATCATTCGTGGCGCCGTCCAGATCGAATACTGCCGTCGCTTCATCGTCGTCGTCGAACAGATCGGCGAGGGCAGGGCGGTCGTGCTTGGAGGCGATGAGCCGGTGCGTGCGTCGATACTCAAGCCGGAAGAGGGGAGGACTCACGCGTTCATGCCCCGGCGTGAATCCAAAAGCTTCCGGATTTCGGCCAGGGCCGGGATCCCACCCTTGAGTGCGAGGTCGATCGGCCGACCGCCGCCGAACATGGGGTTGGCGTTCTGCAACCTCATCCATTCATCGGCGATCTCGGCGCCGTGGAGAATGCGCAAGGCCTTGGTGATCCCGATGACATAAGAGATCCGTTGCAGCTGATCCTGGCTGAGCGGCTTGATGCCTTCGACGTTACGGGCTTCGACCAGGCGCTTCAGCTCCTGGTACTTGCCGTTCGACATGCCGCCGATCAGGGTACGGGCATCGTTGCCGGTTAGACCCCACACCTCGACGATCCGAAAAAACGCCTTGAGACCCGATGCGGACAGGCGCCGGCGCTCGTCGGCATTGCTTAAGTCGACAGGATGTCTGGTGGCGCGGACGCCAGCTGGCTGAATCAGTGCCATGGTGATCTCCTCTCAAAATTGAGAATAAGAGATATTCCAAAAATGTCAATATATTTGTATGAAAATGGAGAACAAAGAAAATCGCATAATTTGCATTATGTAAAATTATTGTGCAATATCAATATGTTATAAGTATTAACCATAGTCGAAATTTCTCCTGGTGGCAACAGCACAGTCGACGATCATCAGCGCCGCCAATAAGCAGTCGTCCGCACACGGCTATCGTGAAAAATGGAATTTTGATACCATCCGATTGCTGGGCCGCTCGCTCGAACGACCGATTCCGCATAATTGGGGAGAATTGACGCATGTTCCGCCGCACAATCGTCTGGCTTTCCGCCGTTCTTGCGCTCTACGTCATCACCGGTTCCCGGCCCGTCGCCCAGGCGGCAGAGAGCATCTCCGTCGCCTCGTTCAACGTGCAGTTCGTCGGGCACTTCAAGAACCGCGACAACGCTGCGCTGGCGAAACTTATGGCGCCGCATGACCTCATCTTCATCCAGGAACTGGTGGCACCGCCTGTGGCCGGCGTTTATCCCGGCGGTACGCCCTACAAGGCCGACAATGAGGCCAAGGCCTTCGTCGACGCCATGACGGCCGAAGGCTTCTCCTATCTGCTGTCTGAGGAGGACACCGGCACGGGGGAAAAGAACCACAAGACCAGCTCGGCCACGGAATGGTTCATCGCCTTCTACCGGCCCGCCACGGTACTGCCGGCGCCGGAACTGGCCAGTGGCTTTCTCGCCGCCGACCGCTCCGACCATCCCGATTACGAGCGCGTGCCCTACGCCTTTCCTTTCCGCGCAGGCGCCGCCGACCTGGTATTCATTTCCGTGCACCTGCAGCCGGGCGGCGGCAGTAAGGATACCGCACGCAGAGCCCACGAACTCGCCGCCATCCACCAATGGGTCGCGGCGCAGCCCGGCCCCGAGCGTGACTACGTCATTCTCGGCGACATGAACATCGAGGACTGCGAGGAACTGGCCAATGTGCTGGCGCCGGGGTTTAAGTCCTTGAACCATGATTGCCGCGCCACCAACACTAACTCGAACGGGCCCAAACCTTACGACCACGTCATGTACAACACGGAGGCCTCGGCGGCGGAGATCGACACGGCCACCGGCCTCGAAGTCATCGACCTTGTGGACGCCATGCGCGCGGCCTGGCCACCCGATGCTGGCCCCTACCCTGGCGATCCATACGACCACAAGGGCTTCCGAACCCGCTATTCGGATCATAACCCGGTGGTGTTCAAGATCCGCACGGGCGGACCCGACGACGATTGAGCCGTAAAAAAACGACAAGCCCACACGGTTTGACAGACACCGGGATTCTCAATCCTATCGACGAACAGGCCACGAACGGCGACCGGGCATGGGTCAAGGCCGGACGCAGAAGGTCCGTTAGGGCCTCAACCCACGTTTTCCAAAGATTCTGGGGATAAGTCCGTTCTGCCCTCAGCTTCGGCCGAAGAATTTATCTGCCAGGTCCGGCCGTTGATTGACCAACTGGTTATTCGGCCCCCTACTCCAGTGTGTCCGCTTGCGGATCAGTTTCCCGACACTCGACGTTTCACGCTCTCACTGCTGGAACGTGCCATAAGTAGCCCCGGCGTGAATTCTCCTAGAACGTTGGTTTCTTTTTAGGTAAGTGGAGGCGGAGGGGCATACGCCACATGGGTCTATGACGATCCGCTCCAGGCTTTGGATACATGCCAGTATAGGACGTAGTTATCGAGGACCCGCGATTATCACCGTTGCCCCGATGAGGCAGATGATCACCCCGGAAATATCCCAGCGGTCTGGACGAACGCCTTCGATGAACCAAAGCCAGCTTAGCGAAGCAGCTATGTATATACCTCCGTAAGCTGCGTAGGCTCGCCCCGCTGCCGCACTGTCAACGAACGTCAGAAGATACGCGAACAAAGCAAGCGATGCCATCCCGGGCGCAAGCCACCAGATCGACTTGTCTAGCTTCAACCAAGCCCAGAAGGCGAAGCACCCGGCAATTTCGGCGATCGCTGCGCCGATGTATGCTAAGATTGTCTGCACGATAGTACCGTCGATCTCCGGTTAGACTTCTCTGATCAGCGCATCGACGATTGGGCAGTTCGTCGCGCTCCCGCCCTCGCAGGCCGCCACGGTCGTGGCCAGCGTAACTTCCAATTTCTTGAGATCGGCAATCCGTTCACGGACGGCGTTCAGGTGCAACACGGTTTTATCACGAACTTCCCCGCATGTGTATTTTTCCCCATCGACCAGACTAAGCAGTCCGCGAACCTCCTCGATAGTAAAGCCAAGCTCTCGAGATCGCATGATAAAGCGTAGCGTCTGTTTGTGACCATCATCATATATGCGATGCCCCTTCTCCGTCCTCGGCGGGTTAGGAAGCAGGCCAACCCTTTCGTAATAGCGGACCGTTTCGATGTTGCATCCTGTTCGCTTGGCGAGCTCTCCACGTTTCATACGAATGCCCTCGGTTTTACGAATTCGTGAACAATAAAGCCTTGATCCTGTACTTACTACAGGGCGTATAGATCACACAAATCAATGCAATTTTCAAGGAATTGCCAGATGAAAGGTTCCAGTTTTCCAAATGCTCAGACGGAAGCATCGGACGCGATGGGCCCGATGACAGCCGACGCTCATGATCATCGCAAACAGGGCCTTATGGCCGCTGGTGGTGTCATGGGAGCGATCCTGGCTTCGTCATGTTGCATTGTACCCTTGGCGCTCTTTAGCCTAGGTGTGGGCGGGGCCTGGATCGGCAAGTTGACTGCCTTGGCACCGTATCAGCCGATATTCGTTGCTGCCACACTGGGCTTTCTGGGTTACGGATATTTCCTTGTCTACAGAAAGCCGCGAGACGAATGCGCCGACAGCGCGGCCTGTGCCCGGCCATTGCCCAATCGAATAGTCAAAATGGCGTTGTGGATCGCTACCGCTTTGGTCGCGCTTGCGCTCGCCTGGCCGTATATCCTTGCCATCATTCTTGGAAAGTAAGGAGTTCCAAACATGAAGCAGATCCTCGCTATTGCCGTATTGGCGACGACCGTCGTGCTCACCACCCCCTCCGATGCCGCCGAGCAAACCGTAAAGCTCTCGGTGCCCGGTATGAACTGCGCCAGTTGCCCTTATATGATCAAGCAGGCGATTTCCATGGTCGAAGGGATCAAGAGCGTTGAAGCGACCATGGATGATCGCTCCGCGACGGTGGTGTTTGATGATGCCCTGACCACGGTCAAGAAGATTCAAGAGGCGACCTCGGCGATCGGATACGACTCGACGGTCATCCAGGCGGGTAAAGGGTCTTGACGAGCAAAACGAAGCTGAAAACTGCGATCATCGGCTCGGTAACCGCTGCTGTCTGCTGCTTTGGGCCCGCCTTGGTTATGTTGCTGGGAGCCGTTGGGACCTCCGCTTGGCTGGCATGGTTCGGCTACGTGCTCGTTCCGGCATTGGCGATCTTTCTTGGCATTACAGCTTGCGCCTTAATTCACCGCGTTCGCGGGACTGCCAATGGCCCTCGAAGCCGGGAATCACTACCATGAAGGAATACAGCGATAAGGAAATCGGTGAACGGTTTCAGGGATACCTCCGAGAAGGACATTTTCTCGCGGTCCAGCCCGAATTGATCCCCTTGAGCTTGGCCCTTTACCGACGGCTTGGTGAAAGAGCAGCCGTCCAACGAGAGACACTTGGCCACGATCTTGGTATTCCGACAGCCGGTGTCGATCTGTTACTCGGCAAACTGCCGCCTTCAACAGTCGAAATCGATCAAGACGGTAATGTATTCGCTTTTGGTGGCCTCAGCATTGCCGAGGGGAACCATGAGTTTCACGTCGACTGCCAGAAGCTCTATACGTGGTGCGTATTCGATGGACTATTCCTGCCCCAACTCCTGGGGAGGCCAGCGACACTCATTACGCATTGCCCAACGACGGACATTAAGATCGAGATTGATCTCGATCCTGCACGGATAATTCGGGTGAACCCGGCTCAACCTGTGATGTCGCTCGTGGCGCCAGATGGCGACGCCTGTTGCGAAGACCTTCGGGGTGCGTTTTGCAATCACGTGAACTTCTTTGCGGACGAAAACGCCTTCGCGTCTTGGGCATCTGAAAGAACAGATGTCACCTGGATTTCAACTGAACGGGCGCACAGTCTGGCGATGCAACGAAACCAACTGCGCTATGGGCAGCACCTAGACGCCGCTTAACGATACAATCATTTCGACTATCTCGTAGATCATAAATGAATGACAAGACCATTTTGAAAACCGGCGTGATCGGCACGGGAATTGCGGCGGTATGCTGTTTCACGCCTTTCCTCGTGGTCGTGTTGGGTGCCATCGGCCTTTCGGCCTGGCTGGCCTGGCTGGACTACCTCTTGCTGCCCGCGTTGGGTATCTGCATTGTCATTGCGGCGTACGGTTTCTATCGCGTCCGAAATCGCGGCGGCAGCACATCGGAGGAAACGACATGAGCACCGCCAATGAAGCGTGCTGTGGGTCCACCGACGCGAACGGCGCTTACGACCTGATCGTCGTTGGTGCTGGTTCGGCAGGCTTCTCGGCTGCGATCACGGCTGCCGAGCAAGGAAAACAAATCGCCTTAATCGGTGATGGGACAATCGGTGGGACCTGCGTCAACGTCGGCTGTGTGCCTTCGAAGACGATGATCCGCGCAGCAGAAACCCTGCATCAGGTCCAGGCGGCATCCCGCTTTGACGGGATCGAAGCCCACGCAAGTGTTACAGACTGGAAGGCCGTCATTGGACAGAAGCAGACGCTGGTGGATGATCTTCGGCAGGCCAAATACGCCGATCTACTCCCCGCCTATAACAATGTCGCCTACCTGGAAGGCCGTGCCACGGTAGTCGAGGGCGGCGTTCTGGTTGACGGCAATAAGATCAAGGCGGACCGGACCATCATCGCAACCGGGTCGTCACCGGCAGTTCCCGACATCGAAGGGATCGATGACGTTCCCTACCTTACCAGCACAACCGCTCTGGAGCTTGAGGCCTTACCAGACTCATTGACGGTGATTGGCGGCGGTTACATCGGGTGCGAACTCGCCCAGATGTTTTCCCGCGCCGGCGTCCAAGTGACCATCGTATTCCGCAGCCGATTGTTGCCGGAAGCTGAGCCGGAAATCAGTGACGCGCTGACCGAGTACTTCACCAAGGAGAACATCACTGTCATCGACGGCGTGACCTACAACCGGGTAAGCAAGAACGGCGAGCGCATCGCTCTTGAAATCAGCCACGACGGCATTGACGACACCATCGTATCTGATCAATTGCTGATCACGACCGGGCGCCATGCCAATACGGCGGATATGGGGCTTGAAGACATCGGTGTTGAGCTTGCTCCAAATGGGGGCATCAAGACAGACGACCGTATGCGGACAACGGCACCAGGCATTTACGCCGCCGGCGATGTCACGGGCCAAGACCAGTTCGTCTACATGGCCGCTTACGGCGCGAAACTGGCGGCTAGGAACGCGCTCAATGGGGATGCGGAACAATATGACAATCGAGCCATGCCCGCCGTCGTCTTCACCGACCCGCAGGTGGCCAGCGTCGGTCTAACCGAGGCCCGTGCCCGCGAACAGGGGATCAATGTGAAGACCTCAATGATAGAGCTGGACCATGTTCCGCGTGCCTTGGCCGCACGAGACACCAGAGGCTTGATCAAGCTGGTCGCAGATCGCACGACGGACCAGTTGATCGGTGCACATATCCTTGCCCCGGAAGGCGCGGACAGCATTCAAACGGCCGCGCTTGCCATCCAACAAGGAATGACTGTCCAGGCCCTCGGCGACATGATCTTTCCCTATTTAACCACTGTGGAAGGGCTGAAGCTGGCGGCGCAGACGTTCGACAAGGACGTGGCCATGTTGTCGTGTTGCGCCGGATAGCCGCTCTTCGCTTTCCCTTGACCCTCCACCTACAAGCACCCGTAAAGTTCGTAGATGGACGGTCTCACATTAAACTCTGTGATCCTTCTGCCCGTTGGCCTCGGTCTTCTGGGGTTTGTCGAACCCTGTACCATCGGCGGTCACATAATCTTCCTCGGCACGCAGGAAGACCGAAGCCGCCGAGAACAATCAAAGGCTTTGGTCACATTCATTTCGGCCCGTACCATCGTTGCCGGTGGATGTGGGGCTATGATCGCCTCGCTAGGCCAGTATGTCATTGACCTGCAGACGGCCTTTTGGATCGTCTTCGGGATTGTGTATGCAAGTTTCGGGCTCGCCATCGTCTCCGGTAAGGCAGGCCTTCTTAAAGTTTCCTTCGATATGGCGCCCGAGGCATGGCGTCATACCGCGAATCCGCTTGTCCTCGGACTTGGGTTTGGCCTGAACATTCCAGCTTGCGCGGCCCCGATATTGTTTGGATTGCTTGCCATGGCAGCGACAGGTGGCACGGCTGCCGCCGGTTTCCTGATGATGGCCGTGTTCGGCCTGGCGCTGTCGTTGCCGTTGGCTTTGTTCGTCTACGTACCGCGATTGACGAGGGGGCTAGCGGTAGCTGGTGGTTTCCTACGGCAACGACGCTGGATCCTGGGTTCGATCTTTCTACTCCTCGGCGTTTGGTCGATCTGGTTCGGCCTTTATGTCGATCCAGCGGATTGGTCGGGAAGATGAGCACGCGCCGTCGGTTCGTCAGTGTCGCGGCTGCCGGTGTCACGTTCCAGGGCGGCTCAGCTGCTATCGATTCGGTGACCATTGTCTCGGCCCTTGTCTTCCAGTTGACGGGCAGTTCCGTCCTTGTCGGCGCGGTCACCGCAATCCTTCGGGTCGGGTGGTTGTTCCCACAGCTCTTCGTCGGCTTTCTGGCGCAACGCCGGGCATCAAGCCGGCGTTTCTACATGATCGGCGCCTTCGGACGTGCCTTCTGCATTGGTGTTCTCACGGCGGTCTTGTTCTACGGCGCAGATTGGCATGCACCATGGCTCGGCGTGGCGGTGATGGCGCTTTGGGCCGCCTACGCGTTCGTCAGTGGGATCGTCGCCGTCCCTTACAACGACATCGTCGCCCGCGCGGTGCCGTCGGAGTTTCGCAGCCGATTGCTGGCAACCAGGTTCTTCGGCGGCGGCTTACTGGCCTTGGGTGTTGCACTCTTCGCTGATCGTCTTCTAACCACCCAACCCTTCCCCGCATCCTATGCCGCACTGTTCGCCGTTGCCGCCGGATTGATGTTCCTCTCATCGATCGTCTTCGTCGCCATGGGCGACCCCCCGCGAGTTGGTTCCAGCGCAGACATTCCGAGCTTCCGCGCCTATCTCCGCGAAGGCCGGAGCGTCTTCCGAACGGACCGGCGGTTTCGCCTCTTCGTCTTTTCACAGTGGTGTGGCGGGGGCGTGTTGATGGCGATGCCGTTCTACGTCGTTCACGTCAGCGCGTTGGGGTTCGATCTGCAAAGGGTCGCGATCCTGCTCGGCGCCCAAACAGCGGGCGGCCTGATCTCCAACTTGCTTTGGGGTTGGTGGGGCGACGTACACGGCAAAGGCAGTCTGCTTCGGGGCATTGCCCTCGGACGCCTTCTGCCGCCTGTGGCGGTGTTAGCCCTTACCTTCGGCGCGATACCGAATGGCGTTGACCCATTTGTGGTGTTCGCCGGCATTTTCTTTATCCTCGGCGCACTGGCGAACGGCCTGACCATCGCTGTCATCGGCTACCTGATGGAAGTTTCACCGGAAGCGTTGCGTCCCGCCTACAGCGGCTACTTCAACGCCTTGACGGCGCCCGCCTACCTGTCGCCTTTGATCGGCGGAATCATTGCCGATCTCGGTGGTATCATTTCGGTCTTTGTGATTTCAGCCATGGCTGCCGCAGCCCAATTCACGTTCGTCAGAACGATCATGAGGTCATCGAATCCCGGTAGTCGCTGAGTCTGGAATGGGTCTTGGCCGTGTAAAAACGTTTTGGCTAGGCGGGGCTGATAGCGCTTGTATAGATGGCCACGGATTTCGGCGTTGATTTTATGACCTTGGCCTGAGAACGGCCGATTTTTCGTTTATGGGGTTTTGAGGGGCGGTTTTGGCAGCCGGCGGCCGGAGGTAGGCCTGTCAGGCCCGCATGGCCTGCATCAGCGGCCCCGGTCCCAGGATATTCATGACGCGCGTGAGGTTGTAGGCGAGCACGCTCAAGGCCGTCTC
>Ga0070729_10004180_pt1 | contig 15948 bp, 11 predicted proteins | sample tdDd472_FD_66725 | JGI IMG/M metagenome (GOLD analysis project Ga0070729, IMG submission 66725) | Marine sediment microbial communities from the Atlantic coast under amendment with organic carbon and nitrate - tdDd47.2 | ecosystem: Environmental > Aquatic > Marine > Coastal > Sediment | place... | reverse complement strand
AGTGGACATACCCCAGCGAGCGCAGTTTCTTGAGCAGCGCTGCATCCATCTCGGGCATCTCCGCGTCCGGATCCAGGCCACCCTCGCCGCGGTTCTGCTCCCAGACCGCCAGCAGTCCCTCCAGTTCCTGACCAATGGTTGATCCGTCTTGCCAGACATTCGTCATCTCGCCGGGGTCGTTGGCCAGATCGTAGAGCTCCAGCTGGTCGGTCAACAGATCGTGAATGAGCTTCCACTGGCCGACCCGCAGGGAGGTCTTGAAGAAACGCTTCTGCTGATCGTCGCCGGTGGGCCAATCGTCCGGGGAAATGTAGGAAACCTCGGCGAACAGAGGGCGCTCCGGATCGCCGGGATCGGTGCCTTTCATGAGGCCGACCAGCGATTTGCCCTGCCAGCGCACTCCCGGGGCTGGGCGTCCGGTTAGGTCGACAAGTGTCGGCAGAACATCCATCAGGGACACCGGTTGTTCAACGGTGCGCGCAGCCAGCAGCCCGGGTAGATGAAAGATCAGCGGCACATGGATCAACTCGTCATAGAGGCTGGCGGTGTGGCCGATCCAGCCGTGTTCCATGAACTCCTCCCCGTGATCGGCAGTGAGCACGACCAGGGTGTTGTCGTCGAGGCCGAGCTGTTGCAGATGGGCCAGAAGCTCGCCGACCTGCTGGTCGGTGTAGGCGATTTCCTCCCGATAGAGATTCTCCAGGTACGCGATGTCGACCGGGTCCAGGTCGTCCCTGATGCTCCGCAGATCACCGATATCCATGCCTGCCTTCAGACGCCCCGCATAGCCGGAAGTGCGGTCGAAGGCTGGATGATGGTTGAAGGTCCAGTGAGGATCGAAGTAGTGGACGTACAGATAGAATGGCCGCCGGCCCGCGCGGTCCAGGACCAGCTTGGCCGCGGCCGTGACGTCGGCCGAGGTGATCGCGTCATGTCCGGCGCAGGGCGAGTCGTTCATGCGCTCGAAACCCTGGGCGAAGCCGAACTCGTCGGCGACGATGAAGTTGCTGGTCACACCCTGGGTCCACAGGCCCCGTTCGCGCATCAGCTCGGTGACCGAGACCAGGGAGTCGGACAGGGTATTGAAGACCTGCTGCACGCCGTTGTCCGAGGGCATCAAGGATGTGAAAAGCGACGCGACCGCCGGCTGGGTCCAGGGGGCCGTGGAATAGGCCCGGTTGAAGAACACACCTTCGGCGGCGAGACGATCGATGACCGGACTGTTGTCCAGGGAGGAGTCATAACAGCCCAGATGCTTGGCCGCGAGAGTGTCGATGACGATGACCAGGATATTGAAGTCGCCGGCCTCGGCGGTCTTTCCCCCGTCGCCCCCGCCGGAACAGGCGCCCAGTACCAGTAGCAGGGCCAGTATCGTGGCACCGATGAGCTTGACCCAGAGCGAACGGGTGGTGGCGCGGGGCATGATGGGATCCTCCTCGGAACACCGGGAACGACTGAAAACAAGCCGGAAACAACGCCTGTAATTCTAGTCCAAGGTGCCATGGAACACAAGGCGGCCGCAGGTTCGGACGCGCCAAACACGGGATCGGTGTACGCCTGGCGTCGACCGAATCGTGAGGAGGTCGGCTGGGGCTTCCGGCGCCCTTCGAGAGAATCCACGTGCCTCGCCGCGCCGCAGACGCTAGAGTGGTCGGGATGGCTTGGCCCGGCAAAACACGGAGATCTGTTCATGGTCACTTTCGCAGACGTAAGCCACGCCGCCGCGCGCATTGCCGGCCGCGTGCACCGGACCCCGGTACTGAGTTGTGGTGCCATCGACGAGGCGGCCGGCGCATCGGTCTTTTTCAAATGCGAGAATTTTCAGAAAGTGGGCGCCTTCAAGATGCGCGGTGCAACCAACGCGGTGCTCTCGCTCACAGACCGGGAGGCTGAACCGGGAGTGGCCACCCATTCCTCGGGCAATCACGCCCAGGCCCTGGCGCTGGCGGCCCGGCTGCGGGGTATTCCCGCGTACGTAGTCATGCCCACCAGCGCGCCGGCGGTCAAGAGGGCCGCGGTGGCCGGTTACGGAGCCGAGATCATCGATTGCGAGCCCACTCTGGCGGCCCGCGAGAGCACTCTGCAACAGGTGGTCGACCGCACCGGAGCCACGTTCATCCATCCCTACAACAACGAACAGATCATCGCCGGTCAGGGGACCGCAGCCCTGGAACTGCTGGAAGAGATTCCGGACCTCGACGTGGTGATGGCGCCGGTCGGAGGAGGTGGCTTGCTTTCGGGCACTTGCATCAGTACCGCGGCTCTGGCACCGTCTGCGCGTGTCATCGCCGGAGAACCAGTTGGAGCCGACGACGCGGCTCGCTCGTTGGCGGCAGGCCACATCATTCCCTCGGAGTGTCCCGACACGGTGGCCGACGGCCTGCTGACCTCACTGGGTGAGCTGACCTTTCCCATCATTCAGCAGCACGTCACGGCCATCTGGACGGTGGCCGATGGTCCCATCATTGCGGCCATGCGCCTGGTATGGGAGCGGATGAAGATCATCATCGAGCCGTCGGCGGCAGTTTGCCTGGCTGCGATGCTGGAACACCGAATCGAGGTGGCCGGCCAGCGAGTGGGTGTCATCCTTTCGGGGGGCAACGTGGACCTGGATCGGCTGCCCTGGCTGCGAGGGCGTAGCTGATGCATCCCGAGGCGCAGCGGTTGATCGGGCTCCTCGATCTGGAGCCCCACCCCGAAGGGGGATGGTACCGAGAGACGTGGCGCGGTCGCGGTGAGGCGCAGGTCCGCGGTCTGGATGGTGAGGTGGCCGGTCGCCGTTCCCCCGGTACGTCCATCTACTATATGCTGGCGGACCAGGAGGTGTCTCATCTCCATCGTCTGCAGGTCGACGAGGTGTGGCACCTGTATGCCGGCGGCCCGTTGTTGCTGCAGGTCCTGCATCCAGGCGGCGATCTGCGCACCATTGAACTGGGCGACCAGGAAACCGCGTCCTACCAGACGATCGTTCCGGCCGGACACTGGTTCGGTGCGATGCTGGCCGATGCAGGCAGCTATGCTCTGGCCGGTTGCACCCTGGCCCCCGGTTACCACAGCGACGACTGCGAACTGGCCGATGGCCAGGCCCTGGCTCGGACCTTTCCCGTCCACGCCGAACTGATCCGCCGCTTGACCCCAGACAGGAGTGGATGAACCGGACATGAAGGATACCCACCGGACGACCATCAAGGTGCGTGGTTATCACCTGGACCTCTACGGCCACGTGAACAATGCCCGGTACCTGGAATTCCTGGAAGAAGCCCGCTGGGGACTGCTGGAGGAGGGCCGCGGCCTGGATTTCTGGCACGAGCAAGGACTGGGGTTCGTGGTTGCGACCCTGACCATCAATTATCGCCGGCCCGCGAGTCTGGGCACGGTGCTGGAGATCAGATCCCAGATGGCGCGCATGGGCGGCAAGAGCGCGATCATCCACCAGGAGGTGGTCGATTCTGGAACGGGCAAGCTGATCGCCGACGCCGACGTCACGTTCGTGGTCTTCAGCCGGGAGACGGGCAGACCGGTGGCCCTGGATGGGGAGATACGCATCGCCCTGGGGGGCGATGCGTTTGCGGGCAACTCACCCACCGGGGACCAGTCCGCAGAGGACCACCCGTCCGGAGAGCGGTCATGAGCTCGCCTCCGAAGGGAGGCAGCGACCGCGGATGGTGGTGTGCCGTGGGGCCGGGCATCCTGTTCGCCGGAGCGGCCATCGGAGTCTCGCACCTCGTCCAGTCCACTCGCGCGGGGGCAGGCTGGGGCTTCGGGCTGCTTTGGGCGGTGGTGCTGGTCTTGATCTGCAAGTATCCCTTCTTCCAGTTCGCCCACCGCTACACTGCCGCTACTGGAGAGAGTCTGCTCCATGGCTACCGCCGGTTGGGCACGTCGGCACTGGTCCTGTTCGTGGCCGTGGTCTGCGGCAGCGCCTTCATCACCATGGCTGCGGTCACGGTGGTGACCGCAGGTCTGGCCGGAGCGCTGCTGGGCTTCGATCTCTCGTTGACGGTGTTGAGCCTGTTGGTGCTGCTGGTGGTACTGGCCATTGTTGCTGTCGGCAGATATCGCCTGTTGGACGGCGTGATGAAGGTGATGGTTCTGGTGCTGGGCGCCCTGACGGTCACCGCGGTGATCGTGGCGGTACGCCACGGTCCGGCGGGTGAACCCTCCTGGCCTGCCCCCGAGATCTGGTCTGCTGCCGGCGTGACTTTCCTGCTGGCGCTCATGGGTTGGATGCCCGCGCCCCTGGATGTGGCGGTGTGGCCGTCTTTGTGGATGCTGGAGAAACATAGGGGCGGCCGGCCGCGGCCGACCATGCTGCAGGCCATGGTCGATTTTCACGTCGGCTACTTCGCGACGGCGATACTGGCGGTGGCCTTCGTCAGCTTCGGGGCGCTGGTCATGTATGGCACCGGCGAATCGTTCTCGCCGTCGGCGGTGGTTTTCTCTCGGCAGCTCATCGACATGTACGCCGCTACCCTGGGTCGGTGGAGCCGCTGGATGATCGCCCTGGTGGCGTTCATCACCATGTTCTCGACCACGCTCACGGTTCTCGACGGCTACGCCCGGACCCTGGCCGGCGGTTTCGCCCTGCTGACGGGCGCGAGTTCGCGCAGCCAGCGGCGCCTCTACGCCGGAGCCTTGCCCCTGCTGGCGGGAGCCGCCCTGATGATCATCGCCTTCTTCATGCAAGGGATGCGCGCCCTGGTGGACGTGGCGACGGTGCTGGCTTTCCTGACCGCGCCCCTGGTAGGCTGGCTCAACTTCAAGGCGGTGCGCAGCTCCGCGATGCCCGTCGAATCTCGTCCCGGTCGCCTGTTGACGCTGCTCAGCTGGGTGGGGCTGGCGTTCCTGTCGGGATTCGGGCTGGTGTGGGTCTACTGGCGTTGGGTGGCTTGACGACGACTTCCGCAGCGGTCAAAGGGCCGACCCGCGAAGGTCGGCCCCCTGATCTGCCGATCAGACGCGGCAACTAGCCGTCGCGGCCGTGGGTCAGCTGATCGAAGGCCTCGCGCATGCCTGCCTGCAGGGCTGCGATGTCCTCGTCCTTCCACTGACTGCGATCCTCGCGGATGAACGACGTGCGGTCGACCCGGTTGTCGAAACGGCCCAGGGCCAAATGGAAGGCCTGGCCATCCTTCTCCACCCGTACCGTATCGGGCTTGTCCGACTGCTCCAGCTGGTAGGCCATGTCACAGCAACCGTAGTCCCCGTACATGACAGCCAGCGGCACACCGTGGTGCAGGATGCTGCCCGGATCGTCGGGATCGGTCCGTGCTTCGTTCTTGCGCCGCGACTCCTCGGGAGTGACCCAGATGTACAGGATGCTGGCCTTCTCCAGGATGGCCGAGCTGAGCTGGGCCAGGCTGGCCTGGTATCCGAAGGGAGACGGCAGCGGCAGGGGCGAACCGTCGGCGCCGCCGCGGGCGAACTCGATGACCACGGTCTTGCCCTCGAGGGATTCGGGCACTTCGGCAATCTTGTCCTGTAGCAGCTTGCGGGCTTCGGCTTCGATAGGTGCAGCGATCTCGCGACACAGTTCCGATGACAGCTTGTTCAAGACCGCTTCGCCACCGGCTCGTACTCTGGCCGCGTCGATGCGTTCGAACAGCCACAACGCGGCCGATTCGGGAGCCGGCTTTGTGCCCGACACGAGGTCCGCGTAGTCCTCGTTCATCAATTCGATGAGGGTCAGCCAGTCGACGGGATTGCGAAACGGCAGCGCCGGCGAGATGAAGAAGGCACCCTCAAGGCCCCGGGCGGTGAGCTCGTCGCTGACCCGGCGCATGATGTGAACATAGGGAAAATCATCCAGCTGGACGGTGTGCCCGATGCCGAACTGCTCCTGGCATTCCTCGGGACTGAGACCGGCCAGGTAGTGGCGGGCTTCCGACTTGCCGCTGGCCGGCAGCGCCAGCAGCAGCAAGATATCGATGTGCTTGGACATGGGATGTTCCTTTCCGGGAAAACGGACCCGCACTAGGGTTGTAGTTCCCCTGCGGGTCAGAGCCGGTCGATCCGGTAATGGGTCCGATCCTGGAATTATTCGATCTGTTGGCAACCTCGTCAAGAAACGGTTCATTAAAGAAACGGGCATGGGCGACCGATACCATGAGGAGAGCATGAATCCGCGTCGCCCCGCACAGGTTTGCCAGATGGAGGATTGAGATGATCACGAGTGCTAGTACCGACAGTCGGACCTTTCGAAGCCCGGGCCTCCCTGGTCTGATGCTGGTTCTGGGATTGGCCCTGACGGCGACCGTGAGCCTGGCCGCAGATTCGTCGTCCGAGCTGGGTTTCGATCGCTCCCTGGCCGCGGAGAAGGCCCGTGCCGAGGTGGCCGGCGGCTTTGTCCCGCCGGAGTTCTCCACGGCCCACGTCGCCGCGGCCGTGTCTGCCAACTTGCGTCCGGACAAGGTCTTCGCGCCGCGATACGACGCCCGAGAAGACGGCTACGTGACGCCACCCCGGAACCAGGGTGCTTGCGGCGCCTGCTACGCCTTCGGGTCGGCGGCGGACGTCGAATCACGTCTGCTGATGATGGGCGAAGGAGAGTACGACCTCTCGGAGAACAGTATCAAGGAATGCCATTACCAGGATTCCAGCTGCTCCGGCGGCAACCAGTACATGACGATGTCCTACCTCAGCGACGCCGGCGTGGTGCTGGAAAGCTGTGATCCCTACGCCACATCCGACGTGACCTGCGCCACGGGTTGTGCCGTCCAGTACCAGGTTCTGGACTGGTGTGCGGTCTCGGGCAACACCGTTCCGGCGACCGACGTCATCAAGCAGTACCTGGTGGATCACGGGCCCCTGCATACCACGGTCTACGCCGGCGACGGCTCGGACCCGGCCTGGGAGTCCACCTTCAGCAGCTACGACGGAACCGGCGCTCTCTACTATACCGGCAACCACGTGCCCAACCACTCGGTCTTCATCATCGGCTGGGACGACAGCATCGCCCACGGCGGCGGCACCGGCGCCTGGATCGTCAAGAACAGCTGGGGGACCACCTGGGGCGGGACCTGCGGTTACGGCACCGTGGAGGGCTACTTCTACATCGCCTACGGCTCGGCCAGCGTAGGCATGTACACCTCCTACGTGGGAGCGCTGATGGCGCCCAACCCCGATGCCGACCTGCTCCTCAACGACGAGGGGGGCTGCACATCCAACTTCGGCGGTATCGGCACCAGCCTGTGGGCGCTGGCCAGGCACGATGTCCCGGCCGACACCTACGTTCACCGTGTCGAGTTCTGGACCACCGACGTGACCGATGATGTAGATGTCTACGTCTACGACACTTTCGCCATGGGCAGCCTCGGTGGACAGCTGGCCGTCAGCTTGAACAACAGCTACACCGAGCCCGGTTACCACTATGTCGAGCTGGCCACACCGCTTGCAGTGACCGCGGGCCAGGACCTCTACGTGGCGATCAAGTTCCAGAACCAATCCTACATCTATCCAATGAGCGTTGATGGCGACGGTCCGGTGAACTCGGGCTACAGCTGGTACAGCGTCGACGGAGCGTCCTGGTACTCACTGGCGACCAACAACGCCGATACGAACATCCGTGTCCGCACCTGCACCGATCTGGTCCTGTCCAACGAGGGCTATGGCGACGGCGACGGCGAGGATACGCCGGACAACGGGCTGGTACCTCGCGAGCTGCAGGTCCGCGCCGCCTGGCCCAATCCGTTCAACCCGACGACCAACATCGAGTACAACCTGCCCTGGGACGCGACGGTCACGGTATCGATCAGTGACCTGCAGGGCCGGCGAGTGCGGGTCCTGGTCGACCAGCCGGAGGTCGCTGGCATCCATCACGTGGTCTGGTATGGGCAGGACGACAACGGGCGGGCCGTGCCGTCCGGGGTGTACTTCTGCCAGGTGACGGCGGGGGAGCAGAGCCGGAGCCAGAAGCTGGTTTTGCTGAAGTAGATCGAGCTCGCCACGAGCCAAAAAACAGCGCCCGGGAAGCATTGCTTCCCGGGCGCTTCTCTGATCCGCGAACGGCCTAGCCCTTGACCGCTGCCTTCACGAACTCCCGCCGCATGCGGGCGATGTTCTGAATCGAGATCTCCTTGGGGCAAACGGCTTCACACTCGCCGTGATTGGAACAGTCGCCGAAACCCTCGGCATCCATCTGCGCCACCATCTTGAGGGCCCGCCGGGCCCGCTCCGGGTCGCCCTGGGGCAACCACGAGAACTGGCTGATCTTGGCACCGACGAACAGCGACGCCGAGGCGTTGGGGCAGCCGGCGACGCAGGCACCGCAACCGATGCAGGTGGCTGCGTCCATGGCGTTGTCGGCGTCGGTCTTCGGCACCGGCACGGCGTTGCCGTCGGGAGCCGAGCCGACGTTCATGGATACGAAGCCGCCCTCGGCCTGGATGCGGTCGAAGGCCGAGCGATCGACCACCAGATCCTTGATCACCGGAAACGCCTTGGCCCGGAACGGTTCGACCGTGAGGGTGTCGCCGTCCTTGAAGGTCCGCATCCGCACCTCGCAGGTCGTCGTGCCGGCGTGGGTCCCGTGAGCCACGCCGCTGATGATCAGGCCGCAAGTGCCGCAAATCCCTTCGCGGCAATCGTTGTCGAACTCGATCGCTTCCTCGCCCTTCTGGACGAGAGTCTCGTTCAGGATGTCGAGCATCTCCAGGAAGGACATCTCGGGCAGGACGTTCTCCACTGTATAGTCGAAGAACGCACCCTTGCTGGCGCCGCTTGCCTGACGCCAGATTTTCAGGTGAATCGTCATTCCGCTCTTGTTGGAACCGTCACTCATGGGACAATCCTTCCTCTACTTGTAACTGCGGGTCTTCAGTTCCACGTTCTCGAACACCAGGTCTTCCTTGTGCATGGCCGGCTCCTTGTTCTCGCCGGTATACTCCCAGGCTGACACGAAGGTGAAGTTGGCATCGTCGCGCTTGGCTTCGCCTTCGTCGGTCTTGTGTTCGTCGCGGAAATGCCCACCGCAGGACTCTTCTCGCATCAGGGCATCGCGGGCCATCAACTCGCCCAGTTCCAGGTAGTCGGCCAGGCGGTTGGCCTGTTCGAGCTGCTTGTTCAGATCGGAGTCCGCGCCGGTCAGAGCCAGGTTCTGCCAGAACTCCTCGCGCAGGGCGCCGATCTTCGTGATGGCCTCCTGCAGGCCGGCGGCGTTGCGTGCCATGCCGACCTTGTCCCACATGACCCGGCCCAGCTCCCAGTGGATGTCGCGTACGGTACGGTTCCCCTTGATGTCCAGCAGACGCTGGGTCTGGGTGCGCACGTCGTTCTCCACCTCCTTGAAGCTCTCATGGTCGGTGGACACCGGATCCAGCTTGGAGCCGGCCAGGTAGCTGGCCACCACCCGGGGCACCACGAAGTAGCCGTCGGCCAGACCCTGCATCAGGGCACTGGCTCCCAGCCGGTTGGCACCGTGGTCGGAGAAGTTGGCTTCGCCGGCCACGAACAGACCCTCGATGGTGCTCTCGAGGTTGTAGTCCACCCACAGTCCGCCCATCGTGTAGTGGGGAGCGGGGTAGATCATCATCGGCGTCTCGTAGGGATTGTCGCCGGTGATCTCCTCGTACATCTGGAAGAGGTTGCCGTAACGGTCGGACACCGTGTCGCGGCCCAGACGGCCGATGGCCTCGGCGAAGTCCAGGTACACCGCGAATCCCGTGTTGTAGACACCCTTGCCGGCGTCGCACTCGACCTTGGCGGCCCTCGCTGCGATGTCCCGGGGCACCAGATTGCCGAAGGCAGGGTAGCGCCGCTCCAGGTAGTAGTCCCTTTCACCCTCGGGAATATCACTGGCGCGTCGCTTGTCGCCCTGGGCCTTGGGCACCCACACCCGACCATCGTTGCGCAGGCTCTCGCTCATGAGCGTGAGCTTGGACTGGTAGTCGCCCATCTGGGGGACGGCCGTGGGATGGATCTGCGTGTAGCACGGGTTGGAGAAGAAGGCGCCCCTGCGATGGGCCCGCCAGATGGCCGTGGCATTGCTGTTGACGGCGTTGGTAGATAGATAGAACACCGGGCTGTATCCGCCGGTGGCCAGGACCACGGCATCGGCCTCGTAGCGTTCAATCCTGCCGGTGGTCAGTTCCCGGGCGATGATGCCGCGGGCCTTGCCGTCGACCACCACCAGGTCCAGCATCTCGTAGCGCGGGAACATCTTCACCGTGCCGGCGCCGACCTGGCGGCTGAGAGCGCTGTACACACCCAGCAACAGCTGCTGTCCGGTCTGGCCTCTGGCGTAGAAGGTCCGGCTGACCTGCACGCCGCCGAAGGAGCGGTTGGCCAGGGTGCCGCCGTACTCCCTGGCGAAGGGGACGCCCATGGCCACGCTCTGATCGATGATCCCCATCGAAAGCTGGGCCAGTCGATAGACGTTGGCCTCGCGCGAACGGTAGTCGCCGCCCTTGATGGTGTCATAGAACAGCCGGTACACGCTGTCGCTGTCATTCTGATAGTTCTTGGACGCGTTGATACCGCCCTGGGCCGCCACGCTGTGGGCCCGGCGGGGAGAGTCCTGGATGCAGAAGTTCAGAACGTTGTATCCCAGTTCACCCAGGGTCGCGGCCGCAGCGCCGCCCGCCAATCCGGTGCCCACGACGATGACCTTGAATTTGCGACGATTGCCGCCAGGAGCCACCAGGGGACTGTCCATCATGTGGCGATCCCATTTGTCGGCCAGGGGGCCGGCGGGGATCTTGGGGTCTAGTAGCTTGCGATCAGCCATCTCAATGACCTCCCGGCAGGGTGTTCTGGACCAGGTTCGGATCGCCGAAGAGGAACAGGTAGACGGGGATGACCACGAAACCGATGGCCAACAGAATAGCGAATACCAGCGCCACCTTGGTGAGCACCGGCAGATAGCGGTCGTTGGTCCAGCCCAGGGACTGGAAAGCACTCCAGAAGCCGTGCCTGAGATGGAGTCCCAGCAGGATCATCACCAGCACCGTGAAGCCGGAGAACACCGGACTCTTGAACGCGGTGACGACGACCTTGTACAGATTCTTCACGCCCGCGGAGTCGATTTCATGGTTGCCGTACTTGAACATCTTGACGTGCATCACGGCGAAAATGATGATCAGGATTCCCGTGTAGATCATCGATCTGGAGGCCAAGGTCTTGCGACTCTTGCCACCGGCGTCCTGGGAGTACTTGTAGCCCACTTCTCGGGCCTTGCGCTTGTCGGTCCAGGCCACGAAAAAGGCCGATACCATGTGGAACAGAAAGATGGTGATCAGACCCGCCTCCATCACATAGATGGCCCACCCGTGTAGCATGGTCTCCAGAAAATGGGCATAGTGATTGAACGCTCCGGGACCGATGAAGAGAGTGAGATTACCGATCAGGTGGACGATGATGAAGCCCATGAGGCACAGTCCCGTCAGACCGGTGATCACCTTCTTCCCAACCGAAGACCAGGCAATCGATCCAAAGGAATCCATGAATCTTTTTCTCCCGGATTTGAGGCCGAAGAGGGTCAGTGAATGGTCGGAACGGATTACACCACAATCTGCGCAGATCGGCACCAAAAAAACAGGGAATTCCGGTCGGTCAATCGGTCAGGTCGCGAGCCAGTCCGGTGAGCATAGCGATGCCGGGCTCCAGCAGGCTGTCGTTGAAATCGTAGTCCGGGGCGTGGAGCACCGGATGGTCCTTTCCCGCGCCCAGACCGAACAACGCGCCGCGGCTCCGGGAGGCCAAATGGCCGAAGTCCTCGGACCAGCGAAAAGGGCTCTCGGTGGGCTTCAGGGTGGCCAGCCCCAGGGCGCGGGCGACCTTCTCTACCCGTCGGGCGGCCTCCGGGTTGTTGTCCACCACGGGGAACTCCTCGGTCCATTCCGTCGTCCATTGGAGCCCGTGGTTGCGGGCAATCATGTCCACGAGCTCGCGAGCGCTCTCCTTCAGGCATTCCAGAACCCGCCTGTCGCTGGCGCGCAGCGTGGCCAGGATCTCGGCCTCTCCCGGAGTCGTGCCGAAAGCGCGCTCTCCCAGTCGGGCATGGACCACGGTGACCAGCGCCAGTTCGTCCGCCGCTTCCAGAGGGATCGGCAGGGTCACCAGCGCCGGCACCAGCTCGGCCAGGGCCTGGTCCGGACAGACCGCCTGCTCCGGGTAGGCAGCGTGGGCCGTTCTGCCGGACAGGCGCACGACGAGACCGGCGCTGCCGGCGGCAAAGGGCCCTTCGCGGATCAGGATCGTGTTCTCGGCGTAGCCCGGCAGGTTGTGCAGGGCGAAGATCCAGTCCGGTTCAATTGCAGCGAAACTCGGATCATTCACCACCGCGACCGCGCCCGTGCCGGTTTCCTCGGCCGGCTGGAAGAGCAGGACGACCCGCCCACGGGCCGGTGGAGAGGCCGCCAGATTTCGAGCCACACCCAGCAAGACGGCCATGTGTCCGTCGTGGCCACACTTGTGGGAGCAGCCGGTCTGCCGCGAACCGTGGGGCAGCTCGATGGTCTCGGGAATGGGCAACGCATCCAGTTCCGCCCGCAGCATCACGGTCGGGCCCGCCGTGCCGGTCGATGCCGCGAAAACGGCCGCGACCCCGTGGCCACCCAGTTCGCTCAACAGCTCGGTGGGTTTGCACGCCTGGAGCAACGACGCAATCAGGGCAGCAGTCTGTCGCTCCTCGCCGGAGTGCTCGGCCATCCCATGCAATCGTCGCCGGGTCTCCGACATCTGCCGGTGCGGGTTGTCCGGGTCCGGGTCTTGATACTCAGGGTGCGTTGCCATGCACGTAAGATACCATACCCAGACCTTCTGCTTGTACTGCTTTGAGGATGTCAGCGACCTTCTCATGAGTTATCATTGCTGCCGTTGTCCCCGCTCGCCCACATGGATCCAGATGGGAGCCCGCTCCATGAGTCTGTTGCTTGAGATGCGCTCGCGACGTGTGCCCCAGTATATCAGTGCCTATATCGTGGCCGGATGGGGAATCATCCAGTTCGCGACCTTTCTGGAATCCCGTCTGCTGTTCTCGCCTCATCTGGTGAACCTGATCGGGTTGGCCCTGATCCTGCTGTTGCCCAGCGTTGCGGTATTGGCCTGGCGCCATGGTCGTCCCGGCCGGGATACGTGGGGCCGCTCCGAGAAGATCACGCTTCCTGTCAATCTGCTGGCCGCCGCCGCCCTGCTCCTCGTCCTTTTCAGCGACAAGGACCTCGGTGCGGTGACCCAGACGGTCCGGGTTCAGGATGAGAACGGCGCGGTCACCGAGCGCTCGATCCTGAAGAACGAGTATAGACCACGGGTCCAGCTGAACTACCTGCGCAACGACGGCCCGGTCGAAGATGACTGGCTGCAGCAGGGATTTGCCATGTTGCTGGCGGTGGATCTGGCCCAGAGCCCGTCGCTGGATATCGGCGAGCCGGCCCAGAATGTACAAGCCTTGCGGCATGCCGGACACGAGGACGGCCTGGATCTGCCGCCGTCCCTCCAGCGGAAGCTGGCCCGTGACGGCCACTATCCGCATTTTCTGGCCGGTACCTTTGCCCGGACCGGCGCGACCTACCGGCTCACGCTCGAGCTGCATGAAACGGAGAACGGTCGCATCGTTGCGACACGCAACCACACCGGGGACGACATCTATGCCCTGGTGGACGACGCATCCAACCAGCTGCGTGGTGATCTCGGACTGCCTGAAGGACTGCAGGATGGTGGGGAGGACCTGCCGGTCAACGAGATGCTCACCGCAAAGCCGGAAGCCCTCGAAGACTTCGTCGAAGGCCTGGTGCTGGTCGCCCACCGGAATCAATGGTCCGAAGCCCGGGCGCCCCTGCAACGAGCTATCGAGCTGGATCCCGGATTCGCGATGGCCCACTACATCATGTACGCGGTGCACGCTACCACCGGAGACATGTCTGCAGCAACCGCGTCGATGGCCGCGGCGGTAGACAACCTCTACCGTCTGCCCGAACGCATCCGGTTCCAGATCAAGTGCTTCTACTACTACAATGTGAAGGAAGAGCCGGATAAGGCCATGGCGGTCTTGCACATGTGGAGCCAGCTATATCCCAGCGATGTGGCGGCCTACAAGCAGCAGACTTTCTTCTACAGACTGCGGCACGACTACACTGCGGGGATAGAGGCGTGCGAGCGGATCCTGGAGATCGATCCATCGCAGCACGAGACTCTCGTCGACATTGCGGGATTCTACCAGGAACTGGGGGACAACGAGCAGGCCGAGACCTACTTGCTGCGCTACGCCGAGCTGTATCCGCGGCAGGCCGACAGCTACGTCCAGCTGGCTGATCTGTACGACGACAGCGGCAGGCTGGAGGAAGCCCGATCCGCGCTGGAACGGGCCCAGCTCCTGGAACCGGCGCGCATGGACATCGAACTGGCACTGGTCGGAATCGATCGCCGCCAGGGCAACTACGCCGAGGCCGAGGAGACGTTGAGCCGCCTCCTGGACGCTGCCGACCAGAGCACGGAGCGGAGTCGGATCCTGCGCGAGGTGCAGCGCGTTTGCCTGACCCGCGGCCAGATCTCCCGGGCGCGCGAAACCCTCGATGCCATGTTTGAACTCACCGCCGAGCTACTCAATCCCCAGCAACGCCTGCTGCAGTATGCCATGCTGATGTCCTCCCTTGTCGAGGCGGGACACGCCGCTGCCGTCCTGGACCGACTGACGGAAATCCGAACCGATATCCCGGCTCCCAATGATCGCATCGTGGACATGTGCGAGGGACCGGCGCTGATCACCCTGGGACGTCTGGACGAGGCGGGCCTGAAGCTGGCACGAACCGGTGAACTGATCGATCAGTACAAGTTGGAGTTGCTGCGTCCGCAGCTACAGCTGGTCGAAGGGCAACTGGCCCTGGTGCGGGGCGACCTGGAGCTGGCTCTGGAACTCTTCTCCGCGGCCCTGGAGGGGGATCCGAACTCCCAGCGGGCGGCCTGGCAGACCGGTCGTGTGCAACGGCTCCTTGGCAAGCGGCAAGCGGCTGAAGGCACCCTCACCGGCGTACTGACCAAGAACCCGGCCCACCCGGTATCCAACCTGGAAATGGCGCTGCTGCGTTTTGAGCAGGGACGGTCGGCCGAGTCGCGGGACCATCTGGCCCGATCGCTAGCGGCCTGGCAAGGTGCGGATCCGGATCACGAGCGTCACGCCGAGGCGCTGGCTCTGCAACGGCGGCTGGACGAGACCCCCTGATCGCTGCGGCGATCCTAGAAGGGCACGCCCGCCAGGGCCATCAGATCGACGTCCGGTTCGGCGCCGTCGGCCCCGGGTTTGAACGCCGGCGTCACCGTCACCCACCACCGACTCCGTTCGAGGGTCACGCACGGGCCCAGGTGCCAGTGGGTGCGGGGCGAGGCGCCGTGGGTCAGATCCGTGACCGCGGCCAGTTCGATCCCCATCGCCAGACCGCCGCCCAGGTGCCGGCTCAGGCCCAGGGCCTGGGTCGAGCCCCAATGGCGTTGACGGCTGTCGCCACGATCCCAGCTGAGCGACAACCAGACATTGTAGCTGATCAGCCATGTGTTCAGATTCCGTTCCAGGATGCAGACCAGATCCGAACCCAGACTCGTCGTCGATTCACCGACGCGGGCGCCGATCGTCAGCCCGAACGGTCCGCGGTCCTCCGGGATCGCCGCAAAGAGGCCCCAGGCGGACATGCCCGCCACGTCCGTGCTGGTCTGGTCACCTTCCCAGGTCGTGGTCACGGCCGGCAGGGCGAAGCCGACCTGAAAACGCTCGCCAGGTCCATACTCCAGGGCCCACTGCAGGGCCAACGCTCCGGACGTGGCGTCCGGTCCCGGGGTCCAGGCCAGGGCCTGGCTGACTTCGCCTTGGCCCGGCTCCATGAGACCGGCTTCGGCAACCAGATTGAAGCGGGCGCCGTGGGCGGCGTTGGCTCCGGACAACAACAACAGCAGGCAGATCCAGCGTGCCACGGCAGCGCCCGGGCACCGGCAGCGTGAAGATTCGTGGGTCATGATCTGCCT
>Ga0070729_10004179_pt1 | contig 15954 bp, 12 predicted proteins | sample tdDd472_FD_66725 | JGI IMG/M metagenome (GOLD analysis project Ga0070729, IMG submission 66725) | Marine sediment microbial communities from the Atlantic coast under amendment with organic carbon and nitrate - tdDd47.2 | ecosystem: Environmental > Aquatic > Marine > Coastal > Sediment | place... | reverse complement strand
AAGGATCCAAGCCCAGGATTGGACTGGGCGAAGGCCGCCGCTCCCAGGCCGAGGGCCAGGCAGAATCCCAGGGCCAACAATGAGCGCCAGCCGACGAGGAGGGCGGGGAAATAGATCCAGCCGATCCAACCATAGAGCGCCAGGAGGATCAGCAGGATCAGCAAGCGCGTGAAGGCGGACAGCAGGCGTTGCCCCGTGTCCATGGTTCCCAGATCACCATGCAGTCGCTGCTCGAGGGCGGCCAGAAAAATGCCTTGCTGCTCGGTCACGCGATCGCCGGCCCCTACGATCTTCTCTCCCTGGATGAACTCGTGGGACGTGGGCACGACCTCGCGGGCGCGGTCCTGCCGGATCCGGGTCTCGGCGGCATCGTAGATGAGGTTGGGCGTGATGAAACGCTTGACCAGCGAGGCGGCCCAGACCGCCTCACCAGGCGTCAGCCCGGCCCGGCGCAATGCTTCGGTCAGGACCTCGAGCAGGCGTCCCTGGGGTGTGATGAAGGTCAGGTCTCGCATGGCCTCGGTCTGATCGTCGGCGATGAGAACCCGGCTGTACTGTCCTGGCGGCAACATGTCGGCCACGCCCCGGGTCGTGACCTCTTGAAGGGCTGTTTCCATGGCGGTCAGCAACTGCTCGGGATCGGGAGCGGCCAGGAGTCGTTCAAGTTCTTGAGCGACCACATAAGGAAACTGCAGGGCCAGCAATTCGCGCTGTTCGTCCGGCGTCAGATCCACCATCGACCGGGCCTGCCTCAGGGCGTCGGCGAACACACCCAGCCGTGACTGGGCCCCCTGCTGCAAGGACGGATCCAGACGCCGAAGAACCGGAGGCTCCTCCAGAACTTTCTGGATCTGCCGCATCTCCACATCCTGGGACAGGAGCTCGGTGGTGAAGGAAAACGGAGCCCGGATATCGTTATCGGCAATGGCGCCCGCACCGGGGAAGGCGTCCACACTGACCCGGGGCACCGGTGGAAAAAGCATGAGATGCAACAGGGCCAGCAGCAGTCCCGCCAGGACGGCAGGCCACCAGGGCCGGCTCCGGGCGCTGCGATCCCCGGCCACGAGTCGTGAGGGACTCCAGGCCTGGGGTGCTGCACCGAGCAGACGGCGATGCCACTCCTGCAACCAGTTGATCATCTCACGCTCCCTTGATCGGTGAGTCGTTGAGCGGCCGACGGTCGGCTTCCTCGAAAGCGTCGACGATGCGCCTGACCAGCGGGTGGCGCTGGGTATCACGGCTGTCCAGGTCGATGAAGGCCACACCCTCGGTTTCCCTCAGGATCTCCCGCACATGGATCAGCCCGGACCGCTCGTTGCGATCCAGATCGATCTGGGTGACGTCGCCGGTGATCACGGCCTTGGACGAATACCCGAGCCTCGTGAGGAACATCTTCATCTGACCGATGGTGGTGTTCTGGGCCTCGTCCAGGATCACGAACGCATTGTTGAGCGTCCGACCGCGCATGTAGGCCAGCGGCGTGGCCTCGATGACACCCGACTCCATGTACTTGCCGATGCGGGCCGGGCCCATGATATCCGACAGTGCGTCGTATAGCGGTCGCAGGTAGGGATTGATCTTCTCCTGCAAGTCGCCGGGCAGGAACCCGAGCTGCTCACCCGCCTCCACGGCCGGGCGGACGAGCACGATGCGGTCCACCAGATTCCGCTTGAGATAATCCATGGCCAGGACCACGGCGAGGTAGGTCTTGCCGGTGCCGGCCGGTCCCACGGAGAAGACCACGTCATGGTCCCGCACCGCCTCGACATATCGTTGCTGACCCGAGGTCTGCACCCGGATGGCCCGACGCGATCCGCTGGAGAACATGAGGGGCGCCTCGTCCTCCATGATCGAACCCTCGGTGGCCGCCTTGTGACCGTGACCGGCCAGCAGGTAGTCCACCGTCACCGCATCGATGCGCTGGCCATTGCGGACCCGCTCCAGCAGGTCGGCCACCACATCACGCATGAGCGGCACCTGGTCGGCGGGACCGTTGATCCGCAGCTGGTCGCCACGGGCCGACACGGTCCCGTCGAAACGCTCTTCGAGCCGGCGTAGATTCTGATCAGCCGGACCGCAAAGAGCAACCTGGTCGATGCCCCGCATGTCGAAACGAACCTCTTCGGTCCGCCGGCCACTCATGATCAGTCACCCTCCTCGTCGGCATCCGATTCGGCCTGGGGCACGATGCTCAGGTTCAGTTCCTCGAGCTGCGCGTCGCTGATATGACCGGGCGACCCATCCAGCGGCGACGCTGCCAGGGTGGTCTTGGGGAACGCGATGACTTCGCGCAGGCTCGGGGCGCCGACAAGCAGCATCACCAGGCGGTCCAAACCCAGGGCGATGCCGCCATGAGGAGGCGCGCCGTAACCCAGGGCCTCGAGGAAGAATCCGAATTTCGCCTGGTACTCTTCCTCGTCCATGCCGGCCAGCTTGAAGATCCGCTCCTGCAGCTCACGCTGGTGAATCCGGATACTGCCCGAACCCAGCTCGACCCCGTTGCAGACCAGGTCGTAGAGCTGGGCGTACACCGCGCCGGGATCCTCTTCGAGTTTGTCCACGAACTCCGGACGCGGTTGGGTGAACATGTGATGGCAGGCCGTCCAGCCACCCTGCTCGTTGGGCTCGAAGAGGGGGAAATCGTGGACCCAGGCCATGGCCCACTGGCCCTCGGGAATCCATCCCTCCTGCTCGGCGATCTTGAGGCGCAGGTCGCCCAGGGCAGGCAACACCTTGCGCGTCTCGCCGGCGCCGAAGAGCACGAGATCGCCCTCCTGGCAGCCCAGGCGCTGGTGCAGGGCCTGCTGGAATTCGGGGCCCATGAACTTGGCGATGCCGGTCTCGAAGCCGTCGGCCGTGGCCTTGACCCGGGCCAGCCCCGCCAGCCCCCGCTTCTTGACGAAGGCCTCGAGTTCGTCCACCTGCTTGCGGCTATAACTGGCCAGGCCGGGAGCGCGCAGGCACCGCACGGTGCCGCCCTTCTCCAGGGCGCCCTCGAACACCGAGAAGCCGCAGCCGGGAACCAGGTCGTCGAGGTTGGCCAGCTGATGGCCGAAGCGAAGGTCGGGTTTGTCGGATCCATAGAGGTTCATGGCGTCGTCATAGGAGATCCGCGGGAACGGCGTCTCCAGGGCGATGCCCTTGGCCTCCTGGAAGATGACGGTCATCATTGCCTCGATGAGGGCGTAGATGTCCGACTCCTGGATGAAGCTCATCTCCAGGTCGATCTGGGTATGCTCGGGCTGGCGATCCTTGCGCAGGTCCTCATCTCGCAGGCAACGCGCCAGCTGGAAATAGCGATCCACGCCACTGGCCATGAGGATCTGCTTGTAGAGCTGCGGCGACTGCGGCAGCGCATAGAACTGACCGTGGTGGATGCGGCTCGGGACCACGTAATCACGAGCGCCTTCAGGCGTGGTCTTGATGAGCAGCGGCGTCTCGACTTCCAGGAAGTTCTGGTCAGTCAGGTACCGACGCGCAGCCTGGGCCACTCGGCTGCGAACCACAAGGTTGTTGGCCATCTCGGGCGTGCGCAGGTGGAGGTAGCGATACTTGAGTCGCATCTCCTCCTCCACGCGATCGGCCTGCTCGAGCTGGAAGGGCAGCGGTGCGCAGCCGTTCAGGATGGTCACCTCCTGGGCCACCACCTCCACGGCGCCGGTCACCTTGTCGGTGTTGACCATGCCCTCGGGACGCGGCCGCACCTTGCCGATGACCTGGAGCACACTCTCCAGCTTGAGCTCGTTGGCGATCTCCAGGGGCTGACCGTCTTCACAGACGAACTGGACCTCGCCCCAGCGATCACGCAGGTCGATAAAGGCCACCCCGCCCATGTCGCGGATCCGGGCAGCCCAGCCGGCCAGGCGCACGGTTTTACCGATGTCATTGGTCGTGATGCTCCCACAATGGTGGGTGCGCAGGGCGGTACTATCGTTGCCGTTCATTGTTCGAGGACCTCTCTCACTGCCGTCAATATTTGGTCACGAGGCACCGACGTCTGTTCGCCGGAACCCAGGTTTTTGAGCTGGAAGACATCGTCGTTGATCTCGTCTTCACCAACGATGAGCAGCAACCGCGCCAGACGCTGGTTGGCCGCCTTGGCCTGGGCCTTCATGCCCCGCCCCGTGGTGTCGATCTCCACCCGACAGATATCTCGGAGGATGTCACCGCTGGCCAGGGCATACCGCTGCGCCTGGTCACCGATGCAGGCGATGTACACATCGACCACTGACTGGCGGCTGCGCTGCAGGTCCACCGGGTCCTCGTTCAGATGCAGAAGCGTGCGCTCGATGCCCACCGAGAAGCCGATGGCCGGGGTCTCCGGCCCACCACACTGGCCGATCAAGCCATCGTAACGACCGCCACCGGCGAGGCTGCTCTGCTTGCGCTCGGTCCGGGCGGTGACCTCGAAGGTGGTGCGCGAGTAGTAGTCGAGGCCGCGTACCAGGGAGGGGTCGTCCTCGTAGGCAATGTCCAGATCGTTCAAGCATTCCAGGACCTTGGCGTGGTGATCACGGCAGTCCTGGCAGATGTGCTCCGAGATGGGGTCGTGCTCGGCCACCAGCGCCAGGACATCCTCATCCTTGGCGTCGTAGAGCCGCAGCGGATTGCGCTCGATACGGCTGTGGAACGCCGGCGGCACGCGGTCGATGTTGGCCTGCAGAAATGACCGCAGGCTCTCCACGAAGGCCGGGCGGCAAGCCGGGCAGCCGATGCTGTTGATCAGCAAGGTCAGCCCCCGGGCGTCGACGGCGTCGAAGAGGGCCATGAGCGTCTGAATGACCTCGGCATCCAGCACCGGGCTAGGCGAACCGATGGCTTCCAGGCCGACCTGATGGAACTGACGGTAACGACCCGCCTGGGGACGGTCGTGGCGGAACATGGGCGCCATGTACCAGAACTTCATGGTTCCCGGCTGGCGGGTCAGACCGTTCTCCAGGTAGGCCCTCACCACCGAGGCGGTCATCTCCGGTCGCAGGACGAGGCGCTCGCCACCCTTGGTCTCGAAGGCGTACATCTCCTTGTCGACCACATCGGTGCCTTCACCGATGGAGCGCAGGAAGAGATCGGTCGGCTCGATGACCGGGGTCCGGATCTCGCCATAGCCGTAGCGCTCCAGGGTTTCTTTCCAGCGCTCTTCACACCAGCGCCAGGTCTCCACCTCTTCGAGCATGATGTCGCGCGTGCCCTTGAGACGGTGGTATTTCAAATTCATCGGGGCCTTCCTCTCTGGCCTTCTGCAGGGATGCCGGGCGATGGTAGCCTAGCACAGCGCACCCGGCGGAACCACCGCCGGTCAGGCGCCATAATATGGGCTATTCGGTGGGCCGGGGCCAGCAGGGGCCGTATTGTCGCCGGAATCGTTCGAAGTCCGGTCCCACGAGCAGGTTGAATCCTTCGAGACCAAACTCTCCGAGACGTTCCTGGGCCAGGAGTCGTTCGCTGGTCTGATCAGCCTCATGCCGGCCCAGGCCGGTGAGGCCTTCCTGGAGGTCGAGACGGACCGAACGAGACAGATTTCGTGAGGCCAGGACCATCACATCAGGCAACGGAGTGGACAGTTGCCGGATCAGCCACTGGTCCCGGCTGAGCAGGCCTGTTTTCAAGGCGGCTTCAGCATCCCATTGCCTGACCACCACATGATCGACCGCGCCCATGGCCGCCGCCGCCAGAACCGATTGATGATCGTAGGGGTCCCGCCCCCACATCACACCGGCGGGCAGGTTCCAGTTTCCCCCGGCCAGGCAGAGGGGCGCCAGGCAAACCAGGGACAGGGAATCGCCAAAGGCCGTCCGCCCGGGCATGGAGACCCATGGCTCTTCTCCACCGTCAACACCCTGTCGACTGAGGAGCACGGATGTGGGACGGAGATTCCAGGGCACCCGTCGGCGACCAGTGGCCAGCGCTTGCCAGGCCGACATCGGCAAATCGAGAGCCGTACCATCCGGGCAGAATATGACCCGAGCCGTGGGTAAGGCCGCCTTCAAGGCTTGATGGTCGGACACCACCTCGAGGCGCAGATCCAGCCCGGATTCCCGACCGAGGTAGACCGCCAGGGAATTCAGAGCCACCTGACGGCGAAGTTCTCCGGTGGGGTCGAGGACCAGCAAAGTGCCATCGCCGCGCTGGGCCGATTCCTTTGGCCAGAAGAGAGCCGCCGCGGTGAGCAACAGCAAGGCCAGCGCCACGAGCAGACCAATGTCGGGACGATATCGTTGGGAAAGCCGGGTCAAGGACCATCCTCTTCCGCCGGAGTCTCACCGATGATCACCATGAAGGATTCCGGTTCCAGGTTGACACTGGTCACCCAGTCGGGGTACTGCACCTGCCCCAGGACCTGATGGACCCCGGGACCCAATCCCGCCAGGGTCACGGTCACCGTCAGGCGAACCGGCGACAGCACGGCCACCGAATCGGCAGGCCCCTGGACCAGGACATCACAGACCGGCGGCGAAACCCCGGCCTCGCCAAGATGGGTTTCGATCAGGGGAATGACCGGAACATTGGCCATGACCCGCTCCTGGAGGGCCACCACCGGGATCCGGACCGACACGGCTTCCATCGAGGCCTTCAGCGGCACCGGCGGCGGCACCAGGGCCAGATCCTTGGCCAGGCTCTCATCGAGCTCCGCCCGGTTCACCCCTTCGGTCACCAGGGAATCCAGTCCCGTGAAAAACCGCCGGGGACCGGTGACATCGACACTATCGGGGCTCACCTGCACCGCTCCCGCCAGCATCCGTTCGGCGGGCAGTTCACCATGCATGGGCACGTGCACCGGCAACCGGTGGGTGTCCAACCAGTCCAATCTCAAGGGAAGCCGGACCGGAGGCAGGATGGTGACAACCTCGGCCTCGGTGCGGACATCCGAATCGAGCAGCTCGTAGATCTGGGGAGGACCCGGCGAATAGTTCGCCAGATTCAACTCGACCCGACCCAGAGAAACACCGAGATACTTGTGGGCGAAGACGGAAAGTTTGGGAGCGCGCAACCGAACGCGGCCAATCTCGGGCAGCGTGCTACCGGCCACGGTCTCCTGGGGGCCGAGGCCCACGATATCCATGGGTAGCCCCACATCGGTCTCCACCAGGGTGGTGGCGGCCACCTGGATCCAAACCAGGACCGCGACCAACAGGCAAGCAATCTTCAGGAACAGGTTTTTCACGATTCGGGCCGTCCCTCCGGCAGGCTCAGGTACTGACCGGCACTGATCCGGTCGTCTTGCAGATTGTTGCGTTGTCGGATCTCCGCCACGGTGGTCCCGTGTTGCTGGGCCAGGCGCCACAGATTGTCACCACGCCGCACCTTGTAATGACGCGACCAGTTGGGCTCCGTCGGCCCCACTGCCAAGATCGTCCCATCCTGATGATAGTCCAGGATTCCGGCAACCACCGCTTCGGCCAGCATCTGCCGTCCATCGGCATTGGTCAAGAGCCGACGATCATCAGGATTGGTTAAATACGCCAGTTCCACCAGGGCCGAGGGCATGGCCAGGGACCGGAGAACCTGAAATCGTGCCTGCTTGACCCGGCGAGTGGCCAGGCCCCGGGATTCACACGTGGTCAGGATGGTCTCCGACAGGCGACTCGACTGCTTCAAGACCTGGGTCATGTGGAGGTCCATCAGGATGGACAGCACGGCGTCACTGGCGGTGTGCTCCGGCGCCAGGCCCACCATGTCGGCGGCATTCTCCTTGTCGGCCAGTTCCTGGGACTCGCGGTCCGAAGCACCCTGCAGGGAGAGGAAGTAGACCTCCATGCCCCGGACCGAGGATCGGCGATGGGTATTGCAGTGGACGGAGATGAACAGGTCGCCCTGCTGCTTCCCCGCACTGGTCACACGATCGGCCAGGCTGGGATACCAGTCACGGTCCCGGGTCAAGATCGGTTCATAACCGGGCAGGGCCTTCAAGATGTCCCGCATCCGCAGGCATACATCCAGGACGATGTCCTTCTCCTGGATGGAGCCCCGCAGAGCGCCGGGGTCGAGTCCCCCATGCCCGGGATCGATGATCACCCGCAGGGGACGCTCCTGGACGAGGCGAGGTGGTGGACGGACAAAGACTGGATCCTCGGCCGGGACCGCAATCTCTGCGGGGCGGAAGACATCCACCACGATGCGGTGGGGGCGTCCGTCGGCAGCAGGTAGCATGAAGTGACGGAAAGGGGCCTGCTCGACCAGGTCCAGCACGACCTGAGCCTTGGTCCGGAGTCGGTTGCGACGGACCCTCAACAACAGTCCATCGTCCACGGCGATGGGCTGGATCGCCTTGAGTCCGGCCCCGGCCACATCGATGGCCAGTCTTTCCGGACCTTCGACCCGGCGAATCGTGTAAGTCGCTGGACCATCCAGGTCCAGCACCACCCGGGTGTGGTCGGGAGCCGAGAATAATCGCACACCGGCCACCGTGGTCGCGTCTGCCCTGGCCCCGGCCATGCAGAGCAACAAGAGGCCCAGCGGCCAAAGCCCCCAGCGGGGGATCGTCAGGGTTTCAGGAAAGTGTTTAAACCGGGACATGGTGATTCATCCTGACCAATAGGGGCGACGGGTCCATCCGACGCAACGGCCTCAGACTAGCACAGGCGGACCTCACTGCCAAGAAAGGCAGGATCCCAACCACCAGATCTAGCGCTGGGCGGCGTAAGTGTCCAGGATATATGTCAAGGGGTTGACCGTTCGGCCGCCGACACGCACCTCGTAATGCAGGTGCGGGGCTGTGGAACGACCCGTGTTTCCGGACCGGGCGATGAATTCTCCACGGGAAACCTGCTGCCCCTTCTTCACCAGGGCTTCCTGCAGGTGGGCGTAAACAGTCATCACGCCACCACCATGGTCCACCTTCACCAGGCGACCGAGGCCCCGCTGCTTCTCCACCGTCACCACGACACCGTCGGCGGTCACCCGCACGGGCGTTCCCTGGGGCAGGCTGAAATCGATTCCCCGATGGTAAGTCTGCTTCCCGGTGAAGGGGTCCTTGCGCATGCCGAAACGAGAACTGAGCCACCCGATGTCACAGGGGCGAATGGAGGGCATGCCGTCACGAATGGTCTGGCGCGCGGCCAGGGTGTCGAGGATGGCTGCCATGCCCTTGCGCTGGATCCGGGCCTGGCGCAGGAGACTGTCGAGGTCGGGAGGATTGTTGAGGGTTGTGAACTCGCCCCCGGGATTCAGAGGTTCACGTCCGCCGATGCCACCCTGGCGAGTTTGAGCATCCAGGGGCTCGACATCGACCACGGCCGCCACGAGTTGCTGGTACTCGAATACGGCATCCAGGTCCTGTTGCATGGATGCGACCCGGGTCTCGAAGCGATTGATGTCACCCTTGAGCGCCTGGTTCTCACGATCCAGAGGCGATCCGCCCGGTCGCCAGGCAGCCCCCACGGACCAGTCCATGGCGTAGAGTCCGGCAATCATGAGCAGGACCAAAACGCTGCCACTGGCCACGAGGACCGACCAGCGAGGGATACTGAACTCGCGAGTCCGACCGTCGCCGGTGGGGATAAAGAGGAAGGAATAACGCTTCTGCAGCTTCATTCATCTTTCCTGGCAGGCTTGGCTTCTTGCCCTTGATGAGACAACCGAACCAGCATCGGCGCTGGCTCGGGCCGTGTCAATACTTCAGGAGTAGCATCCCTGCAGGATGCCACTCCGAAGGCCAACAATACTCGTTGAGCAAGAAATACGCCACCTGCCCCCTAAAAGTCCCTCTCCCGGAACTTTTGAGAACATCGAGTCAGAAGCCTCAAGCACCAGGGAGAACTAGAGTTCACCCTGATAGTAGTCATAAAGCAGCTCGTGCCCCACCGATCCCCGCATCTTGGCCAGGGCCCGTTCCTTGATCTGGCGGATCCGCTCCCGGGTCAATCCCAGGCGTCCACCAATGGTCTGCAAGGTCTGGGCATCCTCGAAACTGAGGCCGAAATACTGGATCACGACATTGGCTTCACGCTGATTCAACACCGACAGGGCCCGACGGACGTCTTCCCGCAATCCCCGCATGAGGACGTCGTAGTCAGGAGCCTGGGCGGATTCATCAGCCAGGGTGTCGCGCAAGGGCCGCTCTTCCCCGTCACTGCCAAAGTCATCGAGGCCCATCTCGACCCGGTCACTGGCCAGCGCATGCTTGACGTCACCCTCGTCAACCTCGAGCCGCTGGGCGATCTGCCCGGGATCGGGGTTGGGGATGCCCTCAGCCTGCAAGGCGGAGCGTGTCCGATTGATCTTGATGAGCAACGCCGTCTGGTTCTGGGGCAGGCGCACGGTTCTCGACTTGTCGAGCAACGCCTGCATGATGGCCTGGCGAATCCACCAGACAGCATATGAAATGAATCGGTAGCCACGGCTCTCATCGAATCGACGGGCCGCCTTGAGCAAGCCAAGGTTACCTTCGTTGATGAGGTCGGACAGCTGCAGTCCTTGACCCGAGTAGCGCTTGGCTACCGAGACGACGAAGCGAAGGTTGGCCCGGACAAGGTGGCGCAAGGCCTCCTCTTCGTCCTGGCGGATCCGGATCGCTAGCGTCGCTTCCTCTTCACGACTCAACAGCGCGTAGCGGTTGATGTCGCGGAAGTAGACTTCCAGCCCCTTTTCATGGGTCGCGGGAAACATGTTTCTCCTGCTGGCCATTGTACTCTCTCCCAGCTGCGTGGGGGCTCACTGATCCTCCGGCCGATGACGCTACTGCAGGGTCCCAGCATCTCGTGGCGTCACCTGAACGAACCGTTCGTTCGCTCCCGTCCGGACCAGCATGTTCAGGGCATCCCTCCGCCCACCAAGGGCATGTCGAGCAGCCTTCCAGGCCGCCAGGTCGGGAAGATCCCTGTCTTCTATGGCAACCAGTACATCACCAGGGCGGATTCCGGCTTCCGCTCCGGGATGTCCCGGTTTCACCGCCACGACCATCAGGCCCGTGGTGGATTCGATTCCCAGGGTCATACTCAGTCGCTCCAGCCGGGGATCAGACCCCGACAAATCGGCGACCTCCAGGCCCAACCATTGGTCGGGACCTGCCTTGGCCAGCTGCCCGGGATTCAGCTCGGCCAGGGTTACATTCATTTCCTGCGGACGTCCGTCCCGCTCGATCTCACAAGGAATATCCTGGCCCACCGGGGTCTCGGCGACCAGGAAGAGCAACTGGCGTTGGTCCACGATCGGCTGGCCGGCGAAGCGCACCAGGCGGTCACCAGTCAGCAGGCCGGCTGCTTCGGCTGGTGAGCCCGGCACCACGTCGCCCAGAACCACACCCTGGGGCGTGTCCTGAGCCGTCGCCCCCAGGTAACCGCGAATCACGCGGCCATTGGTGGCCAGTTGCTCATGGATGTGTTTGACCATCCGGCTGGGGACGGCGAACCCGATCCCCTGCCCGGCGGTATTGACGGCGGTGTTGACGCCGATCACGCGCCCTCTGATGTCGACCAGGGGTCCGCCGCTGTTGCCGAAGTTGATACTGGCATCGGTCTGCAAAAAATCTTGGTAGCGAGGGGTCAGTCCCTGGATGCTCAGGTCTCCTCGACCCTTGGCGCTGAGGATGCCCACGGTCATGGACCCTTCCAGGTTGCCGAAGGGATTGCCAATGGCCACGACCCAGTCGCCGACCATCAGGGCATCGCTGTCGCCATAGCCCAAATAGGGCAGATCACGACCTGCGGGTTCGATGCGCAGCAGAGCGAGATCGGTCAAGGGGTCGGATCCCACCAGTTCGGCGGGATACTCGAGGGTTTCACCGGCGAAGCGCACATAGATCTCGTCGGCGCCGTTGATCACGTGATGATTGGTGAGAACCTCACCGGAAGGGTCGATGACGAATCCTGACCCGGTTCCAGGGTTCTCAAACCTTCCGCCCTTGCCTTCCTGGTCGGGGAAGAACTGGCGGTACATCTCCTGCAGTGGGCTCCGGTCCACGCCACCGGCATCGATGGCCTTGGTGATCCGGATGGAGACCACCGTGGGTCGCACAGCATCGCCCACGGTCACGAAGGGAGACCGGGGAACATCTTCGTTAACGGCGACGGGGTCGGCCAGGGCGGGCACGGCCGAAACAGGCAGGAGGCCCAGGACCAGGAGCACGGCAAAAACCACGGTCGTGAGGGGGGTAATCCTCAAACGTGGATCTGCTGGCACGGTGCTGTATGAACGCATACGCATGCTACACCTAGGTCCTGGTTGTGTGGGGGGACATCCGGAATTGGTCTGAGGCACGCAGGGGGGATTGCCTCGTCAGGGATTAGGAACAGCATATCCGAGTCTGAATACCCTGTCAACAATCTTTAAAGAAAAGATCAAGGCCCTACCTGGTATGATCAATGATCATTGATGCGTCGAGATACCAGGAATGCCACCTAAACAGTCCTCAATAGGCAATATGGCCCATCAAGGTCCCCAAGAAAGGCGCTAGCTCCAGGGGGGCTGACTACTGATCGCGGATTTCATCCTCATCCGGCTTGGGCAGGGGTGCCCCCTCTTCGGCCGCCATCTCGGGGATTTCCTCCCCCTCAGGTTCCGACACCGCCGGCTCGGTCAGAAGGACTTCGGTCGCCGCCACGGGTTCGTCATCATTGATGACCGGGGCGACATCCTCACCCGGCATGGCCGATTCACTGGCTGCAGCAGCCTGAGCCGCCGCTGCGGCCTCTTCCTGCTCCCGGGCTTCCTGCTTCTGCTGACGCTGGATGCGGATCTCCTCGATCTCCTCGACCTTGGCCTCGAGATCCTTCTCCTGCGACTTGATTCGCTCGATCCACGACTGGAACTCGGCATCACCGCTGAACTCGGTCCGCCCATCCTCCACCGCATGGTAGACGTAGCTTCCCAGTTCGGAGAGCTGGCGCTCGATTTCCCGGCTGATCCCGTACTTGTCGTACATCCGCACCGAGATCTTGGCCATCTCGCCGGTGCGGTCAGTAGCCAGGGTGTACCACTCACGGAGATTCTTTTTGACCTGGTCCATGATTGACATGACGACCTTCCTCATCCAGCCTCAGGAAAACGAGTTGCCTTTCTGAAGCTCTAAACTAAAAATGGGACACCATGGATAGCAACTATACAGACGCCAAGGCAAGGGCTTTGTTCCTGGCCGATAGTCATTTCCACGTGGAACGCTCTCCGGCCGAAGAGTTCCGGATGACCGCGTTTATCGACATTCTGGACCAGTACAAGGGAATCGAGCATGTCGTCCTGCTGGGCGATATCGTGGATTTCTGGTTTGACTACCCCCATTTCATGATGAAGGGATACGAGCCCATCCTGACGGCCCTGGACCGTGTCCGGGAAGCTGGATCTCGCCTTCATTTCATCGGTGGCAACCACGATATATGGGCCGCCGACTTCCTTCATCGACGCTACGCCACCGCCCCGCAAGGCGAGCCAGTGACTCTCGAGCTCGATGGGCAACGAATTTTCTGCACGCATGGGGACGGTTTGCTGGGACGTGATTTCCTCTACAAGGGCTTCCGAGCGGTGGTCCGCCACCCGGCTGGTGTCCTGATCGCCAAGTCGCTGCACCCCGAATTGCTCTACGCTTTCAGCACCTGGCTCAGCGGCCATAGTCGGCACAGCACCCGTGATGAGGCCGAGGGCATCGAGAACAAGGCCAGGCGCTGGCTCGAAAGGCATCAGGATGTCGACTGGGACCATCTCATCATGGGGCATGTCCATCACCCCTTCACCACCGAAGCCCATGGCCGCCGCATGACCACCCTGGGTGGGTGGCTCGATCCTCTCCAGTATGCGATCTGGAGCGGCGGAGAACTCCACCAGTGCACGGTGACCTCTACAGGAAACGGGTGAGCCGGATATTCCGACTCACCCGTTGGCTACCACCTGATACCGGCCCGATCTAGAAGAAGAGCTCCAGGGAGAAGCGATGACCCGCATCGAGGGCATCGTCACTGATGCTCTCATAGGCATATCCCAGTCCCAGGGCCTTGTAACGGAACCCGGCACCGGCCGTGACGCCCTGGTTCTCGTAATTCACCTTGTAGCCGATGCGCAGTGCAAACTCGGGGACCACCTTGACCTCGCCACCAACGTGGGCCTTGTTGTTGCCATCGTTGTAGAATCCGATATCGGCCGTCAAGGTCATGCGATCGGCCAGGGAGCCCGATATCGGGGCCCAGGCCGCACCCAGGGTGACGGTTTGCGGAACGTCGAACGGCTCCTGGTTGATGGTCATCTGGCCACCCAGGTTGGTGGCGCTCAGGGCCACGGTCATCCCGGGCAGGTGACGCAATTTCCAGGTCCCGAATAGATCGAAGAGGACCACGGAGCCACTGTAGATGTCGATTTTCTCGTAGACGACCTTGGCCTGGACGCCGAGGGAGAAATCCTGGCCGAGGCGTCGAGAGTAACTGGCGCCGAAGGAGAGATCATAGGGCGAGAAGGTTCCCTCGGACATTCCCACGTTGTCGGTGCCGCGACGGTCGATCTTCTCCGAGTACAGACCCGTGAAGGTCAGGCCGATGACGCCGAAGTCGCCATGGTGGGTCAAGCCGGCCGCCGTATAGTCGAACGAATTCAACCAGGTCTGCTGCTGCAGAATGAGGGAGGTTCCGGGGCCCTCGTTGAAGGCGAGCAGGGACGGATTCCAGTAGGCCGCGGCGCCACCCTCGGTGATGGCCACACCGGACCCGCCCATGGCGGCTTCCCGGGTACCCATTCCCATCCGCAGGAAGAGCAGACCGGCGTCGCCAGGGCTTCCGCCGGCACTGGCCGTCGTCGTGAGGATGAGCGGCAAGATGAGTGCGACGAGGCAAAATGGCCCGGCGCAGGCGATGATGGACTTGTTCCGCATGGTAGCCTTTCCTCTCACGGTCACCGCGGACTGTCCGCGGGAACTCCTCTGTTCGACCCCTGACTCTAGCTCTTGAGTGCCGTGTCGGCAAGCTTAGCCACGGGCCAACGGCAAATCATCGTGTCACGGCAATGGTCTTGACGCTGGTGGCGCCACCAGCCTCGAGTTTGCATAGGTACAGACCCGAAGCCACGCCGCTCATGTTGATCTCCAGTTCGAAGGGAGTGCTGCCGGGCACGGTCGTCTCGCCCGTATCTCGCACCATCTCACCCTGGAGGTTGTAGATGAAGGCTCTGGCCGAGCCCTGACTCTCGATCCAACCCCGAACGCGGAGCACATCCGTCGTCAGGGGCTGCGGATAACAAACATGGGCCGTCTCCAGGGACGTTGCCCCGCCGGACGGCTGATCGGATAGGGGAAGCCCAGGGCCACCGCGCTCCCAGGTACCTCCGTACATGGCGGCAGGATTGTCGCCTTCGAGACCGATATCCACCTGCCAGGAGCGTAGTCGCGTCACCGGCACGGTCAATAGAACCTCATCCTGGGGATCGATGCCCTGGACCTGATGGGCCGTTCCCGCCACCACCAGGTTCTCCAAATCCGTGGAATCCGACCTGTAGACCACCGGGGTGGCCGTGAGATCAGCCGGACCGGCCAGGGGCCAGCCGTCGAGCACCGTTCCATCCCCTCGGGTCAGGTACATTCGCCCATCCTGGGCCATAAAGAGGTAACTGTCCTGAGAGCCCTGATCCAGCTGCAAGGCCTGGGTAGGACCAGCCTGGACCTCGGGGAGGGGCCGCCGGGGCCAGCCCGTTTGCCAGACACCATTCTCCCCCAGACGCCCCAGGGCGCCGTCTCCAGCCAGTGTGCCACCGTACCCCAGAGGGCCTTCCACGGTGATGTTTGAGGTCCAGGGGACCTCGACTCGCGGACTCTCATCCGTGATCCACACCGTTTGCCCACTACCGTTGGCCCCGGCCACCAGAACGACATCAGCCGTGACCAGCACGGGATGCGGGCTCGGCATGAGGGCCAGACCAGCGGTCCAGAGGACGGATGAATCGCCATCGGTAGACCACTCCACCGCCACCAGGGACCCGGTTCCATCGTAGTGGCCAATGGGGATGAACAACACGGAACGGGAAGGATGGCGCACCGGCGCTGCCAGG
>Ga0070729_10004177_pt1 | contig 15958 bp, 23 predicted proteins | sample tdDd472_FD_66725 | JGI IMG/M metagenome (GOLD analysis project Ga0070729, IMG submission 66725) | Marine sediment microbial communities from the Atlantic coast under amendment with organic carbon and nitrate - tdDd47.2 | ecosystem: Environmental > Aquatic > Marine > Coastal > Sediment | place... | reverse complement strand
TAGACACGTCGTCCGGGCTTGCTGATGCGTTGTAACTGTGTAATCACAGGACGACGAACCCGACGTGAGCCAAAATATTTAAGCTTGATATTAATCAATGGTACGGGGCTTTCATCGCCAACCGTAAAATCTTCAATATACCCTTCTTCTACAAGAATACGGGCAATCTCCACCTTTATTTTCGATTTTGGCACAACTACTTCTAACTTACGTGCCATTAATGCGTTACGTACACGGGTTAACATGTCCGCAATTGGATCGTTTGTCACATTGGACACTGCAACAGCCTCCTACCAGCTTGATTTCGCAACGCCGGGAATTTCGCCTGATAAAGCCATTTCGCGGAAGCAAATACGGCACAAGCCAAAACGACGGATATAAGCCCGTGGGCGACCACAAACTTTACAACGATTACGAACACGCACTTGGAACTTGCGTCGTTCTTCCCGATATTGCATACATTTCTTAGCCATACAAATCCCTCTAATTATCTTGGAAGGGCATACCGAGCAATGATAGCAAGCGGCGGCCTTCCTCATCTGTTTCAGCAGACGTTACAATCGTAATTTCCATACCCCGAACTTTGTCAATTTTGTCAAAGTCGATCTCTGGGAAGACCAATTGTTCACGCAGACCAATCGTATAATTACCCCGTCCATCCAACTTACCTGGAATCCCGCGGAAGTCGCGAATACGCGGAAGCGCAATGTTAACTAGGCGGTCATAAAGTGCCCACATTTTTTCTTTACGTAGTGTCACTTTCACACCAATTGCACGACCTTCACGCAACTTGTAAGTAGCGATACTTTTCTTCGCACGTGTTACAAGCGGTTTTTGCCCGGTGATAATAAGGAGGTCTTCTACAGCACCATCTAATGATTTTGGTTCGTCCACTGCTTCACCCACGCCAATATTCAGCACAATCTTTTTGATTGTTGGGATTTGCATAGGATTTTTATATCCAAATTCATCTCTGAGCGCTGGAATAGCCTCTTCCAGATAGCGGGTGTACATGCGGTTTTCCATAATTCACCTCGCTCCGTTTCTATTCAATATCGCTATCGCATTTTTTGCAATAACGTGTTTTCGTTCCATCATCAGTCACACGATACCCAACACGGGTTGTTTCGTTACAACTAGTGCAAACAACCATCACATTTGATAAGTCGAATGGGGCTTCAAACTCCACAATTTGTGCTGGAATTTGTTGTCCACCCGGTGCAGGACGTGCCTTCTGATGACGCTTCATGATATTGATGCCGTTGACAATCACACGGTTTTTCTTAGCCATTACGCGAATCACTTCGCCTTGTAAGCCTTTGTCTTTCCCTGCAATTACTTCAACAGTATCGCCTTGTTTCACTCTTTGCATTGTACCTTACCTCTTATAGTGTTTCTGGCGCAAGCGATACAATCTTCATGAATCCCTTGTCGCGCAATTCACGCGCAACTGGACCGAAGACGCGCGTACCACGAGGATTTTCTAAGTCTTCGCCTAACACAACTGCGGCATTATCATCGAATCGGATGGTAGACCCATCTGGCCGACTATATTCCTTATGTGTGCGGACAATCACGGCTCGGACAACGTCGCCTTTTTTAACATTACCAGAAGACGATGAAGATTTAACTGCCCCGACAACAATGTCGCCGACATAGCCGTATCTAACTTTTGAGCCACCCAGAACACGGATAACGAGAATTTCCTGTGCGCCACTGTTATCCGCTATTTTTAAACGTGATTCGGGCTGAATCATCGAAAACTCTCCTTATGAATCCTCTTCGGCAGGTTGTTCCAAAATTTCTTCCACAACCCAACGTTTCTTCTTGCTGAGAGGACGGCTTTCTACGATGCGGACAACTGCGCCAATGACTGCGCCGGTCTCATCATGTGCCATCACTTTATGGGTAGAAGAAACAACCTTCTTATATATGGGATGCATCTTGCGTTGATCGATTGCTACGACAACGGTTTTCTGCATTTTATCGCTGACGACTGTCCCGACCATACGTTTACGATTGTTAGCCATCTTACGATCCTTCCTCACCAGATACCTGCTGTGCGGCAAGCTCACGCTCACGTAAAGCAGTTTTTAGGCGGGCAATATCACGACGGGTTTTACGAAACATCGTCGTATCGGATAGCTCACCTGTTTCTTTTTGAATACGATAGGTGTACATTTCAACTTTCAAATCCTCAAGCGTATCGAGAATTAATTCAGTTGTCATATCACGAATTTCACTGATATACATTAGCTCACCTCTCGACCTGAAATCGGGTCAAAACGTTTGACGAACTTGGTTTTGATAGGGAGTTTGTGTGCCGCAAGGCGTAACGCTTCACGCGCATCGGCTTCGGGTACACCACTCATTTCAAACAAGATACGTCCGGGTTTTACAACACAAACCCAATGTTCTACAGACCCTTTACCCTTACCCATACGAGTTTCCGCAGGTTTCTTGGTAACTGGCTTATCTGGAAAAATACGAATCCAGACTTTACCGCTACGACGAATGTAGCGAACAACGGCACGACGGCAGGCTTCAATTTGACGGCTGGTAATCCAATGTGGTTCTAGTGCTTGTAAGCCATAATCACCAAACTGTACAACCGCCCCACGATCTGCTTTACCGCGCATCCGCCCGCGCATCTGTTTACGATACTTAGTGCGTTTTGGCATTAACATACGGATTGCTCCTTCAGCTTAAGGGGATTAATTACGACCACCATCTGTCGATGGATTGCGGTTATTTCCCCGTGTTTGTTTCTCTTCAGGGAGAATATCACCCTTATAGATCCAAACCTTAACTCCAATTTGACCGAAGGTTGTCAGAGCCTCTGCGAATCCGTAGTCGATATCTGCCCGTAGGGTATTACGTGGAACGCGCCCCTCGAACATCCATTCACGACGTGCCATATCAGACCCGCCCAAACGACCACTACATTCAATACGGATGCCACCTGCACCTTGACGCATCGCTTGCATAATCGCACGTTTCATGGCGCGGCTATGTCCGATACGACGAAGCAACTGCGAAGCAACATTTTCTGCAACCAAGGTCGAATCAAGGTCTGGTTTCTCGATTTCGTTCACTTCAACTTTGACTTTTTTACCACCCGTCATATCCTGCAAGGTTTGGCGTAATACTTTGACGCTTTCCCCTTTACGACCAATGATGAGACCAGGGCGAACAGTATTGATGTTGATAATCACCAAATTAGGGTGACGTTCAATCTCGATACCAGAAACCCCTGCCCGAGCAGTTTCCTTCTTGATGTATTTCCGAATTTTGCGGTCTTCCATCAACAATTCGACATAGCGATCACCTTCTGCATACCAGCGTGCATCCCAATCTCGAATTACTTTAAGGCGGAAGCCTTTTGCGTGTACTTTACGACCCATTAGACTTCTTCCTCTCGCTCTGCCAAAATCACCCACAGATGCGATGTACGTTTCAAACGTGGCTTATAGCGTCCACGAGCACCCGCTTTAAAACGCTTCAATGTTGGTCCTTCACCCGCATAGATTTGTGATACTACCATTTCATCTGGGTTCAGGTCAAAATTGTTTGTCGCATTGGCAAGTGCCGATGCTAGAGTTTTACCAACGAATGCGGCACCTTTTTGTGGCATATAATCTAAGACCACTAAGGCTTCTTGTGCATCCATTCCACGTACTTTATCGCAAACTAAACGTAGCTTCTGTGGCGAAATAGGCAGATATTTTGTAATGGCGCGTACTTCCATATGACTATCCCCTATCGCTTACTGTCGACATCATGACCCTTGAAAGTACGAGTAGGTGCAAACTCACCGAGCTTGTGTCCCACCATATTTTCCGTGATATAAATCGGGACATGCCGCCGACCATCATGGACTGCTATTGTATGACCGACCATTTGTGGGAAGATTGCACTCGACCGACTCCAGGTACGGATAACAACTTTCTTATTTTGTTCGTTCAACTTCTCGACTTTAGCGAGTAGCTTTGGGCTAACAAAATAACCCTTTTTCAATGAACGTGACATGGTATTTACTCCTACCGACTACCGACGTTTACCGCGACGACGGATGATAAATTGACTGGTACGTTTATTACGACGTGTCCGTACACCGAGGGCTTTCTTACCCCAAGGTGTCTTCGGTGCCGCCATACCGATACCGGTCTTACCTTCACCACCACCATGAGGGTGACTGGAAGGATCCATCGCAGTACCACGAACAGACGGTCTCCAACCCAACCAGCGACGACGACCTGCTTTACCTAGTTTAACGTTGGAGTGTTCAGCGTTACCGACTTGACCAATGGTAGCATTGCAGGTTTCAAGAACCATTCGCATTTCACCACTAGGCAGGCGTAAGGTGACGTATTTACCTTCCGTAGCCAAAATCTGTGCAGATGTACCCGCCGAGCGAGCCATTTGTGCTCCCTTACCGGGACGTAACTCGATGTTATGAACAACCGTACCGAGCGGAATATCTTTTAACGCACGGCTATTACCGGGGCGTAACGAACTTAATTCGCCATTCCCAACAACGTCGCCAACTTTGACACCCATCGGTGCAATGATGTAACGTTTTTCGCCATCTTCATACTGCAACAGCGCAATCCGTGCGGAACGATTCGGATCGTATTCAATGGCAATAACTTCTGCGCGGCAATCTACTTTATCGCGTTTAAAATCGATAACACGATAGCGACGCTTGTTACCACCACCACGATGGCGCACCGTAATGCGACCAGTGTTGTTACGACCCGCTTTTTTACGTAACGCTTGTGTTAGCGCACGTTCCGGTTTCTTTTTCGTGATTTCCTCGAAAGTATACCCGGTCATGTCACGGCGACCTGGCGATGTCGGTTTATAAACTTTAATAGGCATCGTTTAATCCCCTAGACATTGAACAATTCAATAGAGACACCTTCTTGAACCGTGACAATCGCTTTTTTCCATTGGCGGGAACGGATGTATGTGTTCCGACCACGGCGACCACGCTTCGCTGGCATAACCATTGTGTTCACTTTTAAAACTTGACCTTCTAGTTCGAAGATTTCTTCAACCGCCTCTTTGATTTGGATCTTATTTGCTTTGGAATTGACTTCAAAAACATATTTGTTATTTTCGTCAACCATTGCAGTCGATTTTTCCGTAATCACCGGGCGGCGAATGACATCATAAAGATGAAGTTCTGCCATCTTTACCCCTCCTTGCCCCAAATACTTTTGATAACTTCGAGTGTGTCAAGTGGCATAATGACTTTATCATATTTGAGCAAGTCACGAATGTTCAGGTAATTGACGATGATCGAATGGGCATCAGCGAGGTTATTCACGCTTTTACGCATTGCTTTTTGTTCTGCCGTTACCAAAATAAGTGCCGATTGGTCATTGACCAACGCATTTAACACTTGACGAACTTCTTTCGTCTTCGGGGTATCTATATCCAACTTATCAACAACCACCAATTGGTTGTCACGTACTAGCGTACTCAATGCAGAGCGGATCGCTCCACGACGCATCTTTTTTGGCATATTCTTGCTATAGTCACGCGGTTTTGGACCGTGTGCTCGACCACCACCTACAAAGATAGGGGCACTCTGAGCACCATGACGCGCACGTCCGGTACCTTTTTGACGATACCATTTTGCAGTCGTCATCCGGATCTCGCCACGGGTCAATGTACTGTGTGTACCTTGCCGAGCGTTAGCCAATTGACGGACAAATGCCTGATGCATCAAGCCTACATTGATTTTCGCTTCAAAAATGTCGGCAGGGAGGTCTATCTTAGACACTTCCTTGCCGGTTGTATCCACAACTGGGAATTCCATTGCGAAAACTCCTATTTCACTGAATCTACCGACCGAGCTTCTTGGTCGCAGGCTTAATCATGACGATATCGCCTTTTGCGCCGGGGACAGACCCCTTTACAGCAAGCAGATTTTTCTCTGAATCCACAATCACAACTTCGAGATTTTGGACAGTAACGCGGTCATTACCCATGCGTCCGCCCATCTTCTTACCTTTAAAGGTACGACCAGGAGCAGCGCACATCCCGATAGAACCGGGGGAGCGCATACGATCTGATTGACCGTGTGTTTTGGGACCACGTGCAAACCCGTGACGTTTGATAGTACCAGCGAAACCACGACCTTTGCTGACACCAATCACATCTATCACATCGCCTTTTTCAAATACATCTACTTTTATTTCTTGCCCCTCTTCCACCGACACCGCCGCACCATTTGGCACACGGAATTCACGCAAGTGGTTGAGAGCAGGCAAGTCTGCTTTTTGCAGATGCCCGAGTTGACCTTTGGTCAATTTTTTGGGCTTGGTTTCGCCATAGCCCAGTTGGACAGCTACGTAGCCGTCACGGTCTGCCAGCCGAACCTGTGTTACATAACAAGGTCCTGCATGGATAACCGTCACCGGGATAACGGTCCCTTGTTCATCAAAAACTTGGGTCATGCCCACTTTTTTGCCAATCATGCCCTTCATGATTTAGCCTCCACTGAGGTATATCACTACACGTTAAGCGTGTGTGCAACCCCGTACTGTATCATCACATACGTTAAGAAATGGGAATTGCTCGTCTGTGAATCGTCTTAAATCTTAATTTCGATATCAACGCCTGCTGGCAAATTTAGCCGCATGAGTGTATCAATCGTCTTGCTGTCTGGATCGAGAACATCGATCAGACGTTTATGGGTACGGATTTCGAAGTGTTCCTGCGAGTCCTTGTCAATAAACGGGGAACGTCGAACAGTAAAGCGTTCGATGCGTGTCGGTAGAGGTACAGGACCGACTACACGAGACCCAGTTCGTTCCGCAGTTTCCACAATCCGTTGTGCTGACTGATCGAGTACCCGGTGATCATATGCTTTTAGCCGGATACGAATTTTGTTCTTTGCCATTCCGAAACCTTTGTCTGATTACTATCGGCTATCAGTAACTTTGGATAAAGAAGCCGGGCTTTTTTACCCGGCTCGTGTTACTTTTCGCCTTACGACAAAACTACTCGATGATTTCGGTGATACGCCCAGCACCAACCGTTAGACCACCTTCGCGAATCGCGAAAGATGAACCACGTTCCAGTGCAACTGGTGTAATCAACTCAACCACAAGGTTAACATTATCTCCGGGCATCACCATTTCTACGCCTTCTGGCAAGGTGATGGTTCCGGTAACATCCATTGTGCGGACATAGAATTGTGGACGGTAGCCAGTGAAGAATGCTTTATGGCGACCACCCTCATCCTTACGCAGGACGTATACTTCACATTTGAATTTCTTGTGCGGTGTGATGGAACCGACTTTTGCGATTACCATACCACGCTGTACATCATCACGTCCTACACCACGTAACAAGATACCTGCGTTATCACCCGCTTGGGCATTGTCAAGTTCTTTGTTGAACATTTCGATACCGGTGACAGTTGTCTTACCGATTTCTTCACGAAGTCCAACAATATCAACTTCTTGACCTTTAGTTAAAGTACCGCGAGCAACACTACCGGTTACTACAGTACCACGACCTTTAATGGAGAAAACATCTTCGATTGCCATCATGAATGGTTTATCAACATCACGTTCTGGTGTTGGAATCCATGAATCAACAGCAGCCATTAATTCTACGATCGGTGCATATTCTGGAGCTGTAGGATCTTCACTATTAGATTCAGTTGCAGCCAATGCAGAGCCCTTGATAACTGGGGTATCTGGATCGAAATCGTAACCTTCTAATAATTCAGATAATTCCATTTGGACCAATTCGATGAGTTCTTCATCATCCATTTGATCGGTTTTATTGAGGAAGACTACCATTGCTGGTACTTCCACTTGCTTCGCCAACAACACGTGTTCACGAGTTTGTGGCATAGGTCCATCAGGAGCACTAACAACCAGAATCGCACCATCCATTTGTGCCGCGCCGGTGATCATATTTTTGATATAATCACGGTGACCCGGACAATCTACGTGCGCATAATGACGATTATCAGTTTCATATTCTACGTGACGAATATTGATGGTGATACCGCGTTCACGTTCTTCTGGAGCGTTGTCAATATCTTCATAGTTCTGTTTTTTAGCTTGACCTTTCAAGCCGAGAACTTTGGTGATAGCCGCAGTTAATGTGGTTTTACCATGATCAACATGACCAATCGTACCGATATTAACATGTGGTTTACTACGCTCGAATTTACTTTTTGCCATGTGACAATCCCTCTTGTAAACTTGGCGATCTGAATATAACAAACATTACATACAACATTATAGACCGAGAAAACCCTCGGTCTTCTACATTAACGCGCCCCAGATTTTACTTCATCAGCAATAGAGCTAGGTGCGATTGTATACTGATCAAATTCCATGCTGAAGCTACCACGTCCCTGGGTATTGTTACGGAGGTCATTTGCATAACCAAACATTTCGCCCAATGGAACTTGCGCTTTAATGATTGAGATACCTTCACTATGTGGTTCCATACCTTGTATGATGCCACGTCGTGATGAAATATCACCAACCACCGAACCTGTGTAATCATCAGGTACGACAACTTCAACTTTCATGGAAGGTTCGAGGATTACAGGACCTGCTTTTGCTACGCCATCTTTCACACACATCGACCCAGCAATCGTAAATGCGATTTCGCTTGAATCAACATCGTGGAATGCGCCATCAACAAGGCTAGCTTTTAAGTTTACCACAGGATATCCTGCAATAACACCGCCTTGAATCGCTTGACGGATACCTTTTCGGACGGCTGGGATATATTCTTTTGGAACAGATCCACCACGAATTGCATCAACAAAGAGCAATTCATCTTCCGCCTGATCTTTTTCTTCTTCAGGAATTGGCTCGAATTGAATAACAACTCGTGCATATTGACCCGAACCGCCAGTTTGACGCTTGAAGGTAGTATCAATTTCAACATGACGTGTAACAGTTTCACGATATGCAACCCGTGGGCGACCGACCGTAGCCTGGACACCATGTTCACGCATTAAGCGATCAACCAATACTTCAAGGTGAAGCTCACCCATCCCTCGGATTTTAGTCTGACCAAGTTGGTCATCGACTTCAATCTGGAAGGTAGGATCTTCTTCTGCCAATTTACGCAGACCAATACCCATCTTATCCTGATCCAATTTAGTATTCGGTTCAATTGCAACTTCAACTACTGGTTCAGGGAATTTGATATTTTCTAGTTTAATCGGATCATTCGGTGCACTCAACGTATCACCAGTGAAGGTATCCTTCATACCAATGACAGCTGCAATATCACCTGCATGAACTTCTTTAACTTCTTCTCGACGGTCAGCAAACATCCGGACAATACGTCCGATACGTTCACGATTACCGTTAGTAGAATTGACGACCTGTGTGCCAGCGCGCAAGACTCCAGAGTAAACACGAGTAAATGCTAGGCGACCATATTGGTCAGTCAAAATCTTGAAGACCAATGCAGACATTGGTTCGTCATCATCAGCATTACGGGTAATTTCTTCGCCTGTCTTCGGGTCAATCCCACTAACAGGTGGAATATCCAATGGAGAAGGTAGCAAAGCAACAACCATATCGAGCAATGCTTGAACACCCTTATTCTTTAATGCAGAACCGCACATCACAGGATGTAATGCCCCTGAAATTGTTCCAGAGCGCAATGCAGACATAATTTCTTCGCTGGTAATTTCTTCTTCTTCAAGGAATTTCATGGTCAGGAATTCGTCGCTTTCAACAATCTTTTCGATCATCTCTTCGCGCATCGTTTCTGCCATTTCACGATGACTTTCTGGAATCGTATGACGTTGAATGTCGGTTCCTTCATCATTACCATACGTGATTAATTCCATCGTCAGCAAATCAATGATGCCTTTAAAGTCATCACCACTGCCAAATGGAATCTGAATCGTCACAGGGTTTGCATTCAGACGATCAACCATCATCCGAATCGTGCGTTCAAAGTTCGCACCAGTACGATCCATCTTATTCACAAAACACATACGTGGCACATTATAATCATTTGCTTGTCGCCACACGGTTTCCGATTGAGGTTCTACACCTGCAACACTATCGAAAACGGTTATACCACCATCAAGTACACGCAAACTACGTTGAACTTCCGCAGTAAAATCGACGTGACCGGGAGTATCAATTATGTTAATTTGGTGACCCTTCCACTCAGCAGTCACAGCTGCAGAGGTGATTGTAATACCACGTTCACGCTCTTGCTCCATGTAATCTGTCGTTGCAGACCCCTGATGAGTTTCACCAATTTTATGAACCATACCGGTGTAATATAATACACGTTCGGTAACGGTTGTTTTACCAGCATCAATATGGGCAATAATGCCGATATTACGCACTTTATTCAGGTTAAAACTTGGTTCTTTATTCGTCATGTTTGTTCATGCCCCGACTTATTAATCGGGTAGTTCTCCTATAAACTAACGGAAATGTGCAAAAGCGCGGTTGGCTTCTGCCATACGGTGTGTATCGTCTTTTTTCTTGACCGATTCACCTTGACCGTTATACGAATCAAGTAATTCGTTTGTCAATCGATCAGACATACTCCGACCACCACGTTTACGTGCATATTGGATTAACCAACGCATTGCAAGCGCAATCCCGCGGTCAAAGCTAACATCGATTGGTACCTGATATGTTGAACCACCAACACGCTTTGGTTTTACCTCGACGGCAGGGGCAACATTACGAATCGCGGTTTCAAATACTTCTACCGGATCTTTCTTAGTACGTTCACCCAAATTTTCCATCGCGGTATACATAATATGAGTCGCGGTACTTTTCTTACCACCACGCATCATGCGATTGATGAACATTGCGACGTGTAAGTTATTATACTTTGCGTCGTTATCGGGTATGCGTTTTGGTGGACGATTTCTTCTTGGCATCGTTTACTCCCTCTTATTTAACGCGCTTCGTGCCGTATTTACTACGTCCCTGAGCGCGATTCTTAACACCATTGGTATCTAATGTGCCACGAACAACGTGGTAACGAACCCCCGGCAAGTCTTTTACACGACCACCGCGAATCAAGACAACACTGTGTTCCTGCAAATTATGACCTTCACCACCAATATAAGCAGTGACTTCGATACCGTTTGTAAGACGAATACGAGCAACTTTACGCAAAGCAGAATTCGGTTTCTTCGGTGTCATCGTCTTTACTTGGGTACATACACCCCGTTTTTGAGGCGCACCTTTGCGTTGACGAGAACGTGTTTGAGAAAACGCATTCAATGTAAACTGCAATGCAGGAGCTTTGGTTTTCTTATTTTTTGTCTTACGACCTTTACGAACCAACTGATTGATTGTTGGCATAAATTACTCCATAAACTCTTGACTTAAAATAACTCACCTGATTTAGACAAGCAAAAAGGCGTACAAAAGAACGCCAAAATTCTACTTACCATGGCGAGTCACTTTGCTATGCAAGGCACTTTCGCCATATCTGCTCAATTCAGTTAATAGTGCCTCTTGGTATAGAGGATACAAACTGTACGTGCAAGAAGGCATATTATCATCCACATGGAGGTCTGTCAAGGTATTGACGTTACTAATTAGGGAAAATCACCCAGAAGTTCATATAGTCTATTAGGCAACTCACACAATATCACTTTAGACTGGACGCATATCAGATTGCATTTTCTCAATACCACGGATCAATTCATCAATTGCTACAGGCTTTGCCATAAACAATTTGATACCTTGATCGATTGCTTGTCCCATTTGAAAACCACCCGTCGCTGTCGAAATCACCATTATCGGCAGTTCAGAATGTTTTTGTCGTACGTAACGAATAATATCCAACCCACTCATATCAGGTAAGACAAGCTCTGTAATAATCCCATGCGGTAACTTATGATCAATATCCGCCATTGCTTCTGCAACACCATGCTTGATTGATACTTTGAATCCAGCGTGTTTTAAAATGACGGCAATCACTTCGGTAACATTACGATCATCATCAACGACGAGAATACGCTCACCATTTGCTATCTTTTGGATTTGCATCTGAGATCGAACATTAACATTGGTTTCATCTACTTTTAAAGGCTTCACCACAAAATGAACTTGTATACGCATGTGTCCAAGGCGAATTACATCACGATCTCGAATACGGTACTCTTTACCACTCTCTAGTATATGTTCATTGATATAAGTTCCATTTGCGCTACCGAGGTCTTCAATCGTAATCCGATTATCCACAGTTCGGATTAAAGCATGGCGACGCGAAACCCCTAAATTTCGACCACCATATGGGACTAAATCAATCTCTGGCACAATTCCACCTGTAGGGTCGGGACGACCAAGCAACATCTCGTCAGTTACCCGTATTTTGATAATATTGGGTGTTCCAACCACACGAAATTCAATAACCCACGGAATCACAATATCCAAGGGTCCCGTCATACGCGGTTGCATCTTTGGTACTTCGAACTTTTTCTCACCCAGATAATTTGTATGTTTTGGTTTGTTATCCATGGATGTCTCATTTCGCTGATGCACTAGTTGATAAACTCATTATATAGGAATATGAAAATTCGGTATTATCCAACTTAAGTTTTGTAAAAGTGAATTGACTATAACATACTCTTACGACAAAAAAACCCGACCATAGTACGGGGTCGGGTCATCAATTATTACACTCAGAAACTATTGATTACCACTAAATAACTCACGCACGATAATATTCCGTTGAATTTCGCTGGTACCTTCATATATCTGGAAGATTTTGACATCACGGAGTAATTTTTCGACGGGATATTCTTTCATAAAACCATAACCACCAAAGACTTGTACAGCATCAACCGCCGTTTTAGTTGCCATATCAGCGGCGAAGGCTTTTGCAAAAGCAGGCACACGTGGATTAAAAATACCAGCATCAACTTGCCAAGCTGATTGCCACATCAATAAACGTGAGGCTTCATAATTGATCGCCATATCAGCAATTTTATGACCAATGGCTTGATGTTGATAAATTGGGACACCAAAGGCTTGACGCTCACCTGCATATTTCACACATTCTTCTAGCGCACGACGTTGCAAGCCAACAGCAGCAGCGGCTACACCAGGACGGCTATAGTCAAAGACTTTCATCGCTAAATAAAATCCCTTGCCGATTTCCCCAACAATATTCTCTTCAGGAACTTCAACATTCTCAAATACAATTTCAGCTGTATCAGATGCCCGCTGCCCCAGCTTATCGAATTTTTTACCAACACTCACACCCGGAGATTCACGATCAACAATAAAACATGTCATACCACGATGCCCTGCGTCAGGATCAGTTTTTGCAAAGATAGTGAAGAAATTGGCATGGCTCGCATTGGTGATAAACGTTTTACTACCATTGATAATCCAGCTTGCACCTTTTTTCTCTGCACGAGTCTCGATCCCAGCAACGTTCGAACCAGCATTGGCTTCTGTCACACCGTAGGATACAAACTCGCCTTTATCACTCAAGCGTTCACCCATCCAATAGGCTTTTTGCTGATCAGTACCTGCAAGAAAAATCGGCAACATACCAAGCGAATTGGTCGTAATACTTGTACCAATGCCAGTACACCCATATCCTAATTCTTCACCCACCAGTACTTCTTCAAACGAACTTGCTCCTACACCGCCATATTCTTCGGGGATAATCATATTGACGATGCCAAGTTCACGCGCTTTGTGGAAAATATCTTCAGGGAAAATTGCCTTTTCATCATATTCTGCTGCAACAGGAATAATATTATCCGCCGTAAAATCACGCGCCATCTTGACGAGCATCTCTTGTTCTTCTGTTAGTTTAAATTGAGGTCCTGCATTCATTACGTGAGTCTCCGAATAAGTTTAATTTGAACAAAGGTGATATAAGTGAAAGAATCTTAATCTAATCACCATTAGATTAATTATAGCACGACTTAATTTTGCAACAATAAGAGGATACTTAGTTTATTATTGACTTCACTTCACATATATACGGATAAAAGCGATTCCAATCATCTATATAACAATCATCAAGTCTCACATCAAATTTGTAACGTTCAATCATATCCTCAATCGGTGTATCAAATGTAAAAATCACAACTCGATCATAAATTTTTTGATCATCAATTAAGTGAATTTGTCCGCGATGTTCCAGCTCATAACGTATTGGACCTTCTTGGCAACATGCAAATACTAAATAATCCGTTGGTTGGGCATACATCGATATATCTTCGATCAAATTTTCAGTCATATCTTCTTGAGGCAATGTACCAATCCACAAATTACCAAATAGATAGAGTATGGCAATTATCGTTATGCCTCGATTATCGATACCACGCCAGAAAATATTACCCACTGCCAGAATCAAAACAGGCAGAAGAAAAAATAAGTTTCGAGGAAAAATTATTGATCCTGAAATGAAAAATTGTATGGACAATACTCCAGCAGTTATTAGTATTACAATTCCTAGTAAATTAAGGGGACGTTTATTCGTTCTATGATTATGATAGATTGGCAATCCAACCAGCAGTAAAATAAATGGGACTAATGCAGACGGAGCGGATAAGATAAAGTCGGATACAAAAAATTGCATGAATTCAGGTATATGTTTATAGCCAAACATCTGGCTAAATTCAGCAAAAAGTCCTTGAATGAGTGGAGAGACATAAAACATTCCACCAATGATACATCCTGTAATCGCAGGAAACACAACAAATTGCCGATAAGTCCTTCTATGATGAAATCCGATTCCCCAAATAATGCTAGCAATGATAACAATAATCATCGTGGGCAACGTAATCATCAAACCACTGCACAAAATCATAATTAGATAGGATTGTTTTTTACCCCAAAGATTACGACGGGAAATACGAGAAATTAAGACTAGGAATAGCAAGTTCGAAAGCATATATCCACGTGACTCTACACTATATTGGATATAGAGTGGGTGTACAGCCAACAAGATAACAAGTAACCAGCCAATATATGATGTATAGAAACGCTTTGCTATAGCGTACATGACTGACACCGTTAACATCGATGCAAAAAGTGCTGGTAATCGAATAGCAATCACCGAATCACCTATTAACGAGGTACTAAACCATACCAGTACACTATGCAATTGATGATTGTTCGGTAAGGTATATCGTAATAATGCAACAAGTGGATTATAGGAATAAGCATAAAATGTATAGACTTCATCATATGTAATCACATCTTGAAGTCGAATAATATAGAAGGCAAAAATAACCAATAATGTTAGCACAATTTTTATCATATCTTCATTGTCCTTAAAATTAATATTTATTGCTAAACATGTCCATTTAAGCAAAAGTAACCATCGATCTAATCATCTTCCATTTAAGCATGGCATAATCCGATACTAGCGATTCACCAAAACCCACACCAACAAAATAGCCCCCAATATCCAGATTCCGACAATCACAACCCCTGCAATGCGGTTCACAGGTCGATCTTCGGCTAATGTGGTTTCAGCACGCAAGCGACACTCATCCATCAAATCTTTCGGCAATAAGTAAATAACGACTGCAATCCCTAGAGGCAAGAGAATCAAATCATCTAATTGTCCTAAAATGGGGATCATGTCAGGGATTAAATCAATCGGGCTGAGTGCATACCCCACAATTAATATGACGAAGCCTTTTATCCAAAAGGGAGTATGCGGATCACGGGCGACCCAATATAAAGCGAGTATCTCGCGCTTGAGTAATTTTGTGGTTTGTTTCCAGCGTTGCCAAATCGTCATTACACTACCCACTCAACATTAAATCTCGTACAATCGAACCCTATCAGATGATTGAAGGACATTGCAACATGCGTATTTTCTTGGCTAGTTTCATCATTCTATTATCATTTAGCATATCCATAGCACAAGACGATATAATTGGTCCAAAAACTTATCCTAGCGGCATCAACCCATTGACTGGTCTCGAAGTTGA
>Ga0070729_10004173_pt1 | contig 15965 bp, 10 predicted proteins | sample tdDd472_FD_66725 | JGI IMG/M metagenome (GOLD analysis project Ga0070729, IMG submission 66725) | Marine sediment microbial communities from the Atlantic coast under amendment with organic carbon and nitrate - tdDd47.2 | ecosystem: Environmental > Aquatic > Marine > Coastal > Sediment | place... | reverse complement strand
GATCTTCGGGAACGTGCGCTTGAAGTGTGCGCGGCGAAACGCCTGCATCGCCTCGTTGTTGAGGAGTTCCTGGAGCGGCGCGTCGTCGACGTGCCCGATCACAGCGTCCCCCTCAGGATCTGAGCAACAGACCGTGACGCTGCCGTCGGCCAACACCACGAGAGCGCCGCGATTCGGTTCGCGACAGGGATTCCGACGCTCCTTCACGACAAACTGCGGGATCGCCTGCAGACGATCCGCGATGCCACTCCAGCTGTGCTGCACGTCAGGCCAGCACGCTTCCGTGCGCGGATTGACGACCATCGATACGTCGATCCCCATCGGGCTGCCGCGCTCGTCGCGCATGCGGCGCAGGCGCAAAAGGTTCTGGCGCAGGGGCTCCAGGGGGACGCCCCGGATCTCCTCATGGGAAATCGGATCGCCGTCCACCGACATCGTCAGGCGCGTGAGCCCCGAATCCAGAAGCCGCCGGCACCACTCCTCGGTCAGGAGCGTTCCGTTGGTCGTAATCATGGTGCGAATGCCGCGCTCGCTGGCGGCCGCGATCATGTCCGGAAGCTCGCGCACCAGGAGCGGTTCGCCCCACTGAAACAGGAGAACGAACTCGAGCTCCGGGTTACGGGCGAGGAAACGCTCGAACGCGGCCAGGTCGAGCCGGGCGCGCGGGCGCTTCATGCCGTGGTTGACGGGGCAGATGGTGCACGACAAGTTGCAGCTGTTCGTGACCTCAAAGTTGGCGGAGACCAGCTTGTATCCCGTCGGACGCTGGAGGCGGAACAGCATCTCGTTCCACGCCGCGCGCGACGAGGCGCGCCATGAGCCGTACTTGGTCGCGATCAGCCCCGTCAACTCGGGGCGGCCGAGATAGAGCCGTGCCACGAGGGGCGCAAGCCAGGCCCCCGGGCCAGTCGGTTCGCGACGACTCGCGACTGCGCTGATGCGTCTCACTGTCTCTTCGTACCTGCCGGAACCGCAATTCGCGGGCCGGCGACAGCCCCGCCACCGGCGGCGCCGACTGCCCTAACCGATTCATGGCGACATCGCGGCCAGGCGATGTGCCAGCAACTCAGCTGACTCATTGTGCCAACGGCATCCGCCGTTGAATCAAAGACCCGCGAGCGGCGCTCGCCACCGACTCGTCCTACTGACTCATCGTGCCAACGGCGTCAGTCGTTGGGCCAAGAAAATGGCCGCCGGCGACATGCGCCGGCGGCCTCTCAATACTGATTGTTTCCGAGCCGGCTGTGCTTTATCCGCCGACCGTGAACGTGACGCGGATATCCGCGACTGCGGGCACGCCCTCCGGCGCGGCATCCGTGTTGCCCAGCCCGTTTCCGGGCGAGACTTGCAGGCTGCCTGAGTTGGGCGGAGCGAAGCTGCTCAGCAGTGCGTCCGGCAGTCCAATCGTTCCAAGATCAAAGATCACGCGAACGCGGGCGAACCGCTTACCCAGTTCATCGGCACCGGCCGGAATGACCCGGAATGCCTCGAACTGCGGCCCCACGGGTACGCCACCGATGTCATAGTTGCCGTCGGCGTCGTAATCGAGGCCAATCTCACGGGTGAATCCGGGCTCGCTGATGAAGTTGCCGGTAGCCGGATCCTCGGTCGAGAGATCGGGCAAACCACCGTCCGCTTTCGTCACGTCAAGGAAGACGCGAATCGACCGCTGGAGCATCAATGCGGGCGGCGGAACCGCCGTGTCGGGATCCGGAGCGGCGTCGTACACGAAGCGCGGAATGTTCGAGAGAACGCGCACACCGTCGTACGAGGTGCTGTCCGAGAGCGTGTCGAAGAAGTCCATCACGATGGCGGACTCGTTGTACATGGGCTCACGCGGATCGTCGCCCCACTGGCGAGTGGCGAACGAGATAGCGCCGCTCATCTGGTTCAGTTCATGGATAACGTCGACATCGGAAATGTCCGCAACCCCGTCCTGATCAATGTCGCGGTCCGCACCCGGCAGCACGTGGAAGCTGAGGTTGCCGCCGCCGAGAGCGGGAGGAAGTTCGGACTGAAGGAAGCCGTCGAAGTCGGAGAAGAGGACGGTTCCACCGCCACCGTTGCCGGCGCGATTCACGCTGCCGCGGCCACCGGCCACGCCACCGTCGACGTACTCGCGCGGATCATTGCCGCCGACCTTGCCGAACACGAACATCTCCGCCGCGGCCACGCTGAGCGAACCACCGGCGATCACGGCAATACCGCCACCACCGCCGCCGCCGCCGCCTTCGCCTTCGCCGATCGAGGCAGTGACATCGCCTTCCGGCACCGCGCCCGGGACCATGCCACCCATGCCGTCTTCCGTCGCGGTCGCGTAGGTGGATCCACCCGCGCCACCGACGGCGCGCAAGCGCGCGTACTCGACGGTCGTGGCGTCCATCACATCGGACCAAGCGCCGAGCGTGATGTCGCCGCCGCAGTAGAGGCCGATGAATCCGCCACCACCGCCGCCGCCGCCGCCGCCATCGTCGGTCACGTCGACTTCACCCGGGGCGCCGACGCCATTGAAGCCGTCGTCATCCTCGGCGCCACCGCCGCCACCACCCGCGCCGCCAGGCGCGAGGATCTCGGGATCGCTGAAGTCCATGCCGTTGCCGTACTGTTTGCCGCCGACTCCTTGGCCGCAGGGCAGGGTGTCGTCGCCGCAGGCGTCGCCACCACTGGTTCCGGGGCCACCCGTGCCAGCTCCACCGCCACCCTGGAACACCGGCTCATCGCCCGTGTTCGGGTCCGGATCGCCGCCCACTTCGTAGTGGCCACCGCCGCCCGTTGCCATGCCGGCCAAACCGGCAACGGCCTCGGAAAGCTGATCGAGGGTACCGAGCACGTTGGCCGGGACGCCGCCGTTGCCGCCGTTGAAGAGTTCGTGGTCGGTGCCCAACTCGAACGCACCGCCATGGCCGCCCGCGCCGCCGGCGGCGAGCGCAGCACCACCGGCACCGCCGGGGTTGCGGGGAAGCGAGGTTCCGGAGGCGTCATTGGCGCCGTTGAAACCGAATTCGCCGTCCTGTCCATCAACCGTGACCAGCGCGTTGCGAATGGTGATGAAGTCTTCCGCGAAGATCAACATCGGATAAATGGAACCCGCGGCCGCCGTCAAGACGGGCTGGAATCCGGTCGAACCAGCGCCACCCGTCAGAGTGAAGCGGCGATAGTGATAGAGAATCGGGCCCGTGGCCGCGCTCCCGGTGAAGAGCCGGATCGTCGTGTCGGTCGTGACCACGAAGTCGAGTTTGCCTTCGTCGCCGGGATCCGTCACCGTGATGCTGCCGTCGGCCGTACCGCTACCCGGGTTCGAGGGACCGTTGCCGCGCCCGGCCAACGGAGCCATGATCGCGGTTGCCGAGCCCACGACGCCACCGCGCAAGCGCAGAGACGGCGGGATCGGACGATCCATGTCGATCAGGTCGTCGGGGTCGTAGCCATTGTCGTAGCGCATTTCGGCGCCGGTCCAGAAAGCGACGTTGCCCCAGTTCGCCCCGGACGAAACCGCGCTGGGCGACGGCATCGAGACCTGGTCGATCGCCATGCCACCGAGAAACACGAGCGGCACGTTGCCCCAGTCGGGGAATGCGTTCGGGTCGTTGGCACCCGTGCTGAGGCCGCCGACGTCGACGTGTCCGTCTCCATCGACATCGTCGAAGGTGAGGATGATGTCCGTGGGAACCGTCGGCGAAGAAATGGTTGCGAAGGAAAGCTGGAACGTTCCGTCCGCACTGCAGCTACCCGAGTTCACCAGCGGGTTGCCCGCGAGGTCGGTGAAGTTCGTGAGGCTGAGGATGTAGCGTCCCTGCGGAACGGAGGCCTTGTCGAACGCGCTTTCGCTATCGAACACGGTCGCCTGCAGCTCCGAGAGAGTCCGGTCCTGGCGGAAGTTCAGGAAGATGTCGAAGTTCTTGCCGCCGAGGTTGGTGTTGCGGATCGCGACGTCCTCCGCGCGGATGCGCCACGTGCTCACCGGCTCGGAGAAGTTGATCGTGATCGGATCCATGCGGACAAACGCGGTACCGAGACCGGGCTGGATACCGGTAATCGTGCCGAAGCCGCTCTCGCCCTCGGACGGATCCGTGAAGACGACCTGCGGCGAGTCGCGGTCTGCCAGCGGCAGATCGGCACGGGCGCAGGGATCGTTGCCGTTCTCGATGCCCTCGTCGATGAAGAACAGGCTGAGTGACGGCAGGTTCGGCTCCGCGGTGATATCACCGGGCGCCGGCAGGATCGTCTGGTTCAGCGTGGTGAATTCCTCGCTGAACGCGACCTCGACCGGGTCACCGGCGGTCGTACGCACGGTGTTGAGCGCCGGGAACGCCGGCACCTGCACCGCGTAGCGGAACCCGATTCGCAGACCGGCGTCCGAAAGATCGGCACGCTGGGGAATGCGAGGCAGGAACCGAACGACGTTGCCGTTCGTCACGAACACGCCGATCGCCGGCGCGCCGGGATCCGGCTCGTTCGTGGTCGTCGTCGTCGTGAAGATTCGGATGGAATCCGGATCCACGCTGCTCGGATCGACCGGCGCCGAGAACGTCAACTCGAGCGGCGCGTTGAGACGCACGCCGGCGAAGTTCGGCGAGAAGTTGAAGATTTCAACGGCAAGCGGCGGGAAGCCCTTGTCGTCGCGTTTGCACGCGCCGAGCACCATCCCTGCCGAGGCCACGAGGGCCAAGGCGAAAAGGGAGGGCGAGGCAAAGCGCCTGCGTTGTTTTTGGGTCCTGGTGTATTTCATCCACTCACTCCACCGGTCGTCGCGCGAGGGTGCGATGACCGACTGATTCCGACGGGGTGGCTCCTGTCGTGTGACTCGTAATCCTGGTGTCTATCGAGCTGCTGAGTCCCAACCATTGAGCGCTGCATTCGCTACGAAGTTCGTACCAACGTCTCCGCAATTCCAGTAGTCGATTCCTTTAGTTCCCGGGTGTAGGCCAGAGAGCTAGTCAATGTCCGAGAACGTGTAGGGAATCTCCATGCGATCGATGCGCGGACGACCACCCGTGAAGATGTTCGAACGCAGTACCGCGTGGAAGCGGATGTACTGCAGACCGTCGCAAGCGTTGATGTTCGGCGTGAAGGGCACGTCCTCGGTGATCCCGTCGGCCGATCCCGACCACGAGATCTCGATCGTCGATCCGCCGGGCTGCACGATGGGCGTGAAGATCGGCGTGAGGTAGTCGGGATCCTCGATCAGGGAGTCGTACCAAAGCGACTGCGCGTCCGAGCGCAGCTTCGCCAGTTCGAACTCCATCACGTTGACGAACGGGGCCGGGTTGGCCGTGGCCGCCGACGGAGACGGGTTGAGGATGTCCGAACCCCAGACGGTGTCCGCCTGGCGGAACGGGGAACCCGGTGCCACGTTGCACTGACCGTTGAAGATCGTGACGCAGTCACAGGTCGCGCCGCCGGGCAACTGAGTCACCGAGAGGAACGTGCGGATGCCCTGGTACGTGTTGCCTTCCTGCGCCTGGATGTCCAGGATCAGGTCGTTGATGCCGTCGAAGTCGAAGAACGTCTGGAACTGCGGCCAGTCGTAGTACGCATCGAAACCGGTCGGCCCGCCGAGGTTGGAGGCCTGGCCCACCTGGTAGGTGAGCGGCCCGGCGACCTGTACGTAGCCGTCGACATCGAACTGCGCAAACAAGCCACTGTTCGAGAGCGGGGTGCCGCCCTTGTGGTGGCCGATCAGCATCGTGGTGTTGGGGTAGGTTGCCGCGAAGATCGCGTCGCTGTCCGGACCCCACGCAGCGCGAATGATCGTGCCGTTGCCGCCGAGCTCGATGGCGCGGTAGAGGTTCTGGCGACGACGTCCATCAGCCGTGGCGGGCTGGCCGACGCCCGCGATCGGGAGGTCGGGCCCGACGAGCGGGTTCACCGTGGCGCAATAGTCCTCGTTGCCGAGAATGCCCAGGTTGGTCAGACCACCAAAGTTCACACGCGAGCGGGACAAGCCACCGCCGTCGATTCCCATCTGGATCGCGGTGTTCGTGCCGGTCACGTTGACAATCGTGAGGATGTCGATGTCCTGGATGCGGGTCGAGATCGCCTGCGCGACGAGCGCGAAGGGGACTTCGGTGTCGTCGCCCCACAGCGCATCGGTCCCGGTCGGGTCGCGCTGCAGCACATCGGTGAAGTTCTCGATGATCAGGCCCGTGTTCAGGGCGCTGGGATCGAACTGCGTATCGAAGGTCTCGAAGAACGCGAAGTTGATGATCCGGTTGCCGCCGAGGTCGGTGGGCAAGCTGGTCGGATCGAAGTCGCCCGGGTTGAGCGGGTCGAAGAAGTTCAGCGCGATGTTGAACGGGCCCTGGCCGAAGCCGAAGACCGGCTGGAAGGTGAACTTCGTCAGCGAGCCGTCCGCGAACGTGATGCTCGGGACACCCTGCTTATAGAAGGGCGACGTCGAGGTGTTGTTCGTGAGAAACACGTTGCGACCGAGCAGCACCGACGAAGGATCGAGCGCCTCGTTCATGACGAGGGTGACCGCGGCGTCAGGGCGCACCTGGCCGGCCGTGTTCTTCTGCGGCGTGAAGTCGAGACGCAGCGCGCCCGGAGGTCCCGGCACGGTGTCGATCCAGCCTGCGCCGGTCGTGAACACGATCGTGTTGTCGCCGGACGCCTGCGTGATCGGGTTGCCTTCGACATTCTGCAAGAAGTTGACGTCGGGCTCATTGCTGCCCGGACTGTCCAGCGGAACTACGATCTGGATCTGTGCGCCAGCCGGGAATCCGGCCGCGTTCGCGCCGCCCGAAACCGTCACGCGCGGATCGAACTCGATGATCTCGCCGTTGACGAGGAACGAGCCTTCCGGACGCGTCTGGAACGTTCCGCCGGTGCGAACCTGCAGGGACTGGTCCGTTACCGAACTCGGCAGAACCAGGACGTTGAAATAGAGGCGCACCACGCGGTTGCGGGGCACACTGCTCTCACCGTCGGCCGGTTCGATCCGAACCAACGCGATCTCTTTGGGATCGTTGGATGCGGGCGTCTCGTTATTCCCACCACCGCAGGAGATAACGGACAGACCCAGCAGCGCGTAAGCCGCGCTCGGCCCCGCACGGCCTGCAAAAGCACGCACCAACCTAAAAAGGAACCCCGGTCGCATCATGACCACTCCTTACTCGTACCGAAAAGGCAATTGCTCGCTGCCGCATCGACGGCCCGAGACCAAAACATGCCTCGACAACCGCACCCTGTGCCCCCAGGCTGCGGCTCTTGAAGAGAGGAAGTTACGAAACCCGATCCGGCGTGTAAACAGCCGAACGGGTGACGAACCCTCCCATGTCGAAGCTCTATGTCCGTACACATTGGCGAAAGGACATGATGCAATCCGAGTGCCGATCGACTGAACCCCGTGCGCAAACGCGCGCTGCGACCCAAGCCTCTATCAATAAAGGACTTACGGGAACCCGGTAGAAATGGGAGGACGCCCCCGTGCGGAACTGCTACAGGCACTCTTGCGAGGCGCGTGCGAATCCGCTCTGGATCGGACTTCTCTACTTGGATCGGTCAAATTCGCGGGCGGCAGCATAGACGCCCCACAAAGTGAGGAAGGGATGATACGCGCGGATTTCCGCCACCCGCGCGGCGAGAGCCCCGCCCCCGGTCCCGGTGGCGACCACGAGGGCCGGCGATCCGGCCACGACCGAGAGGCGCCGCACGAGTTCGCGCGTCGCGCCAACGATTGCGGCATCGATCCCGACACGGATCGACTCCGCGGTTGAGGAGCCGATCGGCTCCTTCGGCTCCGCGGGAACCACGAGCGGAAGAGCGGCGGTTCCGTCCGCCAACGCACGCGCCATAAGATCACGCCCGGGCAGGATCGCGCCTCCCAGCACTCCGCGCTCGCGCGTGGCCGCGGTCGCCACAAGGCAGGTGCCCGCATCCAGCACCAACACCGAAGATGCCTCCGGCGCCCGGAAGAGCGCGCCCGCTGCCGCCGCGACCCGGTCGTTGCCGCAATCGGCGGGGGGCCGATACCGAACGGGCAACGGCAGCGGGATCTCGGCCCCGAGGCGCCGCAGGCCAGGGCGGGCGGTCTTCCAGCGCCCCTCCACCGTCGGGTTGACGGAAACGGCGACGAGCGTCTCGTCCGCTGTCCAGGCGGGCGGATCTTCGTCAAGCGCCAAGCGACCGCCGTCGACGCGGCGTCCCTCCTCGAAGCGGCCCCACTTGATCGAACCGTTTCCGATATCCAGGGCGACGAGGTTCACGGGCTCACGCTCCCAGACTTCGTTGTGCGCACCCGCCGGTCGGCTCCAGCGCGCCGCGCCAACTAACGGTTGCGGAAGGCTTCCTTCGCGTTGCGGCGCGTGGCCGGGTCGCGCGCGTCATACTTCTTGGAGATCTTGCGGCCGTTGCGCAGGATGCCGACGTCGAGGATGTTCCGTTTGCGGTTGTCCAACTCGTCGCGCACGATCGAAATCGCCTGCGACTTCTTGGTCACCCGCCGGCCGTTGATCGTGAGAATCACGTCGTCGGGATAGATGCCCAACTTGTTGGCGACCGAACCCGGACGGACCTTGGTGACCATCACGCCCGCCGGCTGGCCGGTCTTGGGATCGCGATAGGTGGTCGTTTTGGCGTCTTCAACGGCCTTCTTCCAGTTGTCCTTGATGTATTGGCTGCCCTCGTCGGTGGAGACCCAAGTCCCGTTGTCGACCTCGCCGAGCGTGGCGGGGGTTCCGCCTGGCGTCCGGATCGGGCGCACTTCTTCAGCTTTCGGCGTGACTGCCTTGACGGACTCCGACTTGGCTCGCGCACGGGCCTCTTCGCGCTCGCGGCGTCGCTTCTCGAGTTCCCTTTCGCTCACCACGATCATGTCATCGCTGGAGACGGTCTCCTGGGCTCCCGTCGGTCCATTGCCGGCGGCAGCGAGGGGCTTCACTTCGATGTCGCCCAGCCACTTGACCCGCTGGATGTCCGTGCCGTCGCACTTCATGTCGAACAGGAAGTACGTGATGTTGAGATCCTTCTCATCGCGCACGCAGCCGACGAACTTGTAGCGGTACGGCATCGGGTAGATTTTCCCGAAATCCGGATGCGGTTGCGTTTCGATCGCCTCGCCACGGGCCAAGGTGCGAATTCCGCCCCCCTTCAGCTTGAAGGTGATGGACGGCTGGAACCCCTGATTGTCCTCGTAGGGCGCGTAGAACACGACGGCACCGATGATCTCGCCCAGGTTGCGCAGCACGCTCTGGATCGGCGAAACCTCGGGCTCCTTCTCGACGACTTCCTTTTTGGTGGGCGCCACAGGGAACTTGCCCAGCGTCATGCCCACGTTCTTGATCTGACCGACCGTGGCGGACCCGCCTGCGGAGGTCGGCTTGAAATGGAAGTCGGGCCACGGGCGCTGCTCGGCCAGGCTGGAGCGATGGTTCCAGAACCCGTAGGCAGTGCCGCACAGCCCGATCACGGCGGCGAGGTTGAAGAGGACGATGAGACGTTTGAGGGAACCGACACTCATGGCGTTATTGGGGGCCGATTATAGACCCCTCCACGCCCTTAGACGGAACCGACTCCCCCGGAATTCCCTAAAAAACGGGAATCCGACGATGCGTCCCGCGGTCGGACAACGGCCTAGTAACCGTTGAAGTCGAAGTCCTGGTTGGCCGCCGCGCCCTTCGAGATGCCGCGCAGCTCCAGCTTGAGCTCGTCGGGATTGTCGGCCGCCGCCATCGCGTCTTCGTAGGAGATCAGGCCCTCGTCGTGCAGATGCACCAACGACTGCTGGAAGGTCTGCGTCCCGTAGTACGCCTTGCCTTCGTACATCGCCTTGGAGAGCTCGAGCGTGCGCCCTCCGTTGATCATCTCGCGGATCGTCGGAGTCGCGAGCAGGATCTCGACCGCAGGCACCCGCGACTGGTGGTTCTTGCGGGGCAGCAGGCGCTGCGCCACGACCCCCTCCAGCGAGAGCGACAGCTGCAGGCGAATCTGGTCGTGCTGATGCGGCGGGAAGAAGCCGAGCACGCGGTCCACCGCCTGAACGGCATTCACCGTGTGCAGCGTCGAAAGCACGAGGTGGCCGGTTTCGGCAGCGGACAGCGCCGCGGTCACCGTCTCTTCGTCGCGCATCTCACCCAGGAGAATCACGTCGGGTGTCTGGCGCACGACGTGGCGCATCGACGACAGGTAGCTGGCCGTGTCGAATCCGATCTCGCGCTGGTTGATCATCGACTTGCGGTCGCGGAACACGTACTCGATCGGATCCTCGATCGTCACGATGTGCCGCGCGAAGTTGTGGTTCATGTACTCGACCATCGTGGCCAAGGTGGTGCTCTTGCCGGAGCCGGTGGTGCCGGTCACCAGCACGAGCCCGCGGCGCAACGAGGCGAGCGCGCGGAGCTGCTCGGCCGGGAGGAACAGGTCGTCCATCGACGGGACCATGTCCACGACGTGACGGAAGACGAGGCACAGGCGACCCTGCTGGCGAAAGACGTTGGCGCGGAAGCGGCCGACGCCGTCGACGGCATACGAGCAGTCGATCTCACCTTCAAGCTTGAAGCGCGGGAGCAGCGTCTCCGGGACGACCTCCTTGGCGAGGGCATCGGCGAAGGCCGGCGGGACGATCGTCTCGGAGACGAACTTGATGCGACCCTGCACCCGCATCGCGGGGTAGCCCCCCGACTTGATGATGAGGTCCGACCCGCCCGCTTGGACGAGAATCCGGAAAAGCTCGCGCGTATCCATTTTGGCTCCGGCCCCGGGTTTCCCCGGAGATTCAGAGCCGTTTGGCGATCGCCGTGACCAGCTTCGACAGACCGCGCCCTGAAACCCCCGAAATCGGGACTATTTCCGTATCGACAGCCTGGCGCAGCTGGCTTAAGGCCTCGCTCGGATCGCCGAGATCGATCTTGTTGGCAGCGACGACTTCGGGACGATCGGCGAGGCCGTGGCCGTACTGCTCCAACTCCTCGCGAATCGTGCGGTAGTCGCCCGCGGGATCGTCGGAGTACAGATCGACCACATGGACCAAAACCCGGGTGCGCTCCACATGGCGCAGGAACTGGTGCCCGAGACCGTGTCCTTCTGAGGCACCTTCGATCAGCCCGGGGAGGTCCGCCAGCGTGAACGACTTGAATCCCTCGGCCGCCACGATCCCCAAAAACGGCGTCACCGTGGTGAACGGGTAGTTGGCGACTTTCGGCCGCGCCCGCGAAAGCCGGCTCAGCAACGTGGATTTCCCGGCATTCGGAAGTCCGACGAGCCCGGCATCGGCGAGCAGCTTCAACTCCAGCCGCAGCCAGTGTTCCGCGCCGTCGGTGCCCTTCGTGAACTCCCGCGGCGTCTGGTTCATCGCGTTCTTGAAAGCGCTGTTCCCGAGGCCGCCCTTACCGCCGGAGGCCACTTCGAAGGTCAAGCCATCGGTATCCAGATCGCAAAGGAGTTCGCCCCCCTCGCGGCGATACACAAGGGTTCCGACCGGGACCAGAAGCGTCAGATCGTCCGCGGTCGAGCCGGTCTTGTTCGCGCCCTCGCCCGGCTGGCCGTTGCCCGCCCGGAACTGGATCTGGTCCGGCATATCCGAGAACGTCGCCAGCTGGTTGCAGGTGCGCAGGATGACCGAACCGCCGTGCCCGCCGTTGCCGCCCCAGGGGCCACCGCGCGGCGCAAACTTCTCGCGCCGGAAGGCGACACAACCGTCGCCACCCTTGCCGCTGCGAACGCAGATGGTGTGCTCGTCCTTAAACATGAAACTCTGGCCTTGGCCCGAAGAACGAACGGCTGCGAAAATTCCGCCCCACCAGCCCCAACGGCGTCAGCCGCTGGACCGAGGGAGACGTGCTCCGCCTACGCCTACGCTTCAACGGCGTCAGCCGTTGAGCCAGATGACGCCACGGCGTCAGCCGTAGGGCCATCGGACGCGAGTTCGATCAGCACCTTGCGGTTCGGCAGGTACTTGACGCGGCCCGCTTTCAGCGCGTAAAGCGTGTAATCCTTGCCGCATCCGACGTGCTTGCCCGCATGGAACTTGGTCCCGCACTGGCGCACGATGATCGAGCCGGCGGTGACGTATTCGCCGCCGTAAGCCTTGATTCCACGCCGCTGCGCGTTGGAATCGCGACCGTTGCGGCTTGCGCCCTGACCCTTCTTATGTGCCATGAGATCTAGCCCTCGATGGAGTCAATGCGGACTTCGGTGTACCGCTGACGATGTCCCTGCTTGCGGCGGTAGTTCTTGCGGCGCTTGAACTTGCGCACCACGATCTTCTTGTCTTTGATCTGGCCAAGGACCGTCGCGGTGACGGAAGCACCGGAAACGGTGGGCGTGCCCACCTTGGTCTCGTCGTCGCTGCGCACCATGAGCACGCGGTCGAACGTGACCTGTTCCTTCTCGGTCAAATCCTTGAGATCGATGCGAATGACATCGCCCGCGCGGACGGTGTACTGTTGGCCGTGGTCGTCGATGATCGCGTACATGGGGGAAGCCGCGTATAGTAGCGATCGATCGGGGATGGTCAAGGAAGGGCGACCGCCCAATCGCCGGGCGCCAACGCCGGATCCGGCACGACCACAGCCCCCCCGCGCCCCCCCAGCATCGATTCGAGAATACTGGCGGTTTCCGGATCGGTCCGGATCCCCAGCGTGGCCTTGATTCCACCGGCCCGCCGCTCCTCGATTTCGCGCAGGGCCCGGGCGGCCGCCCGCCGCGGCAGGACGCCCGGATCTTCGTTCGGCATGCGCCGCTGCCGCGTGAGGGTGTAGAGGCCGAAGGCGCCGAGCCCGCCGAACTGGATGCGGGCACGGTCCCCGCGCAGCGCGCGCCGGAAGTCCCGATCGAGTGCCGTCCGGTTGGCTTCGTCCTTCATATCGATGAAGTCCACCACCACGACCCCGCCCTCGTCGCGCAGGCGCAGGTGACGGGCAATCACCGAGAGCGCCTCGGTGTTGGTGCGCTGGGCGGTCTCCTCGAGGTACTTGCCCTCGCGCGAACGTCCTGAGTTGACATCGATGGCGAGCAGCGCCTCGGTACGATCGAAGACGACGTGACCTCCCGCGGGTAGCGGCACTTGGCGAGCGCTGCATGCGTCGATCTGCGACTCGATGCCGAATTCGTGGAACAGCGGTCGCTCGCCCGCGTGAAGTTCGAGCTCCACGCCACCCTGGAGGTCGAACTCCTGCAGCGCGGTCTCGACACGCCCTCGCGCCACTTCGGTATCGACAATCACGCGCGTCAGGTCGGGGCGGGCGAGTTCGCGCACGGCGCGCTTGGCAAAGTCGGAGTCGACGAGCAGGACGCGCGGGGGTCCTTCGTCGGCGATCTCCTGAATCGCGCGCCACCGCGCCACAAGGCGTTCGAAATCCGCGCGGATCGCCTCGTCCGACGCCGACGCCGCGGCCGTGCGCAGGATCAACCCGAATGACGAATCTGCCAGTAGTTCGGCGCACAAGTCGCGCAAGCGCGTCCGCGCCTCCGCATCGTCGATCCGTCGACTCACCCCGATGTCGGCCTCGCAGGGGAGCAGGACGAGATCGCGGCCTGGCAGTCCGATGTTGGAAGTCAGCACCGGGCCTTTCGAACGAACCGGAGCGCGGGTGATCTGCACGGTGGCCCAATCGCCCACGGCATAGTGGTCCTCAATTCGCGCTCGCTCTTCGCCGTCGCCCCCCACCCCCGGGAGATCGGACACGTGCAGGAATCCGTTGCGGTCCGATCCGATGTCGACGAACGCGGCACCGACGCTCGGCTCGAGGTTCACGACGCGACCGCGGCAGATATCCCCCGGCTGGGGCCCCGCCGCCCCGTGCTCCCGCAGGATCTCCTCGACGCTCCCATCCACGACCAGCGCGGCACGCGGGTCGGACGAAACGGCAGTATTGATGAGCAGAAGCGAAGCCACGAACGGAAACCTACCAGCCGCGCGCTGTTGATACGATCCACGAATGCGCTTCGGGATCCTCTTGTCTCTGCTGATAACCGCTCCGGCGTTCGGCAAGGGTCTCGGGATCAAAACGGAGGACCCCAAGCTGCAGGCCTTCGCCGACCTCGACGACGACGCGCGCTACGCCGCCTGGAAGGACCTCGTGAAGGCCGGCGCGCCTTCCGTCCCGACGCTCCTCGCCATGCTCCGCGAGCAGCACATCGGGTTGCGCGCCCTCGGGGGAAGCGGACTGGCGCAGGTAGGGCCGCTGGCAGCGAAGGCTATCCCTGCGCTCCATGCCATCGTGAAGGACGGCTCGGCTCCGGCCAACGTCAGGCTCGTCGTGATCACCGCGCTGGGGAACATCGGCCCCGCGGCGGCGCCCGCCGTGCCCGATCTGCAGAAGTTGCTGCGCTCGGACTCGAAGATCAATCGAATCACCAGTGCAGTCGCGCTGGCGAAGATCGACCCGACCGCGAGCGGACTGTCGGATGCGATCGCCCCCCTGATCGGGGTCGGACGCATGGAGACGCCGCGCGCTCTCGCCATCGCCGCGAAACTCGGGACGCGTGCGCGTGGTTGCCGCGCCGCGGTGGTCGAGGTTGCGCGCGGGGGACGGAGCCAGCTGGAGCGGCGGGACGCGTTGCGCACGCTCGTTGCGTTGGACGGCGAATCGGAGGCGACGCGCGCCGAGCTGCGCAAGGCGCTTGGCGATCCGCTACTCCGGATCCGGGCCGAGGCCGCTGCGCTGCTGACGGCACTCGGTAGCCGCGACGACGAGTTGAACCCGATCTTGCGCGCGGGGATCGCAAGCCCGGACGCTGTAATTCGTGTCGTCGCCGCCGTCGCTACGCTGCGGCGGCAGCACAACGCGCTCGACCTCGCACCCACCAGGATCGTGGTCGAGGCCCTGCAGGGCGCGCGGGTCGACCACGAGGGCGCGGCCCCGGAAGCGCTCCGTCAACTGCGCGGGATGGGACGCAGCGGCCAAACGTTCGCCGACATCGTCGAGGAGATCGCACCTCGATCGACGGCGCATGTGGAGGGCCAGGCGGCGCTGACGCTGTGGGCCATCACCGGAGACCGCGAACGCGCTCTCAAGGTCGCGAGGCACGCGCTGACCCGCGGCTACTTCCACGGTTGCGGCGATGTCGTTCGGCTCGTTGGCGAGTGAGCGCGCGCGGGAGGCCGTCGACACAAGAGTGCGTCGCGGAGCGGCGCGCGTAAGCGTTTCACCGGTTACGGTGTGCGGTCGGGCGCGTTTGATTCGCGACTGTGAACCGCAAACCGTGAACTGCAAACTCACAAAAAAAGGCGGCCCCCCGTTTTCGGAGAGCCGCCGTAGCGATTCGGAGAGAGAGGCGGACTACTTGTCCGCGTCCTCGGACGAATTCTCGTCGGCGCCCTTGCGAGCATGTGCCGGGAGCACGTCATCCGGGAAGATGTCTTCCCAGTCCTTCTTGAGGTGCGAACGGTAGTCGCGCATCGCATCCTTGATGGAGGAATCGATGTCCTCGGCGCTCTGGATGACACGCGGCGTCATGAAGACGATCAGGTTGGACATCGTCTCGTTCTTCTCCTTGACGGTGAAGAGCCACTTGATAATCGGGATCGAGCTGAGACCCGGGAGGCCACGCTCCACCTCGGCGGTGGTCTTGGTCAGCAGGCCACCGAGCACGGCGGTCTCGCCCGACTTCACGATCATGTGCGTGACAATCGTCGAGGCGCTGATGCGCGGCAGAAGAATGCTGACCTCGTTGATGCCCTGCCCCGACTTGAACTCGTCGAAGCCGGCGAGCTCGGTCGAAGTTCCGCTGAGCTGCTCGGACTCCGGGATGACGGTCATCATGACCTTGTCGGTACCCGGGATCACATGCGGGATGACCAGCAGCTGGAAACCCTGCTGGACCGGCGAGTTCGGCGCCTCCTGGATGGAGAACGTCAGACCACCGGACTGGTTGCTGGCCGAGGTCGTTTCCGCATAGCGGACCGTCTCGCCCACAAAGATCGTCGCTTCCTGGTTGTCCAGGGCGACCAGCTTGGGCGCCTGCACGAGCTGGCTCTCCGAATCCTGCTGGAACAGGCGGAGCGTCAGGCTGACGCCGGAGAA
>Ga0070729_10004170_pt1 | contig 15976 bp, 11 predicted proteins | sample tdDd472_FD_66725 | JGI IMG/M metagenome (GOLD analysis project Ga0070729, IMG submission 66725) | Marine sediment microbial communities from the Atlantic coast under amendment with organic carbon and nitrate - tdDd47.2 | ecosystem: Environmental > Aquatic > Marine > Coastal > Sediment | place... | reverse complement strand
ACTTGATGCACAAGGAGGACGCCGCGTTCTTCCAGGAGGCGCGCCTCGACAAGCAGAGTCTCGTCGACCGGCTGGCGTGGTCCGGCGCAACGCTCTACGACCTCTGCTCGGCCCGGCTGCGCGCCTGCAACCGCGACAAGGACAGCCCGATCACGCTGGCCGACCTCTTCGAGGAGGACGTCACGCGCGCCGCGCTGATCGAAGCGCTCGGCCAGATGCAGCAACCGCGCGATGCGTTCAAGATGATCTATGCGGTCATCCTGGCGCACTGCAACAACGTGCCTGCGGACGACGGGGCCTATCGCATCCCCAAGCTGACCCTGGAGTCGGTCCGACGCGAGCAGGCCATGCGCATCAACGAGCTGCAAAGAGGACTGTCTCCCGCCTGATTAGCGACTTCTTGCCCAGAGTGCGGTTCCCGGCTATCCTTTGTTGAGACTGATTCTCAGAAACACTGAGCGTCGGTCGGAGTCGGCACACATGACGGAAATCCCCCTCCCCGATGGCGCGATTCTTCGGACTCGCGAGGCCGATCACGAGTCCTTGGCGGACTTGGTGCCGGGCCAAACAGCCGTGGTTTGCTGCGTGCGGCAAGGCCAGGCAAAACGTCGGCGTCTGCTCGAAATGGGCTTCGTTTCGGGAACGGAACTGCGCTTGGTCCGGACAGCCCCCTTGGGCGATCCGATTCAAGTGGAAGTTCGCGGCTACCAGCTCTCGCTGAGGCGCGCGGATGCACGTGGAATCCTCGTCCGCAGCGTCTGAGCGGACGCGCGTCCACCACCTCGCTCTCGCGGGGAACCCCAATTCGGGGAAGACGTCGGTTTTCAACCGGCTCACCGGACTGCGCCATCGCATCGGCAACTACCCCGGGGTAACCGTCGAGCGTGTCGAAGGCACGGTGAAGCTGGGTGACGGGGCCGAGGCCCAGATCGTCGATCTGCCCGGCTGCTACAGCCTGTACTCGAACGCGCCGGACGAACGGATCGCGAGGGACGCGCTGCTCGGCCTGTTACCCGACTCGACGCCGCCGGATGCGGTCATCGCTGTCGTGGATGCTTCCAATCTCGAACGCAACCTGTACTTCGTCACCCAGCTGATGGAGACCGGGCTTCCGGTCTGCGTGGCGCTCAACATGGTCGACATCGCCGAGCGCCACGGCAAACCGATCGACGCAGCACTGCTCGCGGAAGAGCTGGGCGTGCCGGTCGTGCCGATCGTGGCGCGCAGCGGGAAGGGCTTCGACGAACTGCGCGCGGCCATCCCGCGCGCCAAGGTGAGCAACCGCCTTTGGCGCATGCCGGACACGGCTGAGAATGCGATCGAAGGCCTTCGAGCGGCCGTGGAGAAGACCGGCATGGTGCCGGACGCCGCGGTCGAAGGCGAGGCGATCCGGCTCGCCTGCCACGCGCGCGACGAGGATCCGTATCTGGCCCGAGGCGGCGACGAACTGCGAGTGGCGCTCCACAAGGCTCGCGACATGCTCGTGGAGGCCGGCATCGATCGCGAAGCGCTCGAAAGCGAGTTCCGGTACGCGCTGTGCCACCACATCGTCGAGCGCGTGCAGCAATCGAGTCCGGAGGGCCGCAATCGCAGCGAGGCTGTGGACCGCATCGTCACCCATCCGGTGTTCGGCCCGATTCTCTACCTCGCGGTGATGGCGGTGATGTTCCAGGGCGTCTACGCCTGGGCGGGCCCTTTCATGGACGGCATCGACGCCGGCATGAGCTGGCTCGGCGAACACGTTGCCGAGATGCTGGGCGAAGGCATGCTCACCGACCTGCTGGTCGACGGCGTGCTGGCCGGCGTCGGCGGCATTCTCGTATTCCTGCCGCAGATCTGCCTGCTGTTCTTCTTTCTCTCGCTGCTCGAGGACGTCGGCTACATGGCGCGCGCCGCGTTTCTCGCCGATCGTGTCATGCGCGGCGTGGGTCTGCATGGAAAGGCGTTCATCCCATTGATGTCGTCATTCGCATGCGCCATTCCCGGAATCATGGCGACGCGCTCGATGGACAACGCGCGCGACCGCCTGGTCACGATGCTGATCGCGCCGCTCATTTCGTGTAGCGCACGCCTGCCCGTGTACGCCCTGCTGATCGCGGCATTCATACCCAAGGGGTACCAGGGGCTCACGCTGCTCTCGATGTACGTGCTCTCGGTCCTGGCCGCTCTCGGCGCCGCCTGGGTCCTCCGACGCTTCGTCGTGCGTGGCGAGCCCTCGACCTTCCTGATGGAACTGCCCAGCTACAAGGTGCCGGCGTGGCGCCACGTGTTCCGCACGGTCGGAAACCGCGGCTGGGTATTCGTGCGGCAGGCGGGCACGGTCATTCTCGCCATCTCGATCATTCTCTGGTTCCTGGCGGCCTTCCCGAAGAGCGACGAGATCGCGCAGGAGGCGGAGCAGCGAATCGAGCGCGGTGAGGACGCCGACGTTGTCGCCCGATGGGAGTCGGGGGAGCAACTTCGCAACAGCTACGCCGGCAAGATGGGACTCATGTTGGAGCCCGCCATTCGCCCGCTTGGGTTTGACTGGCGCATCGGCGTGGGCCTGGTCACATCGTTCGCGGCGCGCGAGGTGCTCGTTTCCACGCTTGGCATCGTGTTCAGCGTCGGCGACGTCGATGAGACGTCCGTTGCGCTGCGCGACCGGCTGAGAGCTGCGAAACTCCCGAACGGCGCCAAGGCTTACAACGGGCTGGTCGCCATATCGATCATGGTGTTCTTCGTACTCGCCTGTCAGTGCATGGCGACGCTGGCCGTGATCAAGCGCGAGACGAACTCCTGGCGCTGGCCCATCTTCGTCTTCGTCTACATGACGGCACTGGCCTGGGTCGGCAGCTTCATCGTGTACCAGGGTGGACTGGCGCTCGGATTTGGGACCTGACGTGGCTCAGACGATCGGTGCCCTCACGATTCTCGCCGCCGCGATCGGCTACCTCGCGTGGCGCTACGCGACCCGTCGCGCCACGGGCAACTGCTGCGGCGAGCCGGAGTGCCCCGCGGTCGCCCAAATGCTCGACCGCATCCGCCAAAACACCGGATAGGTGAACGACGGTGCCAGGCACCGTCGTTCACTTATCCGCGTTACCAGCCGCCGAGGCCCAGGCCTCCGCAGCCGCCACCGCCCCATCCGGCGCCGCCCCAACCGCCGGCAATGGCACCATCGACGAATCCGCCGTAGTAGCCCCAGCCACCGCCCGAGACGATACGAACGCGGCGCCCTCGGCCGCGACGATAGCGGCGGTAGCGCTTGGAGGTCCCGAACGAACGCGCGCGAGCCTCGCGCGACTTCCTCAGCTTCTCGCGCTTTTCCCGGTCGCCCTTGAGCTCCGGGCGGCGCGACAGGCTGGTCCACTTGGCGCCGTCCTGGCGCAGCCACACTCCGTGGGCGTACTTGTAGACCTTGCCGTCCGCGCCGGTGTAGAGATTGGCGCGATCCTTCGCCACGACCGCCGTGACCTTCGTCTTCGGTTCCGTCTCGGGTTTCGGCGGCGCCTCTCGCTTCTCCGCCGCCAAGACGGCCGTCCCGTTCCAGGTGCGGTACGCCTGCGCTCGATGCGAGCGGAACTTGGCGTGCGAAACGGACTGGAAGTCCATTCGGAACAACCCGGCCTCGTGGTCGTACCAGCGCCCCTGCCCGAAGGTCAGGTGGCGGTGCCACTGATGCAGCTCATCTCGGCGCCAGCGACTCAGCCAGTAGTCGCGGCTGTCCCAACTCGCGAGCCAGAACTCGGCAGGCCACTTCGCAGTCCGACCGGTGCCCCACACGACGACACCACGGTTCGCGTAGTTGCCGAAGTAGCCGGGCGTGTACGCGTAGGTCACCGAATCGTCGGTTCGCCGATCGATCCGCACGAATGTCACGCTGAAGAACGGACTCGTCGCCGGAATGGTCGCCACCGCACCAGGCAGGCTGTCACATAGCTTCCACGGCCCCCGCTCGCTGTCCGTCTCGAACCAGAGGCCGTCCGAGCACGCGTACATGCGATCCCCGACACGAAAAACATCGACTCCCGTGTTCACCGCGTAGCTCAGATCCGATCCCTCGATGGCAACGAATTTCGGCCGTCCACGAAACACCGGCTTGAACTCGATCGAACCGCGTTTCACTGTCGCCACACGCGGGAGCGAATTCGCCAGCACAGCCGCGTTCGCCTCAGCGGTGCCCGGAACCGACGCGAGTACGCGGCCGGCCGGGTGGTCGAGCGGAATCTTGGCGAAGCCCGCGGGCAGCTTGTCGGTGCAGAACTCCAGCGCGTCCTTTGCGCCCCGCGTGCGATACCACCGCCCCGAAGTCAGGAGGTAGTACATCCCGTCCTTCGAGTTCAGGAACAGGTCGCTCTCGGTGTTGTCGACGTAGCTCAGCGTCGTCCCTTCGATCGGCTGGAACGACGGCGTCCCGAACGTGATGAGGAGTTCGGTCGGCTCGAACGCCACATACACCTTCGGCATGTCCGCGCGCTCGATCTTCTTACCCGGGATGTTCTTCTTCACGCCGGCCCAAAGCTTGCCATCGGGCAGCTTCTGGAACGTGGACGGCAGCGTCGGCGCCGGCACCCACACGCCCTTCTTCAGATCACTGGTCTTGATCCACGTGCCCCAGCCCATCATGTACCACCAGCCGGTCTTGGTCTGTTGGAACAGCAGCGACGGCGTGTTCATCGCAAGCGCGAGGTCGGTCCCCGCGATCGGGGCCACCTGCGGCTCGCCATCGAACGCGACCAACAGCGCCGCCTCGTCGCTGATGATCAGGCGCGGCGGCGTCGTATCAATCTCGACCTCGCGGCCGGCCAACTGCGAAGGGTCCAGCCCGCTCAGGAGATCGTCCAGCTGCACTTCGGGCGATCCGGCGTTCACGTAGAGCAGCAGCCGAGCGGAGACGGCCTTCGACTGCTTTTCGTCGAGCCCCTGCACGTCCAGCGCAAGGACCTCCGGACTTGAGACCAGCACCTTGCGTCGCGGAAGGTCGACCGCGGTCTGCAGCCGCATCCGCATCGACCCGATCAGCTCGGCGGGCTGTCCCTGCGCATCCGTCGACTCGACGGTGATCGCCGCACGCAGATCGAGCGCGGAAAAGCCCTTCCAACTCTCGAGCTGCGGCTCGTGGATGACGAGGCGCTGGTTGTCGGGCATCGACAGCATGCGCGGCCAGTCGAGATCTTCCGCCGGCGGCCCCACCCCTTCCCGGGCGTCCTGAGCCATCGACGCGGCGGCCAGAACCACCCATCCCATCAGAATTTTGCGCACTTTTGCCGTCATCGTCGCTCCTCCGAATCCCGAGTGTAAACGCAGCCCGTTCCCGGACTCCCGCGCAATAGGTGAACGACGGTGCCAGGCACCGTCGTTCACTTATTGCCGCACGATCTTTGCGGCCCCCCGCGCCCCCCCGTGTTTTGTCCTGAGGAAGGAACTCAACACGCCATGTGCAACGCCTGCTCCACCCTGAACGTCGAAGCAACCGAAGCTTTCGCCTCCCGCCTCATCGATGTCGCGAACAGCGGCGCCCTCGCCCTGATGGTCTCCATCGGACATCGCACCCGCCTATTCGACACCATGACGGAGGCGGGCCCGCTCGACTCGATGGCGTTGGCGAAGCGCGCCTGCCTCAACGAACGCTACGTGCGCGAGTGGCTAGGCGCCATGGTCTCCGGTGGCATCGTGCATTTCGATGAGGAAACGCGCACCTATTCGCTCCCCGCGCCGCACGCCGCGTTCCTCACGCGATCGGCGTCGCCGGACAACTTCGCGGTATCGATGCAGTTCATTGCTCTCCTCGGTGGTGTCGAGTCCGACATCGTCGAGTGCTTCCACCGCGGAGGCGGCGTGCCCTACTCGCGATTCCGGCGCTTCCACGAGGTGATGGCGGAAGAGAGCGCGCAGTCGGTCGTTGCCGGGCTCGACGAGTTCATCCTGCCGCTGGTGCCGGGCATGATCGAACGTCTTGAGGAAGGGATCAGTGTCCTCGACGTGGGCTGCGGCGCCGGCCGAGCCATGAACTACCTTGCGCGCCGATTCCCGCGCAGTCACTTCACGGGCTATGACTTCTCTGCGGAGCCCATCATGGCGGCGCAGCGGGAGGCGCGGTTGCACGGGACGCCCAACGTTCACTTCGAGGTGCGCGACGTGGCAGCCATCGACGCAGACCAGCAGTTCGACTTCGTCACCGCATTCGATGCGATCCACGACCAGGCCAAGCCGGCCCAGGTACTGGCGTCGGTCCGCCGCTCCTTGAAGCCGGGCGGCACCTTCCTGATGCAGGACATCAAGGGCCACACCGAGCACCATGAGAACGGCAGCGTTCCGCTCGCGCCCCTTTGCTACACGATCAGCACGATGCACTGCATGACCGTGTCCCTCGCCCACGGCGGCGCCGGGCTGGGTGCGATGTGGGGGCGCGAGCAGGCCGAGTCGATGCTCGAAGAGGCCGGGTTCGGCAGCGTCGACGTGCTGGAACTCGACCACGACATCATGAACTACTGGTACGTGTGTCGCGCCTAGCGCTTGGCGATCTGGACGCGGACGAGGGCGCGAAACTCCAGCGCTCTCTCCGTGCCGATCTCGGACAGGACTTGATCGAGCCGGCGCGGCAAATCAGGTCCCGCGTCGATCTCCTGGAGTTGCATCAGCAGCGCCATGCGCACGTGCGGAGACTCGACCTCGCCCATTTCCCGCTCGAGCGCGGCGCGCATGGCTGGCCCCAGTTGCGACAGCCGCCGCAGCGCGTCCCACCGGCGCGCGTCCTGGGATGCGCCGAGATCGCGGAGGAGAACTCGCAACTCGTCGGCATCGATCACCGGCTGCTTGTTCCATTCCGCCTGCAGGAAGGCGACCGTCTCGTCATCCCCTCTCCCGGCCTGCCGAATCGCCGAGTAGCAGTCGGTGCTGTTGAGCTCTTCCCACAACTGGGGCAGGTCGGTCGTCAACGGCGCGGGAATGGTCGGCTGGTCGCGCAGTTTGTGCCGGCCGATCAGCTTGGCGGTGTCCGGGTCCAGAACGAACGAGTGCGAAGTCCTGCGCTCGCGACGACGACCGCGCTGCACCATCTCGACCGTGTAGAGGACGAGCTTGGAGCCCACCATCCGGAGGAACGTGCCGTTACGTGACCCTCCCTGGATCGCGATCGGAAGTCGGAAGGAGCGCGGATCGCCCAGCGGCGTCCCGTCCGGCGCATGGCGATGGAGAGCGGGCGCGCGCCCCATGACGTACAGCGACCAGAAGCAATCGCGCTCGGCATCCCAGGCCATGGCTGTCAGAACGCCGTACCGACCCCATCCACGACGGCGCCCCAGCACCGCCTTGCGCTGAGCGCCGATCGCGCGCCATTCGCGGGTCGCAAGAGGGTACTCCGCAAAATCGCCCTGAAGACTGACGGCAACCACCCGGCGCCGGCGCAAATCGAAGGCGATGTCACCGGAGTACCGGCCCTGCTGAAACCAGCGGGGCAGCGCAATGGCGCGGAGGTACTTGCCCTCGTCGTCGTACTCCTGCACCTGCACGTGGTCCAGCAGGTAGCGGTGCCCAGTCTCCGGGTTGACGGTCAAGGCGAACACGGTGCCGGGACTCGGACTCATGGAGTCGCGCACGAGCGTGCTCATCGTCGCGTCGCACTGGTGGCGAATTCCACCGGGCGACCAGACGATCACCGGGGCGAGCGTGCGGCTCAGCGCTCGCAGTTCCCGCTCGCGTCCCTGCTGCAGGGCGCGGCGCTCAAGGGCGCGCATCGAATCCAGCAGCATCTGTCGGCGCCAGACCGCACTCGTCGGCCCCACGACCACCGCCCTTCCCGCAGGATCAACGCGGCCGTTGTACGTGTGAATGGAGCGACCGGGAACATGGCGAGCAGCCACCGACGAAAACCGGGCGTACTCGCGATCGCGATGGTTGAGAACGAAGACGCGATCCTTGTGCGTCACTTTGGAAGGGGCAACACCGCGAACCCGTTGGGAGCGTACGCCGTAGACAATCACGCGATGCAGATCGACTCCCTCGGCAACCTCGACGCGCCAATCGATCGCGTCATAGCCGCAGAGGAGGAGATAGACCGCGCAGCCGGTGCGAGTCACGCGAACGGTGGCGCGGGAGGGTTTGCCGGCGGCGCGCTCTGCGGCCGTGAGGTTCCCGCGTTGGAGCGCGACGCCGTGCACTTCGACACGTTGCCGGACGCCCTCCACGAACGTGCCGCTCTCATAGGCGCGGCGAATGGTCTTGGCGTCCCGCAGCCAGCGCGGATCGTCCGCTCCGGCAATCGCGTCGTAGAGCCGGATCAACTCTTCACGATCGGCGGCGAGAACGGTGCCCTCGTCGGCACGAAGAGCGCCGGCAAGGATCAGGAGAGCCACAACCGCCGTTCGCACTCACCAAGTGTAGTACGGCGCAGCAACCGGCGAGGCCCGAGCTACCGGTCGCGCTTGAGCATGAAGTCGGCCATCGCGCGCAGCATCTCGCGCTCGGGCACGGCGGGCAGCGATTTCAGGTCCGCCATGGCGGCCTTGAGCAACTCCTGGCCGGTGCGCTGCGCGGACTCGACAGCGCCGTACTTCTCCAGCAGGGCCGTCACCTCGTCGCGCGCCTCGAAGTCCTCGGCGAGGATCGCCTCCTCGAAGCGGCGACGATCCTCGGGACTGGCGGCGTCGCGCAGGCGCAGCAGCGGCAGCGTCATCTTCGCCTTCTCGAGGTCGGTACCGAGCTGCTTGCCGACCGCCTCCTCGGTGCCGGTCAAGTCGAGCACGTCATCCGCGATCTGGAACGCGGAACCGACTCGCATGCCGAACAACGCCAGCTTGTCGCAGGTCGGCTCATCCGCGCCAGCCAGGAACGCGCCGGAGCGGAGTGCGGCTGCGTAAAGCGCCGCCGTCTTGTCCTCGATGATGCGGAAGTACGTGTCCTCCCCCATCTCGAAGTCCTGCCGGTGATGCACCTGCATGATCTCGCCGCGGCAGACGATGGCCACGATCTCCGACAGATAGCGCGACGCGAAACGATCATCGAGCGCGGCGGCTTCCTTGAAGCACGTCGCGAACAGGTAGTCGCCGAGCAGGACCGCCGTCTCATTGCCGACGCGATGATTGATCGTCTCGACGCGGCGGCGCAGCGCGGACTCGTCGAGGATGTCGTCGTGCACCAGCGTCGCCGTGTGGATCAGCTCGAGGATGGCCCCCACGCTGTGGTGCTCGCTATGGACGTTGTTGAACATCCGTCCCGCGAGCACCGTCATGGCGGGACGCAGGCGTTTGCCGCTGAACCGCGCCAGATGGCGAAACAGATACTGCAGCGGTTCCGACTCCGACGTCGTCATCCGCGTGATTTCCGCCTCGACGCGCACGAGGTCCTCGCGCAGCGGGAGCAGGAGTCTCTCGAGCAGGGCGGCCTTCGCGTCGCTCATGGCGGGACAGTTTAGGCCAGAACCTGTTGCTCGACGAATTGAGCGATGCCCTCGATGTCGTCGCGGTCGAAGCGCGGCAAATCGCGGGGGTCGTCGGCAGCGTTCACCAACGCGAGAAGATGGGAAGGGGTGCCGGGGACCGCGGGATCGCCGCGGACGACCTCGATCATCGGGTAGTCGCTGCGCTTGGCGCCCTCGACGAGCACGAGATCGCACTCGGTGTAGACCAGATCCAGCAATTCTTGCAGGGCGAACCGCTCGGGATGACGCATCCGGATGGCGACTTCGTCGGGCCCGATGATGGACACGATCGGGGCTCCCGCGTCGAAGAGCCGGGCAGTGTCTTTGCCTTCCTTGTCCATGGTGAAGCCGTGGGCATCGGTCTTGAGGTAGCCGACCTTGCGCCCGCCTTCCGCGAGACGCGGGAGCAACCGCTCGACCAGGGTCGTCTTGCCCGATCCGGACCAGCCAACGAAGCAGAGAACCTTCATGGCTACTTGCCGAACTGCGACTTGTTGTCGTTCCACCAGCCGCGCCACGCTTTGGCATCCTCGCCGAAGTCAGCTCCGGACAGGACGGCCAGCTGCTTGAAGGCGGTCTTGCGCGCCGCCTCATCCCGCGCATCGAGCGTATGGATGAGGATTTCGATCGCCTCGCCCTTCTGCTCCGGCGTCGGCGCAGATCCGCCTCGACCTGCGCGGCCCTGCGCGACGGCCCCCTTGATGGCCCCGATCAGTTCGGCCATGTGGGTGCGCATGCGCAGATTGTCCAGAATCGTGAATGCGCTCGCAATCAGGACAAACGGCAGTATCAGGCGGTGCGGCAGCTCCGACATGGGCTCCGGAGGGACAAAAATCGTGTATCCGGCGAGCGCCAAAAGGACGCCGATCACGAGGAAGGAAGATCCAGCTTGTGCCATGGGAAGGGCCCCAGTCTGCCACGAAGGGCCACGGATATCGCGCAAGTCCCTCCTATGGCTATAATCCCCCCCGTACCCGTGGCTTACACCATCATTGACACCTGCATTGGTTGCACCGCCTGCGCCAAGAAGTGCCCCACCGAGACGATCGCCGGATTCCGCAAGGAACTCCACATCATCGATCCGATCGGCTGCGTGGATTGTGGCCTGTGTGGCTACGTCTGCCCGGTCAACGCGATCCTCGACGACACGGAACAGGTAGCCACGAAGCTCAAGCCCAAGGAAACGCCCAAGGCGAAGGTCGACCCCGACCTCTGCACCGGATGCGTGTTCTGCTCCGACGTCTGCCCCTACCACGCCATCGACATGGTCGACTACGACTCGTCGCCCGGCGTCAACATGGTGGCGGTCGTCAACCAGGAAGCGTGCCTCGGCTGCGATCACCTCTGCACCAGCGTCTGCATCAAGGACGCGATTGAGCTGCACTACCTCGACTCCAAGGCGCTGAAGAAGAAGAGCGCCGCGGTAAGCGTTTGATCTTCGCCATCCGCTGGCGCGGATGGCGCGATCGTGTTTTTGGTCCAACGGCTGACGCCGTTGGGACGATGAGTCAGTAAGTAGCGAGCGGGCCCACGAGCGAGCTGGCGAGCCCGTGGAGCGGCGCGCTGATGTTTTTGGCCCAACGGCTGACGCCGTTGGCGCAATGAGTCAGTCAGGAACGAGCAGGCCTACGAGCGAGCTTGCGAGCCCGTGGAGCGGCGCGCACCCCTACGCCGAAGAGCCTCTCGTCGCCTTCCGAGCGCCGGCAGCGACCGCCTACTGCCTACCGTAAACCGCCTACGCGCGCCGCTCCACGGCTCACTCCTGTGTAGACCACCTCCCGCGCGCGCAGCGCAGCTACCCCTCGGTGGCTCCCTGGAGTCGCCAGCCGACGTAGAAGATCATGGCGCCGACCAGCAGGCCGCCGAACGAGTAGGTCATCGACTGCATTCCGAGCGAGCTTTCCGCGAGGAAAATCCCGCTTAGCGGGATCACCAGGCCGACTACCTGCAGGAACCGTCCGAGGGCGCGCATGCCGAGATTTTAGCCGACCTCGGGACACCGCGAAAATTCCGCCACATTCCGCCGGTTGCCAATTCGGGCTCCGCACTGGATAGTTGTTCGGAGTGCGGTGCATCGCTGGAATTCTGCTCCTGCTTGGGTTTTCCGCCCTGGCCCAGGATCCCGACCGAACCGTGTCGTGTCCCACGGTCGGCACCGCGCCCACGATCGACGGCGTCGCCGACGACACCGCCTGGCAGGGCGTCGCGGCCCGCATCATCGGCGCCGCCGAGAACATCCACCCCAACTATCGGGCCGGGTGGACCGGGGTAGACGACCTTTCCGGATCGGTGCGCAGCGTCCGAACGGCAACGGACCTCTATCTGCTGTTCGAGATCCGCGACGACGTGCTCATGCACGAAACCGGAAAACAGTTCTGGGTTGGCGACTCGATCGAGGTGTTCCTCGACACCGACCGGCAGACCGATCCGGATGAGGAGTTCTACTCGGACGATGACCGGCAGCTGTTTCTGATGCCGTTTCGCGAGGGTATGTCATGGAGCGTCGTGGGCCGCGGACCGAACCTTCCCTATCCGAGTGGCGGGCTGGTCGGGCTCGAGCTGGCCCACACCCGGCAGGATTCGGGATACACACTCGAGGTTCGGATTCCCCTCGCCACCCTGAACCCGCTGCGACCCGACGGGAACGGGGACATCGGGTTCGACATAGCGCTCAATGATGTCGACCAAGCGGGCGCCGACGCGCCCAAGACCTACATGACGCTGTCAGGGCGCCAAGAGCTGTTCCGCGACCCCGCTCGCTTCGCCCGCCTCCGGCTGGGTTCCGCACCTCCCTCCACACCAAGCACGACCGCCTCCGCACCCTCACTGCTGCCTTTCGGCGTGGCGCAACTCCTCTGGGGACTGCTTGCCGTTGTGTCCCTGTCGCTCCTCGTGCGTTCGGCCGCGCGTCGACTCCCCGTCGGCGGACGTCGCTCACTCATCGTGTTGTGCGCCTCCAGCGTCGCCGCCGCCGGGGTACTCGGCGTGATTCCGGCCGCGTCGAACTCACTCGACGAGCGCGGTGCCCCCGAGCGCTGGAAGTCGCAGTTGGCGTCGGTGGAGTCCGCTGTCCAGGGATGTCTCGATCTTGACAGCGGGCCGCCGGATCGGCGAGCCAGCCGACTGCTGTGGCTCCTTCGTCAGGGAGGTGTGCGCACGCGGCCGCGCTACCACTACAGCCTGATCGAACTGACCACTCCCGAGAAGCGGCAACGCCCCCGCTACGGCATCGAGTTCGAGCCGGGCGAAACGCGCGAGTTCCCCCTGCTCGGGCTGGCGGCGCCGACATCGCTGGAAGTGGAGCTCCATTGGCGGGAGACAGAACTGCGCAACGACTTCTCGGACACCGTGGCGCGCGTGACGCTCAACGTCGACAACGCGGAAGCTCGCACCGTGCAGCTGAACTCGGCCGACCCGAAGACCGTGCGGATCGACATGAGCGAACTGGCTGGCCAACCGATGCGCTCGTTGATCGTTACCAACACGTTGGGCTTTCGGTCGCTGCAGGTCAACGCACTCTTCGGCATCGACGACGCCGGCGCCCGCCGTGCGCTCCCCTTGGCGGCGCGGACCCCACGAGGCACGCCGCTCGACGTTTGGCACGATCGACCCGAGTCGCACATCGTCACCGTCCGCAATGGCGAGAGCCGCTCGATCCCCGTGCCCGCGTTGGCGGGTCACCGCCTGTGGGTCGCCGGAAGACCGATCGGCGCCTACCCCGATACGCCGTACGGATCCGACGCGGTGCGCATCCGCGTGCACTACAAGGGCGGATCCGCGGGCCCCGGGCTGGTGCTCCGCAACGGCATCGACCTCAAGGAAGCGTCGTTGCTGTTCGCGCTCCCCGAAGACGAGCGTTCCCGGATTGCGCTTGAGTGGTCGCGCGCGAGTGCTGTGCCAGGCGCGTTCCTCGTGCACACCTTGGCGTTGGATCCCGAACGCGAAGTCGAGCGCATCGAGGTTGTCGAGGAAGGCGTGCTGTCCGGCTATCGGCTGGCTGCCGCCACTCTCGGGCGCCGGACGGCAGCCGCGCCGTCGATCGACTCGGGGCTGGTCCTGCAGGGCGAGCGCCTCTCCGTGCGCCCCGAGGTGCGCGAGAAGTGGGGTTCGTTGTCGTTCGCCGTACGTGCGCCGGACGGGCGCAACTTCGGTGACATGCCCGGCACCGGCGTCGAAACCCAGGTCCCGTTGCGCTTCGGCGAGAGCGACATCGGGGAGCTGCGGATCGAGCTGCCCCGCTCCGAATGGGCGCGCGTCATCCACGCACGTCGCGATCTGTTCCTCGGTCTGGCCGCGTTCGCACTCGCGTTCGCAACCGTGCTCGGCGGGGCGGCGCTCCTCGGGCGCACTCGACGACTACGCGTCAAAATGCTTGTGGCGGTCGGGACGGCGGCGCTGGTGCCGCTCCTGTTCCTGGTCATCACGCTCACCACCCAGCTCAACGAGGCCGCTGAATCGCAATTGGAGTCGGCGACGCGATCCGCCCAGCGCGGACTGCGGGAAGGCGTGCTGCGATGGCGCGCCCGTGTCGGCGAACGGGCCACACTTCTGCGCGACACCGTCGAACCCGTACGGCTGCGCGGCGGCGCACCCTTGGCGACCCTTGTGCAACGCCAACGGGAGAGCGCCGATGCCGAAGGATTGCGCATGCGCATTCCGGGACTCGACCCTGCGCTGCAAGCGCCGTTCGCCAACGCGAACATCGTGGACGCGACGCGCTACTCAGGCCTGCTGGAATCGCCGTGGGATGGCGTCATGGCCGTCGGCGTGGCCCGAGCGCCCGGCCGACGACGGTATCTCGTCGCCGCACCCGCTTCCGTCCTGCTCGGCGAAGCGCCCTCCTCGGACGTCGTCGAAGTCCTTTTCGGCAGCGATGGCACGGCGCTCGCCACGACGCGCGGCGACTCCAAGCGGCTCAATACGACGAAGCGACGCTCGCATATTGCAGCGATCGCGGAACAGATGCGGCAGAGCGGGGAAGACCAGTACGAACCCGTGACGGACCTGCTGGGTCAACGCTACGCGGTCTCGTTCTCGCTTCTGAGCGAGGCAGGCAAACCGGTCGGCGTGCTCGGGGTCTATCGTTCCCGCGCGACGACCGAGCAGGCAAAGGCGACCGTCCTGCGTACGCTGCTTTTCTCCGGGCTGGCCGCCTTGCTGCTCGTCGTTCTTGCCGGCAGCATGCTTGTAGAGGGCATCACGACGCGTATCCGTGGCCTCATGGTCGCGGCGCGTCGACTCGCGGAAGGCGATCTTTACAGTCGCGTCCCGATCGAGGATGAAGACGAGGTCGGGCAACTCGCGCACTCGTTCAACTCCATGGCGGACGCGCTCGACACGCGCATGGGACAGCTCTCCCGACTCCACCAGAGCTTGCAGGATCTCGCCAGCGCCCTCGAGACGGAAGAGGTCGCGCGCGTCGCGGCGGCGTTCCTGGTGCAGGCCACCGGGGCGCGCCAGATCTTCGTCGCGGGGTTCGACCGAACGACGGAACGCATCGAGACGCTGTACCGGGAAGGCGGGCCGGCCCCGCTGGGCAATCAACTCCCGGAATCCGGCCCCGCAAGGCGGGCAATCGAAGGACGGCATCCGGTGCGCGCGGAGGGCGCGATTTTCCTCCCGCTCATGACCGCTCACCGCGCCGTCGGTCTCGCCGTATGCGCCCCGGTCGGAGATGGCGTCGACCTCAGTTACCTCGATTCCGGCGCCCACCAGATTGGGATCGCGCTCGATCACGCGCGCCTCTATCGGGCTGCCACAATCGACGACCTCACCGGTCTCTACACGATGGGACTGATGCGGCGGCGCCTCGTCGAGGAGATCGACCGAGCCGTCGACGCGGACCGCCCCCTTGCGCTGGTTCGCATCGCCATAGCCAATTACCCCACCATCGCGCGTGCGCACGGTCCGGACGCCGCAGCCCGCGTCGTAGCAGAGAGCGCCCGCATCATTGCGCGCGAACTCCCCACGCGCGCCGTCGGAGCCCGGCACGAGAGCTCCGACCTGGTTGCGATGCTTCCCGAGAGCGATCGCGCGGACGCCGATCACCAACTGGAGCGCGTTCTCTCCGCCCTTCGCAACCACTCGTTCGCATGGCTGCACGGCGTGCATACGCCGGCGTTCCAACAGAACGCGGTCAGCTTCCCGCAGGATGGTTCCTCCGCCGAAATCCTGATCGACCAACTCCTGGGCAGCGCGGCCGACGGTCAATCGCTGCCGATCACCGGTCAACCCGGCGTGCGTGTACCCGAGCATCTCGAGGTGGTGTTGGGTGGAAGCGCTCCCATGCGCGACACCATCGAACTCATCGCACGCGTGGCGCCCACGACCGCGACGGTGCTAATCACGGGCGAGACCGGTGTCGGCAAGGAAATCGCCGCCGATCTCCTGCAGGCCAACAGCACACGCGAGGCGGGCCCGTACATCAAGGTGAACTGTGCCGCGATTCCGGAGACCTTGATCGAGAGTGAGCTCTTCGGTCACGAGAAGGGCGCGTTCACGGGTGCCGACCGAAGGCGCCGCGGCTGTTTCGAGGAGGCGCACGGCGGCACGTTGTTCCTCGACGAGATCGGCGAC
>Ga0070729_10004163_pt1 | contig 15996 bp, 15 predicted proteins | sample tdDd472_FD_66725 | JGI IMG/M metagenome (GOLD analysis project Ga0070729, IMG submission 66725) | Marine sediment microbial communities from the Atlantic coast under amendment with organic carbon and nitrate - tdDd47.2 | ecosystem: Environmental > Aquatic > Marine > Coastal > Sediment | place... | reverse complement strand
CTCGATATAGGCGCGGGCATGGTCGACCAGGTGCATGTAATGCACGCCCGAGGGGCAGGTCGTCATGCAGGCGAGGCAGGACAGGCACCGGTCGACGTGCTTGACCGTCTTTTCGTCCGGCACCCGCGCGTTCTCCAGCATGTCCTTGATGAGATAAATGCGACCGCGCGGGCTGTCCAATTCATCGCCCAGCACCTGATAGGTGGGACAAGTCGCGGTGCAGAACCCGCAGTGCACGCAGGCGCGCAGGATCTCGTTGGCGCGCGCGGTGCCAGGGTCTTTCAACTGGTCTTCGGTGAATTCCGTTTTCATCAGCCCATCAGCCCCGGATTGAAGACGCCCCTTGGATCGAATTTCGCGCGCAACCCGGCCTCGATCGCCGCCAGCGGGCCGGGCTGGGGCTGGACCATGCCCAGGCGTGCCCAGGTCTCCGCTGTGGCGCGCACCAGCGTGGCATGACCGTTATAAGCCCCCGCCCGCGCGCGCAGGTCGGTGCCCTCGGGCGCGCGCGCCCAGATCAGCCCGCCGCCCCAGTCGAACAGCAGCGCCTCGGCCTTCAGCCGCGCGGCGAGTTCCGGCGCCTGCGACGGTTTGCACGACAGCCGCCAGACATCGCCGGGCGCGCCGTGAAACGGGGCGGCATCGCGGATCGCGGCCCAGAGCGCGGCCGAGGCCGCTGCCTCCGCAAGTTCCGCGTCACCCAGCAAGGCGATGAGCTTTTCGGCGCGATAGGCGACCGAGGCGGCGAATCCCTCGATCCGCAGCAAGGCCGCGCCCTGTGCCGGGTCATAGGCGGCGCCTGCGACCTCAAAGGGGGATCCCAGCGCCGCCGACAGCAGGCGCACCGCGGCCCCGGCATCCGCAACCGCGAGGCGCAGGGTCGCCTCGGTCTCGGGACGCGGCAGCACCTTGAAGGAGACCTCCGACAGCACCCCCAGGGTGCCCCAGCTTCCGGCCATCAGCTTCACCAGGTCATAGCCGGTGACGTTCTTCATCACTCGGCCACCGTTCTTGATCGCCCGCCCCATGCCGTCGATGTAACGCACACCGAGCAGGAAATCGCGCGCCGCGCCCGCCTGTACCCGGCGCGGGCCGGAGGTATTGGTGGCGAAGACGCCGCCGATGGTCGGCTCGCCCCCTGTGCCCAGCAACCCGCGATGATCCATCGGTTCGAACGCGAGGCGCTGGTTCTCTGCGGCCAGCGCCGCCTCGACCTCGGCCAGCGGTGTGCCGGCCTGCGCCACCATGGTCAGCGCGCCGGGCTCATAGAGGGTGATGCCGCTGAGGCCGAAAACGCTCAGCGGCGTGCCCGCCTGCCCGGTCAGCCTGGTGCCGCCGCCGCGGATCGCCAGCGGAGCCTTCGCGCTCCGGATGGCCTCGCCCAGCTCTTGTTCTGTCTCAGGTTTCAACATCGCCGTCCTGCCAAATCTCGTCTTTTTCTGGCTCTAAATATTCCGGGGGAGTCGCGGCCTGCCGCGACGGGGGCAGCGCCCCCTATTCCGCCGCCATGGCGCGCGCGCGCCGGCTCTCGGTCAGCGCCAGCGGAAACACCTTGGCCGGGTTCAGCAGCCAGGCGGGATCGAAGACGTCCTTGACCGCAAGCTGCGCCTCCAGATCCTGCGGATCGTACTGGTGCAGCATCAGATCGCGTTTCTCGACGCCCACACCATGCTCACCGGTCAGGCAACCGCCAGCCTCGACACACAGCTTGAGGATCTCGGCGCCAAATGCCTCGCAGGTTTCCAGATCGCCGGGCTTGTTGGCGTCGAACAGGATCAGCGGGTGCATGTTGCCGTCGCCGGCGTGGAACACATTGGCGACATCGAGGCCGAAGTCCTTGGACATCTCGCCGATACGGCGCAGCACCATCGGCAGGGCGGAAACCGGGATGGTGCCGTCGAGGCACATGTAATCGTTGATCTGCCCCATGGCGCCGAAGGCCGACTTGCGGCCCAGCCAGATGCGGCCGGCCTCGTCCTCGTCCGCCGCCTCGCGCAGTTCAACCGGATCGTGGCGCCGCGCGATCTGCTTGATCAGGTTCAGTTGGTGGTCGATCTCGGGATCCGATCCCTCGACCTCGATGATCAACAGCGCCTCGCAATCGGGATAGCCGGCATGGGCAAAGGCCTCGGTGGCGCGGATGCAGGGGCGGTCCATGAACTCGATCGCAACCGGCAGCACGCCGGCCTTGATGATGTCGGAGACGCAGGCGCCGGCCACCTCGGAATCGTCGAAGCCGATCAGCACCGGGCGGGCGCCCTCGGGCTTGCGCAGGATGCGCAGCGTCGCCTCGGTCACCACACCCAGCTGCCCCTCAGAGCCGCAGATCAGCCCGAGCAGGTCGAGCCCCGCCGCATCCAGATGCGCGCCGCCGATCTCAGTCACGGTGCCGTCCATCTGCACCAGGGTCACGCCCAGCAGGTTGTTGGTGGTGACCCCGTATTTCAGGCAATGGGCGCCGCCGGAGTTCATCGCGATGTTGCCCGCGATGGCGCAGGCGAGCTGGCTGGAGGGGTCGGGTGCGTAGAAGAACCCCTCCTCCTCGACCGCGCCGGTGACGGAGAGGTTGGTGCGCCCGGTCTGCACCTTGATGATGCGGTTGTCGTAGTCGGTTTCCAGCACGTCGTTCATCCGGGCCACGCCCAGAATCACGCTGTCGGCGGTGGGCAGCGCGCCGCCCGCCAGCGATGTGCCCGAGCCGCGCGGCACCACCGGTACACCGTCTTCGTGGCAGATCCGCAGCACGTCGGAGACCTCTTGCGTACTGGCAGGCAGAACCGCCAGCATCGGCGCGCATTTGTAGGCGGTCAGCGCGTCGCATTCATAGGCGCGGGTCTCCGCCGGATCCTGGATCAGCGCATCCGGCGGCAAGAGCTGCGACAGGCGCGCGACCAGCCGCGACTTGCGCGCCAATATACCGGCGTCGGGTTGTGGCATCTGCATCGGGAGGCCTCCTTTTGGTAAGTTAATATTACCAATTTGACCTGCTGACAAGGAGAATAGATCGAGCCTAGGGTGAGCGCATGAGCTGGATCGACCGATTGTACATGTTCTCGCCGCTGGATTACAGCGCGCTGGCCCTGCTGGTGCTGGGCTGGGCCGGAATCGGCTGGTGGGTCGAAAACCCACCGCAGGGGCGCCCCTCGGTCGCGCGGATCATGAACGATTATCGTCGCGACTGGATGCGCCACATGGTGTCCCGGCAGCCGCGCATTTTCGATTCCAGCCTGATCGGCAACCTGCGGCAGAGCACGGCGTTTTTCGCCTCGGCCACGATGATCGCGCTCGGCGGCGGCCTTGCGCTGATCCGGAACCCGGACCCGGTCGCGGATCTGGCCAGCGATCTGGCGCTGGGTGCGCAGCCCGACGTGGTCTGGGAGATCAAGCTGCTGGTGATGCTGCTGTTCCTGACCAGCGCCTTCCTCAAGTTCGTCTGGGCCAACCGCCTGTTCGGCTATTGCTCGGTGGTGATGGGGGCGGTCCCCAACGAGGTCGAGGACCCGCAGGCGCTGGTGCGCGCGGCGCAGGCGGCCGAGCTCAACATCACCGCCGCGCGCAGTTTCAACCGCGGGCTCAGGACGACCTATTTCGGGCTGGCCTCGGCAGCCTGGCTGCTGGGGGCCGGGGCGCTGGTGGCGGCGGTGCTGCTGACGCTGACGATGATCTACCGGCGCGAGTTCGGCTCCTCCTCGCGCGAAGTCCTGCTGAAGGCGCCGCCGGACACGCGGTCGTGAGTTTTGCCCGACCGGTTTGGCGGATAGGCTGACCCCATGAAACTCCTGACGTTTTCCTCGCTGGCGCTCTGCGCCCTTGCCGCCCTGCCCCTGCGCGCCGAGCCGCCGGTGATCGAGGCGGTCCACGCCCAGCGCAACGGCGAAACCTGGCGATTCGACGTCACCCTGTCCCACCCCGACACCGGCTGGGATCATTACGCCGATGGCTGGCGGGTGCTGGACATGGCCGGAAACGTCCTGGGCCTGCGGGTGCTGGCGCATCCGCACGCGCAAGAGCAACCGTTCACCCGATCGCTCTCCGGCGTGAAGATCCCCAAGGGAACCCCACAGGTGCAGGTGCAGGCGCGCTGCCTGGTGGATGGCTGGAACGCTGGGACCACGGTGATCTCGCTGCCCTGATCCGAGGCCCTCAAGCCCATCGAATCAGGCCCGGTGATAGGGAGAGCCGGCCAGGATGGTGGCGGCGCGGTAGAGCTGCTCGGCGACCATCACGCGGGCCAGCATGTGCGGCCAGACCATCTTGCCGAAGGAGAGGCTGAAATCGGCCTCGGCGCGCAGCCCCGGGTCGATGCCGTCGGCGCCGCCGATGACAATGGCCAGATCGCCGCGGCCCTGGTCGCGCCAGCCGGCGAGCTTCCCCGCGAAATCGGGCGAAGAGATCTGCGCCCCGCGTTCATCCAGCGTGCAGATCACCGCACCCCCGGGCAGCGCCCGGCGCAGGAGCGCGCCCTCGGCGACCATTCCCGCGTTCTTGCGGTCGTCCACCTCCAACACCTCAGCCGGTCCGAGGCCCAGCGCGCGCCCGGTGCGGTCGAAGCGTTTGAGGTAATCGTCGATCAGGGTTTTCTCGGGCCCGGCGCGCAGGCGCCCGACCGCGCAAATCCGGATGCGCATTCAAGGTCCGTTTCCCGGCCCGCGGGGGCGGGCCGACGCCGTCTCGGGCGGATCTCAGGCGGTGGCGGCGCCCTGCGGCAGCCACATCTTTTCCAGCTGGTAGAACTCGCGCACTTCCGGACGGAAGAGATGCACGATCACGTCGCCGGTGTCGATCAGCACCCAGTCGCCGGTGTCCTTGCCTTCGACCTTGGCAATGACGCCGAACTCCTGCTTGAGCCGGTCGACCAGTTTCTCGGCCATCGCCGAGACCTGCCGCGAGGATCGGCCCGAGGCGATCACCATGTAATCGCCAATGGCTGTGCGGCCGCGCAGGTCGATCTGCACGAGCTCTTCGGCCTTGTCGGAGTCCAGAGAGGAAAGAATGCGCGCCAGCAGCGCTTCGCTGCTCGGCAGAGTCTGGGCCGCCATCATACCGGCCCGGTCATCAGCGGGCATCGCCGCTTCTGCGTGGGGTGACAGGACATTGTCCTCCTTCGTGGGCGCCGGCCTGACCCCCGGCGCGGGGTAGCTTGAAGGTAGCAAGCCGCAGGTGACATTTCAATGAATCGTGGGCCTGAGGGGCCGCGAGTGGCGCCAATTGGCCACGTCAGCCGTTTTCCGTGCTGTTTCCGGCGCGCGCGGGGTCGTTGAGGTGGCGCACCTCGCGCTGCGGGAAGGGGATGGAAATGCCGTTCTCCTGGAACGCGTCCCAGAGCGCGAGGAACACGTTGCCCTTGATGTTGGTCAGCCCGTCGGACGGATCGGTGATCCAGAACCGCAGGATGTAATCGACGCTGCTGTCGCCGAATCCTGTGATGTGACAGACTGGCGGATTCGGCTGGCTGAGCACGCGGCTGACCTTTTTCGCCGCTGCCACCGCCACCGCGCGCACCTTGTGCGGGTCGTCGCCATAAGAGGTGCCGAAATGGATGTCGAGGCGGACGAACTTGTTGGTATAGGACCAGTTGACCACCTGGCTGGTGATCAGATCCTCGTTCGGGATCAGGTATTCCTTGCCGTCGCGGGTGACCACCGAGACATAGCGCGCGCCCAGCGAATCGATCCAGCCGAAGGTTTCGCCCAGGCTGATCACGTCGCCCGGCTTGATCGAGCGGTCGAGCAGGATGATGATGCCCGAGACCAGGTTGGAGACCACCTTTTGCAGCCCGAAGCCGATGCCGACGCCCACCGCGCCGGACAGCAGAGCCAGCCCGGTCAGATCGAAGCCCAGCGCGCGAATGCCGGTGATGACCACGAAGCCATAGACCACGACCTGCACCGCCTTGACCGCCAGCACCCGCATCGAGGGGGACATGTCCTCGTTGCCCTGCAGGCTGCGGGTGGCGGTCTGGGTCATCGCCCGCGCCAGGATCAGCAGCACGGCGACCATCAGCAGCGCCTTGAGCATGGTCAGGACCGAGAGGCTGAGGCTGCCGACGCCCAGCACGAGGGAATCGAGAAAGGCCAGCGTGCCGTCCAGCACCTCCAGCGCATAAAGCGTGGCATAGATCCAGGCGCCCCAGGTCAGCAGCCGGCGCAGGGTGCGGTTCTGCACGAAGCGCGACAGCATCGCGATGACCAGCCAGGCGGTGGCCAGGGTGGCCGCGATCCCGATCAGATAGCTGCGCGAGGGCCAGGTGACCTGCTGCATCACCAGATAGACCGCCCAGGCCCCGAGGGCGAAAAAGATCAGCCCCAGCCGTTGGCGGATCTGCACCATCATCCGAAGCCGCCATTTCGGCCAGCCGTCACGGTCCCTTGTCCAGCCCTGCACCCGCGCCTCGGTCAGCAGGCGCAGCAGCCAGGCCAGCGCGATCAGCCCGAGAACGATCAGGATCTGGTTCTGCCGCCAGCCCGGCGTCAGGAACATCTGAACCAGGTCGCCGCCCTTGTCCAACAACGCTGTCAGATGCTCGGCAAGGCCCGGGACGTCGGTGTTCTCTTCCATGCGCTGCGCTCCTTGTCTGGCAGGTTGGAACGGATTGGCGGGGCTGGCAAGCCGCCCCGATCGCGCGGGCCGGCGGTTTCGCACCTTGATCGAAACCCGCGGCGGCTGTATCTGGGACAGCATGACACCGGAATTCGCCCCCTGTTTCGATCTTCAGGACCGCGCGCGGCTGCGCGAACGGTTCTTCGGGGCTGCCCGCACCGTTCTGGCCCGGCTATAATCCGGCCCCGCCAGCCCACGCACGCCATTTCCATGCAAGAACGGGAGAGGACAGATGTCCCCCAAGACCCTTTATGACAAAATCTGGGATGCCCACCTGGTCGACGCGACCGATGACGGAACCAGCCTTCTTTATATCGACCGCCACCTGGTGCACGAGGTGACCAGCCCGCAGGCCTTCGAGGGGCTGCGCATGGCCGGACGCGGCGTGCATGCGCCGGACAAGACCATCGCGGTGCCGGACCACAACGTGCCGACCACGCCCGACCGCGAGAAGGGCATCGAGAACGAGGAAAGCCGCATCCAGGTCGAGGCGCTGGACAAGAACGCGCGCGAGTTCGGCGTCAACTATTACCCGGTGGACGACATCCGCCAGGGCATCGTGCATATCGTCGGACCGGAACAGGGCTGGACCCTGCCGGGGATGACGGTGGTTTGCGGTGACAGCCACACCGCCACCCACGGCGCCTTCGGCGCGCTGGCGCATGGCATCGGCACCTCGGAGGTGGAGCATGTGCTGGCCACCCAGACCCTGATCCAGACCAGATCGAAGAACATGAAGGTCGAGATCACCGGCCAGTTGCACCCGGGCGTCACCGCCAAGGACATCACCCTGAGCGTGATCGGCAGGACCGGCACCGCCGGCGGCACCGGCCACGTGATCGAGTATTGCGGCGAGGCGATCCGCAAGCTGAGCATGGAAGGGCGGATGACCGTCTGCAACATGGCGATCGAGGGCGGTGCACGCGCCGGGCTGATTGCGCCGGACGAGACCACCTTTGACTACATCAAGGGCCGCCCGCACGCGCCCAAGGGCGCCCAGTGGGAGGCCGCGCTGGCGTGGTGGAAGACGCTTTATTCCGATGACGACGCCCATTGGGACAAGGTGATCACGCTGGACGCGGACGAGATCGCGCCGGTGGTGACCTGGGGCACCAGCCCCGAGGATGTGCTGCCGATCACCGGCACCGTGCCAAACCCCGAGGATTTCACCGGCGGCAAGGTCGAGGCGGTCAAGCGCGCGCTCGATTACATGGGGCTGACCCCGGGCCAGAAGCTGGCCGACATCGAGATCGACACTGTCTTTATCGGGTCGTGCACCAACGGCCGGATCGAGGATCTGCGCGCCGTCGCGGAGATCGTGAAGGGCAAGAAGATCAAGAAGGGCATCCGCGCCATGATCGTTCCCGGCTCGGGCCTTGTCCGCGCCCAGGCCGAGGAAGAGGGGCTGGCCGAGATCTTCAAGGACGCCGGCTTCGAATGGCGCCTGGCGGGCTGCTCCATGTGCCTGGCGATGAACCCCGACCAGCTTTCCCCCGGCGAGCGCTGCGCGGCGACCTCGAACCGCAATTTCGAGGGCCGGCAGGGCCGCGGCGGGCGCACCCACCTGCTGAGCCCGGCAATGGCCGCCGCCGCCGCGCTGACCGGTCGGCTGACGGACGTGCGCGAGCTGATGGCCGAATCGGAACCGGCCTGAGGCGATGCCCGCCGTTTCGCATGATCCGGCGCCTGCCGCGCCGGGATCAGACCGCCGCGCCGGAGAACATCCGCGAGGCGGCCTCGAAGGACTGCGCGCGCTCCGCGACCGGGAAGCCATGGGTGGACTGCACCGCCATGGCGCAATTCTTCGGCGTCATCCGCGCGACCTGGGTCTTGAAATCGAAAGCAGCGTTTGCGGTCTCCGGCCAGAACGAGTTGCAGAAGGAGTGGGTCTCGGCGGCAAGTCCGCGGTTCTGCGCCACCAGATCGGCGTAGATCCCGTAGATGAAATACTCCGAGATCGTCCCGTGCCGCAAAAGCACCTCGTGATAGGGGCGGCCGTGCGCCGCCTCGATCCGGGCGACCATCCCGCGCGCGGTTTCGCTGCTCCACAGAACGCAGTTGTCGATGTAATGGGTGGCGAAATCCGCCGGCACTTCGATGCCGAGACAGTCGGCCGCCGCCTCGATCCACGCCCGGTGCGCGGCGATGGGCTGCTGGCCCGGCACGTGAAAAAACCGGACCCGGCCCTGGGCGTCGACGGCATCGCGGGCCGACAGGCGGCGCACGAAGAAGACGTCGCTGTCCACATGCATGACCGCGCGCGCGGGACTGCGTCGGGCGAACTCGATCTTCAGGATCTGCTGGATCATCCAGCCGCGCATAAGGGACAGGCGGGGCGTCAGGTAAAGTGGACGCCGCAAGGCGCCGCTGAGGAAAGACAGCGCGGACAGACGGCGCGGCAGCGCGAACAGCCGCATCGGCAGCACGCTTTCCTGCGCGACGATCCGGCGCCGGTCCGAGGCGTATTGCGCAAAGGCGGCACAATCTGCCGCCGGGACGATGACAGTATGGCGGATGTCCGGGTCGACGTGGCGGTCGACGGAGCGCGCCAGCACGTCGAAGATTTCGATGTCGCGCGCCATCGAGCAGGTCAGCAGGCCCAGCCCATCGGCGGGGACGTCGTCGGGCATCTGAGATCCCTTCCCTTGTATCCGGCCGCAGCATTGAAAATGGCCGGGCACAAATCAACCCATCATCACAAGGATCGCCGCGCCGATGCGCGCGGCTGAGCATCGAGGACACCCCATGGACAAATTCACCAAGATCACCGGCGTCGCCGCCCCCCTGCCCCTGATCAATATCGATACCGACATGATCATCCCCAAGCAGTTCCTGAAAACCATCAAGCGGTCGGGGCTGGGCGTGAACCTGTTCGACGAGATGCGCTACCTCGACGACGGCAGCGAGAACCCCGACTTCGTGCTGAACAAGCCGGCCTATCGTAAGGCCGAGGTCCTGGTCGCGGGCGACAATTTCGGCTGCGGCTCGTCGCGCGAACACGCCCCCTGGGCGATCAAGGATTTCGGCATCCGCTGCGTGATCGCGCCCAGCTTTGCCGACATCTTCTTCAACAACTGCTTCAAGAACGGCATCCTGCCGATCGCCCTGCCGCAAGAGCAGGTCGACGTGCTGATGAAGGACGCGGAAAAGGGCGAGAACGCCCGCATGACCGTGGACCTGGAGGCGCAGACCGTGACCACCTCGGACGGCGAGGTGTTTTCCTTCGAGGTCGATGCCTTCAAGAAACACTGCCTGCTCGAGGGGCTGGACGACATCGCCCTGACGCTGGAAAAAACCCCGGCGATCGAAAGCTTCGAGGCCAGGGCCGAGATGGAACGCCCCTGGGTCTGAGCCCGGCGTGATGGCCTGCGGCCGCCCGAGCAGCCGCGCAAGACCGGTACAAGATATGGTGTCCGCCCCGCTTTCGGGGCGGATTTTCGTGGTGCATTGATGCAAACGCGCACCAGTTTCTCCATGTTTTTGCCGTAAATTCAGTCTTTTGTGAGAGGGCAGCTTGAGCCCGTGGCTGAAAGTCGGCACAAATATGTCCTAATTGAGGCAAGCCGTCCTTCGGGGCGGGGTCAAGTTGGAACAAAGGCGCGGCATCGTATCGCCCTGTCCAGGTTGAAGGGATCGAACAGTGTTTGCACGCTTCGCTGGCGCGGCCTTGCGGGCAGTCCTGGTGGCTGTCGTCTTGGCGATTCCGTCGCTCTTGCTGCCGGCTTCGGCGGCGGGCGGACCCGAGATCGTGACACTTCTGGCGCTGGTCGCCGGGCTGCTGACCTTTGCCGAATACAGCTCCAACTATCCCAGCATCGTCGAGTTCCGCGATGCGCCGCCGCTGAACCGGATGCGTTTTGCCGCCCTGACGGCGATGGTTCTGGCGCTGACGCTGATCGCCAAGCACGCGGTGGAGCCGACCAACCTGACGGCGCTGTTCGCCGGTCTGGGCCGGCTGATCGGCGGGCTGACCGATTTTCCTTATTCGCCGGTGCGGCTGGCGGTTTTGATGCTGCCCGCCTCGGCGCCGCCCGAATTGCTGGATGCGGTGCGGATCGCCGCCGGCGTGACCTATGCGATCGCGCTGACCGCCGTGGTGACCTTTGTGTTTGCGGTGCGCGTCCTGGGCTGGCCGGTCGGCAACGGGTCTTTCAACGTGTGGATCAACCTGCCGCTATTCGACCCGACGGCAGGCGGCGACGTGGTGCACCGGCTGCAGCGTGACGGGCAGATCAACATGGTGCTCGGGGCGCTGCTACCCTTTGCCATCCCGGCGCTGGTCAAGCTGGGGTCGGACCTGATCCGGCCCGACGTTCTGCAGGATCCCCAGACCCTGATCTGGGCGATGAGCGCCTGGGCCTTCCTTCCGGCCAGCATGGTGATGCGCGGAGTGGCGCTGTTGCGGATCGCGGTGCTGATCGAAGAAAAACGCCGCCGATCCTATGCCGATACCGAGGCCGTGCAGACCGCATGAGCCGGGCCACCGCCCTTTTCATTCTCCTTTTGTGCGGCCTCTGCGCACCGGGTCACGCCGAGCCCCTGCGGATTGCCAGCTTCAATGCCGAGTTGCAGCGGCAGGGGCCGGGGCTTTTGCTGCGCGACATCGAGCGGGGCGAGGATGCGCAGGTCATCGCCGTGGTCGAGGTGATCGCGCGCTCCGGGGCCGATATCCTGGCGCTGCAGGGTTTCGACTGGGATCACGAGGGGCGCGCGCTGACGGCGCTGGCCGCAAGGCTGGAGGCCGCCGGGGCGCCCTACCCGCACCGCCTGGCGCTGCGGCCCAACAGTGGGCTCGCCTCGGGTCTGGATCTGGACGGCGACGGGACGCTTGGCGGCCCGGGCGATGCGCAGGGGTACGGGGCGTTCACCGGCCAGGGCGGGATCGCGGTGCTGTCGCGGTTCCCGATCCTGCGCGACGGGGTTCGGGATTTCAGCGGGTTGCTCTGGCGCGACCTGCCCGGCGCGCTGCTGCCGGTTCATCCCGACGGATCACCGTTCCCCTCGCCTGAGGCGCTCGCGGAGCAACGGCTGTTCTCCACAGGCCATTGGGTGGTGCCGATCGACGCGCCGGGCGGGGTGGTGACGCTGTTGACCTTCCAGGCCGGACCGCCGGTGTTCGACGGGGCCGAGGACCGCAACGGGCGGCGCAACCACGACGAAATCACCTTCTGGCTCCGATTTCTCGACGGGGCCTTCGGCGCCGCGCCACAGGCGGGGTTCGTGATCGCGGGCGGCGCCAATCTCGATCCCAGCGACGGTGCCGGGCGGCACGCGGCGATTCGTGCTCTGCTGGACGACCCGCGCCTGATGGACCCGCGCCCGGCCAGTGAAGGCGCGGCGCGGGCCGGGGATCAAACCCACGCCGGGCCCGACCGCCTTGATACCGTGGACTGGGACGGGCCGGGGCGGCTGCGGGTGGATTACGTGCTGCCCTCGTCAGACTGGACGGTCGAGGGCGCCGGCGTGGTCTGGCCCGGTCCCGGAGACCCCGGCCGTGCCGCCGCCCTGCGCGCCAGCCGTCACCGGCTGGTCTGGGTGGATCTCGGGCGGTAGCCCGGCCAGCATCACCTCGCGCGGATCACTGGGCTCGAACCCCGGCAGCAGGCGGTGAAACTTTTTCCCCGACAGCCGGTGCGGCATGTCCCAGAGATAGCGCATCTCGCACAGTTCCCGCGCCAGTTCCCAGACCGGCGACGCGAGGCGCATCATCCACCACGGGAACCGCGACAGGCGCAGCGGGCGGTGCAGCTCGACCTCCAGCCGCGCACGCAGTTCGTTGACGGAAAAGCTGTGGCCGGGAAAGGGGACATCCTCGAAATCCGCAAGACTGTCGCGCATTTCGACCAGCGACACCACCGCGCGCGCCCAGTCGGGCATATAGGCATAGGGCTGCATCGCATCCGGGTCGCCCATCGCCTGGATGCGGCCGCGCTTTGCGCCGCCGAGCAGCAGCATGCTCATCACGTCGCCGTTGCGCTCGGGGTCGATGAAGTTGCCGGCCCGCAGGATCAGGGTCTGCACGCCGCTGTCGCGATAGGCGCGCTCCATCTCGCCCCGGATCCTGCCCTTGCGCGAACAGGGGGTCTGGGGCGTATCCTCGTCGATATCGTGCAAAACGCGCCCGAAATTGTACACATTGCCCGGGATCACCACCATCGCGCCCGAGGCACGGGCGGCGGCGATGACCTGTGCGGTGATCTTGGGGATGATCCCGGCCCAGTCGTGGTAATTGGGCGGGTTCAGCCCGTTGACGATCACGTCGCAGCCCAGGGCGGCCTTTGTCATGTCGTCGCGGGACCGGTCGAAGAGGCGGACCTGCCAGCCGGCCTTCCGGAAGGCGGCGGCGGAATGGCGGCCGATCTTGCCGGACCCGCCGAGGATGAGAACAGTCTTGGTCATGGGATCGCTCCTTTGCTTGTGCATCTGACAGGAAGATGAGCGAAACATATTCGTTTTGAAATTGCCCAGGATTGACGACATGATATTCATTATTGAATGACAGAATCGCTCGACTGGACCCTTTTGCAAAGCTTCGCCGCCGTGACGGAGACCGGATCGCTGTCGGCGGCGGCCCGGAAGCTGGGGCAGAGCCAGCCCACCCTCGGACGTCACATCCGGGCGTTGGAGGCGGCGCTGGGGGTCGAGTTGTTCACCCGTGGGCCGAAGGGGCTGATCCCGACCGAGGCGGCGCGCGGGCTGATCGGGCCGGCAGAGCAGATGCGCGCCGCCGCCGCCCGGCTGCGGCTTGCCGCCGAGGGGCAGGATGCGGGGCTGGCCGGAACGGTGCGGGTGACCGCGTCAAGCGTGGTGTCGCATTTCATCCTACCGCCGATCCTCGCCGCGATCCGGCGCGCGCACCCGGAAATCCAGATCGAACTGGTGCCTTCGGACAGTTCGGAGAACCTGCTGTTCCGCGAGGCCGATATCGCCCTGCGGATGTACCGGCCGACGCAGCTGGACCTGGTGGCGGCCCATGTCACCGATCTGGAGATGGGCCTTTATGCCGCCACCGGGTTGCTTGACCGGGTCGGGCGGCCGCGCACGGTCGAGGATCTGCTGAAGCTCGACTTCGTCGGCTTCGACGCCAGCGACACGATCATCCGCTTCATGCGCGAGGCCGGGCTGGAGGTGGGGCGCACGTTCTTTGCCGTGCGCTGCGACGATCAGGCGGCCTATTGGCAACTGGTGCGGGCCGGATGCGGCATCGGCGGCATGCAGGCGGTGATCGGGGATGCCGAGCCGGGGGTTGAACGGGTGCTGCCCAGACTGGATCTGCCGAGGCTGCCGGTCTGGCTGGCCGCACCCACCGCGCTGCGCCACACCCCGCGCATCCGGCTGGTCTGGGACCGGCTGGCCGAGGCGCTGCGGCACATGCAGCGATAGCCGCTTCTGCCGCCGTCAAAGCACCGGCCCCGCACCGATATCCGGCCGGTTTTCCGCCCCGGCCCGTCGTGGCGATATTGACCGTGGGGAAGCGCCGCGCTAGGCCCTGCCCAACCCAGAAAAAGGAGTGCCCCCATGTCGAACCCTTCGCTTCTCATCCTGCCCGGCGACGGGATTGGTCCCGAGGTCATGGCCGAGGTGTCCAAAATCATCGACTGGTACGGCGCCAAGGGCGGCCTGACCTTCGACGTGAGCGAGGATCTGGTGGGCGGCTGCGCCTATGACAAGCACGGCGTGCCGCTGGCCGACGCGACCATGGAAAAGGCGCAGCAGGTGGACGCGGTGCTGCTCGGCGCTGTCGGCGGGCCGAAATACGATGCCCTCGATTTCTCGGTGAAGCCCGAGCGCGGGCTCTTGCGCCTGCGCAAGGAGATGGACCTCTTTGCCAACCTGCGCCCGGCGCAGTGCTTTGACGCGCTGGCCGATTTCAGCTCGCTGAAAAAGGACATCGTCGCCGGCCTCGACATCATGATCGTGCGCGAGCTGACCTCCGGCATCTATTTCGGCGAGCCGCGCGGCATCTTCGAGGAGGGCAACGAGCGCGTCGGCATCAACACCCAGCGCTATACCGAGAGCGAGATCGATCGTGTCGCGCGGTCGGCCTTCGAGTTGGCGATGAAGCGCGACAAGAAGCTGTGCTCGATGGAAAAGGCCAATGTGATGGAATCGGGCATCCTGTGGCGCGAGGTGGTGACCAAGGTCGGCGAGGACTATCCGGAGGTCGCGCTGAGCCACATGTACGCCGACGCCGGCGCGATGCAGCTGGTGCGGGCGCCCAAGCAGTTCGACGTGATCGTGACCGACAACCTCTTTGGCGACCTGCTGTCGGATGCCGCCGCGATGCTGACCGGAAGTCTCGGCATGCTGCCCTCGGCCAGCCTCGGCGCGCCGATGGCCAATGGCCGGCCCAAGGCGCTTTACGAGCCGGTGCACGGCTCGGCCCCCGACATCGCTGGCCAGGGCAAGGCCAATCCGATCGCCTGCATCCTGAGCTTTGCGATGGCGCTGCGCTATTCCTTCGACCAGGGGGCCGAGGCCGACCGGGTGGAAGCAGCGGTGGAAAAGGTGCTGGCCGACGGGCTGCGCACCGCCGATCTGCTGGGCGAAGAGGGCGTGCAGCCGGTCACCACGAGCCAGATGGGCGATGCCATCGTCGCGGCGCTGGACGCCAGCCTCTGACGGTTTACCCCTCGGGCGGGGCCTCTTGCTGGAGGCCCTGCCGCGCGCATCGGTCATAATGGCCGATCCGCTCGGCGTGATGCACCGCGCGCTGGAGCCAGCGCATCGCATCGGTTCGGGCAAACACCTGCGACAGGGTGTAGAGCCCCGCATGTTCCCCCAGCAGCAGCCCGCGCCGGTGGCGCGTTGTGCGATGCGCCGCCAGTGCCTGTAGCCGCGCCAGCCGCTCCGTTTCCAGGTCGCGGGCGTCGACGCCAGTGGCCCGCGCGAGAATCGCCCCCAACAGCTGCGCAGGACGGCGCAGGTCGGGATCCTCCGACAGGGTGGCGATCCGGTCGGTCTGATCGACCCGGTGCAACAGCCGGCGCAGGTGGTCGGCCTCGTGCAGCAGGGCGGAATAGACCTCTTCCTCGGCCGGCAGATCGGCGGGCAGGCGGATATCGGCGAGGAACTGCTCCAGCTCGTCGAGGGCCTTGCCCATCTCCGGCTTGAGCGCGGCAAGCGGCCGGTAGTCGGGCGTCTCCCGCAGCGCGGCCGAGAGCGCGGCGAACACCCGCCCGGCGATCAGTGTGGCGCCCCCCCGCGCCGCCATCAGCGCGGCCCGCGCATCGGTGAGCAATATCCGGTCGAGCCCCAGCGCCACCCCCTCGTCGTCGCGCCCGGGCACCAGGCGGGCGATCAGCGCGGTATACGGACCGGTCACCGGCAAAAACAGCGCGGTTCCCGCCAGGTTGAACCCGGTGTGGAAGATCAGCAGCGCGGTCAGCGGATCGA
>Ga0070729_10004161_pt1 | contig 16003 bp, 17 predicted proteins | sample tdDd472_FD_66725 | JGI IMG/M metagenome (GOLD analysis project Ga0070729, IMG submission 66725) | Marine sediment microbial communities from the Atlantic coast under amendment with organic carbon and nitrate - tdDd47.2 | ecosystem: Environmental > Aquatic > Marine > Coastal > Sediment | place... | reverse complement strand
TTAACATGGCTGAAGATAAAAAAAAATCGGGCTTAAATTTGAAAGCTTTACTTATTGGTATACCTTTGTTTGTTATCCAGGTAGCGGCTGTTTATTATATCACCGCAAACATTTTACTTTCCAGATTTGAAAATCAGGCAAAAGGACAAAATGTTTCCTCCGCTCAGCATGAAGAGAGCAGCGAATCATCAAATAATGAATATGATAATTATTCTGAAGATAATTATGATAGCAGCGAGGAAGATGATGCCGAGTATGAAGAACCCTCTGGTGGGAAAGTGCTAGGGGAGCATATTTACTCGATCGATGATATTATAGTAAATCCTTCCGGAACAGATGGCAAAAGATTACTTCTTACATCAGTAGGGCTTGATGTTTCAACCGAGGAACAGTTGCAAACGCTGGAGAAAAAGGAAATTCTGGTAAAAGATATTATTATTTCGGTTTTAGCTTCAAAGAGACTTGATGAACTGAAAGATTATAACAATAAAGACTCTTTGAAAGTAGAAATTTCTAAAGAAGTAAGACGTATGGTTAAAAGCGTACGAATAAATAAAGTATACTTCAGTAAATATATCATTCAATAGTTGGACCTATGGCGGAAGTATTATCACAGCAAGAGATTGATGCGCTACTGAATAATGTGCAAAGTGGTGCCTCGGAGCCATCAACTGAAATTGAAAAAGATGTTATTCCGTTCGATTTCAGGCTCCCAAACCGTATTTCAAAAAATCAGTTAAGAACAATTCGGAATATTCATGAAACTTTTTCAGAAAGTTTTAGTTCATTCCTCGTTTCAAAACTCCAGAACATCGTTAACATAAATGTTGCATCGGTCGACCAGATTTATTATTCCGAGTATGTCCTTTCAGTATCGAACCCGGCGTGTTTACATACTTTTGAAATTCTTGATACCGATATCAAAGGTATATTGGAATTTGGTTCTGATTTTGCCTTGACCCTGGTTGACTTACTCCTGGGAGGGAGCGGGCAGGATGTTCAAAAGAATAAAGTAATAACCCCCATTGAACAGAAAGTACTTAATGTGGTTATTGACAAGATCATGCAGGATTTAACAAAAGCCTGGCAGATGGTTGATAATTTCGTATTTAAAATGGAAAGGTTTGAATCGGATATAGATTTTGCACAAATCACATCACAAAGTGAATCTGTTTTGTTGATCACTTTCGAAATATCGATTGGTGAAAAATCATATATCATGAACTTGTGTTTTGCCACCTTCGCGTTTGATGCTGTTCTCGTAAAATTAACGAATCAAAATTTATCTAAAATTCGCCCAGGTAAATACAACGGTACAACGGCTCATAACATTATTAAAGCAAATTTGTACAAGGCAATGGTGCCTATAACGGTCGAGTTTGGCAGAACTACAATCAAGTTTAAAGAATTGATGGATCTTGAAGAAGGGGATATCATAAAACTTAAGAACAAGATAAGTGACGAGTATCCAATTAAGATAAAAAATAAAGTTTTATTTCTTGGAAGAATTGGTTCAGTTAATAAACATAAGGCAATAAAAATTACACGCAAAGCGTTAAATCAAGAACAGTTCGAACAGTAATATGGATGATAAAATAATGGATAATGAAGAACTTAATGAAAACATAAATGAGGAAGGTGAATTTACTTCCGGAATGGATACCGATCAGGATGTGATTGGTGATATAGCAGATTTTGATGAGTTTGAAGAAACTTATAACAATAGCGGTGCCGCGATTGAAAAACTTGAGTATCTGAATGATCTGAAACTGAATGTTTACATCGAATTAGGACGTACATCGATGATGATCAAAGATATTCTTGAGCTTGAACGCGGTTATGTTATTGAGCTTGACAAACTTGCCAGTGAACCTGTAGATATTTTCGTTAACAATAAAAAGATTGCAGAGGGCGAAGTTGTGGTAATTGATAAGCATTTTGGAATTAGGATTGTGAATCTTATTGATGCCAACAAAAGAACCAAGGGGTTGTTTTAATGGAATCAACCGATATTTTCCGATTGATCCTCCCATTACTGATTATCTCGATCATGTTATTTGGAGTATTATGGCTTGTCCGGCGATATTCAGCACCTGGTAAAGGAAGACAGAACAGTAAAATATCAATTTCTGTTGTTTCAACATTCCAGCTCATGCCAAAAAAATTTTTATCGCTTGTAAAAGTAGAAGATAAAATTTTCCTTTTGGGTATTAGTGAACATTCGATAAACCTCATAAAAGAATTGGATATAGATCAGGAAAATCTCGAATCGATTTCAGAAGGCAGAGAAAACAACAATTTTGTAGATTTCTTTAAATCCGCGTTAAAAAACAGATGAAAACAATCAAACTAAAATATATTGTATTATTCATACTATTACTCATTGGTAGTGTGGATGCTCAACAAGGCGGCGGGACAAAATTACCTTTGCCAAAAATTGGAATTGATGTTGGAACAGCAGATTCCCCTGAAGACATTTCAGTAACTTTGCAGATACTGGCTCTGCTAACCGTGCTTTCACTTGCTCCTTCAATTTTGATAATGACAACGTCCTATTTGAGGATAATTATAGTATTTCACTTTCTTAAAAATGCTCTCGGCACTCAGCAGATGCCACCAAGTCAATTACTTTCCGGTATCGCCCTGTTTATCACATTTTTTATCATGGCACCCACCTGGAATCAGATAAATGAACAGGCACTTCAACCGCTGATGAATGGACAGATATCATACGAGGTCGCTTATGAAAAAGGAATTGAACCAATACGCACTTTCATGTACAAGCACGTCAGAGATGAAGATTTAGAGTTATTTATAAGCGTTTCCGGCTTGGAAAGACCGGAAACACGGGAAGAACTTCCGACCTACATTGTATTACCGGCGTTCGCATTGAGTGAGTTAAGAGCCGGGTTTATTATTGGTTTTTTCTTATTTATTCCGTTCCTGATGATGGATATGATCATCGCAAGTGTATTGCTTTCGATGGGTATGATGATGATACCCCCCATGCTGATAGCTTTACCTTTTAAAGTATTATTGTTTATTCTGGTTGATGGTTGGAACTTGATTGTCGGCTCACTTATAAGAGGATTTTCATAATGACTGAAGATTTAGTTGTAGAAATAATCACGGAAGTATTTTACACGGCATTTATTGTACTACTTCCGATTTTAGGGGTTTCACTTGTGATTGGTTTGGTAATCTCTGTGTTTCAGGCAACCACTTCGATTCAGGAAATGACGCTCACATTTGTACCAAAAATCCTTGCAACAGGAATTGCTATTATTCTATTATTCCCATGGATGATGGATAAAGTTATGACACTCACGTATCGTATTTTTAATCTGATGACTGAAGTTGTACGATGACCGATATATATATAGCGGATTTTTTATCGCTGATACTAATTTTTTTGCGTATCATAGCCGCTATATATGCTGCACCTGCATATAGCAACACCGCATTTCAATCTACTGCCAAAACAATATTTTCGTTATTTATAGCTTACATTTTATTTTTTGTAGTTGAAAAACCAGCCGCACTCCAAAATATTGATCTCTATAATTTTGCGTTGTTGGGTATTAAAGAAATCATTACCGGATTGATATTAGGATTTTCATTAAACCTTATTTTTTATGGTATCTCTTATGCAGGATCGTTTATAGGTTTTGATATGGGACTGATGATGGCACAGGCACTCAACCCATTGGATGAGACCAATAACAATGTGATTGGTCAAATAATCTATTCCGCCGCGCTTCTTGTATTTTTTATCATTAATGGTCATCATTACCTTTTCAGAGGTTTGGCATTATCATTTACGATCATTCCATTGGGAGAATACGCAATAAATTCCAATTTGGTAGAAATGTTAACTCAGCTTACTGCAGGCGTTTTTATTATTGCCGTTAAAATATCAGCCCCATTTCTGGTATCATATATGTTAATACATATTGGGGAAGGTGTAACTTCACGTGTGATACCACAGATGCAGGTATTTTTTGTCACCCAACCGGTAAAAGTAGCTTTAGGATTTATGCTTCTTGCATTTTTAATTCCCATTTATGTTTTTGTGATTAAAAATATGCTTGAAGCTTATGAGGATAGTCTTTTTATGATCATCAGGTCGATGGGAAATTAATGGCTGACAGCGGACAGGATAAAACCGAACAACCCACCCCGAAGAAGCTTACCGACGCACGGGACAAGGGACAGGTCGCCAAAAGCATGGAGCTAAATTCATTCGTGATATTTACTTCCGGATTGCTCCTTATATTTTCCTTCAGGGATATGTTAAGTGAAAAAATAGGGGGAACCGCAAAATTTATTTTCGGCTCACTCGAGACTTTTGATATAACAAAAAATATTGTAGAAGAGTTATCCGTTAAAGGAGGATTGCTCTATTTTAATATTTTAGCACCGCTTTATATAGGGTTGGTTATTATTGCACTTGTGGCAGGTTTTGGCCAGGCAGGTTTAAAGGTTTCTCTCAAAGCTATTAAACCGGAAATGAAAAAAATTGACCCCATGAAAGGGCTAAAAGACAAAATATTCTCCACCCGTTCCTTGTTTGAGCTAATAAAATCACTTGTAAAGTTATCAATTATCGGATGGGTTATTTATATGGTTCTATCCGGTGTAATTCTGGAATCCACCTCACTTGTTAGCTTGTCTGTAATAGAAATATTAGTGTTCATGGTTGATGCTTCCATGGACTTTTTATGGAAAGTTGCTATCGCTTTTGCATTAATTGCTGTCACTGATTTCATATATCAAAAGTACAAGTTCAAAAAAGATATGATGATGACCAAACAGGAAATTAAGGATGAAAGTAAAGAGAGTGAGGGTTCCCCGGAGGTTAAAGGTAAAATTAGAAGTCAGATGATGATGGCCGGACGCAGGCGTATGATGAAAGAATTGCCCACGGCTGATGTTGTTGTTACCAACCCGACTCACTTTGCAGTTGCACTCCGGTATAAAATGGGGCAGGATACTGCTCCTTTAGTTGTTGCAAAAGGTGCTGATGCATTAGCTAGAAAAATAAAGGAAATTGCAAAAGAAAATAACATCCCAATTGTTGAAGATCCGCCACTGGCAAGAGCAATTTACAAAATGTGCGAGGTTAACGATTTTATCCCTGAAAAATTGTTCAAAGCTGTGGCACAAATATTGGCGCATATTTACAAAGTTAAAAATGGTAAAAGAAATAAAATAATATGAACCTGAAATTTATAGGAAGAAATACAGACGTTCTGCTGGCATTTGGACTTATCTTCATGCTTGGTTTGATGTTGATACCATTACCACCGGTATTTCTTGATTTTTTCCTGGCATTGAACATCACAATGTCAGTGCTGGTTCTAATTGTTTCTCTATATATAAAATCGCCACTGGATTTATCAGTATTCCCCGGACTGCTTCTTGTATTTACACTATTCAGGCTGGCACTTAACATCTCATCAACCCGTTTGATATTAATAGAGGGATATGCCGGTAAAGTAATTGAATCTTTTGGTAACTTTGTTGTTGGCGGAAATTTTGTAGTAGGATTTATAATATTTATCATCCTTGTGATTATTCAGTTTATTGTGATTATCAAAGGTTCGGGACGTATCTCGGAGGTTTCGGCACGTTTTACCCTGGATGCAATGCCGGGTAAACAGATGGCAATTGATGCTGACCTCAACACCGGTATTATCACCGAGAGTGAAGCGAAACAACGCCGGGAAAACATTTCACGCGAGGCGGAATTTTTTGGTGCAATGGATGGTGCAAGTAAGTTTGTAAAAGGGGATGCCATCGCCGGTTTATTAATTAACGGTATTAATATTGTTGGCGGATTTATAATTGGTGTTGCCCAAAAAGGGATGGACCTCACGGATGCCCTCCATAATTATACAATTTTAACCATTGGTGATGGTCTTGTTTCACAGATCCCCGCTTTGATAATTGCAACTGCGTCCGGACTTGTTGTTACCAGGAGTGCCGCCGGTACTGCGCTTGATATTCAAATAAAAGCTCAGTTATTTAATAATCCGAAGGTATTGGGAACTGTTTCCGGAGTAATATTTTTATTCGCAATGGTTCCCGGTATGCCAACCGTACCATTCATGATATTATCTCTCTCTATTGGCGGTGGCGCATATTTTAAAAACAAATTTTTGAAGAAAGAAGCCTCTGATCTTGCGGAAGAACCGGAAACAGAGACAAAACCGGAAGAAAAGGTTGAACAATATCTGCAGGTTGATCCTGTTGAAATTGAAATTGGTTATGGTTTAATAAGTCTTGTTGATGAAGAGCAGGGAGGGAGCTTATTTCAGAAGATATCCTCCACACGAAAATTTATTGCTCTTGAATTTGGTGTGTTGATCCCCCCCGTCCGTGTGCGGGATAATTTACAGTTAGACCCAAATTCGTACATAATCAAAATTAAAGGAAACGTTGTAGCAAATTATGAAATTTATTCGGATAGATTTCTGGCTATGAATCCAGGCGATTCGCAAGAATCTGTGAACGGGATACCAACAACAGACCCGGCATTCAATTTACCGGCTTTCTGGATTTTAACTGATGAAAAAGACAGGGCGGAACTCGCCGGTTTCACTGTAGTTGATGCTGTGAGTGTTCTTTCAACTCACCTGCAGGAAACATTGAAGAAGAATTTTGATAAAATTTTATCCAGACAGGCAACCAAACAACTTCTAGAAAATCTAAAACAGGAATATCCGGCAGTTATTGACGAGATAAATCCTGATGTTCTTTCTTTGGGAACAATACAAAAGATATTACAAAATCTCTTAAAAGAGTATATCCCAATTAAAGACCTGGTTCAGATACTTGAGGCGCTTCTTGATTATTCTAAAGTGACTAAAAATGTTGATGTGTTGACCGAGTATGTTCGACATTCTATTGGCGATACAATTGCTAATTTGTTCAAGGATAATAACGGGGTAATTCATGCAGCTGCGGTAGGTGATTTATTGGAAACAAGAATAACGCAATCGCTCCAAAATCAAAAAGATGTTGTGCAATCACTTGGTTTAAGTCCTGTTGAACTGCAGGCAATCAACGAAAATTTAATAAGAATGAGTGAGAAATTCCGAATGCTGGGTTATTCACCGATAATAATAACGTCTGCGACAATACGTCCATATTTTTTCAGACTTATAAGTTCCAGTTTTCCGGAAGTTTCGGTACTATCATATTCTGAACTTCCACCACACGTGGAGATTGAATTCATTGACAAATTAGAGGCAGTTGGTGAAAGTTAAAAAATTTGTTGCTCCTACATTAAAGGATGCTTCCGAAAAAATTAAGCAAGAAATGGGTCAGGGAGCAGTAATTCTCGGGACACGAATTATTGAAGGGGATAATAAGCTCGGTAAAAGAAAAATGTTTGAAGTTACTGCCGGGGTTGAAGACGATAATTATAATGAAGTTATGACAGAAACACCTCCTGTGCAGAAGATGGAAGCAGAGAAAGAGAAGGAGGAGCAGCAGCAGGAAAGTGTTTATAATGAACTTGCAGAACTAACGAAAAAGATTTATCGTAAAAGAAATGAGAGTGATAAATCCGTAAACATTGAGCTAATAAACAAAAAGTTAAAAGAAGAGCACAAAAATTTTACGGTACAACAGGAAATTGAGGATATTGAAGCTACCTTGCTTCACCGGGAAATTCAAAAACCCATCGTAAACGCGGTGATTGATTATTTGAATGAAAATATCAAACATTTAACTCCCTCGAACATTGATAATTATGTAGTAAGTAATTTATCTTCAATGATAAGTATTCGCGCTTTTGAACTTGACAAAAAGAAAAAACCATATAAAATTGCTTTCGTGGGTCCCACGGGAGTAGGAAAAACGACTTGTTTGGCTAAACTCGCGACTATTTCGAAAATATTACACAATTTGGATGTTGGAATTATTTCGGCAGACACTTACAGGTTAGGGGCGATAGATCAGCTAAAAATATTCTCTGAAATTATTGATATTGATCTTCTGGTAGCTTACGAACCTGATGAGATGAACGATTTAATTAAAAAATTCAGAAAAAAAGATCTTATATTAATTGATACTGCCGGTAGAAGTCAGCACAAAGTTGAACAACTTGTTAAAACAAAAGAATTTCTCGATGAAGTTGAATTGGACGATACATATCTTGTATTAAGTTCTACTTCAACGACAAAAAATTTATATGATGTTGCGGATAAATTCAGGCTTTACAATTACAATTCGTTTGTGTTTACAAAAATTGATGAAAGTGCAGCATTCGGCAATATTTTAAATGTTGCAACTAAATTTAATGGTGTACCAATCATTTATTTAACAAACGGACAAGTAATTCCGGATGATATTATATCCGCCGAATCACATTTTATTGCGAATATGATTTATAGCGGAAAAATATCGTCATGATTGGTCAGGTTGAAAGACTAGCCAGATTAAAAAAAGAACTAGACAAATCGAATAGTGAAACAAAAAATAACATAATTTCGATTGTTTCAGGGAAAGGGGGTACCGGTAAATCGGTTTTATCTCTTAATCTGGCATACCAATTAGCACTTCTGAAAAAAAAGGTACTTCTGGTTGATTTGGATATTAATTTTTCAAGTATTGCTTTAATGCTTAATATACTCCCGGAATATACTCTGGGAGATTATTTATTAGGGAAAGTATTATTTGATGAAATAATAACCCCATTCCGCATAAATTATGATTTAATACTTGGTGATAACGGGGCTGAAATACCAGAAAGTGACAGCCGGGAAATAGTTGCTCCTTTATTTAAAAAGTTAAATAACATTTCCGAGAATTACGATTTTATTTTAATAGATAATGGTGCCGGGTTAAATGAGCGAATTTCATATTCACTAAAACAATCTTCTCATATAATTTCGGTTTCAACCACGGAACCCACCGCAGTGATGGACTCGTATGTTGTATTAAAGCATGTGATAAAAAATGAACTTAGCGCGGAACGATACGCGGTTATTAACAAGGCGAGTAGTTTAGAAGAAGGTAAACAAGCTTATAATAACCTTAATGAAGCAACAATTAAGTTTTTTTCACGTAAAACAGAACTATTGGGCATTGTAAATAATAGTTCACATTTTAACCGTTCAATAATAAATCAGACAATACTTTCCGAATCTCACCCTGAGTCTCACCACGTCAAACAAATACTGAATATTGCAAAAAAAATAGCAGAATTTAAGCAAGTGGCTAATAATCAACAGTTGAAACTTCGTGCTTAAAATTTAACTCCCTCCATTTTGTAAAAACGCATTTGAATTAAGCTTTTTTGGTCTGGAATATAAGTTGGTACAATATTTGGGAAATTATAATAGAACTTAAAGTAAAGGACCATGAAAAAAATAATACTACAAGTCGGACTACTCTTCTTTTTCCTTTCAGCCATCTTCTTTAGCCAGAGAGGTTTTTCAATTCCCGATGTTTTATTAAAATCATTTGTAGTATTTATAATGGTTGCTGTTATGCTTTCTTTCCTGGCGATTGTTTTATTAAAATCAGTTAAGAGGGAGACAGAGAAAGAAAAAGAAGATGTTAGTGATAACTTATTGGGAAACAGGAATGAATAATACAACCCTTTGGACTAAATTCAAAAAAAGTCCGTCAGACGCGCTGAAGAAACAAATTATATTGAATTATTCCAATCTCGTACATTACGTGATTTATAATTCAAAATTTGTTAATCAGACAATCCTGGAGGAAAAAGATTTCTATCAATTCGGAATCGAAGGCCTCAGTGAAGCGATTGACAGGTTTGACCCCGATTACGGGACCAAATTTGAAACGTACGCGATTCAACGTATCAGGGGCAAAATCCTCGATGAAATAAGAAAAGTGCAGATAAAACCCCGCCGGACAGGCGATGATAAACAAAAAATTTACTACTCCAATGTTTCGTTAAACCAGCCTGTAGATAACGACGAAGGTTATTTACTATACGAAAAACTCCCCGACGATATAGAAACTCCTGAAGATACTGTTGAAAAGGATGAAGAGAAAGAACTTCTTTTAAGATTTATCGCGGGGTTGGAAGAGCGAGATCGTTTAATATTGAGCTTGTACTATTACGAACATCTCAATTACAAGGATATCGCGGAAATATTGAAAATTACAGTTTCCAGAGTATCACAAATTCACTCAAAAATAATTAAACAATTGCAGCAAAAAATGATAAAAGTGAACGCATGAGAGATGACAATATTACATTGCAGGACAGAAAGGAAAGAACTAAAAAATATGTAGAGCAAATTCAGAATTTGCCTTCTTTCCCGGTCGTTATTATGGAAGTATCAAAATTATTAGATGATCCTAAAACCAGTGCAGCTGATTTAGGGAAAATCATTTCGAAAGACCAGGGTATGGTCGCAAAAATATTAAGGATTGCTAACTCACCATTATTCGGATTGCCACGGAAAGTTTCTACGATCGAGTTTGCCATTGTTATACTTGGCTATAATCAAATTAAAAACATCATTATCGCTCTGGCAGCACTTGAATCATTCAGTTCAAGAGATGATGAAAATTGGGATAAAAATAAATTCTGGACTCATTCTGTACTCACTGCAACAGTTGCTAAAAAAATTGCCGAGGAATTGGGGTATAGAAAATCGGGTGAAGTATTTATTGCAGGTCTTTTACATGATCTTGGTATCTCGCTAATCCAAAGATATTTCAAGAAAGAGTACAAGGCTATCACAGAACTGGTTGAATCAGGCCACTTTAATTATCTTGAAGCCGAAGAAAACGTGATAGAACTTTCACATCAGGATATTGGTAATTATCTGGCATTAAAATGGAACCTTCCTTCGGCGTTGGGCGAAGTAATACTTACTCATCATACACCGTCGAAGGCCGAATCATACGCGGAAATCTGCGCTATTGTTCACATAGCCGATTACATGACTCAATACTTCAAGGTAGGCGATTTTGCCTGGGATCAGGATATCAATCTGGATTTTGAAGTTATCAAAATTTTGAATCTCGGAGACATGGATTATTTACAGGAATTTATACTTAGTTACGAAAGTTTAATTAAAGAACAAGCCGCTAATCTAATATTCTAATTTGTATGGAAAATGAAAAATTAAATACACCAAGTAAAGTAGAACTGGTTTTATCGAATGTATATAATTTGCCGCCAATACCGCAAGTTATGACCGATGTTATTAACTTGCTTGCAAAGCCAAATACTTCGGTGACAGAGCTAAGTTCGGTAATTTCGAAAGACCAGGGTTTAATCACCAAAATATTGACAATAGCGAACTCACCTTTGTATGGGCTTTCGCGTAAGGTATCCTCAATTGATTTTGCGATATTTTTACTTGGCTTTAGTGAGATTCAAAACATAGTTTCCACTTTAACACTCATTGAAACATTCAGGAATAAATCTGATAAATACATGGACCAGAGTGAATTCTGGAAACATTCCTTCATCACAGGTGCAGCAGCCAAAAGGTTATGTGCTGATCTGGGTGTTCAAGGTGGCTCTGAAGCTTTTATCGCCGGTTTTTTACACGATCTTGGTGTTTCAATAATTCACAGATATTTCCATTCTAAATTTCCTTCGATTGTTGAGAAGATAACAAATGAAAAACTAACACCTTCACAAGCCGAGATAGAAATATTAGGTGTTTCTCACCAGGAAATTGGGCATTTTTTGTCAGAGAAATGGAATTTCCCGGATAATCTCTCGGATATTGTGTTGTACCACCACGATCCCATGAATGCACAAATTAATAAAAAACTTTGCCTGATTATCCATTTCGCTGATTATATGACAAACAAAATGGGAATAGGTGATTTCCGTTGGGATCGTGATATAGAATTAAATGAAGCTGTTTATGAAGAGTTTAATTTTAAGGATGAAGTTGAAGTAGAGAACTTCATGATGGAGTATAAAAAATTCCTATCTGATCAATTTGAAATGATAAGGTTCTTAAATTGAGAGTAATAAAACAAAATACCAAAACTTACTCAACCCTATATGAATCCTTGAAGGGGAGTAGCCGGGACGAATCTTCTTTGAATACATTAAGAGCCCTAAACCTGAAGCAGGAACGTGCAAAAAGAGAAAAGTATCTAGTCCAGAAGGATAATTCCGCGAAAAACTTCTTCGAGATTGTAAGCGACTGTGAAAGTAAAATTCATTCTTCCGCAACCATTGAAAATCTTATTCAGATTCTTTCTGATAGTATTTCAAAATTGTTACCGAATGAAGAATCGGGTATCTTTTTATTTGATGATTTTAACCTTCAATTGAACTCCTTAACGAAGGATACCTCGGAAAAGGCGAACCTCTTCATAAATAATATATTTAAAGAAGAAATTCTGGATTGGATTTTTGAAACTGGCAAACCGGCACTCATACCCGATATTGAGAAATACACGGGGCATGGTTCCAGATTAAATTTTTATATACTCCCAATTTACGAGAATAAAAAGAATAAAGGTCTGTTATTTGTTCTCACCCCGCTTACCAGAATTGAAGATGATTCTGCAGAGGCAAGAACAATTAAAATGATTTTAAGTTTAATTTTCCCCAAAATTCTTATTCAATTGCAAAGGAAGTCATTAAAATCTTTGTATTCCGATTTACAATCTTACCAGTCTAAATTGAATAATGATTATAAACTTTCTGCAATTGGTGAACTAACGAATGGCATAATTGAAAATATTCTCTCTCCACTACAGATAATAATAAGTTATGCTGACATGATAGGTGAATCAGCAAATTCACATGATTTAAGAGCCGTGAACTCGATAAAAGGACAAGTAAAAAAAATAGAAGGTGTGATAAACAGGCTGGCAAAATTTTCAAGCCTGAATAATCAGCCGGAGAAGTTATTTTCTTGCAATATTAACGAACTTACTTCAAATTTTTGCGAGGTAATTAAATCTTCACTGAATAATAAAAATTATGAACTAATCGTTGATTTGGATGACAATATTCCACCAATATTAACTCATCCGGATTATTTTAATCAGATTTTATCGAATACCTTTTCACTTCTGCGTCCCAAATCACCCGTGGGTGGCGGAATTCTGGTACAAACAAGGTTTAGCAAAGATCTTGTACATTTACGCATAATTTCAACGGATTTTAATAAAAAACTCTCTGCAAATAGTGAAAACTCGAATGAATCAGAGATAAGAATCTTGAATAACCTCGTTAAAAAACATGAAGGTTCCTTAAAATTCGATTCAAAACAATCTGCCGGAACCAGTATATTATTTAAACTACCATTAAAAAGGAAGTTGAGAAAATGAAAAAGCAGTTATTAACAATTTGTATGCTCTTCCATTTGATAACCTTTGGTGTAAATGCGCAGAGTGAAGTAGACCTTAATAAAATGGTAAAATCGCAGATTGAAGTGGCACAAAAGAAGGCAGAAAAAGATCAAATTAAAAAAGAACGTTTAGAAAAATTGAAACAGGCTCAGGAAGGGTATTCCACCGGAGTTATTTCAATTTATACATTTTTAACCGTCTCTTTGTTAATAGTTGGCGGGGTGGCTTTAAGACGTATGATTATCAAGCAGAATAATCACAAAAAACGTATAGTAAAGCAGGGCATTCTTATGATGCGCCAGGAAAGAATAATTAGTCTTGAAAATCCTAAAAAAAGTTATATACGTCAGAAATTAGGAAGAAGTCAATATAGCGTTCATGCCAAGGGTGGTGATATAACAAAACTGGCTAAACTACTTGATATTTCACAAGGTGAGGTATTACTTGCTAAAAAAATAAATGCAAGACAGTATTCTCCGTATCGTACCACGACGACTGATGACGTTGACCTTAAAAAGCGGCAAATTCAAAAATACACAAGCGAACAGAATGATGATTTCGGAAAACATCTTAAAGAATATTTATTGCAGAAAGAAAACATCGATACAGAAAAATTGATATACCTGAACTAACAGGTTTTGAAATGCGGTTAAAAAATGAAAAACAAGTTTTTTGGTTACAGAAGTGATAACGATAACTCCGTAATTTCAAATTTCAATAAAAAACTTGAATATTTCACGATCATTGAAAAACATAAAGATTTTTATGTTCTTAAAACGGGAAGAGAATATTTCAGAAGTAATCTTCCCGCCAACCTCAAAGTATTTGATATAGTTGCCGCACGAATAGTAAATAAATCCCCACTCAAACTCAACTTGACTGACCTAAGTAGTTTTAACAACAGGAAGAGTGTTTCTGATGATATAATGAAAAATTTAGGGGTAACCGAAGAACTTTCCGAAGAAATTATTTTTGCTAGATTAAACGCTAAACAGATTATCACTGCAAATATAATTAACGAGATAGCTTCAGAACTCAGGGGCATAATAAGGAAAGAATTGTCAAAATTAGACCTTCGGTTATTTCTCATGAACCATTCTTTGGATGAATTCGCTAATCAAAATACCCTGAATTTCTATTCAAATTTCGGGACGCAGCTTTCGGTACTCCTTAAAAACGCGAAGTTTATTTTCCCATCGATCGATAACTCCTTTAACGATGAATCACGAGCTATAATAAGGAAATATTTAAAAAACCCGACAGAATATTTGTCAGCCAAAATATCAGGTACAGAATTTGATTATACATATAAAGATAAGCTAAACGACAGCATGAAAAATTATATAAAAATGATGAATAGTAGAATAAAACATATAGTGCCATTGATATTTACAATTGAACAGGAACCTTTGCCAGCAACGGTACTAGTGTTTGTGATACAAGGGCAACCTACTTCGTTGTTGACAATTATACATCAAGATCATGCTAATATAAGCTCGTTTCTGGTAAACGAAACATCAAATCCATACGTGATTGTGAAGCCGGATGTTATGAAAAAATATGGCCAATTTTGTACAGTTGCACAAAATTCTTTACCACTATCATATAAATTCACCATGGCGGATGACGTGATTAAATACGCTTCCGGTATTTTCAATTTTGATATGAATATGTTTATTGAAATTTTTTCAGAAAAAGATAATACGGAATACATTCATGAACAGACATGTGAAGTGATCCCCGCAATGCACGAGCTTTCAATTCCGGTTAATCTGATTGAAAGATATTTGGAAATACTAAAATTTGTACTAACAAGTTGAGTAGATAAAATGGTTAAAGGTATATATCAGGCATCAAAATCGCTCGATGTAAGAATGAAAAACATGAGCATCGTTGCAAATAATCTTTCAAACCTGAATACAACCGGGTTTAAACGTACAATCCCGTTTTCTGAGGTACTAAGTAATGAAGGTAAAACAAAAGTAAAAGAGATAGTTGATTACCGCCAGGGTGAGTTAGTGCCCACCGGAGGTAATTTTGATCTGGCGCTTGATGGAGATGATGTATTTTTTGCCATTCAAACTGAAGATGGTACTCGATACACTAGGAACGGCAGATTCACACTATCTGAGGAAGGTTTCCTTGTGGATGCAAATGGTGACAGTGTACTTGGGAAAAGTGGCGAAATTAATATTAAAGGCGCCATGTTGAATGATGATCAGACAGTAAATATTTCAGAATCTGGTGAAGTAAGAGTTGGCGAGATTCTTGTGGATAGTGTTATGGTAGTAAAATTTGAAGATCCTCAAAAGTTAAAAAATACTTCGAGTTCTCAATATTCAATGGAAGATGATGCACATGAACAGGCTAAAGATGATGAGTTCAAACTATTTCAGGGGTATCTTGAAGGTGCAAATGTTAATGCAATTACCGAAATGGAATCAATGATAAATGTAAATATGGATTATACCAGCGCCCAAAAAATGATTGGTTTTCTTGATAGGTCACTTGAACAGGCAAACCAAATTGGAAGAGTTTAATAAGGAGTTGAAATAATATGCCAGCTAGATCGTTAAGAACCGCTGCTTCAGGGATGGCAGCCCAACAGCTAAACATACAAATAATCGCTAACAACATTGCGAATATCAATACTACCGGTTTTAAGAAAAATAAAGCCGAA
>Ga0070729_10004158_pt1 | contig 16009 bp, 9 predicted proteins | sample tdDd472_FD_66725 | JGI IMG/M metagenome (GOLD analysis project Ga0070729, IMG submission 66725) | Marine sediment microbial communities from the Atlantic coast under amendment with organic carbon and nitrate - tdDd47.2 | ecosystem: Environmental > Aquatic > Marine > Coastal > Sediment | place... | reverse complement strand
GGCTTCCTGGTTGCCCGGGTCTAATTCATTCACAAGTAGAAATCCGCGGTAGGCCTCTTGCGAGTTTCCATCAAGGACATGGCGCCGCGCGGATTGCAAATACGCTTCTAGGTCGGCTTTGCGGTTCATTTCTACTAATTCAGCCTGTTCTGTTTTGGCGACTAACTCATTTAAAATGACCTGCCAGCTTCGGAGTACCGTGTCATCAGGATGTTCAAAAAGCAATTGCTCAACTTCCTTCAGTGCATCGCCGAAACGACTCGCCTGCAAAAGTCGGTTTACTTCATCGAGAGGCACAACCTTGACGGGAGGTTGGTCTTTTTCATCCAAGACCAGTTTGAGTAAGTTTCTCAATTGTTGTGGTTTATTACCCAGGGCAGGAAAACGCTTTCGGTCGTTTTCGCCATAATGAAAGGCCAGTTGAATGTAGCGATCAGCGTTCTGGTATGAGTTGGGTTCGTCGAGCCAGAAATAGGCTTCGGCCAGGTAGGTGTAAGGATGATATGGCTCGAACTGAACCCCATACGTTCGAACAGATTCCGATGATTCAGGGTGATCAGCAATAGCTTGCTCAAGTTGTTGAATGGCAGTGCGATAGTCGCCTTGCTTGAGCGCTTCAAGACCCGCCTTGTAGTCATTCATAAAGCTGGGTTGGGCAATTAAAAATGCCGAAAGCACGAAGGGAAGGATTGCAAGGCGCATCATTTTTTTCCAAACCTGTAGAGCGCCGAAATGATCAAGGAGGAGAATTGGCCTTCTTCCTGCGTATAGGCAAAATCAATCTGGTATTTGTTGTTCCAAACGTAGCCTAACCCAAGGCTGAACCCCTTTACGTCTTCCGTTTTGCCCGTGTTAAAGACAAAGGCTTGGACATCTCCTTGGTAACTGTAGTCTGTTCCTTTGAATCGCGTTTTATGGTCGGGATTAAGGTAGGCGCCGCCCCTAAAGGCGAAAATATGTCCACGAACTGGCCAAAGATATTCGATACCAAAGTGGGATTCCGTCACTTCGGGGACTTCATAGTCGCTTGGTAGGTAGTCATTCCCCGAAATAACCGTAAAGTTTTCACCCACAAGTTGGTTATACCAAATTCGATTAAAGTCCAGTAGGAGGGTTAGGCGGTCAAATGGAAGGTAACTTAGGCCTATGGTGAGGCTGTCCGGGACCTTGAAAGTGACAGGAATGGCATGTTCTTCCGGGCGTTCGATGGTTTTAACGATTTCTTCAAAATGAAACTTGGGTTGTCGTTTAAATGCGAGCCCTATTCGAAGCTGATCGGTTAAATGGTAGTGGGCGCCGAAGACAAAGGAGGGTTCAATTTGGTTACCAAGGGCTTCGCTGTCCACGAGTTCAAGAAGGCCAAGGTCCTCAGAGGTCAGCCTTGAAAAGTAATTGTAGGAATAATCAAAACGCGAAAAGCCAACGGCTCCTCCAAAAGAAGTTCGCTTAAAGCGTTTGCCAAAGCCAAGTCCGAAGGTATCAAGCCGCATACGCGCCTGGTGGAAATTAAGGTAGCTGAAGCTATATGGAGCTGTTGGGTCATTGTGAAGCCAGTCTGTTTGGTCCTGCGTAGTTTCTTTGACGTAATCCAATTGATTGACAAAGAAAATAGAGAAATTCATGTTGAACTTTGAAAAGGAAAAGGAGCCAAAGCTGATGCGATCAACGGTAGATTCGGGTTCAAGTATGGAGCCATTCTGCAGGCTATAAGGTGATTTTTCTTGAAGAGAAGTGTACTGACTGTTGGTGTTACGAAATTCAAGCGTAATTTCCGGGTGCTCCAGAACGGTGAGGCCGGCAGGGTTGTTAAAGGCTGCGGTGGCCTCATCAGCCAACCCGACAAAAGCCTTTCCCAGCGCATTCGCGCGTGCTCCTGGTGTCGTAAAGTCAAACCGAAACTCGCGAAAAATGGTTTCGTCAGTTTGAGCGTATACGGCACAGCAGAATAAAGTGATGGACCAAAACGAAAAACGCCTCATTAGAACATTTTAGCATCCAGGCCCTCCTCTGGAAACGAAAGAGGGCAAGAGTCACGTAAAATTTTAATGAAGCAATGGCGGAAATCGGGCGCATGTCTCTGCTTAAGAGACAGACATTTTCATAAGGCCGACCAAGGCAAAACACTCCAAGTCAATGAAAATAAATGACTTAAATAAGTATTTGGGTTAGTAAATTCTGGCACAGGCTTTGCATAAAAACAGACACGTCTCGCCGAAAGGCTGTGACATTGATCTATGACTTAATGGTGGGCGTAAATCTGAAACCCGAGGAACAATTCCAAAAAAAACTCTTTGGAGGTTTTACTAAATGATGAAGAAAGTATTCGGTATCCTGGCGCTGAGCGCGGTCGCTACCATGCTGTGGGCGAACGTTGATCTCAGGACCAACATTCAGGATGTATACTATCGCGGAACTTGCGAGGAAGCAGGTTCTATCACAATGTCAGTCAACGGTAACGACTTTAATGAAGCTTCTACGCAAGCTCCTATCTACATCCGTATCCGTCTGAACCACCAGGCTGTTCTTTGCCAGACTCTGGTATTTGACGATGACGACTGCACCGACCGTATCTATCTGGCCATGAGGCTGGAAGATGGTAACCCCAGCAACACCATCGCTGCTAACGACGAATCCGTTAACATCGAACGTTGGGTAGCTGGCGAAGATCAGATCTGGCTCCGTGTTCAGACTTCTTCTGCAACTTGGATTCAGCAAGTAGCTGGCGGTCTGGTACCTCCTTCACTGTCCAATGGTCGTGTGGCCTGGACCTTCGGTACCACTGCTCGTTCTTCTGTTGACCAGAACGAATCTCGCTTCCTGGCTGACCGAGCAAACGCTCCTGCCAACTGGCGTGGTGACGACCAGCACGCAGTTTCTACACTCGTATGTGTAGACCTGTCTGGCTCAAACCTCGCATATCTGAACGATCCTAATGCTTCTGATGATGACAGTATCCTCAAGTTCGATACCATTTCATTCAAGTACGATGATCGCGATGAACCCAGCATTTTCGAAAATCCTGCAACGCCTCCTTCCAACCTGATTCCTCAGTTTGGTGTTAACTTCTCTGGTGACGATAGCATTGCTCGTGGCTACGAAAAGTTCTGCTCTGGCGCAATTGTTGAGATTGACAAAAACTACCGCCCCGTTACAGGTCTTTGCATCTGGCGTGCCGGCCAAAACGCTGGTACTGACGGCCTCGTATGCATGGAGCACGAAGTACTGGTAACTGTTGATTGCGACGGTTGGTTTGGCGACGAAAGTCAGTGGACTTACGATGCTGATTGGGACTGCCCCGGATGTGATGATGGTGGCGATCCTCTCGTAGGTTATGTAAACCAAGCTGGTGTTTTCCTGTGGAAAGCCAACGATGGTTACTGGGGATTCAACCACTGGACAGTTAACAACACTGCTGCCACTATCGCTTCTCGCGAAATTGGTAATGCGTGGGGTTACACTATCTACACTGGTGACAACCGTAACTACTTCACCGACGACGACATCGAATTTGCCGGTTCTCAGGACATCCTGATCGGTGCCAACAACCGTGGTGGTTACTACCTGGCTGATGGTGTTCGTGTAATGTGGTTCGGCAACCCCATGTACAACTATGGCAGCGCTGGCCCCAAAACTCTCCAGCTTACAGCTGAAGTATGTCAGTGGTACCTCGATCCCGAAGGTCCTGTTGAACTGGACGTAGTTATTGTTTCTAACAACTACGCAAAAGCTCAAGATGACGACGAATTCTGTGGTCTTGACCAGTTTGCACATTGCGAACCTTCTCTGCAGTACATTGAAGACACCTGGTATTTCGGTGACTTCGTAAACTGCATGGGCGCTCCTGTAACAATCTTCTTCCCCTACATGCCTCGTCTGGTCGACACCGACTACTGGGCAGGCGTTGCTCTGGTTAACCAGGGTGGTATGGACTTTGAAGCTGGATACCTCACTGGCAGTATTTATGAAGCCGATGGTAACCACTGGATGGTTGACTTCCCCGCACTGCCTCAGCAGACCATGCAAACTTGGTTGATCCAAGACGGTGCTAACGGTCCTGGTTTCTATGGTACTTCCATGGATCCCCTGACTGAAGGTATGTTCCTGCAGCCCACCACTGCCGGTACTGACCTGGCATTTGGCGACGTTCGCATGAATATGTTCGTAACAGGTGGCTTCGAAACGCTGTACAACGACGACATCTATCTTGGTGACCTCGACGGTTACCTGTTGATCGGTCTCGGAACCAGCATCGACGGCGCTTACCTGCCACGTAACTACGACAACGACATTCCTGGTCAGAACGCTGATCTGCCTCTCCGTAGGAGCAAGGCCGGTGTAACTCTGTTCGACATGGAAGCTCTGCGTCAGATCGCCGTATCACTCAAGTAATTCATATCAGTTAATTTTTAACTGACTCAAACAGTGCCCCCAAAACCCAAGTCTTAGGGCAAAGGTTTTGGGGGCACTTTTCCATTTAAGTCTGTGAGGAACAACATGAAACGATTTTTGCTTGAAACTAGAAATTTGAAAACATGGTTAAGCGCTATTGGCTTATGGTCATTTAGTATTGCGCTTTTGGCACAGGGTGGAAACAGTTCAGGGCCGTGGACAGGTGATTGGCTTCCGGCCGATACCGATGGCATGGTTCAGGGTGAATCTTTTCGAGGTTATCCGGGCCCCTTAGTCAAATACTTTCTAGCAAACGGCTTCGATGCGGAACATCCATCCATCTATTTTGAGCAAAGATACATTCTCGATCGCAGTGCCCCTCACTGGTATGGACAGTGTCAGGGCTGGGCCGCGGCTGCGATAAAGTACCCTGAACCCAAAGGAACCTTAATAAACGGTGTTTGGTTTTTCGAACCTGAACTCAAAGCGTTTCTCAGCACCATCGAAAAGGATATTTCGGTTGCACCCTTAGCAGGAAGCCTCGGAACACCGAATGGCGGCGAGAGCAATATCTCGCCAGACGACTTGCTCAATGCACTCTCGTTGACTGTTGACCAAGGTGATGCAGTTATTTTTGATATTGGTACCGATGGAGAGCATTGGAACTACCCCGTCGATGCTTATGAACACTACGCTGTGGCTGGAACCGCGGATGAATATGAGTTTCGGGTTCGCTTTGTTTCTCCCACCATCATGAAGCACCAGAAAGAAGAGAACGATTACTTTTTTGAAGCGTTTCGCTATCGCGTACTCAACAATGGATCCAAAGAATGGATAACGGCTGATGTTCCTTTGCTCATTTGGAATTCAGGCCTACCCTATCAGCCCGGGTCATGGTGGCTGAGTGGCAACCGTTTTTTGAACTATCAAACGATCTCACCCTTTTTGTCGCCCTCCAGCACTGCCAAAATCGATCTATACGAGCCAAACGATAGTTGTGAATTCGCAAGTCAGTTTCGGACTCAGCCCCTTCTTGGGTATGTCGAGGGTGAAGATATCGACGTGTTTAAGTCCGAGTTTCAACAAGGCGAAAGCATTGACATTGTAATGGGCCTAAATTCAGGGACTGCGTTTAATTTTTCCATTGTTGACGAGATGGGCACAGAATATGACAATGTCACCGTTTTTGATTCCTTTGAATTGAACTGGACAGCACCCATTCCTGGTACTTTCTTCTTTCAAATTCAAGCACAACATGGTCCGGATGCAAGCTACCAATTGGTGTTTGATCAGTCTATGGGTTTCTATGACCCGTCTAATTTGATGGAATTGGGAACTGAAATTGAGTTTCAGCATATCCTTTTAAATATTGGTAAAGAGGATGCGACCGCGGGACCATTTGCAACCATTCCCATTAATGGATCCAGCCAAAATGACATGCAAGGCGGTCTTTCTAGCCGCACCCAACGCAGCCGCGTAGGGCATGCGACGCAATGGTGGGTTGGGGGACAGCCCTACAAGGAATATCATTCAAGACATGTCAAGCAGCAACGATTGTTCTTCCCCCATATTTCATTTAAGAATGGCTGGGATACCAAGCTATTCCTTAAGACCGAGGCCACAATTTCGGAGGCCGAGTTGGTTGTCTGGGGTGATGATGGCGATGAACTGGGTGTTTTGAAGCTCCCTTTAAATGAGGGTTTTTTCTGGGGTTCCCTTGGGGAAGTTTTGGGCTATTCTGGCAGACATATTGCTTCACATTTTGAGATAAGGCTTCCAGCTTTTGCAGTAGCTGAGGGCTTCATCCAAATGGATCGCCTTGAAAATGTCGGTGATTCAGTTCGATTTCCTTTAAGAGGAGCGCCGATATTCGGTGAGACATTTATGATGGATCTACCAGTAGCAAGTGAAGGATGGACAGGTTTTGCGATGGTCAATCGATCGGGACAGGAAAATGAAATCCTCTTTCGGCTATTTAACGGAGTCGGGCAGATGAAAGAATCTGGGGCCTTTACACTGGCTCCTAACCAGAAGAAATTGTCCACGGTTGCGTCGTTTGTCTCCTCACCTCTGGAAGAAGGTGACTTCATCCGTTTCTTCAGCCACTATGAAATTGAATCCATGTCGATCGTTCATCGCTACGGTGATGAGCCAGAAACATATGGATCAAGAGGGCAGTCGCTTCTTCTGGACTACCACGATAACCTGTGGGTTAAGTACGATCCAGAGTATGCGGACCAATCCTTCTTTCTCGTGGAGAACACGACAAATCGCTTTTATCACGTCCTTTTTGAGGCTTATGATTCAAATGGGGAGCTTTTGGGGCGTTACAATGCGGCCCTTGGTGCTCCCCATCGTCCCTTCTCCTCTGAAAAGGTGCCTTTCAATCAAATATTTGAAAATGGCTACACCTATGGAGATCTTTCTACCTGCACTCACATAAAGTTGACTCTCCCCGAGCAGGTCTTTGCGCGGGAACAACTGATCATTGAAGATCAGATATTAACGACTCCACTCCTGAATGCCTTTGTTGATGGGATTCAGGATACGGTCAGCAAAAAGAATATTCAATTCGAGGTAAAAAATTGAAGAAATTAATGATGTTATTGTTCATCGGGCTAACTGTTTTTGCCCAGGAACTTCCCAAGGAACAAAAAACCCAAATTGGAAAAGTGAACCCTGAGGAATTTAAGCTGATGACGCGTTCGGAAAGTGGTGAAATGATGGAGGCCGAAGGACTCACCGTCAAAGAGACTCGAGTGGTTGACCAACGCTTTGTGCCTCGTTACAGAGAAGACGGTGAGATGGGCTTGAAGGGTGCTACTTTTTACGACCGTAACGGAAAGAAAACCAGCATTGAGCTGTCTAAGGTTACCTTGTTTGAGTACTGGAATGAATTTGCGCTCTCGCAGAATAAGTATTGGGATCGAGCCAGGGGCTTAGAGAAAGAATTTCAGGGTAGTGAGGAATTCGAGATTATCAGTGTGTATCACAATCCCGGTCTATATAAGGGCGATCAGGTCCCAGCCCACCTGGAAAAGCTCAAGAAAAAAGGGATAGTACTTCCTGAAACCCTCGTTTTCGACATTGAAGAGGTCCTGCGTGAGAGGGTTTTGTTGCCTGGCCCATCAACGTATTTCCTAGTAGATCATCGTCAGCAGGCTGTCGTAGGTGGTCGTGGAAACGAGGAAGAAACAATCGCTGTTTTCGACGAAATCAGTAATTCACTGAAAAACCTTCGAAAAGAGGGGTATTTACCTAATGGCAAAAATTAGTCTGATTTTTGTAACCTTCTCTGCTCTCTTATTTGGGCAGGCGGAAATTCCTCGTAAAGACCCCATTGCGCTACAAGTAGCTCTGGCCCAGAATCTGGGAAGCAAGCTTCATGATCTCATCGTTGAACCAACGCCAGCAGCGTTTAATGCAATTCAGGAAGATATTTACAAAGAAGCTATGGTCCCACTCGGCTTGGCGATCTTAAGGCACGGTGCGCAGCTCTTTCCCGAGGATGAGCAGATCAAGGCGAATTTGAAAAAATTTGAAGATAGGATCATTTACCTGAAAGAACGTTACGATTTTTTTCATCAGGCATTCAAAGATACGAAAAAGGATGAACACGTGGGCTCCATGGCCGTCATCCAATATCATCTTGGCCAAAAAAGGGAGAGTTTGTTGTTCCTCGGGCAATACGTTGAAAAGAGACGTAACCGAAATCTGATGGCTCTTATGTCCAATCTCGTCCAGGAAGCACGATTGCAAGTTGATGCGGCGCAAGTCTTGCGCACCCAATTTGACGATAAGGTCATCTCTAAAGAAAAAGACGGCCTCCTTCTCCTTGCCTGCCAGTGGTATGTCCTCAATTGTTATGAGGAAATGGGCATGAGTATCTTTGATGGCATGGCTTACGACGGCTTTATCACCAAAGATTTTCTAAAAGAAATTGAGTTTCTTGGAAACACCAAATACATTGCAAGACAAATTGTCTTTGTTGGGAGTTTAAATGTTGATTAGATTCATGTTGATTTTAACTGTATTACCTCTCTGGCTGGCTTCGGTGTATGCACAAGACACACCGGCACCGGCAAACAAAGAAGCGCTAACATCCTCCCCGGACCTTATAAAACCAGCCAATTCTTCAAAGCAGGCAGTGGAATTTGATGGTGCCGTCTCAATCAAGCTGAGTGATGAAAATTCAGGGGAGTTGGATGAGGCGTTTCTCACAGCCTTTAGAGCTTATTGGGAAGCCTTCAAGAAAAAAGACCTCATAACTTGTTACCAATTCATGATTGAAGCATATCGTAATGAGGTAGATATTCAATCCTATATCATTCAAAAGCGTATTGCCATGCAGCACGTTCAGCTTTCAAAAGTTGAAAAAAAGAGCGAACAATGTGCCAAAGTAAGGTTCATGTTTTACGGTTCTGGTGGGGAAATCGATAACCTTTCACTGTTCTTGCGTCAAAAGTGGATGAAAAACGAGAAAAATGAGTGGAAGATTTACGAAAACCCTCATGAAGCACTCAAGTCCAGGGGTTTTGGTCCTGCAGGCAAGGCCAATGAATTCCCTGCTTTCCCTTGTGACTGATAGATGGTGCGCAGGGATGTCTCGTTACTGTGAGACATCTTCTGGCGAACAAGAGGGGCTAACGTGTACTTTCACGTTGCCCCCTTTTTAGTTTTGATGAGCATGTAAAATAACTTAATCTAATTCAGTAGTTTACGATCGCTTCTGAGGGGTGACCAAAATTTTATGACCGGGAGCATAAGTGATACTTAACTAGGCGGCGACCAAATAAAGCCTTTTTAAAATCAATTAGTTGGGAAAATTACTTATTGGTAATATGATTTTTACAAGAACCGGGAATGAATTTTGCTAAAATCTGGCTAGTGAAGTGTATATTGAGGATGGTTTTTGAATGAAACAACTCTGTGCAGTACTTTTTTTGCTGGGATGCACACTCAGCATTTATGCGAATATCAGTGTCACCGGATCAAGTAACAATTTGTACTTGAGACTGGATGAATCGGTTGAAATCTCAATCACATGTGTATCTGATACGACGGAGCGTCTTACTCCTGCTTTGGGTTTACCCGCAGGCTGCTCCTTTTTAAGTGACAAAATAAATATCACGCTATTGGATATTGAAACTTATCCAAAGCTTGTGTCTGCGGGTGTTCCCTTTACGGTTCGGTTTTACATCCATTCTCTGGATGACCCAACGATCCAAAATGATCCCATATGCGAGGCTGCTTGCCTTGATAGCAGCTTTGTGCTTTCCTTTTTTCAAGTTGATGGAGACCCGGTGACGACATCTGGCACCTCCATTGATGTCAATCGGCCGAGTTCCAACAACGGGGTTCTCCAAGATATTATTGCGGGTTTTGGTGGAACACCTTTCCAAAATCCGTCCTTCGGTATCGATGTCAATTTCACAACGGTTTCCGATACATCGGCGCTTGTATCCAGTTTTAACCCTCTAACCGAACGCTTGATGCTTTACATCGACTGGGACAATGCGGAGGGAATTCATCCCTACAACTTTCTTGAAATTTCGTGGCCGGTAAAAGACCCAAGTGTTTCGACATGTTTTTACAATATGGTTAGCGATATGTTTATTCCTGGAGGCGGAGATCTCGAACTTTATGATGGTACTTTGATCAACCAATTGGGTGGCGCCGCTGTTACGGGGTTCGATCTCGGTGAGGAAATAACTCAAGCCCCGATCGGAGGCGGCGGTGGTCAGTTTAATTTCGACTTAGGTGTAGGGGTCAACGTCTTCGATGTGACTGACCAAGCCACTCAGTGCGGTACCTTCTATCAGAATCTGGCCTATGCGGCGAATTCTCAATTATTTGCTGCATTTTTCCACTCGGGTGGTTGGTTTACCTTGCGCCGTTTTTGGCTGGTGCGCATGGAATTGGCCGGGTGCTCTGCAGCAAACCCCAGTTTCCAAATCAGCTCGACGGCTGATTTTCAAATCGACAAGGCTGAAATCGTCCGTACTTATCAAAACGGATCCTCCAGTTATGGGGTGAAAGGTTCCGTTGCGGTCCCGGCAGATTGGTTGCAGGGCGGTGATTTCCTGGAATCCGATTACACTATCGACTGGTACCTACTCAAAAATGATTCTGGAGGCAATGAGCTCATTGCTTCAGATTCCAACACGACTGTTTTGAACCTTTCCAACCTAGGATTTGATCTTCCTGATGGTACGGATTCCGGCATTGATGAAACGTTTCAGCTTATGGCCGTGATTTCCTATCAGAATCAGGCCTTTCTTTCCACAACCGTTGAACTTGAAACACCTGTCGACCATCATCAGGTGGCGGGTAGTCCCTTCTTCCTAACAGAATATATCAATTCGGAAGATGGCCAGGCTGAAGATGCAATTCTGGATCCCGGTGAAGGCGTTGATGTTCAATTCGAGTTGGCGGATGGTTTGACGTTGACTGGTGTTCGCTACGGATACTTCAGTGGAACCTCCAAGGTCTATGAAGACGGATCGGTTTTGCATGCCGATGATTCCACCGATCAGGTTGGGGTCAACGGATATTGGCCAACGCCATTGATCTACCTTGATGAGTCTATTTCCATTAGTGGTAGTAGCATTACGTTACCTTATCTCCTGCTCGAATCACTGGCAAAGAGCGAAGCTACTTTCTTCATTGAAGTGAGTTATAGCTCGGGCACGGTACCCGTTACTTTTACTTACGGCTACCAGTTACGTGAATTGGACAATTTGCAGGAAGTGGACTTGTATGGTCAAATTGAGCAATTCAACGGATTTTCAGAGTTCAGCAGCACCGATTTCACACGCGTTGCCGTGGTCGATCCTGGGCTCCACCCAACTTCTCCACCACCTCCATCCGGCTCACAGCTCTGGAGTTTTGATGGAACCAAGTGGGTTTGCGCCGCTCCTTCAAGCGCTGCGGAAGACGAACTTCACCGCCTGGTGACGCCAGTGTTGCCGCTGCTTCCCGATGCCGTCTTACAGTTTGATCACCAAACCTTCTTGATTTCTTGGCAGGAGGGAGGTTACATCGAATACAAGACGATGTTGAATTCTGTTGTGGTTCAGGATTGGGAGAATATCGAAGCGATTGCCAAATCACCCACAAACCTTTACGACCCATCTTCCACAGCTCCTGAAGGAAATTCGCAGTTGCGGAACCAGGGAATTAATAATTGGGTTAAGAGTGTTGGGCCACAAACGGTTATCATTCCTTTGGATGACAATGAACTCGGGAATGCCAACCAGATTGTGTTCCGATTCACCTATCAAGCTCCGTTCACTGATGATACTGGTAGCGGCGACAAGTGGCACATTTCCAACCTCCAACTTAATTATCTCGACCTCGTGCGCGATAATATTTTCCGCGTTGACCTGGATCGAATCCTGGACCTCTGTGCCACTAACGGCGCAGTGTACTTCCAGGACGATTCGCCCTACGATGCAAGTGATTTCAACTTTACTTGGTACGCAAACCGAGCTGAACTTTATCAAGGTCTTGGGCAGAAGGGTTCCAGCCAAGCGCCGGAGTATTTCGGAGAACTTGCTACGACAGAGCAGTTTGTGGAAATGGAGCTCATCAGCTCACCAAATGGCAGCGTACGAATCTATCCTTTCAATGTTCAGGAAGGCTCACCCTTCACCTTCTGTGACTTGGTTGTTCTTTCTCAAAATACAAACGAAGCGATCACGGCTTGGCCAGACCAATACACGATATTGGACTATCTCGCCGACTATATCCTCTGCTCCACAGAAGACGGTGATGACTGTAAAGCTGAATACTTGGTTGACGATTTTAACCGCGTAATCGGTCCGTCCGGTATGGGTTCACCTGAGACGGATGTGACCTATAACCAGGTCACAAACCTGTTTACCCATACACCTGTTGGGGCAACGATCAACCGGATACAAAATGATGCATTTATCCTCACAAGCGAAATAACTGATTGGAATCGCGATCAAAATGGTTACACAATGGCGAGCATTTGGATCGATAACCCTCAGTTGAGCTATGATGCGGGACTTGATCGTTTTGAATTCCAGCCAAATGATGGCGGTCTAAATAAGTTCAAGGTGCTTGCGCCGCCGCCCTACCATTTCACCTACGATGAAATGGTTCAAGAGTACCAAGGTGCAGTAGGCACACCAATCTTTGGTGTGGATGCGCGATCACAAGATGCCATGGTTCTATTTGAAGCGATTAAGGATGACTATGCCTTCTGGATCGTGGATGAGGTGAATGCAGTATCTACTTATGAAATTGGCTATGATCAGGTGATCAACGAATATTATATCGTGAGTCCAACTGGCATAGGCGACACCTATGATCGTGATACGACGGTCGGATCGGGTGATCCTCCGCTGCACAGTTCGTCGGAAGTAAAAATCTGGGCTGACGGGGTTACCGGTCCTTAAAGCGGACCTCGTTTTCCAATATGCCAAGCCTGGCTGCCTGTTTGGCGCCAGGCTTGTTCTGTTTTTGGGAATGAAGTCTGGAATTGTTGAATCTATGTTCAGATCGGGTCATAATGATAACGGTTGAAACAAGCCTCGTTTGAGGCTCTTGGAATTGATTGCATAGCTGCAGATGTCGCCAGATGTTAGTGGAACTCTTGAGGAGCAAATGAATATGTTGTGGATTGCCCTGTTATTACTGTTTGGGGAAGAAAAAGGAAACGAGAATGCGGAACAGACGCAAAATTTGAAATCAGAGCTCATTCTGGCTGTGAATGCCTCAGATTTGAGACGAATTGATTCATTGCTTGGGGCGGATCCTGATTTAGAGTTTCGTTCCAGACCCGAGGGTAAAACGGCTCTGCATTGGGCCGTCCAGGAAAACAAGATGGCCATCGTCAAGAGGCTGATTCTAGCGGGTGCGGATGTCAACACCACTGATGATTTGGGTAACTCACTGATCCACACGGCGTTGAGCAGCTATGCTGAGGATATTCTCAGCTTCCTAATCGAGGAAATGCATGTGGAGAGATGCCCCAATTTGGCAGGTGAATGGCCAATTCACCATGCAGCTGAGAATGGAAATTTACGTTGGCTAAACCGCTTTTTGGAGATGGGTCAGGATGTTAATGTTAGGGACAATAAAGGATGGACACCATTTTTTTATGCAGCTGCGCGAAGCCGAAATCAATTGGTTCGGCACCTGAAAAGGGTTGGTGCAACTTTGAACTGCTTTGATCACCGTGGCTACACGCCTTTAATGGTTTCGGGGTCTTTGAGGATGATGAAACAACTCGTCATGATGCAGGCGGATATCAATGCACAGCGAGCCAAGGGACCTCATATTTTGCCACTCCTGATCATGAATCAAGAATACGAATTGGCGCGCTGGGCTCTGATGAAGGGAGCAGACCCTAACGCAGAGTTTCCTGTTGGGTGGCCTGCGATTGCATACGCACAGATTCATGGTCAGACCTCACTAGCAGAGCTTTTGATCCACCGTGGAAGCCACACTTTCGAGCCAGGAAACTACGATACAGCTGCTCAGGTTCTCGCGTCTTTGGGTGACCTTAATGGCCTAAAGTCGCGCCTTGATTCCCACCCTGAGGAACTCCAGAACACAGATGCATGGGGCAATACGCTTCTAATTTTGGCGGCTAAATACGATCGGTTGGCGTGCGTGCAGTTCCTTATGGAGCAAGGGTTGGATGTCAAAACCAAGGGACATGAAGGGATGACCGCCCTGATGTATGCCACGGTGAACCGCAACATGGACATGATTGAACTGCTCTTAACCGAAAAGCAGGATCTGATGTTGGAAAATGATGCCGGAAAATCGGTATATTACCTGGCCCAGTCTTCTGAATCGCCAAATCATGTTATTGAAATGTTGGTTAAGGCCGGAGCTCGTCGCCGTCCGAAAGAAGGGTGCGGCTGTAACTGACTCGGAATGAAGATTGCTTATTGTCAATCCAGTCAATGTGGTTTTGTGCAGGCTGTCATGCCTTTCGAACCTAGGCTGTTCGAATAAAACGACTTCTGGAGCTTAAATATATGGGCAATCTTCCTATCAACTGGTCGGACCTGAAAAATTGGCCTTTGGCCAGGGCCAAAATGGCAGCGCTGCTATGGGTTTTCGGGTTGGCGCTGCTGCATGCTCAGGGTATCGATCGGGGAATGGTGCAGGGAGTCGCAAAAAATGAAGATTTTCGAATACGCGAGAGCAAGGAATTTGTGGTTTTTTTTATGGACTTCCTCTTGGATCCAAGTGAGGAGCACAGTTTCTCACTCGCCGACGCGCTCTTAAAAGATTCCAAACCAATACCGGCCTTGGCCATTGTCAACTACGCACGAAAAACATTCCCGGATTCCAATAGGCTTTTCGGCCCCCTGAACTCCCAGTTGAGCATGAAGGGGCTCGAAGTGGAGATTCAAGAGAATCTCTCTCATTTACGTCAGCAACTCCAATACTATCGAGCCGAGACTCGAACGCCTGGTGCCTTAAGTGCCTACATCAGTCTTGCGTCTATAAAGTACAACTTGGGGATGATTCGCGAGGCGGCTCACCTTTTGGATGTGGCGATGCAGAAAAAGGGTCGACAGCATCAACTGTTCGCCATGAAACAAGCCTTCTTCTTAGAGAATCAAAATACCTCGATAGCTTATTTGAAAGTCGAAGGTCTATTGCGACAGAGTCTCCAAAAGCTTGACTTCGATGCGTCCATCCAATTATGTGCACAACTCTGTTATCTGGGCATTTATGCCGAGGACCCGATCGAGGTTCTGGGTGATTTTCAAAAGACTTTTTCGGAACAGGTTGCCCCAGAAGCTGTAAGAATTCTGATTGCAATGCCAGATACGATAAAAGGCTTTACCTTTTAGGCTTGATCTGAATTCGTACGAAACCTGTGAATAGAAAGGCTCGAATTACTTTCCGGCAATTTTGTTGAGAATATCTGCTTTCAACTTCTTAGCTACGGCTTCCCAGACAAGAGCTTTTACTTCTTTATCGTTGTTTTGTGGGGCCATGAGACCCAAGGGGACTCTTGCACCACCGGCGCCCTGTTTCGCGCCTGAAAAGTTCTCTCCAAAGATGCCGTGACAAACGGAGTTGAGATTTATCGCCTTATTAGTCGTGCGCAGGCTGGCGATAAGGTCTTCCCCTATGATGGCGAAAGCAACGACTGTCTCGATCCCTTCCATGCGTAGGAATTTATCCGCGATATAGGGAATACCGTCGCGTCTCTCGGGCTTAAGGAACTCAAGACCCGTCACCAGTACGGATCCATCAATTTGGCGATTCTTGTTTGCAACCTCTTCTAGTTCAAAGAAATAGCGCGGTATTGGGTAGTCTCTGATATTAGTGATCACATTGATATCCACATAGCGTAACAGCCTTAAAAAGCAATCGATATCGATTTGTTTCGTGTTTTCTGAAACTAAATTACCCGTGTCATTTTCGATACCAAAAAACAACGCCGTTGCCGATGAAACATCTTCTTCGGATTCTTCATTAAACTCAAACCCAAGCTTGAAGATGTAATCCGATACGATAGTTGCAGTGGAGCCGACTGGGCGGATGTCCTTGAGGATAAAATCGCCTTCGGGATCATCTTCGTGATGATCGATAATGATGTCGGGTTCGACTTCAATAG
>Ga0070729_10004155_pt1 | contig 16022 bp, 11 predicted proteins | sample tdDd472_FD_66725 | JGI IMG/M metagenome (GOLD analysis project Ga0070729, IMG submission 66725) | Marine sediment microbial communities from the Atlantic coast under amendment with organic carbon and nitrate - tdDd47.2 | ecosystem: Environmental > Aquatic > Marine > Coastal > Sediment | place... | reverse complement strand
AATACCTGAAAAATTCTGGGACAAGTGGACCCGTAAATTTTTAGCAATGGGTTCTGACTGGAAAGATAGTTTAGCGTTTGATATCCCAGGTGACAATACAGGGCTTATCCGTATTAATCTTAAAGGGCGTGAACCGAAAGGGAAAGTTAATCCTGAAGAATATGATGTTTTGTGTGAAAAGATAGGTAAACAGTTTAGTGAAATGACTGATCCCGTGACAGGGACACGGTTGGTAAGCGAGGTTGTTTTTCCACATAAGAAATACTTTGGTGATTATATGCAGGACTTGCCAGATATAGTTATCAAATGGGTTGATTCTCAAGATATCACCAGTATGCAATCACCGGAAACAGGACTAATAGAGATGCCAACTCTGCCTGATGCACGGACAGGCGCCCATAAGGATTGTGGTTTTTTTCTAGCGGTGGGTGATGGGTTTCGTCAGATTGATGGAGAAAAGGAAACGTTACGTCTAGCAGAAAATCATGATTTTGCACCAACCGTTTTGAAGTACATGGGGATGCCAATTCCTGAGTATATGGATGGTTCTCCATTAGAAGATATCTTTGATAACAACGGGAGAAATGCATGAAGGTAGGGATCATCGGTTGTGGCTTTGTTGCTCCGGATCATATAAAATGTGTGCGATCCGTTGCTGACACTGAAATTGTTGGTGTTGCCGATATTGATCTTAAATCTGCGCAGAATATTGCGGAGTCATTTAATGTTCCTAAGTATTTTACAGATACAGCGACACTTTTAGCCGAAACAAAGCCTGATGTTGTTCATCTCTTAACGCCACCCCAGACTCATACTAGGCTTGCACTTGAGGTTATGCAAGCGGGGTGTCATCTATTGCTTGAAAAACCCATGGCACCGACTGTTGCAGAAGCTGACATAATCGTTGCGGCTTCAAAAGAACACAATGTTACTCTTGGCCTTTGTCACAATTTTATCTTTGTTCCGTGTGTTCAAAAAGCGAAACAATTAATTGATCAAGGTATGCTTGGGACTATTGTTGGCGTAGATATAGCATGGCGTCCTGCGCAGCGTGGATTAGAAATGCCGTGGACAAAAGAATTACCGGGTGGCCCTATGCACGAAATATTACCACACCCAGCATATATACAGAGGGAGTTTGTCGGAGAGATGCAATCTCTTGTAGGTGTTTCACGGCGAACGACTGATCCGCAAAGAGCTGATTGCGAAATGGGTGTTTTGCTTGAGGCAGAACTCGGAACAACGCACCTTGATGTTTCTCCTAGTGGAGCGCCCAAACAGATAATGCTGCGTATTACAGGCACTAAAATGTCTTTGAATGTTGAGATCAGTTCAAATACCTTGATCAAAGTGAGAAAGTTTGGCAATTCTTTGGCTGCCAAAGCACTAATGAACATAGATCAAGCTGTACAGTTAATTATTGGAACAATGAGCAATGCTGTAACGTTATTACGTGGCGGTTATTCAAACGGGCACTTGCCACTTATTCAAGCTTTTTACAAGAGTTTGCGTGATGGAAGTGAGGTGCCTGTTAGCGGTATGGATGGGCGCCAAACAGTCGCAATTCTAGATGCAATCTGGGATAAAAAACCTGAGAACTAGGGTTTTAGGCATAAGACCTTAGAACTGAGCCAATACCAAAAGTCCTACCTATTGAAAAGGATCTGAACATAGATCCTTAAGAAACTTGACTGGAAATTCGGTTTGTCTGACATCAATGCGCATACTCGATAGAAGGTACATTAAAATAGAGCTTTACTCACCCAAGTCTGGAATGAAATTGACCATAGGACTCAAAAATTTGTGTGAGATTAGGCGTAATTCATAGGTCTTCATTAATAATGAATAACATTACTTTTATTGGAATTGGAGCTCCGCGCTCTGGAACGAGCTGGATTGCTAATGTACTTCGCACGCATCCTCATATTTGCATATCCGAACCAAAGGAGGTGAGATATTTTAATCGCCATGAGGTACAGGCTGGAAAATTGAAGGGGAAAATAAATCCCAATTTTGATCAGGATTTGTCCTGGTATATGAGGCGATTTTCTCATGCAAAGCCAGGCCAGCTACTTGGTGAAATATCTCCTGTTTACCTTAGCGATACTGAAGCGCCCGAGGCTATTAAAACAAATTTCCCTGATATAAAGCTTATTGTATGTTTACGAAATCCAGTGGATCGTGCTTTTTCTCTCTACAATCTCCATCGTGGTAATTCCCTGATCGACGACATCAGCTTCGAAACAGCACTTGAACAGGAACGTGTCTATGTCGAATCAGGAATGTACGCCAAACACCTGGAACGTTATCTTCAGTACTTTAATTCAAACCAGATATTATTCTTAATCTTTGAAGAGTTTATTGCCAATCCAGATAAAGGATTTGCTCAAATCTACAATTTTCTGGGTGTAGATTCAAATGTGAATAATGATTTTTCCAGTTTTGATACAAATGCATCCTCAAAGCGACGCTCAACTAAATTGCACAAATTCGCATTTAGATTTTCACAATGGCTTATTAATGTTCGTCTGAGTGTTATATTGACATCACTCAGGTCCATTGGAGCACACAAGCTCTTTCGCAGTATTAATGCAGCACCAGCTAAGAAAGATAAAGTAAGGGACTTAACAAGAAATAATCTAGTAGAACTCTTTCGCGAGGATATTATCAAACTTGAGAAAATGTTTAATAAAGATATCAGAAAATGGTGGAATCTCTAAACGGCTAAAATATGATTACAAATTGACGTGATGTTTGGCTAACCTTGCTTATGGTTTGATTCAGATGGAGATATGGATACTACATTATGCAGCGGTTTTTCACTCGAGTTCTTCAAAAGACACTTCCAATTTTTTTCTCTCTACTGTGTTATCTTTAAGAAATGATTCGACCTTAAAAAACAACTGGTTTCATGTAGACCGCGAAGACATAATTGGAAATCTGCAGGGCTTAAGTTCGTCAATAAAGGTATCCGGTGCCTAATAAAGCAGAAATACGCCAACCTGTCTTCTACATGCAGGATACAGGACGATCCTCCCAAGCGGCAGAATCCTCCATTTTTCGAGGCAATAAAAACTTATCTTTGTGCCATTATAGTCACACAATGATTGCGAAATAAATCAGCTTCATATAGACCAAGAACACTCTTGATGATTAAGCACCTAATAAACAATATTTTCTATAAAAAAAAGGTAACAAAAGAAATATTTTGGGCAACATGCGCAAAAGGGGTTTCCATTTCAGGAGGCCTTTTTGTCCTAATTTTTGTTCCTAAAGTTGCAGGTGTGGAAATTTTTGGCAGTTTTTCACTTATTCTCGCCTATATTTTAATATTTGGAGTTTTGTCTGGAGTACCTGTCCAAGCAGCTATCAAGAAAGAAGTCACCGAAGGCAAGTGGAATACTCTATCAAAACGATATTTCATTGAATCCATTAAAATTAAATTTATGGCTTCAATCGTATCTCCTTTATTAGTCTACCTTGCTATAGATATATTTAACATCAATGTATTGAAAGAGAATTTTTTGTTATTTTTACTATTATTAATTACAAGGAATTTCTGGGGATCTATCGTAACAACTCTCGAGGCCGTTCATAGATTGTTTTATGTTGCTATTATTTATATTGTCGAGTGGGCTGTAAAGATTACAGCAATAATTCTTTTTTATAATTTGTATGGACTAACTGTTAAAACATTATTGCTTTCTTTTTTTATTGGATACTTTAGTGCTTTTATAGTTGGGTTGGGAATTATCTTAAAAAATTATCAGGGTATCGAATTCCGAGAAATTCTATTACTTGATCGATTGATACTCATACAAATATTAAAGCGTGCATTTTATCTTTCCTTAACAAGCTTGACCGGTGTTTTACTTGCGAGAATTGATGTGATTATGATTTCACATTATTTATCGTTTGAGTATATTGGATGGTACAATATAGCTTCTGACATCTCTAAACAGATGACTATCATATCGGTGCCTTTTATTTTAGGCACCATTCCACTTTTTGTCAGTGACAAAGAACCACACCGTTTGTTATTCACTTCCTTAAAAAAATTGTTCGTGATAAATTTGATTATTTTCTTTTTCATCTTCTTTGGTTCGAAATATATTATATTATTATTATTTGGAGAACAATTCCTAAATGTAGTTGTTATTTTAAAAATATTAGCCATCTTTCCTTTGTGTGCGGCTATGCAGCATTATATGCAACAGATATTAATATTATATGACAAAACCAACCGCATATTTTTATTTGGCGTTTTTGCTGTGGCTTTGAACATAGCCTTAAATACTATTTTTATTCCGTTATATAGTATAAATGGTGCAGCTGTAGCAACAATCGTATCCTATGTAATTTGGGTTACAATATCGTTTGTGTATCTTAATATGCTATTGCACACCCAAAGGAGAGATACCGCTGTACCTGGATAGGCGCATAAAATATGCATAAGAAGATATTCTCATCAAATCCATAAAGTGAAATTTTAAAACAAAAAAGGTCGCCAATGAATAAAATTGATGGAATAGGTGTGGTTGTTCTCAATTATAATAAAAAAGATGATCTTTTGTTGGCGCTCAAAAGTATTTACGCATCAGATTATCCTAAAATCAGTATTGTAGTCGTCGACAACAATTCAACTGACGGTTCAGCAGATGCTGTCTCTGAAATATATCCAGACACCCCCCTTATCAGAAATCCTGTAAACTCGGGAGTGTCAAAAGGCCGTAATGTGGGGTGGCAATTCGCAAAAGAGCATTTTGAATTTGAGTATATTATCTTTTTGGATGATGATACAGAGGTTGAACCTGATTATTTTACTAAAATCATACAAGCATACCAAGAATATCCAGAGGTTGGTATCGTAACTGGTAAGTCATATATTAACAAGAAGACCAAAATCTTTTGCTCGGTTGGGATTAGTGCCAATCTATACACAGGCCTTATTCATGACATCGGAGTAGGCAAAAAAGATGAAGGACAGTACGATACTACCTGTTACCGGAGGGCTTGCGGTGGATTTGCTTTTTCCTGCCGACGTGAATTGTTTGACAAATTGAATGCGTTTGACGAGAACTATAGTCCGTATGGTTGGGAAGATGTGGATTTATGTTTCAAGGCTGAAAAAGCCGGACAGAAGACATTGTATGTTCATGACGCTTTAGTCGTTCACAAAGGTACAAAGGCGGGACGAGCTCCTGTTCCTTCCTATGAGCGTCACAAGATTAAAAATTACTTGTACCTGTTAAAACAACACACGAATATTCTACAAAAAATGTGTTGTTGTGTCTGCATTCCTTTAAAGGGAGCTTATATTATTGGTGAAATGATCTTAACGGGTCACCCAAAAGTGATTTTATCTCAGTTTCGCGGTTTTTTCGAAGGATTGATAAATTCAAGAAGATGAACAGATAAGCATGTTTCCACCTTCATAGCTCATGTTATTTGTCTAAAAATAACATGATGGGGGCGATCTCTATTGTTTTGTGTAAATAGTGCGTAATAAAGGTATTGTGCAGGACCAGCTAAAAATTACATGCTTTTTCCTAAAAACTGTGAATCCATTTGGGCCGTAATTCTTTACTTTTCTTATAAAACGTAAGGGATATCTGTTATTTGATTTTTTTCTATTACCTGTCCATCACTGTGGACAATGGCATCTATGCAACTGTATTTGCATAGTATTTGATTATATCCTGCAACACCTTTTTATTTTCTTAAGTATTAAAATATAAATCAGTCAGACCTGGGGAGTACTTCTGTCGATTTACTTATTATCAATTGGAGGATTTTTTTGTCATGACCAATCAAAGAGTTATTTCCATAGGATTTGAAGCAATGGAACCGGAACTTGTCGAAAAATGGATGGCTGAAGGCCATCTACCCCATTTTAAAAAATTGAGAGATCAGGGGACTTTTCGAAAAATGCGTTCCCCGGCTGAAGTGTCAAGTGGAGCCACGTGGTCTTCGATTAATTGTGGGGTTACTCCCGGAAAACATGGCATGGGTTTTTGTCACCGACAGTTTAAAAACGGTAGTTATGATGTCAGAAAGAAGCGTGCTGATGAAGTCGGTCGGCTCCCCTTTTGGGTTGATTTGGCCAAACAAGGAAAACGTGTTTGTATTATGGATGTTCCTGAAACACGTATTTATGAAAATGTGGAGGGAGTTCAAATTGTCGGCTGGGGCCTTGAATACCAAGCGTGGGATAAAGTTTCTGTCCCTGCCGAAATAATGTCTGATATTGAATTGAAATACGGCGCACACCCCCTCCATGGCTGGTATCAGGAAAAACCAGAGACAACTGAAGAATGGCAACAAATCATTAACAACGTTGTGTCAGCCACTTATACTCGAACCAAAATCATAAAAGACCTTCTGCAAAAAGAGTCGTGGGATTTTTTCCTCGTTGCTTATGCAGAAACGCACTTTGCCGGTCATTTATTCTGGCACATCAGTGATCCAGAACATCCGGAATATGATCCTGAAATTGCAAAGATATTGGGAAACCCAATTCTCGAAAATTATAAAGCTTGCGATCAAGCACTAAAAGAAATCATGGAACTTGAACCTCATGCCAATATTGTTATCATCTCAAATACAGGCATGGGACCTAACTATAGTGCTCGCCATTTCATTGGTCCTATCTTAAGCCGTCTCAATCTGACACCTGAGAAAAAAACAAAATCTATTTTCAGAAAAGGTTTAGAAAAAGTGCTGCCGGCGGCCGATGTTTACGCGGTCGAGAATTTTGAAAAATTAATTGGCCCGAAGAACATTACCCGTATTAAAAATTTCATTCCTGAGAAATTCTGGGATAAATGGTCACGGAAGTTTTTAAATGCTGGTAATAACTGGAAAGACAGTATTGCTTTCGATATCCCAGGTGATAATACTGGAACTATTCGAGTCAATCTGAAGGATAGAGAGCCAGCCGGAAAAGTAGATCCGAGCGATTACGATAGCATAATTGATAAAATTGAAGAAGCCTGCATGGATTTGATCAATAAGGATACGGGTGAGAAAGCGGTCCGTGAAGTTGTCCGTGTCCGCAAGAAGTATGAGGGACCAAACAATATAGACCTTCCAGATGTTCTGATTAAATGGACTGAAGGAAAACCGATTTACCGTCTCTATTCTGAGCGTTTTGGTTTGATTGAAAAAGACCATTTGCCTGATAAACGAACAGGTGCCCACCGTGACTTTGGGTTTTTTATCGGCTGCGGTAAAGATTTTCTTTCTTGCTCTACCAAGAACCTCGAGCAAATGTATAACTGGGATGTTGCTCCAACTATTATGCATCTAATGGAACTTCCGCAATCAAGTGATTACGATGGCAATCCACAACTGGACATGATTAATGATTCGTTTAAATCTGAAACCAAAGTGGAAGTCACTTCCTAATTACAGATTGTAAGAAATTGCAATTTTCGGTTGGTTTATCCGATTAAACTGAAACTAAAAACAAGAAAGTTCGTTGGCTTTGCTCAAGGTATAGAGAATGAAATATACTCCTGCCCTAGCTCAAAGTCATCATCAGCATCAGGAAAGTCGCCGCATGAGCTGAAACCCGTTATAAAAAACGGGCAGAAGGTTCATGCATGTGACATTCAATCGAGCGCAAAGAAGTAGTTTAGAAAAAACACTTTGCCACCTCACTATAACACAAGGAACTTCAACCCTGTCCCTATCCATATTTATGAGACTGAAGTGGTCCTACATCAAAAACAAGCACCTTCCGGAAACATGCCCGGATGGGCGAAATCGTAGGTTGCAGAAACTAGCTCCATCACAATAGGAATGGCTGCGACTACCTATCCACTTCTCCCACTGCAACCTTGGTTGTTAATTAAACGATTATTCCACACTAATGATGGCAACTCAATTCACAGTTATTTTTTTTCTCTTTATTTCGCTTTTAGCCCCCCATGTGCATGCAAACAACACAGAAAAATTACGAATTGGAATCACGAGCTCTCTAAACAAGGTATTTCAATCCGAGCCTTTCAATTTCAAAGGCAGCTTTTCTCAACATGCAGAACTCGAGCTGGCATTAAATGATTACGAATCAACTCAGATAGTCCTGTTCCCTGAAGCAGATTTCACTGACATAACAGTCAGTGTCAGCCGGCTGACCCACGAAAATAAATCTGACACCACAGCTCCTGCTTTGATTCAGTTAAATCCGATAGGTTATCTCAACCTAAAAGGAGGGGAAAAAACACTTGGGCGTACTGGCTTTCACCCAGACATTCTTCTACCCAACCAACCTATTAATTTACAGAACGGTATACCTCAACCTATTCTGGTCACTGTTTATGCACCGCCAGAAACCAAACCCGGTCGCTATCATTCAGAGCTTACAATCAAGAATAAAGACGGGGTAAACATCCAGATTAAATTTAAAGTATTTATTCACGCTATACAAATCCCAAAACGAGCCCACTTTAAATCCTTATCACTAGCCAGGCGTCATAACTACTCCAAATTATGGCCGAAAAGTCAAGGTTACAATAAATTAAGCACCCAGCAGAACCGGGCTGTTTTTAAAAAAATCGCAGATCTCGGATTTCGCAATCACCTGCCGCCAACAGCATTTCTGGTCAATGGATTAGTCAGTTACAACTGGAAAGGCAAAGGCGAAACCTATGTTTCTTATCCAACACACGATAGAAAGACCGGTGATTTTAATGTAGAAAAAACTGATGAACATATCAACTATATGCTGGCAAATGGTGCCACCAGTTTCTTTATCGGTGTGACTTCGGATATCTATAAACACAAAAAAAACAGTCAACAACGAGAACAAATTTTACTGAAGTATCTTGACGATTTGATTCCGCATCTAAAAAAACGTGGAATCTTGGCGCAAAGCTATCTCTATAATATAGATGAACCATGGGGTCACACAGTCAAACACGCTAAAAAAATCTATTCTTTAGTCAAAGAGCGCTATGGTTATGACATAAATGTCATGCAGAACACCAACCAGAATAATAATCGGATTCTGGGGAAATTTCTAAATCACTTTCAAGCCATTGATATCAACCTCGGTTTTTTTGATATCACGGAACTACAACGTTATCGAGATAAATATCCCGGACTTTTCCAGGACGTCTGGTGGAACATTAACCTGTGGCCAAGAACAAGACCCAACCTGTTTCTGGAATACCCGCTGATAGATGCTCGCATAATAGGGCCAATGAGTTTCCATTTTAATATTCAGGGATTTGAATACTGGGACCTGATAAATATTGGGAAAATAGATAATTACAGACCCATAAAAGCTAATGATTTTCAACTCGACTGGATTGTAGGTGATAATTCTCTCGATGGTTTGTTACTTTACCCAAATGAGGATTACGACTTCTACAGCTCTATGCGCTTTGAGAGCTTTCGCGACGGCATGGAAGACCTCGAGCTATTATACCTGCTACAGCAGCTTGACCCTGGAAACGCTTTGTTAGACGTGAGCATTGTCAATGATATTGATGACTATAGTGAAAACATCGAAGAATACAAGGACTTTAGAAGAAGGCTGTTTGCTGAAATAAATCGATTACAATAATTCATTCTTAAGTTACAAAGATGCACATATGGTTCCCGAAACATCATAGCAACTTCGTATATTAAGGCATGAGGCTTTTCGTCCCTAATGATAACGTATTATATATTCGAACAATGGAAACGCAGAGGAGTCCTGCATTTATTTGATTTTATTTAAATATTACTGAGCCAGTAGTGAATAGCGTTATTTTGTATCTATCCTTATACGTTGGTAAAGCAAATCTGTGTCATTCCGAACTCGATCCCAGCTGAATAAATCTTCAACACGTTTACGAGCACGCTGTCCAAGTTCTTTTCGAAAAGAATCTTCCTCGATTAGCTTCTGATATGCATCTTTAATATCCTCACTATTCCGAGGTTCAACAAGAAGGGCCGTATCTCCAACGACCTCAGCACAACCGGTGTTCTTGGTCGTGATGATCGCACAGCCCGCAACCATTGCCTCCAAAAGACAAATTGGGAAATTCTCAGCCTCTGATGGAAAAACAAAAATTGATGAGGTCTCGTAGAGTTCTTTGAGTTCGTCACTTGTATTATCAATAAACCCAAGGAGATTGGCTTTTATCTCCATATCTGTGACAAGTCTTCGTAAAGTATCATAATACATCCCGTCGCCAACGATATTGACTTCATATTCAAGACCCAATTCATGGTGAGCCTGCAAAAAATATTGTATGCCTTTCCGTTCAAATAAACGGGTTACCGCTAACGCTTTAGCATCTTTTTTGCGATACGGATCGAACCTATCGATATCAATACCGTTTGGAATTACTTGGGTCACGGCTGTAGGATTATTTTTATGGATCAGTTTTTCTATTACCGCACTTGGGCAAATGATTGTGTCAGCACGTCGTGTAATAAATTTCCAAAAAGGACGCAGCAGCACATGAAGCAGCTTAAATCTGTCTGGATTATATCCAGGGACATCAGAGCCATGTGCGGTAACAATAAACGGCAATTTTTTAAATATTTTCACAAGACAGGCAAGAACTCCATCAGGAAAAATAAAATGTGTATGGTTTAAAATATAGTTATTCTTTTTAACAAGTCGCAGGACAAGGGGAAGAGCCATACAAAGATATGGTATCATTTCAGGAAAATAACACATAGACTGCTTCAGTCTAACACATGGTACGCGGTAAATAGTAACTCCGTCTTGTTCTTCTTTTCGGGGCAGTCCACGATACCCCATTGTCACAATATCAAATGTATATCCGGCCTTTAACATTTGATTTGTTAAACCAGCAACGACTTTTGCACCGCCTCCTCCCAACGGAGGGAACTCATATGACAAAACTAATACTTTGCGATTTTCACTCATATCCTTATCACTCCTGTAATAGTTGTGTGTAATTCGCTTGTAAATATTCAGCAAAAAAATCAGTGAATTTTGCGCGGCCGGCAGAATTAAGATGAGTGAAATCTATAAACTGATCTGATGGAAATTGTGGCATATCTGCCTTGCTCAAAAATGTCACATGATTAACATCTGCGATTTCAGCGAGAAACTCATCGTATGCAGTCCCTACTTCAAACTCATAGGCTCCCGCAATCTTAGGATTAACTGGACCATCAATAATTATGAATGGAATTTTACTTTTTTGAATTGAATCAATTACTTTTTGTAAAGCTTGCTTTTCTATGTCTGTATATTGAGAAAAATAAAATTTACTCCCTTTGAATGCTCTTACTTGATTTTCAAAATATTCAGATCCTCGACTGGTATCATACCGGAAATATTTCGGTTCTACTGTTTTCCCTAAACGGAATATCATGTAATCCAAAACATTAAACAATATCGGTTTTAATCCTTCGCGATACTTATAAAAATAAAGTGCATCTGAAAGATACGCATCGAATATAAACCATTTTTTTTCTAAAAAAACGTGCGTGCCTATGTCTTTGGAAATAAACGGTAATACTTTAGGGTTATAATAATATTTCAAACGTTTAAAATCATAATCCAAATAAAAATTGCCAATATACGGCATATAGACGAGAAGATCGGGTTTGGCATCTATAATACGATCGATTTCCATATAAAAATCAATAGCGCTATATGCGGCACTACCCATATTATAAAATCCAATCTTCCTGTCAAAGCGTTCTGTCAGAACAGAAGCATTAAACGCTTCACGCCCCTGACTTGTACCAATCAAAAAAACTTTTTTTTGAGGGCTGCTTTCTGCTTTCTTATAAAAGATATCTAGACGTAATGGATCGCTCAGACTCGGTTCACTAAACGTAAAAAGGGCATCTTGAAGAAGGGGATTAAAAGCAAATAAAAATTGTACAGCAACGACAACAATAAGTGCGCTAATGCATACCCATGGAAGTTTTTTAAAATTGAAAGTAGATAAATTCACTGCCATCAGTAACTCCAAAAATAATTATAAGTAACATTGTCACGATATAAAATAATGTTCGCACTACTGGATGGGCTTTATAGACAACCATTAAGTCTTTTCGTTTATACTGGAAAAACTGCACAACAATAAGGATCCAGGTAAAACCAATAAATAATGTAAGATTAAAGGTAATATTAAGACTTGGATCCCATTTAAAATTTGTGAAAATTGCTTTCATCATCACAAGGGCATCGCTGACACTTCGGGCCCGAAAAAAAAGCCATCCAATAATTACAACATGGAAGAAAAATATAATCTTAAGACCACCCCAAACTGGCTTTGTAATATATTTACTTATATGATCCAAGCTTGCCAGAAAAGGTCGTAAAAGGCGGTGAATAATAAGTATCACACCTTGATATATACCCCACACAACATAGGTCATTGAGGCACCATGCCATAGGCCACCCAAGAACATTGTTATGGCAAGATTTCGATAGGTCATCAATGTCCCATTTTTACTGCCACCAAGCGGTATATACAGATAATCTCGAAGCCAGGTTGATAGACTGATATGCCAACGGCGCCAAAAATCACTCGGGTTTTTAGCAAAATATGGGACATTGAAGTTAACCATGATGTCAAAACCCATACACTTACTCACTCCGCGCGCAATATTTGAATATCCCGCAAAATCACAAAAAATCTGAAAAGCAAACGCATACAATGAGATCAGAACAATAATACCATTGTGCGGTCCTGAAACATCAAAAACAGGGTCAACAAGAGTCGCAAGGTTGTCAGCAATAAATACTTTTAGAAAAATCCCCCAATAGATCAGATAACACCCCTCATAAAACAGATCGAGCGTTACAGTACGGGGATGTAAAATCTGTGGGAGTAAACGCCTGGCGCGCTCAATAGGTCCGGCAACTAACTGCGGAAAAAATGCAACGTACAAAGCAAAATCCATGAATCTGCTTGTGGACTTCATCTTCTTATAATAAACATCAATGGTATAACTCATGGTCTGAAAAGTATAAAAAGAAATGCCAACCGGCAGTATCAAATTCAAATATCGCGGTTCAGGATTCCAGCCAAAAACATTAATAAATTGCGCAAAACTATGCGTGAAAAAATCGTAGTATTTAAATATCGCCAAAATACCAAGATTTGTAAACATACTTAGTGCCAGGAAATTCTTCCTTATTTTTGGCGCTATAGCATTTTCGATCTTTAAGGCGCAAAAATAATCAACAACTGTCGAAATAAGAATCAGAGAAAGGAAGCGCCAATCCCATGAACCATAGAAAACATAACTCGCAACAAGCAACAAAGTATTTTGTCCCTTATGCTTGAGAAGGAGATACAGAATATAAACAATCGCAAAAAAAATAAAAAATGTGTAGGAATTAAAAAGCATATTATAGAACCCGTACTACAGGGTTAGGTCAATTTGATTGAATAAATTGAGGTGAAAGTAACATATCGGCACCTGTCAAATGTTTTAAAATTACTGTGTAGTTTCTTGTTATGAAATCGTAAAAGTGTATTGTACCATTAATTCACCATTTACGACTATCGTTACATAGGCACTATGTATAGCGAAGGAGCAATTATTTCAACTATTGAAAAGCATCCGTATATTTTTTGCGAATTCCTTGCTGCTTCAGCAGGAAGGTTTCCTAATGAAGCCTTCAGACTCACTGGCTCCGTGTACTGCCAATTCGGAGAAAGCAAATCTATTTCAACCGGTTACCCCACCTTTTTTCTGTTGGCTATGCGGTTTTGTCCGTCAGATAACTGTTGGTTGTGAAACGAGCTTCCCACCTACGGAAAATCCCTTGAGAGATAATTGGTAAAGTTGTCTCGCCACATGACCATTCAATATATTAACATCACCTCGGCGCCAGTTGGGATATGATCAAGGAAATTCAAAGACAATATCTGACCAAACGATATTGTTATGTAAGAATAAAAGATCTTGAACTGATAGAGATTGACGATATTGAAAATTTTTGCTCCAACATACAGTGGATTTATGCCCTCAAAATTACCAAAAGACGAACACTTAATTCTTTTTTAGAGTTTCGATTTCACATCCAAGAAACTTTTCGACAATATAGTCTTTGTGCTTGCGTCCCAGAGAAAAGGTCAAAATCTCACCTAACAGGCCGATTCCCCAGAGACCGCTACCGGTTACCAGAAGCACCAAGCCAATCATTAGAAGCGGCGAATCGCCCAGATACCCGACACCAGCAAGACGCATAAGCAGACTCCAAGTTATACAGCCAAATCCCGCAAGCAGCGGCAAGAGGCTCCTCAAACCAAAATAACGCAATGGTTTGCGAGCAAAACCGAGGGTGAAGTGCACTGCCAACAGATCGATTAAGCGACTGGCATATTCCTGCAGGCCGTAATAACCAACCCTTCCCCGCTCTTCACCATGTTGCACAGGCAACTCCTGTACGAAAAAGCCACGCTGTTTGGCCATTAGTGGCAGATAGCGATAGAGATCACCATACAGGGGTGTTTCTTCCAGCACTTTACGCCGCACCACCCTCATTGTGCTACTCAGGTCGTGATACGTAGCCCCGGTCATACGCCGCACCAGCCAGTTAAAGGCCCGGGACTGCCACTGGTTAATTGCCGCATCAACCCTCTGTTGGCGCCAAGGTAAAGCTAGATCGGCTTTGCCCTCGGCCACCGTATCCAACAGCGCTTTCAGCCCCTCTTCGGTAATCTGCCGATAGGGGCCGCAGACAATCAGTGTCTCGCCTAGACAATCTCCAAGCACTGTTTTGAGACAGATCCCCGATGGGACCTTGCGGGACAGTTCCAATATCTTCAGTGGGGTCGAGTCGGCGGGCCAGTTTTGCAGACATTTATGGGCGAATTCCCTCGATCCGTTTATTGCCAGCACGAGTTCATGGTCAATCCCCAGCTCAACCAGATAGTTATGCAAGCCCTGCAGGTAAGGAACAAAATCATATTCTGCGTCCTTCACCATCATCACCAGTGAATAATCACAACAGGCGCTCATTCTTTCTGCCTCAGGTCTGCTGAAGCCACAGAGATATTGTGGCGGGCTACCGAGATCAGCCGAGTATGACTCAAATCGCTCAAAGCCACAGTAAGTTCACCGAGAATACCAAGGGAGACCATAAGCAGCAGGCCAAGCAGGGACAGTGCGCTGCCCACGGAGAAGAACATCGCCTTACCCTCCGTCCAACCCAAGATCCAGGCTGCAAGAGCCAGGGAACCAAGAATTGCAGTCAGCAGAGCAAAGGGAATTCCGCAAAACACAAAACCTTTCAGCGGCTTAGTAGAAAAGCGAATGATCAAGTTAATAGCAAAGATATCGCTGAATACTTTGAATATTCGGTTGAAACCATACTTGGAAGTACCAAATTGGCGGGAGTGATGACGCACAGGCAGTTCTGCGACCTTGGCACCAGTCATACTGGCCATGGCAGGAAAAAAGCGGTGCATTTCCCCATAACAGTCGATTTTGCGGATGCAATCGGCCCGATAGACTTTTAAAGAGCAACCATAGTCGTGCAGACTCACACCGGTAGTTAAGGATATCAGACCGTTGGCGACTCGGGACGGCAGTACCCGGCTCCAGTGATCCTGACGATCTTTGCGCCAGCCGCTCACAATATCGTACCCCTCATCCAACTTGGAAAGCAACAACGGGATATCTGCCGGATCGTTCTGTAAATCACCGTCAAGAGTGACAATAAATTGTCCGTGGCTGTGATCGAATCCGGCAACCATTGCCCCGGTCTGACCACAGTTACTTCGTAACTTGATAGCTCGCAGCTCAATCATGCCTGGCTTGCGCTTCTCAATCGTACTCCAGGTTCGGTCTGTGGAACCATCATCGACCAGAATCACCTCCCAGTTGAAAGTAAAGCTACTGCAGACTTCCTGCAACCGATCCAGCAAAGGGCCAACCGATTCTTCTTCATTGAAAAGCGGCACGACGATGCTCAAGTGCATGCCAGTACCATTCATTGCAATTATTGGCTTCATACCTCACCTGTTATCTCAAAACTTCCATTGTGTTAAAAATCTTGATTTACTGTACACTAAGCTCCA
>Ga0070729_10004154_pt1 | contig 16023 bp, 13 predicted proteins | sample tdDd472_FD_66725 | JGI IMG/M metagenome (GOLD analysis project Ga0070729, IMG submission 66725) | Marine sediment microbial communities from the Atlantic coast under amendment with organic carbon and nitrate - tdDd47.2 | ecosystem: Environmental > Aquatic > Marine > Coastal > Sediment | place... | reverse complement strand
GGTGCCCGAGAAACTGGACTATGCCCGCAAGCTGGGTGCGCAGGCTGTCGTTGACGCGACCGGGGGGAACGCCGCCGAGTCGGTGCGCGAGATCACCGGCGGCGGCGCCGATGTCGCGGTCGAGGCGTTGGGGATCGAGGCCACCACCGTCACCGCGCTGAGCTGCCTTCGCAAGCTGGGCCGCATGGTGCAGGTGGGAATGCCGGCAGGCGCGCACAGCACCATGGCGCTGCCGATGGACCGGATCTATTCGGGGCAACTGGCGGTCTTCGGCACCCGTGGCATGCCGGCGTGGCGCTATCCGGCGCTGCTCGATCTGCTCACGGCGCAGAATGTCGACTTGCGCCCGCTCGTCACCCGCTCCATCGCCTTGTCAGCGGCCAGCGCCGAGCTGGCGGCCTTTGACCGACCGGCGCCGCCGGGGGTGGCCGTGATCACCGATTTCAGCGGCTGAGGAAACCGCGCAGCTGGCCTGTTCGATGCCGCGCGGGCGGGGAGATCTCTGCCGACAGCGATCATTCCGCCCCCGCACGCGGTTCTCGGGCCTCTGAGAATGCCTTGCGTCCCGGGTTTTCCGAAACCGCGCAAGCCGCCGGATACCATTCGGCAAACCGGCACCGTCGGGTCACTTGCGAAGCACGTCATCCAAAGCGGTTGCGACATCGCGAATTCTGACCGTGCCCGAATTCGACTGGTTCTGAAGCGATTTCAGGATGCTCACCTTCAGTTCCTTCGCGCTTTTGCCCGACATGCCGGAGGGGACCGAGATCTTCATCGGTTGCAGCGCCGGGGAACCGGGGGAACGCCGCGACCTCGGTCGAATCCGGTTCCCCTTTGCCGCTTCATAGGCGCTCAATCCCAGCTGAATCGAGGCAATCGTAGGCCCGTCCATCCTTCGTCTCCCCATCCAGTGACCAACATCAGAAAGCAAGGATCGGCGCCAGCGGGACGGGCATCAACCGATGTCCTTAATTTGGCCTCATTTCGGCCATAATTGAACCGACCCCCGCACCAATGGCCCCCGGGAGAGGTCATCTTGGGGACTTCGGAAACGACCCCATGGGATGAACGACCTTCCCGCAAAGACCGCGATTCTTGTTGTGGAATCAGCGAAAGGGGAGACAGGCGGTGCACATATAGACCACGGAAGCGACGCGATAGCCCTGCGGCGCGCGGCGTTTTCCCGGTCTCGCGTACGATGTCTACAAGGGCGCTACGTTCCATCAAGAAAACACTGTTTTGCTGCGTCCGGCCGAAGGCAGTCATTCGAAACGGCCGCAGCGAGTGGCGGCTCTCCGCCCATCTCGCCCCAGACCAGAGGGACGCCGGGGCAGGAGGGCGCCCCGGAGGGGGGGGGCTCCGGGCGTGCGGGGAACGATCCTTGTAGTTCGGATGGGTCACGAGGCGGATGACGCCGGATGACCTTGCCAGTGGGGGGATGCGCGCCTATCAAGGCGGCAAAGATCAGCCGGTGCAGAAGGAGTCCTGACCATGCGCGCAGCCGTCGTCGTTTTCCCCGGGTCGAACTGCGACCGCGATCTTGCCGTCGCCTTCGAACGCGAGGGGTTCGCGGTGGACATGGTCTGGCACAAGGAAACCGCGTTGCCCGAGGGGGTCGATATCGTCGGCGTGCCGGGCGGGTTCTCCTACGGCGATTACCTGCGCTGCGGCGCCATTGCCGCACAGTCGCCGATCTGCAAGGCGGTGACCGCCCATGCCGGCCGCGGCGGCTATGTGATGGGGATCTGCAACGGGTTCCAGGTGCTCGCCGAAACCGGCATCCTGCCGGGGGCGTTGCTGCGCAACGCCGGTCTGAAGTACATCTGCAAGACCGTGGGCCTGCGGGTCGAGACCGCCGACAGCGCCTTTACCGGCGGGTATGACAAGGGGCAGGAGATCGCCATTCCGATCGCCCACCACGACGGCAATTACTTTGCCGACGACCAGACGCTGGCGGCGCTGCGGGGCGAGGACCGGATCGCCTTTACCTATACCGACAACCCCAACGGATCGGTCGGGGACATCGCCGGCATCCTGTCGCAGAACCGCCGGGTGCTGGGCATGATGCCACATCCCGAACGCGCCGCCGATCCCGGCCATGGCGGCACCGACGGGGCGGCGTTCTTCCGCGCATTGGCGGGGGTGCTGACCCCGGCGTGACTTGAGCCTGCGCGGGCGGCGGCGTAGCCTTGCCCGCATGAGCAAACGCCCGACCCCGCGCAGCCTGTGGTCCCGTTCCTCTGCCATCAGCTGGCGGGTCCGGGTGGCGCTGCTGCTATTGCTGACCGCGGCGGTGGCGACGGTCTGGGTCACCAATCGGCTGCTGAGCGACCGGTTCACCGCGAGCACCCGCTACCGCGCCGATCTGCGCCTTGCGCTTTACAGTGGCAACCTGCTGAGCGAGCTGCGCCGCAATGCCATCGTGCCCCAGCTTCTGGCCCGCGATCCGGCGCTGATCGCCGCGTTGCGGTCGAAGGACTTCAGCCTGTCGACCCAACGCCTGATTTCCTTCGTCGAAGAGATCGGCGCCGCCTCGCTGATCCTGCTGGACGGCGACGGACGCACGGTGGCCGCCACCGACCGCAACCGGCTGGGCCAGCAGCGCCGGGCCGAGGCCTATTTCGTCGAGGCGATTCGCGCCAACTCCACCGTCTTTTCGGTGATCCCGCGCGAGGCCGGTGGCTATAGCTTCGTCTATTCCCGCCGGGTGATCGACTCGTCCAACTTGCTGGGCGTGATCGTGGTCGAGGTCGATCTGCAGAAGTTCGAACGGGCCTGGGCCGGGATTTCCGACGCGGTCTTCGTCACCGACAGCACCGGCACCATCATCCTGTCCTCGGAACCGCGCTGGCGCGGTGTGAGTGAGAAGGAGGCGTTGGAAAAACAGGATCCGCAGGGCGCGATCCAACGGGCGATCCGGCTGACCGCCGACTGGACGGCGCTGCCGGCCGACGCCTATCTGCGCGGCGAGGCGGTGATGCGGCTGGAGACCCGGATTCCGTTCCGGGGCTGGCGCATGACCTCGTTCACCACCTATGCCTCGATCCGTGAGAAGGTGAACACGGTGCTGGCGCTGGAGATCATGGGCTTCGCCATCCTGCTGGCGCTGGCGTTCTACTTTCTCAGCCGCAAGACGGCGCTGCGCATGGCCCTGTTCCAGCGCGAATCGGCCGAGTTGCGGGCGCTGAACGCGCGGTTGCAACGCGAGATCGCCGAGCGCGAGCGGGTGCAGGAAAACCTTGCCGTCGCCGAGCAGACCCTGGCGCAAAGCTCCAAGCTGGCCGCCCTGGGCGAGATGTCGGCCGCGGTCAGCCATGAATTGAACCAGCCGCTGGCAGCGATGAAGACTTACCTCGCCGGCGCGCGGTTGCTGCTCCGGCGCAACCGCCCGGAAGAGGCGCTGGCCAGCTTCGGGCGCATCGACGACCTGCTGGAGCGCATGGGCGCGATCACCCGGCAGCTCAAATCCTATGCCCGCAAGGGCAGCGATACGTTTTCGCCTGTGGTGCTGGGCGATGCGCTGACCTCGTCGCTGGCGATGATGGAGCCGCAGCTGCGCCAGCGACATGTGAAGATCACCAAGATCCTGCCCGAGGCGCCGGTACGGGTCATGGGCGACCGGATGCGGATCGAGCAGGTGATGATCAACCTCTTGCGCAACGCGCTGGACGCCACCAAATCGGTTGATGAACCCGAGATCGAGATTCTCCTTGCCGCGGGCGAGACCGCGACGCTTGCAGTGCGCGACAACGGGGCGGGGATCGAGGATTTCGATGCGCTGTTCGAGCCGTTCTACACCACCAAACAGCCGGGCGACGGGGTCGGGCTGGGGCTGGCGATCTCCTCGGGGATCGTGAGCGACCTGGGCGGGCGGCTGACCGCGCGCAACGGGCAGCGGGGCGGCGCCGTTTTCGAGATGCAACTGCCGATCCTGGACGAAGGCATCGAGGCGGCGGAATAAGAAGAACGAAAGGAACAGGCAATGGCACAGGCCATGAAAATCGCCATCGTCGATGACGAACAGGATATGCGCCAGTCGATCAGCCAGTGGCTGGCGCTGTCGGGCTATGACACCGAAACCTTCGCGCGCGCTGAGGATGCGCTCAAGGTGCTGGGGCCGGAGTATCCCGGCATCGTGATTTCCGACATCAAGATGCCGGGCATGGACGGGATGCAGTTCCTGAAAAAGCTGATGGGGACCGACAGCGCGCTGCCGGTGATCATGATCACCGGGCATGGCGACGTGCCGATGGCGGTCGAGGCGATGCGGCTGGGGGCCTTTGATTTTCTCGAGAAACCGTTCAACCCCGACCGGATGTCGGAACTGGCCAAGCGCGCGGCCAACGCAAGGCGTCTGACGCTGGACAACCGGGCGCTGCGCAAGGAACTCAGCGACGGCACCCAGATCATGAACAAGCTGATCGGATCGTCGCCGGTGATGGAGCGCCTGAAGGAGGATATTCTCGATCTGGGCCAGGCCGACGGCCATGTGCTGATCGAGGGGGAGACCGGCACCGGCAAGACGCTGGTGGCCCATGCGCTGCACGCCGCGGGCGGCAGAGCGGGCAAGAAATTCGTCCTGGTCAGCTGTGCCGCGCTGGAGGAAGAGGCGCTGTCGAAACGCCTGTTCGGCCCGATGATGCCGGAGGATTCGCAGATCCCCGCGATGGAAGAGGCCCGCGGCGGTACGCTGGTGCTGGAGGACATCGAAACCCTGAGCGAGGCGCTGCAGGCCAAGCTACAGAACGCGATGAACGAACAGGGCACCCCGGCCGAGACCCGGATCATCGCGATCTCCAACATCCAGGAGGCCGGCAAGACCTGCGAGGACGTGCTGCGGTCTGACCTGTTCTATCGGCTGGCGGCATTGCGCATCACGGTGCCGCCGCTGCGCCAGCGCGGCGAGGATATCCTGACGCTGTTCACCCGGCTGACCGAGCAGTTCTCGGAGGAATACGGCTGCGACGCCCCCAAGGTCAGCGCGCAGGAGGCGGCGCAACTGCTGCAGGCGCCCTGGCCGGGCAATGTGCGTCAGTTGATCAACATCGCGGAGCGCGCGGTGCTGCAGGCGCGGCGCGGGTCGGGCACCATCGCCTCGCTGCTGATGTCGGACCATGAGGAAATGCAGCCGGTGATGACCACCGAAGGCAAGCCGCTGAAGGAATACGTCGAGGCGTTCGAGCGGATGCTGATCGATAACACCATGCGCCGGCACAAGGGCTCGATCGCCGCCGTGATGGAGGAGCTTTGCCTGCCGCGCCGGACCCTGAACGAGAAGATGGCGAAATACGGGTTGCAGCGGTCGGAGTATCTCTAGCCCGAAACGTAGAGAATCCGGGCCGTTTCGTACAGTTTCCGCACCGGGGCCGAAAGCGGCTTCAGAAAATGAAGGCGTCGAAGTTGATCTCGGCGGCGGTGTATCCATCGAGGAAAACGCCCAATCTGGCGTCGGAGGGATCGAACCCTGTCTTGGGCAGGATCCATACCCCGGGGTAAAAGCTCTTTGTTCCGAGGACCGGGTCGATCTCGCCTACCGTGACATCGATGGTCTCAAGCGCTGTCGGCCCGGCCAGTTTCCAACGGCTGAGGTCGAGCCGGTCGCTGTTTGGTCCGGTCATTCTGAAATCCCCGATCGTGTCCAGCCCGCCGCCGCGCTCCATCACAAAGGTGTCGGTGGCAGAGCGGTCCGGGTCGGACGGGACGCCGCCGATCAGGTCATCGTTACCGGCCCCTCCCCTCAGGGTGTCCTTTCCTTCATTGCCGATGAGGATGTCATTGCCATTGCCGCCGAACAGGCGGTCGTTGCCCCATCCACCGACAATCCCGTCTCTCCCTCCCAGGCCCTTGAGGACATCCGGGCCGTCCCTCCCGTTGAGAAAGTTCCTTCCGTTCGTTCCGGTCAGGTGATCGCCCAGAAACGATCCGCGCGCGTTCTCGAATTTGGTCGCCGTAAAGGACAGGTCGGCCCAGCTTGCGCCGCGCACCTCGCCCATGCCGGTCGCCAGATCGAGCACGATGCCCTGGGTTTTCGGGTCGGCGATCCAACCGTTGACGAGGATATCGTTGAAATCGATGGTGTCATCGCCTGCGCCGCCGTCGGCCTTGACACCGTTCATCCGCTCGATTGACCGGCCCACCAGAAACTCATCGTCGGAGAACCGGTCCGGCGATCCTTTCTTGTATCTCAACGGATTGGTGTCGAAGACGCCGCCAAACTTGATGGTGTCGTCGCCTCTGTTCCCAAACAGGGTGTCGTTGATTCCGCTGCCGATGAGGACGTCGTCTCCATCGCCCCCCAGCAGCTTGTTGGTACCGTTAAGGGCGACCAGCACGTCCTTGCCGCCGCCGCCGCGCAGCACTTCTTTAATTGAATCCGGTTCGAAGGATGAGGAGGTCGGCAGGCCCGGCACGTTGCTGTCGAAGATCAGGTCGTCGCCCGGCCCGCCCGACAGCTTGTCGATCCCGCCGCCGCCGATCAGGATGTCGTCGCCGCCCTTGCCCTGGATGACATCGTTTCCCTCTCGTCCGTCCAGCCACTCGTTCCCGTCCGAGCCCAGCAGACGATCGCCGGCGATGTAGGAACTGGTTCCGGTCACCTTCTCGATGTCGCTGATCCTGGCGACGGTCACGAAACTTCCGTCGTAGGTGCGCTTGACCGTTCCGGCACCGAGGTCGACCCGCGCTCCGGATGAGCCGTCGTCCAAGAGAAACAGATCGTCAAAGCCCTTGTTGCCGACCATGGTCACCTTGCCCTCGGGTTCCCCGACCCTCAGGTACAGGTTCAGGGTATCGTCGCCGGAACCGCCGAACAGCCGACTGCCGCCGGAGGTGTCGGAGATGCTGAGGGTGTCGTCGCCGCGGCCGCCGTTGAGCACGCTGCCCTTCCAGCCGCCGCTCAGGGTGTCGTCGCCGCCCTTGCCGAGGATTGTCTGCTTGTAGTCGAAACCGACCCCGAAAAGGAAGACGTCGTCCCCGCCGCCGGTGATGATCAGGCCGTAGGCGTTGTATGGTGCGGAATTGATCCAGTCGTCCGCATCGTCGTAGACCAGTTTTTCGTTGGCTAAGTCGTCGCCCGGCTCGTAGGTGTCCTTGATGATCGCCATATCGCGTTTTCCCGCAGGCAGGTTCCCGAGACGGAGTGGGTCAGCACAGTTTAGCCGAAAACGGGCGGTGCGACAAATTCGGGATGTGGCGCGGGGCGGTCCGCGCCCGGGGAACTTGCAGTCGCAAGTATCGTCGCGCCAAATTCGTGGCGGGGGTGCAACAAGCCCATTGTATTTTACCACCCCCCTCCCTTATGTTGAGGGGACGGGCGCGATGCGCTTTGGCGTCAGCCGCCCCGAGAGAGATTCGCTGTTTCAGCCTTGACCGGCATCGTTCCGAAAGTCTGGACAGACCGATAGTGCCCACACCGGGCAATGAGCTGACCCTGTCTGGAACAGGCGGGGTAATAAAACGGGCAGGCTTTGGGACCGTCCCAACCTGTCGGAGAAGAACCGCGATGACGCGCGCGCGAGCATTGAACACTCAGGTTTCCGGTCCGTCCGTCGGACCATGCCGCGCGACGTCACCAATCGCCCTGACAAGACATTACCCCAAACGCGCGCGTCCGCCTGGGCGGGCGCGTTTCCGGTTGTGCAATAAGGACTTATGGCAAAGAAGATGCTCATCGATGCCACCCACGCGGAGGAAACCCGCGTCGTGGTGGTGGACGGAAACAAGGTTGAGGAATTCGATTTTGAATCCGAGAACAAGCGCCAGCTCGCTGGCAACATTTATCTCGCAAAGGTAACGCGGGTCGAACCCTCGCTGCAGGCGGCATTCGTCGATTACGGTGGCAACCGCCACGGCTTTCTGGCGTTTTCCGAGATTCACCCGGATTATTACCAGATTCCGGTCGCCGATCGCGAAGCCCTGATGGCCGAGGAACAGGCCTATGCCGACGAATTGAGCGCGCGGGACGAGGAAGAGGAAAAGAAACCCTCCTCGCGGCGCTCGTCGTCGCGGTCGCGGTCCAAATCCAAGGTCAAGGCAGAAGACCTGAAATCAAGCGATGCGGTCGAGACCAAGGAGGTCGAGACCGAAATCAGCGGTATGGAAACCATCGATCTCTCCGAACCGGAGGAGACTGGGGCGGAGCCTGGCGAGGTGCCCGAGGGCAGCTCTCCGATGGAGCGGGTTGCCGAGACTCCGGTCGAAGAACCCGCGGAAGCGGACCCTCAGGCGCAGACCGACGGTGAGACTGCCGGGGATGCAACCGAAGACGATTCGGAGGCCGAGGGCGGGGATTCCGACGCCGAGGACGATGCGCGCAGCGATGCGTCGGCCAAGGATTCGACCATCGAATCCGTCGCTGACGACGACGACCACGAGGATATCCGCCCGCCGCGCAAACCGCGCCCGCGCCGCTACAAGATCCAGGAAGTGGTGAAGGTGCGCCAGATCATGCTGGTGCAGGTGGTCAAGGAGGAACGCGGCAACAAGGGCGCCGCGCTGACCACCTATCTGTCGCTGGCCGGCCGCTATTGCGTGCTGATGCCCAATACCGCCCGTGGCGGCGGTATTTCGCGCAAGATCACCAATGCCACCGACCGCAAGAAACTCAAGGAAATCGCGGCCGAGATCGACGTGCCCAAGGGCGCGGGGCTGATCATCCGCACCGCTGGCGCCAAGCGCACCAAGGCGGAAATCAAGCGCGACTATGAATACCTGCAGCGGCTGTGGGAGCAGATCCGCGAACTGACGCTGAAATCCATCGCGCCGGTCAAGATCTATGAAGAGGGCGACCTGATCAAACGCTCGATCCGCGACCTTTACAACCGCGAGATCGACGAGGTTCTGGTCGAGGGCGAGGGCGGCTATCGCATCGCCAAGGACTTCATGAAAATGATCATGCCGTCCCACTCCAAGAACGTGCGGCACTATGTCGACCAGATGCCGCTGTTTGCGCGGTTCCAGGTTGAAAGCTATCTGGGCGCGATGTTCAACCCGGTGGTGCAGCTGAAATCCGGCGGTTACATCGTGATCGGCGTGACCGAGGCGCTGGTGGCGATCGACGTGAACTCCGGTCGGGCCACCAAGGAGGGCTCGATCGAGGAGACCGCGCTCAAGACCAACCTTGAGGCTGCCGACGAGGTGGCGCGCCAGTTGCGCCTGCGCGACCTGGCCGGGCTGATCGTCATCGACTTCATCGACATGGACGAGCGCAGGAACAACGCCTCTGTCGAAAAGCGGATGAAGGACCGGCTCAAGACCGATCGCGCGCGCATCCAGGTCGGGCGCATCTCGGGCTTTGGCCTGATGGAGATGAGCCGCCAGCGGCTGCGCCCCGGCATGATCGAGGCGACGACGCAGCCGTGCCCGGCCTGTCACGGCACCGGGCTGATCCGGTCGGATGACAACATGGCGCTGAACATCCTGCGCCAGATCGAGGAAGAGGGTGTGCGGCGCCGCTCGCGCGAGGTTCTGGTGAAGTGCCCGGTCGGCATCGCCAACTACCTGATGAACCAGAAGCGCGAACATATCGCCCAGATCGAGACCCGTTATGGGCTTTCGGTCAGGATCGAAGGCGACGTGCATCTGATCAGCCCCGACTTCACGCTGGAGAAGTTCAAGACCGCGACCCGGGCGGTGCCCGAGGTGATAGCGCCGGTGGTGTCGGTCGATGCCACGCTGATGGAGCCGGTCGAGGCCGAGGAAGAGGACGTCGTCGAGGAGGAGGTCGAGGCAGAACCCGAGACGACCGACGAGGAGGCCCCCAAGCCCAAGCGCAAGCGGCGGCGGCGGCGGCGCAAGCCCAAGTCCGGTTCCAACGGCAATGGCGAGAACGGCGACGAGGAGACCGGCGAGGACGCATCCGACACCGAGGACGTCACGCCGCCTGCAGAGGCCGAGACCGACGCCGGCTCCGATGCGGAGGAGCCGCAATCGCAGGACGCGGACGCCGAAGAACCGGCCACCAAGCCGAAATCCTCGCGCAGCCGCTCGCGGTCGCGCTCGCGGTCGCGCAAGACCGAGGTTGTTGCGACCGAGGCGGCAGAGGCGAAGCCCGAGGTGACGGCATCCGCCGAGGCGCAGGCCGAAGCGGCCGAGGCCGAACCCGTTGCCGAGGCAGCACCGGTTGAAGAGCCGGAAGTCGTGCCGGTGGCAGCCGAGGCGCCTGACGTGGAGGCCCCCGCAGTTGAGGCGCCAGTGCCGGAGACCGTCGCGGAAGCCGAACCCGAAATCGCTGTGGAAGAGCCGGAACCCGCACCGGAGCCGGAACCCGAACCGGTGGCAGCCGCAGAGCCGGAACCCGAACCAGAGCCGGCACCTGAACCGGTGGCAGCCGCAGAACCGGAACCCGTACCGGAGCCCGCAGCCGAACCGATCCCGGAGCCGGCTGTCGCGGCGGCCGAGCCGGCAGCGGTCGAGGAAAAACCCAAGCCCAAGCGGCGCGGCTGGTGGTCGGTGGGCGGAAGCTGATCTGTCCCGGTATCGCAAAAAAGAAAGGCCCCGGTTTCAGATCCGGGGCCTTTTTCTGTGGGGCTCAGCCGCGCTTGCGGATGAGGTAGGCGCGATGGCCGCCCTCGTCGCTGTCGCCGAGATAGGAATGCCCGGCCTCGGCACAGAAATGCGGCACGTCCACCACCGCCGCCGGGTCATCGGCCAGCAGGCAGAGCACCGCGCCGTCGGGCAGGGCGCTGAGGCGTTTGCGCGCCTTGAGAACGGGCAGCGGGCAGAGCAGCCCTATGGCGTCAAGCGTTTCGGTAATATCGGTCATGACGGCCAATTAGGCGCAACCGATCCGGTCTGTCCACAAAGATGTGACCGCATCGCACAGTGACCTTGGCTGGGCGATGGACTATGTCGCTCGCATGTTGGGAATCGATATCATCGACGCGGGCCTGCTGCCCGCCATGGCCGTGGCCCTAATGGCCGGGATCGTCAGCTTTCTGTCGCCCTGCGTTCTGCCCATCGTGCCGCCCTATCTGGCCTATATGAGCGGCGTCTCGGTGACCGATCTGAGCACCGGGCGCGCGGCGCGCAACAAGGCCCTGCTGCCGGCGTTGTTCTTTGTTCTGGGTCTCTCGACGGTGTTTCTGTTCCTCGGCTTCACCGCATCGGCCATCGGGGCGGTCTTCCTGCAGTACCAATCGGTGTTCAACACCGTGGCCGGGATGCTCGTGATGGTGTTCGGGGCGCATTTCGTCGGCGTCTATCGCATCGGGTTTCTCGACCGCGAGGCGCGGATCGATGTCGGCGATCGCGGCGGCAGCGCGCTGGGGGCCTATGTGCTTGGCCTCGCCTTTGCCTTCGGATGGACCCCCTGCATCGGCCCGCAGCTGGGCGCGATCCTGTCTCTGGCGGCCTCCGAGGGTTCGGTCGCGCGCGGCACGCTGTTGCTGGCGCTCTACGCGATGGGGCTGGGCATTCCATTCCTGCTGGTGGCTGCGTTCCTGCCGCGGCTGGGCGGGCTGATGGGCTGGATGAAGCGGCACATGGAGCGGATCGAGCGGATCATGGGGCTGTTGCTCTGGACCATTGGCCTGCTGATGCTGACGGGCGGCTTCTCGGCGTTTTCCTATTGGCTGCTGGAGAGCTTTCCGGCGCTGGCCACGCTGGGGTGACGCCGCCGCGCAGCCTTACTCTCGCCCGAAAAGCCGGTTAACATCCGCGCAAGAACGAGGGCGGAATGGGTCACGAGCAGGCGGCAGAACCGGAACGGCAGGCGCGACGGGTGCGCCGGCGGCGGGTGTTCTACATCCCCGGCTACGACCCGATCCATCCGCGCCGCTACCGCGAGCTTTACCGCAAGGAGGCGGCGGCACAGGCCACGATTTCAGGCTATGAGATCGCCCTGCGCCCCAAGCAGGCCGGAAATGGCCCCTATGGCTGGCACGTGGAGGCCGGGATCGAGGGCGCGGAGGTCGCGGCGGATGTGGAGGTGTTGGTCTGGTCCGACATCGTCCGCGACAGCATGTCCAACAGCATCCTTGCCACCTACTTGCAACTGGCGCAAACCGCCTGGGTCTATATCGCCACCGGAACGCTGGGGCGGCTGATGCGGCTGCGCAAGGGGCCGGTGATCGCGGCGCTTTACCCCGTGGGGGTCTTGCTTCTGCAACTGGTCCTGGCGGCGCTGCTGATCTGGACGGCCGGCGGGGCGGCGGGTCTGGCCGCCGATGCCCTGGGCCTGCCCGGGCCGTTCGATGCCGGTCTGCGCCTTATCGGGCTGACCCTGGGGGCGGGGCTGGCGCTGATCCTGATGCTCTGGGTCAAGGCCCGCGACGGCAAGGTCTTTGTCTATTACCTGATGCATGACTACGCCTATTCGGCGCGCCATCGCGGCGCCAATCCGCCGGAGCTGGAGGCGCGGCTTTCCGAGTTCGGTGACCGGATCGCTGCCGCCCTGTCGGAAGGGATCGACGAGGTTCTCGTCGTCGGCCACTCCTCGGGCGCGCATCTGGGCGTTTCGGTGCTGGCCGATCTGATCCGGGCGGGGCGGGTGCCGGAGGCGGGTCCGGCTCTGGGGTTTCTGACGCTGGGGCAGGTGGTGCCGATGGTGTCCTTCCTGCCGCAGGCGCATCGGTTGCGCGCCGATCTGCGGTTCTTGGCGACACGCGACGAGGTGACTTGGGTCGATGTCTCGGCCCCCGGCGACGGCTGCGCCTTTGCGCTTTGCGATCCGGTGGCGGTGAGCGGCGTCGCGACGGAGGGAAAGCGCGGGCCGCTGGTGGTCTCCGCCGCCTTTACCCGGACGCTCAGCCCGGAGCGGTGGGCGGCGCTGCGCTGGCGGTTCTTCCGGCTGCATTTTCAGTATCTCTGCGCCTTCGACCGGCCGGGCGATTATGACTATTTCCGCATCACCGCGGGCCCGGTGACGCTCGCCGAGCGATACCGGGGCAGGGTGGCGTCGAAATCGCGGATCGAGCGGCCGGTGTCGAAATACACCTCGGTGACGCCATGACCGGACCGCTGCCGCCGAAACCGCCCGCACGGCCCGACAAGGTGTCGCTCTGGCGCTACCTGCGGCTGTTTCGGGCCGATATTCTCTCGGCGCAGCCGGCGCGGCTTTACCGCGCCTGGATGGCCGAGTTTCGCACGCCGTTCTTCCGCTCGTTCCTGATGAACCAGCCGGACCTGGTGAAGGCGGTGCTCAAGGACCGGCCCGGCGATTTTCCCAAGTCGGGCCGCATCGGCGAGGGGCTGCGGCCGCTCTTGGGCAATTCGGTGTTCCTGACCAATGGAGAGCTGTGGAAACGCCAGCGCCGGATCATCGACCCGGCCTTCGAGGGCGGGCGACTCAGGGATGTCTTTCCGGCGATGTGGGCGGCGGGCGAGGCCGCCGTTGCGCGGCTGGAGGGGCGCGCGGATGGCACCGCGATCGAGATCGAGGCGGAGGCAAGCCATGCGGCCGCCGACGTGATCTTCCGCACCTTGTTCTCGATCCCGATCGAGCACGAGGTGGCGGCGGAGGTGTTCACCCGGTTTCGCGCCTACCAGAGGGCGCAGCCGATCCTGAACCTGGCCGCCTTCCTGCCGCTGCCGCGCTGGATGCCGCGGTTTTACCCCCGGGGAACGCGGGCGAACGCGGCCAAGATCCGTGGGCTGATCCGGCGTCTGACGGCGGATCGCCAGGCGGAGATCGCGACGGGGACGGCGCCGGACGACCTGGCGACCAAGATCATGACCACGCTGGACCCGGAGACCGGCGAAGGCTTTGACACCGGGGAAATGGTGGATCAGGTCGCGATCTTTTTCCTTGCCGGGCATGAGACCAGCGCCTCGGCCCTGGCGTGGACGCTCTATCTGATGGCGCTCTATCCGGAGTGGCAGGAGAAGGTGGCGGCCGAGGCGGCGACGCTGGCGCCGGAGTTTGGCGCGGTGTCCAGACTGCGGATCAGCCGCGATGTGTTCCGCGAGGCGCTGCGGCTGTATCCGCCGGTGCCGATGATGGTGCGCGAGGCCAGTTGCCCGGAGCGGTTCCGCGACCGCGACGTGCCGAAGGGGTCTCAACTGGTGCTCAGCCCCTGGCATCTGCACCGGCACGCGCGGCTGTGGGAAGATCCCGACGGGTTCGACCCCGCCCGCTGGCAGACCGAGAACGGAAAGAAATGCCAGCGCGAGGCCTATATCCCGTTTTCCGCCGGACCGCGGGTTTGCCCCGGGGCGGGGTTCGCGATGGTCGAGGGGCCGCTGCTGCTGTCGCTGCTGCTGCGACGGTTCAGGGTCGCGCGGATCGAGGGGCGCGATCCGGTGCCGGTGGCGCATCTGACGGTGCGGGCGAGGGACGGGATATGGTTGCGGCTGGCGCCGCGGTAGAAGGAAACTCTTTTAAAGAGTTTCCCTGCAAGTTTTTTGAAAACTTGCGCGGCTCAGACCAGCAGGCGGATCGGTTCGTTATTGCAGAAGATGACGATCTGCGACCCGTTGCGCACCGCGTGATAGCCGCGCCGGCGGACTTCGGCGCAGAACCGGTCCAGCCCGGCGTTCATCTCGATATCCCGCAGCTTGCGGCGCACGACGCCGCCCTGGCGGGCGGCTTTTGCCTCGAACACCTGCTGCATCCAGATCTCGGGCGGAAGGGTGCGGATCGTTCTGGTCATACCCGCAGCATGACCCCGCGTGCTTAACGCGCCCTTAACCGCCGCAACACGTAAAGCCGGATCGCCGAGGCGAGACCGCAGTCGGTGCCCCGCACTTCATCGATCTCGGCGGCCAACTCGTTGATCGCCCGGCCGTCCCCGGCGGCGATCTCGCGGAAGGCTTGCCAGAATTCATCCTCAAGCGACACGCTGGTGCGATGGCCCCGGAGCGTGAGGGAATGCTTGCGCGGGCGGTTCATTCCTCGCGCCCGTCCTCGTGTTCATGGCCATCCAGATCGCGGCGGGCCTTTTCCGCGCGGGCGCGGTCCAGGTCCTTTTCGGCCTTGCTGCGGCCGAAGGTCACCGCGTTTTCGTCGGCACGGGCCTTATTCCCGGCCCGCGCCTTTTCTTTCCGAAACCGGTTCAGATTGACCGGCTTTCCCATCAGTCCCTGGGGCCGATCATCTGTTCGGGGCGCACGACCTTCTCGAAGGTCTCGGCATCCACGAACCCAAGCGCGATCGCCTCTTCCTTCAGGGTGGTGCCGTTCTTGTGCGCGGTCTTGGCCACCTTGGTCGCGTTGTCATAGCCGATGGTGGGCGCCAGCGCGGTGACCAGCATCAGGCTTTCGGTCATCAGCTTCTCGATCCGCGCCTCGTTGGCCTCGATGCCGTTGAGCATCCGCTCGGTAAAGCTGTCGGCGGCGTCACCCAGAAGCTGGATCGACTGCAAAAGGTTGTAGGCCATCATCGGGTTGTAGACGTTCAGCTCGAAATGCCCCTGGGAGCCTGCGAACTTGATCGCCGCGTCGTTGCCCATCACGTGGGCTGCGACCTGGGTCAGCGCCTCGGCCTGGGTCGGGTTGACCTTGCCCGGCATGATCGACGATCCCGGCTCGTTCTCGGGCAGGATCAGCTCGCCCAAGCCGGAACGCGGGCCGGAGCCGAGAAAGCGGATGTCGTTGGCGATCTTGTAGCAGGAGCCGGCGACAGTGGCCAAAGCCCCCGACAGGAACACCATCGCGTCATGGGCGGCCAGTGCCTCGAACTTGTTGGGCGCGGTGACGAAGGGCAGGCCGGTAATCGCGGCCATGTTGGCCGCCACCGTTTCGCCCCAGCCGTGCTTGGTGTTCAGCCCGGTGCCCACGGCGGTGCCGCCCTGGGCCAGTTCATAGATGCCGGGCATCGCCGCCTCGATGCGGGCGATCCCCTGCCGGACCTGATGCGCGTAGCCGGAAAATTCCTGGCCCAGTGTCAGCGGCGTGGCGTCCTGGGTATGGGTGCGGCCGATCTTGATGATGTCCTTGAACTCTTCCGCCTTGGCCTCGAGCCCGGCGAGGAGTTTCTTCAACCCCGGCAGCAGCACGTCGCGCACGCTCATCGCGGTGGCGATATGCATCGCGGTGGGGAAGGTATCGTTGGAGCTTTGCCCCATGTTGCAATGGTCGTTCGGGTGT
>Ga0070729_10004153_pt1 | contig 16024 bp, 10 predicted proteins | sample tdDd472_FD_66725 | JGI IMG/M metagenome (GOLD analysis project Ga0070729, IMG submission 66725) | Marine sediment microbial communities from the Atlantic coast under amendment with organic carbon and nitrate - tdDd47.2 | ecosystem: Environmental > Aquatic > Marine > Coastal > Sediment | place... | reverse complement strand
GGTCGTACCGGATTCCACTCTGCTGTGGAGTTCGGGTCAGCCCGAGGTGTTGACCGATGAGATCGTCGTGTACCTGGCTGGCGAGTTGCTGGGCGACCAGGCCAGCGATCCGCCATTGAAGTCCGAGGTCGATGCGTACCTGTCCGTCCTGACAGCCGACGACCTGGCGGCCATGGATCCGTTGACTCGCCAGGCGGTGTGGATGTTGAGCGATCTGTTCGCCTGCCAGATTCGGTTCAGATGCGCTCTGGAGGCAAACCAGACCGTGGACGTGACGCGGAATTTGACCGTGCGTTACAGCAGGCGCCTGGGCAGCCCCAACATCAACCTGAATGCGGACATCTCGTCGTTCGCCGTGGCCGCAGTGCCCCGCGCGGATGCGAAGTGGAGCGACGTGGTGGACCTTGCTGACGAAGTCCGTTGGTTCCACTTCATGGACGGTTCGGGAGCCGTCAACGATGTCGTGGAGGTTCCCCGTCACGAAAACTGGACCTACTACGCCACGGTACGATTCACCCCCCAGCAGTACACCTCCCCATTCTCGGGTGATCGCGTGCTACACGAGGTAGGCACCTACCGCTGGTACTACTACCGATTGGATGCTCCCCTTTCCGGGCATCAACTCTATGTGACCGAGGAAGGGGAAGAGGCCGAGATGTGGAACCTGGACGAGAACGCTCGCATGAAGCCACCGGCCGGTGTCGTGTCCCGTTACCGGCTCGTAGGCTGTGTCCGGGATGAACGCTCCGAATGGGCGCGGTACCACGCGACTCCCGGGGCAACCCTGGTGGGGGGCGAGGTGGTCTTCGTGGATCCCTGAGGACTGTCCATCGGGTTCGTCTGCCGGGTTCGGAGCGCTTACCGGATCCGGTGTGCTATAATTCATGGTGGAGGACCATGATCTTGAAGCGAATGATGAACCTGATATCCGTTGGCTGTTTTCGTGGAACCGTCCTGGTGGCCCTGTTGCTGGCGTCTGCCGCCGTCCAGGCCGTGGATGTGACCACTAGCTGGTCCCATCGGCGCACCCACTACGGCTGGACAGCGCCACCGGCGGACTATGGTGAGGGCGGAGTCCTGGTCACCTATCTCAGCGATGTGCCGGTGGACCTGATCGAGGGCGAGGGTGTCGTCAGGGTCACCGATACCTACTACCGGCGTCTGTTTCAGTGGGATGAGACAGACACTCTGCAGGCGATTTTCCTGGACCGAAGTACCGGAGATCTGGACACCGTACGGACCCTGCCCGGACCGGTATACCCCCTGGAGCCGGACGACCACGCCTATCCCGTCATTCAGCTCAATTCAGAGCCGGCCAATCTGTGGGACCCGGCCCACGGCCTGTACGTCTGGGGCCTGCAGGAGCCCAACTGGGATCAGCGGGGCGAAGACTGGGAACGCGATGCTCAACTCAGCCTGTGGAACGAGTCCGGCCAGCTCCAGTACTGGCGGCCGGTGGGATTGCGGATCAACGGGGGCTGGACACGCTGTCTACCCCAGAAATCCCTGCGTCTGTATTTCGATCATGACGGCACTCCCGAGTCCATCGTCCACGATTTCTTCGGAGACGGATTGACGGAATCGCGCCGCCTCCTGCTGCGGCAGACGATGTGGGCCGAGTTCCTGCTGAAGGATCACTGGGCCACCAGCCTCTACCGGGATCTGGGCGGGTTGACCAGCCGCTGGACACCGGCGGTGGTCTATCTGAACGACGACTACTGGGGCATGTACGGCCTGCGCGAACGCCTCGATGAGGAGTGGGCCGAAACGACACTGGGACTCGACGGTCAAGATTACGGCCTGGTCAAGGACGGCGAGACAGAGCACGGTAACCCCGACGCCTGGCCGGATTTCCTGGAGTGGGTGGCAGGCTGGCCGGATCCGGCGGAGCATGAATTCTATAGTGAGATATCCCGACGTCTGGACCTTCAGGCCTACACGGACTGGTTGCTGGTCAATGCCATCGCAGCCAGTGGCGAGAACGGTTCGTACCACAATCTGGTGATCCTGCGCACGCCGGATGGGCGCTGGCGACATGTGATGTGGGACGAGGACAACATCATTCTGTGGGGGAATCTGCAGGCGGATCTGCTGCGCTTCTATGCGGCGGCGAACGAGACCGAGTACAATACCCATCGGCCCCCTGCCAATTATTTCCCACCCTACGGCGAGGCTCGTCCGTATTGCGAACTGTTCCGCCAGCTCATGGGCAACGCTCAGTATAGAGCCCTGCTGGCCCAGCGAGTTGAATCGTTGTTGTCCGGAGTCATGACGCCTGCGGCCATGACCGCCCGCATGGACTCAGTGGTTGCGGTTTTCGCCGATGGTCTGGACTGGCACGGCGACCGGTTCTCACCCACGGATCTTATCGACCTGGACGGAGAGGTGGCCAGCTACAAGAGCTTTCTGACCCTGCGCCACGGCATCTTCCAGGATCAGTTTGTCTCCTTCCTGGCCGATTCTCGCGAGCCCGTGGAGCTCTCGCTATTCGCCGCCGAGGCCACGGCAGACGGCGCCGTCCTGAACTGGCGGGTGGAGCAGGAGACCGTGGCGGTGGATTGGTCGATTCAACGGACGCCGTCGCCGAGCGGAACCTGGGCCACCGTAGCGACGGCGGCAGATCATCCCGAGCTGGCAGGTAGCGGCGGGGCGGGCGTTCCGGTCATGTACGCATTCGTAGACGAAACTCTGCCCGCCGGGGAGATTCACTACTACCGGTTACTCCATGAAACCGCGGACCACCAAGAGGTGATTCATCCCTGGGTCGAGGCTGCCCTCTCCCGCGACCCGATGGCCGTGCGTCTGAACGAGTTCATGGCCGATAACGGAACGACGATCACCGACGAGCACGGGGACTTCGACGACTGGGTTGAAATCGTCAACACCGGATCGCTGCCGGTCGATCTGGCCGGACTGGGTCTGAGCGACGATCCGGCAGATCCCTATCCGTGGCGGTTGTGCACCGGAGCCCACCTCGGCGCCGGAGCGCGTGTGATCGTCTGGTGCGACGACGAGCCCGAGCAGGGTCCGCTGCACGCGAGCTTCAAGCTTTCGGCCCTGGGTGAGTCGGTGGTCCTGACCGATCGGCAGGAGGCCTTCACGGCGGAACTGGATCGGCGTGACTTCGGGCCACAGCTCACCGATGTCAGCGAGGGGCGCCTACCCGACGGCACCGGGTCGTGGCAGACCCTGGCCGAACCTACTCCCGGCGAGGCGAACCGGTATCCGTCATCCGCGCCCGAATTGGCGGCGGTGTTGGAGCTCGCACCGCCTTACCCCAATCCTGCCAATCCGGCCGTCCAGTTGCGCTACAGTGTGTCGTCGCTCGGTCCCGTACGATTGGAAGTCGTCGATCTGGCCGGTCGCCGGATTTGCACGCTGGTCGACGAAGTGAAACCGGCGGGACGGTACGACGTGGTCTGGGAAGGTCGGGACCAGCAGGGCCGGGCAGCGGCCACTGGTATCTATTTCGTGACGTTGGCGGCGGACGGCCAACGACTCAGTCGCCGCCTGACTCTGGTACGCTGAATCCTTTTCCCTCCCCGCGGTCGTGAAAGCCGATGGATTTTTCGCGACCCGGATGGCAGACTTCCCTGGATCGTCCATCCCTGAACCCGGTCCGAGAGGTCCAGTCATGCACGCCGCCAGTCGCGCCTATCGCTTCACCGTGCTCATGTTCGCCTCGCTGCTGACGTTCGGCAGCTATTTTGCCTATGACATCATCGGTGCCCTTTCGCCGTCCCTGGTCGAAAGTCTGGGGGCCAGCCGTGGCACCATCGGGGGCTTCTACACGGCCTACAGCGTAGCGGCGATCCTGGCGGTATTCGTCGGGGGTTTCCTCATCGATCGGTTGGGCACCCGCCGCTCGAGCATGATCTTTTCGGTCCTGGTGCTCATCGGCGCGCTGATCGTCGCGCTGGCCGATTCCATTCCGATGGTGTTCGTCGGCCGCTTCGTGTTCGGGGCCGGCGCCGAGCCTCTGGTCGTGGCCCAGAGCGCGATTCTGGCCCGCTGGTTCAAGAACAAGGAAATCGCCCTGGCCTTCGGCATTGCCTTGACCGTTTCGCGGCTGGGCACTTTGTTCGCCTTCAACACCGGCGAACTCATCGCCGAAGCCTTCGGCGGGTACCAGGCCGGTCTCATGGCGGCGGTGCTGTTCTGCGGTATCTCGCTGGTGGGCAACATCGTCTACGTCTTCCTCGACCGCCGGGGCGAACGGGAGCTGCCGGACCTGCAGGAGACCGGTGCCGAGGACAAGATCACCGTCGCCCATATCTTCAAGTTGAGCCCCAGTTTCTGGTACGTGACCCTGCTTTGCGTGACCTTCTATTCAGCGGTATTTCCCTTCACCGCCCTGAGCACCGATTTCTTCGCGGACAAGTGGGGGGTGCCCCGGGTGGCCGAGACCAGCGGCAGTTTCCTGTCCCAGGTGTTCTCGAGCTTCCTGCACATGTTCCACACCGCCGGTGGCCTGTCGTCCATCATCATCTTCGCGTCGATGATCTTTGCTCCTTTCGCCGGCCACCTCGTCGATCGCATCGGCAAGCGGGCGACGATGATGATCGTCGGGTCGGTGCTGATGATTCCGGCCCACCTGATGATGGGGCTGACGGATATCTATCCGGTGCTGCCGATGATCATCCTGGGCGCGGCCTTCGTGCTGGTCCCGGCGGCCATGTGGCCGGCCATTCCCCTGGTGGTCAAGGAGGAGCACACGGGCACCGCGTTCGGTCTGTGCACGGCGGTCCAGAACATCGGGCTGGGCCTGTTTCCCCTGCTCAACGGACTGTTACGTGACGCGACCGAGGGTTACGCCGCCAGCATGGTCATGTTCGCGGGATTGGGTCTGGTGGGCCTGGTCTTCGCCTTCCTGCTGAAGCGATCGGATGCGCGGGCGGGCGGGATTCTGGAGCGCGGCAGTCAGAACTGACGCGGCACTTGCTGGTTCATGATCGGATTTCGTTCCCAACGGATGGCCACTGACGGTGTATACTCATGCCGTGCAGTTAATCTTTGTTCGTTCCGGCCCGGGAGCCCGTCATGATCCGATCCAGCATCTGCCGTACTTCAATTATCTGCCTACTGTTCTTCGCCGGGACGATCACGCCGCTGGTCGCCGCTGCGACGGTGCCCTATCCGGAAGTTCCCCAGTGGATCTCAACCGAGGCTGTTTATTTCGGCACCGGTTGCGCCCTGGGTGATATCAACGGGGACAGCTGGCTGGACATGGCCGTGGCCAACGGCAACGACATGAACCAGGACCCCAACGTCGCCTACTACAGTGCGGGGGGTGTGTTGCCCACGATCGCGACCTGGGTGTCGACGGATCTGGAATTCAGTGGCCACTGTGACCTCGCCGATCTGAATGGTGACGGTCTGCTGGAACTGGCGGTTGCGGGCTACATCGACCCGGACTGGGAACCGACCCACCAGTCCGTGTACCTGAACGGAGCGGGCGGACTGGAAACGGCGCCCTCGTGGCAGGCCACCGGATTGACTCACTCCTTCCGCATGGTCTTTGGCGACGCAGACGCCGACGGGGATATGGATCTGGCCGCCGCCACCGGCGAGGCTTACCGTCACGTATCCCTGCAGAATCTGGTCTTCGTGAATGACGCGGGAGCTCTCGATCCGTTGCCCGGTTGGCAATCCACCAACTTCGACTCGGCCTACGACGCCCGCTTCGTGGATATCGATCGTGACGGCGATCTGGATCTGGCGTTCCTCAGTGGCGGCAGCGATGGACATGTTACCATCCATTACAGCGAGGACGGCGTATTGGCCACGACCCCGGGCTGGACCTCGACCCGGGCGGACAACGGGAACACCTTCGACTTCGGTGACATCGACGGCGACGGCTGGCTGGATCTGGCGGTGGGTTACAACAACCAGCTCAGCGGCAGTGGCCGCTTCGCGGTCTACTATTCCGACGCCGGGCAGCTGCCGGGCGACCCGGACTGGGAATCGGGGGATTCGGGCTACGGATCGGCGGTGGCCCTGGCCGACGTGGATGCCGATGGTGACGCGGATCTCGTGACGGGGCGCTGGTGGGGGGGCGTGACCATCTACTCGAATTATGGCGGCGCGTTCGCGGACACGACCGACTGGCAAGGTACCCTGGCCCTGGACACGGTGGTCGAGGCCCTGATGTTTGCGGACCTGGACGGGCACGCCGAGGAGGTGCACACCGCCACCTTCGCTGCCGCCGGGCGCCTCTATGATCTGGGGCGGCGCCACCTCCAGGGTGTGGACGAGGTCGTCGTAGACGGCACCACGGTGCCGCGCGACCAATGGTGCTTCAGCAGGGTCGACGGCTGGGTTTCGGTGGGCGTCGATGCTGCCGAGACGGTGGCCATCACCTACCGCAGTAGTCACCGGCTGGATCTGGCGGTCTCGAACTGGGACGGCTCGACGCACATCTATTCCCAGGATGCCTTGTCCAGCATCGTGGAGGTGCCGGCAGTCGGGATCCTGGCCACTCACAGCGCCTATCCGAACCCCTTCAATCCCCTGACCACGATCGGCTTCGCCTTGACCGGGGAAACCCGGGTACGACTGGAAGTATTCGATCTGCGCGGGCGGCGCCTGGCAACCCTTGTCGACCGGATCCTGGCTCCGGGCACCCACGGATTCGACTGGGACGCACGCCACCAGGCCAGTGGTGCCTACCTGTATCGATTGCAGGCTGGAGAAACCACGGTCACGGGGAAGCTGCAACTGGTCAAGTGACAGGTCCGGGCAACCGGGTCAACCAGCAGAACGTGGCCGTGCCGTGGCGGATTCTAGGTGCTACGACTAGCATATCATGAATCATATCATCCACTTCCCGACGGTGAGGTCTGCCATGTCTCGGAGTTTTTTTGGGTTCTGTTCCAATGTGTACGTCGTTGAGTGGAGGCGATCCGGCCTCGCGCTCACGGGCTTGTTGATCGCGGTCCTGGGTCTTGTCGGTAGTGGCCCCGCTGCTGCCGAGAAAGACTTTTCCGACGTGGAGATAAAGGTGACCAAGGTATCCGATCAGGTCGCCATGCTCGAAGGGGCCGGGGGCAATCTGGGAGTCTGTTTCGGTGACGACGGCGTGTTCCTCATCGACGACCAGTATGCGCCGCTGACGGAGAAGATCCGTGCGGCCGTGGCGGGCCTCAGCGATCAACCCATCCGGTTCGTCTTCAACACCCATTGGCACGGCGACCACACCGGCGGCAATGAGCACCTCGGGGAGACGGGCAGTTTGATATTCTCCCACGCCAACGTCAGGCGCCGCCTGGCCAACGAGCAGTTCACCGAATTCTTCGATCGCACCACGGAGGCGTCGCCGCAGGGAGCCCTGCCGGTGGTCACGTTCACCGATTCGCTGACGTTCCACTACAATGCCGAGGAGATCGTCTGCTTCCACGTACCGGCCGCCCACACCGACGGTGACGGCGTGATCCATTTTGTCGGGGCCAACGTCGTGCACTCCGGAGATGTGGTTTTCTACGGCCTGTATCCTTACATCGACGTCTCGGCCGGAGGCACCATCGATGGGCTGATCTCCGGCGTCCGCACCGTGCTGTCCCTCTGCGACGAGGAGACCCGGGTCATTCCCGGCCACGGCCCGTTGCTGGGGCGCGGCGAGATCGAAGAGTACCTGGCGATGTTGGAAGGTGTCAGGCAGGCTGTGGCCGGGGCGGCTGCCGGAGGCAAGGATCTGGAGACCGTACTGGCAGCGAAGCCGGCGCAGCCGTGGGACGAGCAGTGGGGACAGGTCTGGCTGACCTCCGATCAATTCGTGGAGCTGGTCTACACTTCCCTGCCGCGAAATTGAGGCGCAGCGGCACCACGGTTCATCAGGCTCGCAGGACAATGGAGGAGTGATGGAAGACCGGGATCTTCGCCAACTGGAACGATTGAGTACCGCCCTCGAGGCAACCCGGGTCGGGATCTGGGATTGGCGGATCGATACGGGTGAGACATTTTTCGATGACCGGTACTACACCATGGCCGGCTATGAACCCGGTGAATTTCACCCCGGCGCCGACGAATGGACCCGTCGACTCCACCCCGATGATACGGCGCGGGTGATGCAGAACCTGGACGCACATCTGAAAGGTCAGGTGCCGGCCTATCGGGTGGAATTCCGCTTCCTCTGCAAGGACGGAAGCTGGTTGTGGATCGCCGCCGCGGGACGCATCGTCGAACGGGCCGCAGACGGCAGTCCCGCCCGGATGATCGGCATCCACAACGACATCAGTGATCGCAAGGCCGCCGACGAGCTGGTGCAGTCGATCATCCGTGGCACCGAGGCGACTCTCGGACCGGATTTCTTCAATGCCTTGGTCGAGAACATGGCGCGGGCCCTGGGAATGCGCTATGCCCTGATCGGCCAGCTGGAGCCCGGTGACGAGCAGCGGATTCGAACCATTGCCGTGTGGGCCGGTGACCACCTGGCGGAGAACCTCGTCTATGATCTGGCTAAAACTCCCTGCGCCGAGGTCGTTTCAGGCGGCGTCTGTGTCTATCCCGCCGAGGTGCAGGAGCTCTTCCCCCAGGATCTGCTGCTTCAGGACATGGATGTAGAGGGGTATATCGGTTCGCCGATGATGGATCTGGAAGGCCGTCCCCTGGGACTCATCGTGGTGCTGGATGACGGTGCGATTTCCAAGGAACTGGTTTCGCGAACTCTGCTATTGCTGGAGGTCTTCTCGTCGCGAGCGGCGGCGGAGCTGATGAGGCTGCGGGCCGAGCGTGAATTGCGGCATGCCCAGAAAATGGACGCTGTGGGGCAACTTGCCGGCGGAATCGCCCACGATTTCAACAACATGCTGGGCGGGATCATGGGGTACGCCGAGTTGTTGAGTTTCAAGCTGAAACCCGGCAGCGAGATGCATGAGTACGCCAGGGGAATAGTCCAGGCGGCCGAACGCGCCGGGGAACTCACGGAAAAACTGCTGTCGTTCTCGCGAAAGGGTAAACGGACCAGTCTGCCCTTCGACCTCCATGGCGAGATCGAAGCAGTGGTGGCGATGCTGGCCCATACCATCGACCGACGCATCCGGATCGACAGGCAACTTGAAGCGCGGCACAGCACCATCGACGGGGACCCTTCCCAGGTCCAGAGTGCGATCCTGAATCTGGGCGTCAATGCTCGGGACGCCATGCCAGATGGCGGCGAGTTGCGGATCCGAACCCGGAACCTGCTGATCGACGACGCCACCAGGCGACGCGAGGGATTGGACATCGAACCCGGAGATTACATCGAGTTGATGGTCGCCGATACGGGATCCGGGATTCCGCGGGAGGTGCAGGAGCGAATCTTCGACCCCTTCTTCACCACCAAGGAGGTGGGCAAGGGTACGGGGCTCGGTCTGGCTGCCGTGTATGGCTGCGTGCGCGACCACCGCGGCGAAGTACGGGTCTCCAGCCAGCCGGGTAGGGGTTCGGAGTTCAGGCTCCTCCTGCCCCTCGGTGCGGTACCGGGAATCGCTGTCGAGCCAGTGGACTTGCTGACGCGGGGGTACGGCTCGGTTCTGGTCGTCGATGATGAAGAAATAGTCCGGAGGATGATCCGCGCTACCCTGGAAGATGCCGGCTACTCCGTACTCGAAGCGCGGGACGGCCAGGAGGGGGTCACGCTCTTTCGGGAGAACCTGGGAGCGATCGGGCTGGTGATGCTGGATATGATCATGCCGGTGATGGACGGCGCCCAGGCGTTGGGTGTGCTTCGTGAATTGGACCCCGATGTGCGGGTTCTGGTCATGACCGGATTTGCCGAGGGCGCCGAGGTCGATATCGAACGCATACAGGGTGTTGAGGGGTTATTGCGCAAACCGTTCCGTCGCCAGGAACTGTTGAACCATGTCACGGCCGCGTTGCCCACCAGCACGGATTCTTGAATGGTTCGCCCTGGCCACCGCCGATGAAGTGGGGGCTTGTGACGCCGGCGGGTCATGCCGTTCTTCAGGCCTACCGCCAGGGCATGGGTCGCGAGTTGGGTGATCTCGATGTGGCGGCAGTCAAGCAGGTCCTCGAAAAGCTGAGTGATGGTGACTGATTCCGCTGAGCGGCTCTAGGATGACCTCTCTATGCAGGTAGTATGAAGGCCACCGCTTCGCAGCCGGTGGTTGTGCGCATTTCCAACCTGGATTCTCCCCGAACGGCAACACCGTCGCCTGCTAGCAGGTCGACCCCGGCCAGGGTCAGATCCCCGGTGGCGCAGTGCACCCAGGCGCAACGGTCAGTCGCCAGTGGCAGGTCGGTGCCGGCCCCCGCCGAGAAACGGCCCGCCAAGACCCGGGCGTCCTGTCCGATCAACGGTGCGTCGTCGGCCGGGTTGCCCGAGGCGATGGTACGTAGTCGGTCTTGAAGCTCTCCGGCGGCAAAGGTGCGCTCCTCGTAGCGAGGTGGCATGTCCTGATCTGTAGGCAGAAGCCACATCTGCAGCAGGTGAACCGGGCGATCGGCGGATCCGTTGTACTCGCTGTGGGTGATGCCGCTGCCGGCACTCATCACCTGCACGTCGCCCGGGACGATCTGCGAAGTGTTACCCATGCCGTCTTTGTGCTCGACAATGCCGTCGAGGACCCAGGTGATGATCTCCATGTCCCGGTGACCGTGGGTGCCGAAGCCCCGGCCCGGGGCGATCACATCCTGGTTGATCACCCTCAGGACGCTGAAGCCCATGTGCTCGGGATCGTGGTAGTCGGCAAACGAGAACGTGTAGTAGGTGTCCAGCCAACCGTGGTTGGCGTGGCCGCGCTCTGTGGATCGACGCACTACAATCATGATCTATCCTTCCCGGTGACCGTGGTCAATCCTTCAGCTTCAATACGCTCTGGCGGCGGCGTTGGACCTTCAAGCGGGTCACGTCAGGACGGGAATAGTGGCCGCTGGGGTCGAAGTTCTGCCGTTCCTGCCGGACGAGCCGATGGTCGATGGTTGCTACCAGCAGCTTCTCCTGTTCCGGACAGGGCTCGATGACCCAGTGACCGTCGGGACCTGCCAGACAGGTGCCGCCGTTGGCCAGAAAATCCGGGCAGTCGGCGAGGATTGCTTCCCGACCGGGGATTCCCTCCGGCACGTCGGACGGTCGCATGAGGCCCGATACCGAGGCCACATAGGACCGGCTCTCCCGGGCGATGAATCGCGTGATGTCTTCGGTATTGCGTACGTTGCCGGGCCAGACCGCCACGTGCAGATCCTCACCCTGGCCGTAGAGTGCGGCCCGAGAAAGAGGCATCCAGTTCTCCCAGCAGTTCAGACCGCCGACGGTGAACTTCCCCTGTGCTTGGACCCGCAGTCCGTGGCCGTCGCCGGGGGACCAGGCCAGACGTTCCTCGTAGGTGGGGGTCAGCTTGCGGTGCACGTTGACGATGGTCCCGGAGGCGTCGATGGTCACCAGGGAGCAATAGAGGCTATGGCCGCCGCGATCGGCGGCGCGTTCGATGGTCCCGAGCATGACCGTGACCTCGTGGGCGGCCGCAGACCGGCAGAGTTCGGCCAGGTGTCCAGCTTCGATCTGGATCGCCTGATCCAGGTAGTGGGCGTGGATCTCCTTCTGGAGAGGAGAGTCGAATCGGGCTCCGTCGGTGCGTCCCAGCCAGAAGGGGTAGCCAGGCAGCAGCGCCTCGCCGAACGCGACCAGGTGGCATCCCAGTGTGGCTGCTTGCTCCACCCAGGTGACGATCTTGGCCAGGGTGGCGTCACGGTCCAGCCAAATCGGTGCGATCTGGGCCAGGCCGATGGTCAGGCTGTCGCCGACCGGTGGAGTCTGCATGAAACGGTCCTTTCGCTCTGCGGAACCGGGTGCGCGTCCGATCCTCAATATACACGCATCGGGGCCCTTGGTGCTTCCGGATTCTGGCGCATAAAGACGATATCCGCGCATCGCCGTGCAATCCGCTGGTCAAGGAACCTGCTGCTCGGTATGATCGCCTCGATGTACTTCATCTCCACCCTCAGGGAGTCTTCCATGCTCAGACGCTCATTGCCTGCACTTGCCGCTCTGGTGTTGTCGGCCCTGCTGGTCGCCGAAGCCGCTCAGGCCGCAGACCGGGTCACCGGCGCGCCGTTTGCGACTCGCAGCGAGGTCATTGCCCGCCACGGCATGGCTGCAACCAGCCAGCCGCTGGCCACGCAGATCGCCCTGGATATTCTCAAGCAGGGCGGCAGCGCGGTGGACGCTGCTATTGCCGCCAATGCTGCCCTGGGCCTGATGGAACCCACGGGCAACGGCATCGGTGGAGACCTGTTCGCCATTGTCTGGGATGCCGAGAGCGGCCAGCTGTACGGCCTGAACGCCAGTGGTCGCTCGCCCGGCTCGCTGACCCTGGACGAGTTCCGGAAACGGGATCTGGAATACGTACCGCCCTACGGCCCGTTGCCGATCACGGTGCCCGGCTGCGTCGACGGTTGGTTCGAACTGCACGGTAAGTTCGGACGCCTGGACATGGAGCAGGTCTTGGCGCCGGCAATTAGCTACGCACGCGAGGGGTTTCCCGTGAGCGAGTTGATCGCGCATTACTGGCAGCTGAGCGTGCCTTCTCGAAAGGATGAAGCGAATTTTCTGGCGACCTTCACCGACGCTGGCCGAGCGCCACGCAAGGGCGAGATCTGGACCAACGAATCGCTGGCCGGGACCTTGGAAACCATAGCTCGAGAAGGCCGGGACGCCTTCTACGAGGGAGAGCTGGCGCGCACCATTGCCCGCACTGTCCAGGAGGCCGGGGGCTTTCTGACGGTCGAGGATCTCGCTGCCCACACCAGCGAATGGGTCGATCCGGTGGCGGTTGATTATCGGGGTGTCGAGGTCTGGGAATTGCCCCCCAACGGCCAGGGTATCGCCGCCCTGCAGATCCTGAACATTCTCGAGGGATTCGATGTTGCCGGCATGGGTTTCGGCAGCACGGCCTACATCCACGCCTTCACCGAGGCCAAGAAACTGGCCTTTGCCGACCGGGCCCGCTTCTACGCCGATCCGGCTTTCGTGGAGATCCCCATCAATGGCCTGTTGAGCAAGGAGTACGCCGCCGAACGCCGCGCCCTGATCGATCCCCGGCGGGCCGCCCGCAGCGTGGACGCCGGCAACCCGGCGCTCTACGAGGGCGACACCATTTACCTGACGGTTGCGGACAAGGACCGCAACATGGTCTCGCTGATCCAGAGCAATTACCGGGGCATGGGTTGTGGCGTCTGCCCCGAGGGACTGGGTTTCAGCCTGCAGGACCGCGGCGAGCTCTTCGACCTGCACGATGGTCGGGCCAATACCTACGAGCCGGGCAAGCGGCCCTTTCACACCATCATCCCGGCCTTCGCCACTCGTGACGGCAAGCCGTGGCTCAGCTTCGGCGTCATGGGAGGGGCCACTCAGCCCCAGGCGCACACCCAGATCATCGTCAATCTGGTGGACTTCGCCATGAATCTGCAGGAGGCCGGGGACGCCCCGCGCATCCTGCACCGTGGTAGCTCCCAACCCACCGGCGAGGTAATGACCGGCGGCGGCATCCTGTCCCTGGAAACCGGGCCGGGTTGGCAGGTCTTGCGCGGCCTGGCTGAACTGGGACATCGCGTGCAGGTGAACGTGGGTTCGTTCGGTGGCTATCAAGCTGTTTTGTATGACGAGAAACAGGACGTCTACTACGGCGCCTCGGAGTCCCGCAAGGACGGCCAGGCAGCCGGTTATTGAGCGGATACGATCCAGGAGGCAAACGATGAGATTCGTGAATAATCACTCGCTGTGGCTGTTGCTGTGGGTTTTGGTACTCGCGCTGGCGCCGGTGCGAGTGACCGCGGAAGACGGGACGACTCCCGCCACCCTCGAGAGCATCGCCAGACAGTTGGACGGCATCGCCGGTACCCTGGACGGCTTCCGGCACCGGCTGGACCAGCTGGACAAGCAGGTGGACGATGTGATGTGGCATCACCGCGTCGGCGATGTTGCGGTCATCGACAAGGTCAGGTTGTGGGGGCCGCCGCGCTGGAAGGAGGAGAGCGAAACCGCCATCGGTGCCGGCAATCCCCTGAAATTCTACGCCTACATTTTCATCCCCAGGGACCTGGACCTGTCCCGCAAGGCGCCCCTGCTGGTCTTTCCCCACGGCGGGGTCCACGCCGATTTCACCACCTATTACGCCCACATCGTGCGGGAACTGTTGGCCCAGGGCTACGTCATCGTGGCGCCCGAGTACCGGGGCAGCACCGGTTATGGGCAGGGCACCTACGAGTCCATCGATTACGGTGGCCTCGAGGTCGAGGACAATCACGCCTGCCGCAACTATATGTTGGAGAATTACGATTTCATCGATTCGGATCGGGTCGGCATGATCGGCTGGAGTCATGGCGGGCTGATCAGCCTGATGAATATCTTTGCCCATCCCGACGACTACGCGTGCGCTTACGCGGGAGTGCCGGTCAGCGATCTCATCGCCCGCATGGGCTACCTGGATGACGACTACCGGGACCTGTACTCGGCCGACTACCACATCGGCGATCCGGTGATTGACAACATCGAGGAGTACAAGCGCCGCTCGCCGGCCTGGAACGCCGAGCGGTTGCAGACCCCCCTGCTGGTGCACTCCAACACCAATGATGAGGATGTCAATGTGCTGGAGGTGGAGCACCTGATCCAGGCCCTGAAAGCCGAGGACAAGGACTTCGAATACGAGATCTACCAGGACGTGCCCGGTGGCCACAGTTTTGACAGGCTGGACACCAAGCAGGCCCAGGAGATCCGCTTGAAGGTCTATCGCTTCCTGGCCGGCTATCTGAAACCGGCACGTCCCATGGATGATGTCCAGACCCTGCACCGGGCCGGGTACCGGCTGCCGGTGTCCAGGTAGGAACTCGGCTATGAATCAGAATGTGGAGATCAAGGCCCACGTCCACGACCTGGCCCGCATGCATGAAGTGGCGGCGCGCCTGTCAGGGTCCGGACCGGAGATTCTCGAGCAACACGACGTGTTCTACAATTGCTCCACTGGACGGCTGAAACTGCGGTCCTTTCCCACTGGGATCGGCGAGTTGATCTATTACCACCGACCGGACGCGGCCGGTCCCAAGACCTCGTCGTACTGGCTGACCAGGGTACCGGATGCGAACTCGCTGGCAGCCACCCTGGCTGCTGCACTGGGGGAGGTCGGCGTCGTCGACAAAACACGCAGTCTGTACCTCGTGGGACGCACACGCATCCACGTGGACCGGGTTGCTGGATTGGGAGACTTCCTGGAGCTGGAAGTGGTGCTGGGTGACGGTGAGAGCGTTGCCGGCGGCGAAGAAGAGGCCCAGGCGCTGCTGATCGAGCTGGGGGTCGCGTCCAGCGACCTGATCGAGGGTGCGTATATAGATTTGCAGTCGTCCTGATGCCGGCCTGATCACGATTCAGTTTTGAAAAAGGCCGCCTCCCCGATGGGAGGCGGCCTGCGACACAGGATCACTGCAGATTACCGATACATGGCCTTGACGCTACCGAAGGTGGCATCGTTGGTGGCCACGACACCGGTCAGGGTGCCTTCCATCACGAAGTCGGCGCCACCGCTGTAGGCGTCGACGACGAAGAACACGACCAGGGCTTCGCCCGTGTCGTTGGTGTAGGTCAGCACTTCGGCGTCGCCGCTGAGCGTGTCATCGGCACCGACCAGACAGGTGTTGGCCGGGTCCATGCAGTCGGTCACCAGGTAGATGGCGCCGTCATGGCTACCGGTCACGCTGACGTCCAGCACGGCCTCGGGGGCCATGGTCATCACGTAGACCACGTCGTTGCCATCGGCGTTGTAGCCTGTGCAACCGTCGCTGCCCAGGGTCACGAACGCGTTGGTGGCGTTGGTCAGGTCACCGGTGATGCTGAAGGTGCCGGGGTCGACGGCGATGGCGCCGTCACAGGTGTCGTTCTCGGGGGCCGGCGGCGGGGGCGGAGGACCTTCAACGCCCTCGTTCACGCCAACGGCGTCCAGGTAGATGGCAGCGCCATCGTTGCCGACGTACTGGAAGGTGACGGTCACGGTCTGGCCGATGTAGTCGGTAAGATCGATGTCATGGACTTCGTGCACCC
>Ga0070729_10004149_pt1 | contig 16031 bp, 8 predicted proteins | sample tdDd472_FD_66725 | JGI IMG/M metagenome (GOLD analysis project Ga0070729, IMG submission 66725) | Marine sediment microbial communities from the Atlantic coast under amendment with organic carbon and nitrate - tdDd47.2 | ecosystem: Environmental > Aquatic > Marine > Coastal > Sediment | place... | reverse complement strand
GGGGGGGGGGGTGAAGATGTGAAGTGGTGAAGATGTGAATAAGTGAAGATGTGTATCCTCACCACTTCACCTCTTCACATCTTCACCTCTTGATAAAGCCGCGGCTTAGACTTCAGAAGTTTTCTCTGGCATGACTTGGGAAACTTCTGAAGTCTTGCATCGAATACTTAGCAAAGAATTTTAATGACAATAATGGAGAAAGCACCAGAAGCCCCGCATTGGACAACCTTAGTTCAATTGGGCTTTATTGCATCAGCCGGATTTAGCATGATACTGATTTTGCCGGTAGCGCTGGGAGGGATGGTAGACTTAATGGGATTTTCCAATCAGACCATTGGGTGGATTGCGGCGGCCAATGCATTGGGCATTGCCTTGGGAGCATTATACGTGCCATTATCCGGTGCCCGTTTTCGTTTGATGCCTTCTATCAGATTGAGTTTGTTGGGCTTGATTCTTATTGATTTTTCCTGTGCATTTTTGGAATCCTCTACGAGTTTGATGGCCTTCCGGCTATTGTCTGGACTGTTGGGTGGCGTATTGTATGCGGGCATATTGCGAGTACTGGCTGGTTTGCCCAAACAGGAACGCGGCTTTGGCATTTATGTCATTACTTATTGCTCCTGGTCGGCTATTTTATTTTTTCTATCGCCCTATCTTTTAGCATGGGGAGGTGTCAAGGCTTTATTTTACATGATTACTGGATCGGGGATCATGGCGTACTTGTTATCTCCAGTGCTTCGTCCCTTTCATACTAAAACCATTACTGTCGAAGCGGATACCTTATCTTATTTGTTGCGGCAGCGACCGGTATTGATCAGTTTAATTTCTTACCTATTACTCATGGCTGCTTCGGGCGCCTTCTATGCCTATGTCGAACGTATCGGAAATGCCAATGGACTGAGTCCCTCCTTTATTGGGATGGCATTGAGTAATAGCAATTTTGCAGGTATTCTAGCTGGCGTATTGGTTTACCGACTAGGCAATAAATTTGGACTTACCTTACCCATAATGGGTGGAATCGGACTATTAACGGTTTCTTTCCTGATCATCAACTGGATACCTACCCGAATTATTTATTTCCTTTCTGTCTTTGGTGTCTCTGGCTGTTGGGGCTTTTTGATAGCCTATTTTCAGAAGGTGCAGTCGGTCGTGGACCTGGATGGTAAAATCGTGGCGCTAGGGGCAACGATCAATTTAGGCGGAAGAGCGATTGGCCCTGCATTGGTCAGCTTCTTTATTGTGGGGAACAATTTTGATGCGGTAATTATATTTAGTGTAGTGAGTGTTATCTTGTGTGTCATTCTATTACTACCTGCCCTCCTCAAGATTGACCAGCAGCAGCTCGAATTGGGGCGTAATTAGGCTCACCTTTTGCTTTTGCTTAAACATGGAGGCGCATAGGCACGGCTTCTTGGCCTCGCCTTTTGATTTTCATTCACCTTTTGCTTCTAAATGACAGCAGGAGCTGTCGAAAGTCGAGGACGGGACAGGTACCGAGCTGGAACTCTGGTACCAACGGCTAGGGAGCCCGTCACGCCATTTTGAGCTGTCCAAATAAGCGTAGTCGCTAGGCTTATTTCCTTTCCAAAAGGCCTGGAAATCACAAAAAAGACAATAGTCCACCCATTTGCAACGATAGTCCACCCACGGCATGTCAGCAGCTTGCATCTTTGTAATGTCATTTATCGAGAGTTACTCATTACCGAATAAAATAACTTAAGATAAAATCAAGAAAGCGAATTGGAGAAGAGATTTTACAAACGCTTTTATTTGATCGTTAACTAAAAACTAATGTTATGAACACGAGATATCAAGCAGCCAAAAAGGAAATGAATCATAGTCCAAATAGCAATAGTTCTGAGGGTACGCTAAATTTTGATTTGCTGTATCGTCAGTTTTCCCCCAAAGTATATATGAAGTGTTTAAGCTTATTGAAAGATGAAGCTTTAGCCAAAGATGCGATGCAAGAGATCTTTATTCGAGCATTCTTGAAGTCTGATCAATTTAGACAAGAAGCAAAAGTATCTACTTGGTTGTACTCCATTACTTTCAATTATTGTATGGATTACCTCAAGAAGCAACAAGCCAAGCGAGTGAAAATGGGTGAGGATTTGAAGGAGGCATTGACGATTGCAGAGGAAGAGACTGATCCGCAATTGATAGATGGTAAAATTGCAGAATTGAGAACCGTACTGGCTGAACTACCTACTTCAGATCGTAAGATATTGCTCATGAAGTTTCAAGAGGATATGTCGATCAAAGAAATGGCGCAGCGGAAAAATAAATCAGAAGGTGCTATTAAGATGAAACTAAATAGAGCCAAGGCTAAAGCCCGTCAGTTACGCACCCAACAGGCTACTCGTTTGACGGCCTAAACGAAAGCTTGCCATAAACCAAGATAAATTGTCCCGAGTTTTCATAAATCGATAGATTTTTATGCCCTTAATTGGGCATTTCCCTTACTTAGAGAAGAGCTCCCACTTGTGGGGGCTTTTTTTATGGATGGCCTTAAGATTATCGAGGTATACTGGCGTTTAGCAAATTTCAGGTTTAAAATAAGCAAGAACAGCTCAATAAAGACATGGAAATAAGAACCTTTTAGTTTAATTTCAGTATATATTATTTAGATTACGAAAGTATTCACCCATTTAGACTTAGGCTCATTTCTCCTTTTAAATAGTAAACGCCCGGATGGCTTTACCCAAAAACTGTTGCAACAAGTTCATCTACAAATAGCCTAAGTATATCATAGTCCAGATATTTTTCTAACTACGCATGTGTCTTATGATAGTACTACAGCGAATACTAAATATTGGTATTTCGGGTGATATGAACAGTTTGGAGAAACTGGCCCGCCAAATATTCAATTTTGACAACCTCATGGGGGTTTTTCTTCCCTTTTGCACCATTATATTGTACAGCCTTAATGGTGTTTTGACCCTTAATTTGCTCCTTTGGCATCTCCTCATAATGGCTTATTTTGCCCTTAACTTGGTGGCCATCAAAATGGGCTATTATAAGACCTCTGTATTTGTGACCATAGGGGTCATCTATCTCTTGCTTTGTGCCGTTGCGCTACTTTTTCTCAATTTATTCAATGCCCTCTTTTTTATTCCACTGTCTTTCAATGCTCTCATTTATTTTCCAGAACAGAAGCGACTATCTCTGGGCATTTTTGCCATTTACATTATTACGGCCATGGGCTTGTTCTTGGTTGAATTGAATTATTTTTCATTTAATGATATTGACCCTTTTAAACAATTGCAGATCAAAGCCGCTATCGGATTCTTTAGCTATTTATTTTTTTATAAAATAGTTTCCTTTCTCTTGATGTATTGGCGAACCTTATCCAGGAAGGACGCTTCGGAAGAAGGAATTCGAAACTTTTTGAAATTTACGACAGAAGGAATTTATAACATTACTTTTGAACAACCGATTCCAGTTTCTCTGCCGATAGAAGAACAATATCAATTATTTAAAGAAACAGGTCGGTTTATCCAATGTAACGATGCTTTTGCTGACTTATATAACTACCCTAGTAGTCAAGCCCTGAATGGCTTATCGGTTAAACAATTTAGAGAGGGGATTCCAGACACGGGCATGGCTGTAGCTTATTCAGATTTTGCACAGGCTGGGTATGTTTTACTCGATCAGGCCTCCCAGGAAATTTCAGAGGATGGGAAATATACGCACTTGCTAAACAATGTGATTGGGATTTTAGAAGGTGGCTATTTAAAAGGGATATGGGGGGCGCAACGAAACATTACGGAGTTAACGGCTACCAAAGAAACGATTGCGATGCGGGATCAGGTGACGGAAAAACTCATGAGTAGTTTCCCCATTGTCTATTATCGTTTTGATCAGGAATTGACTATTCAACTTAGTGTAGGGGGAGGCTTGAAGAAATTAGGATTGCAAAATAACCAGGTGGTGGGGGGTAGTATTAAAGAGAGATACAGGACTTTCCCTGAAATAATTGAAGCGCATGAAAAGGTTCTAATGGGTGGCGAAGCCTCTTTCCTAACTAGGGTGCCGAGAGGAGAAGGGGAGTTGTTTTTCGATACTCGTATAACTTTTGATAAAGATAAAGGTGAAGGTATTGGGCTCGCTTTTGAAACGACAGAACGAAAAATTGCGGAAAACGCCCTGTTGAAAACAGAAAATAGATACAAAAACCTTTTCAGAAATTCGTTTGATGCCATCCTTGTTTTTAATGTCGTGAAAGGAGTGTTCATCGATTGTAATGAGCATGCCCGTCGACTGTTCAAGACTAGTCCATATCAGGATATAGAAACCTTAACCCCTTTCGATCTTGTACCCAATTATCAACCTGATGGACGCCCTTCTGCTCTGCATATTAAAGAACATATAGCTGCGTTAATTGCAGGAGAAACATTGCAATTTGAATTCTCCCACAAGCGAGTCAATGGCGAAATATTTGAGACTGAAACCACTTTGATGCCGAATACTTTTGACAATAGCGAAATCCTAGTGATGATCAAGAATGTATCGGATCGCAAAAAAGCAGAAAAAGCCTTGATTGCCAGTGAGAGACAGCTTAGGGAAGCCCAGAAAGTAGCTCTCCTTGGAAGTTGGGAGTATGATTATGCAACTGAAGGTTTAACTTGGTCTAGTCAATTGTATGAACTGTTCAAAATCGATAAGAATTTGTCGGTCAATTTTGATCCGTGTTTACTGAATATCCTAAGCGAGGAATTTCATGAAGACTTGCTAAAAATTAAAAACCTTCCAGAAAAGAAAAATTTCAATTTTTTCTATAAAAAAGAAGTTCCTGAATCTGGAATACGGTGGTTTCAGATGCGAGGGGAAAAATCCTTCGATGCTGAAAACAAGCCCGCTAAGATTTCGGGAATTGTACAAGATATTACCAACAAGAAGAACCAGGAAGAAATTATCCGTACCGCGCTTAAAGCCTTGAACGAGAAAAATGAAGACCTCAAGAAATATATCGATAGCAATATGCAGTTGGAGAATTTTGCCTACATGGCTTCTCACGATTTGAAGGCCCCCATTCGCACCATTGTTAGTTTTACTCAACTACTAAAAAGAAGTCTCAAGGATCGCCTGCAAGAGAATGAAGCGGAGTACCTTTATTACATTAGCTCGGGGGCTAATAGTATGAAAAACTTGATCGAGGACCTATTGACTTATTCTCGCGTTAATACCAAAAATCATCAGCTGGAAGACGTTGCTTTGCCTGCAGTCATCGAACAAATAAAAACAGCTCTAAGTACCGACCTTGAAGCGAGTATGGCCACGATAAAAGTCAATAATATTCCCGATTTAATCCAGGCTGATGTAACGATGATGAGGCAGCTATTCCAGAACTTATTAGAGAATGCAATCAAGTTCAGAAAAGAAAATCTACCACCCAATATTAAAATCGGATGCCTAGTATCGGATGAATATTGGAATTTTCATGTGAAGGATAATGGGATTGGGATCAGTCCTGAATTTCAAGAAAAGATATTTTTGCTGTTCCGAAAATTGCACAGTAGCTCAAAGTATGAAGGTACCGGCATTGGCCTGGCTTTGTGTAAAAAAATAGTTGAGCAACATGGAGGAAAAATCTGGGTGGATGAAGAATATACCGGTGGCACCTGCTTTCAATTCACCTTGCGTCGGCGACTGCTAGAAGAATTGGTATAGCTTTAGATGTTTGGGCATCCTGATTTCCTTTCCTACAAAATATGGGTTTTTCCACATGAAGATGTGGCTGTATTGATCCTTTCAAGTTGTAACTTTGCTATGTTACGGCGATAGTCGTATTTTTCTATGAATTAGAACAGAACCTATTTCTTCAAAACTCGTATCTTAGGAAGTATCAAAACAAGACTACTGCTTTATGGATAATGATAGGCCCATCTTCAGGTATTACTTACGTCGGTATTGTAAACTACTATTACTCAGTTGTCTTTGTGTGTCGGGCGTTTTTGTACCAGCCTCCCAATCGCAGTCTCTTTATCAAGAAACCTATGAGATAAAGCAAATGCTGGATCATTTTAGCCCTCCATCCTTAGCGGTCGATGATAGCACCGCTTGGACGCTTTCATTCGAGGGGAATGAGATGACTTTTAATGGACAAGGTCATTTTGTCATGGAGGAAATGGGACGCTATGAGTTATCGTATACGGGCCCAAGTGGTAGTGCTACAGCAGGGGTTAAAATACTACACAAGTGGGGCGAAGATCAAGATAGTGTAACGGTCGCTGCTGAGCTGGGGCCGATTATCATTTATCATTTACCGGATATGATTAGGTGGGACAATGGGGCTGGCAATGATAAGATTGTCAAAGAAAATTTCTATAATTTGATGTCTTTGCTAGGCTTGCATGTTGCCTACAAGGATACCATCATCAATTATAAAACGGTAGAAAAAATTTATCAAAAATACGCCGATAATCCTTTTTTGGCAGGGCCTCTGCATCGAATTTTGTTTAAGTATGACCTACGAAAAGTCGCCCAGAATATGTCTCTCGATTTGGGCAAAATCCAGCAATCGATCCATACTAATTTAGACAAAAACTATGGATGGATGAAGGACCTCTATTTTAAGTCGGGTACAGCTTATAAAGAAGAGGTACTAGTGAACAAGGATGAGCATTACTACCAAAATTTGGAGGTAGACGAGAAAATATCACAGCGAAAACTAAGCATGGCAGCCGAAACCGCCAATGCTGAATATGCAAAAGTGAGCGGCATCAATTCTACCGTTATCATAGAGGGCTTATCCGATTTTATTGTGGAGCGGGCACAGGAGGAGTTGAATATCGCTTTCATGGATCGCTTTAAGCAGCGGATGACGAGTTCTGTTCCTAATGAGTACTCGACGCTCTTTCCCAGAAGTTACGATCTGTTTTTGCAATTTGAAATCGCCAACTACAAAAAGCTCCTGCAAAGTGCTCGGCCTTCTTTTTTGAGTGATTTACAAAATGTGGGACTGAATCTCCCCAAACTGCTACAATTAGAAAAGTATAAAGGAATCCTCGATTTTTCACCCGCGATCTACAACCTGGCCCTGTTTTATAATATGTCACAGTTGATCTATACCGATCACACCATCGATGAAATTTTACCCTTTGCCTTTCATCACCTAGCTGATCGTCACTTTGACTTAGCTGATATTGTTAATCTTAAGGTAGCCTCTGCGATCGATAGTACGAATCTTGCCCCCGTTTTTACCCAAGAATTAAACCACTTGGAGAAGCAGATCAAAGACTATTGCGAAAATGCTGGTAAAACGTATGATTTGCTAACGACCTCACATACGGCATTAATTGGAGAAATCAATCAGCTAAAAGGGATGGTCTCCGCTGATGCTAAGGAATTAGTACCTGGTTTGGACAATGCGGCGAGTGCTCTTCGAGATGGCTGGGCACCCCTGCAAAAATTGGATTACAATATTCCGGGACAGAAGACCCAGAAGGTATTTGAGTTTTACCCCAAATTCGCCTTAGCCAATCTAAATGGCAAGGGGTATTTCGGGGATCAGTTGGCAGAAGTAAATCCGCAGCTACAAAAATATGACGGCTATTTCAAGGAAAGGCTCACCAAGAAAGCCTACATAGCCAGGGGCTTATCCTTAAGCCGTTTACTACTGAAAGAATCCTTTCACGAGCGTTTTGAGGTAGAACAGGAACTGATGCACAGGATACTTCCGAAGGTGAAGGAAATCAAAGAAAAGGCCCTGTTGTTACGAAAAAAGGAACTAAATAATCGCATTTCTGCTATTAAGCAACTCAGAACTATTATTAGTAATGGGTTGAATGCCGAAATTGACTTTTGGACAACTAATGGAATCGCACAAGAAACCGATGTTGATCTAGCGGCACTGGCCTATTTAAAGAAAGTGATTGATAATGAAAATGAAGCGCAGGATATCTGGACTTCGATTGGCTTTATTGAAGCGGGATTGAATGGGGCAGGTGAGTTTTCCCAGCAGCAGTTGGAGGCGATTTTTCCGGAATTAACCGCCCAGAGGGTTCGCTTTTACTTGGATGCGGCCGACTCCCAATTGGATGAAGTATACTTTAAAATCGCGGAACGGCGACGATTATTAGCAAAGGCCTATCCTAGGATAAAGACCACGGAGAATGGAGTGATTGGCCGTTATTTGAATACGAAAAGGCAAATTGGATTGATTGATCCAGCTCAATTTGCTGCACTGGACGCAGTTGTTCTGAACTTAGAAAAGGTAGCAGCGAATCGAACTAATTTAGCCAAGTATTATCAGGAGATCGATAAGTCGATCAAGCAATTTGACAAAACCTTTTCGCGCCCCAGCTTAGCCAAGTCTAGAGATAATGCATGGCATCTGGCGGGTGTGGTTGAATTGGCCACTCATTTGCTATTCAGCTTTAAGAAAAACACAGCTACCTATACTAAGCCTGCCGTATCGGAATTTACCACAGCTAGCGTTGAGCTGGAAGAAATCTGGTTGGACAAACCCGCCTACGAACAGTTGATGGGGGATCCCTTTACAAGGTCTATTTATTTGGGCTTGTTGTATGAGCAATTGAGGGCTTTAAATGGGTTCCAAAATTTTACCACCGAAGGTTTGGCTACGATTTCAACGAAGTTGATCAATACCATTTATGAGGTAAAAACGGGGCAAAAATCAATTAGTTCTAAGAAGCGTTTTGGGCAGAAAATCGATTTTGAGGACTATTATCCCTTGATTAAATCGACGGTCGACCTAGTATCAGCTGTGGTAAATACGCCTGTTTTCAATAATGGTAAATCCTTATCGGAAATAGAACCTGCATTGGCGAGTGTCCCTAAAGTTAGTGCGGAAGGCCTAGCCTTGTATCAGAATATCAATGCCAAACAATATGGCTTTGCTATTTATAATGCCATGGAATTGTTTCGGGTGATTTCCGATGCACAATTGGATCGAGATCGAGAGAAAAAGCGTCGTGTTTTTAGTCCTTTGGACAAAAAGAGAGAGAAAAGAAAACGGGCCAGAAATGAAAGGATTCGGAATAATATAATTCTTTATGGCACTTTGATGGCAGATGTGCTCAATGCTAATACTTCGGATGAAGTAAAGGCGGCCCTACGAGCAGCAGCAGTTCCTCCAGGCAGTTCTCGTCTCAAGCGTGAGCTGGACTTTAATCTAGGGATTAATAGCTATTTGGGCGTTGCAGTAGGAGAAGAGAAACTATTAAACCCCACCTCAAGTAGTAAAACAAGGGCACGAACAATCGGCTTGACGGTACCCATCGGTATCGCCATGAGCTGGAAACTCAGCAATTTGCAAAGAAGTTCTTACACCTTGTTCTTATCGGTGCTGGATATTGGTGCAGTAACGACTTACCGGCTAGATGACCCGATGGCTTCGGCTTTGCCCAAACTGGAATTCAATAACTTTTTAGCACCCGGGGCTTCCTTATTTTATAACTTCAGTAAGGTTCCAATTTCGATGGGCCTGGGTTGGCAATTGGGTCCTCAAACGCGAAAAATTGATCCAGTAAATCCAGATATTACTTCGCAAGCCTCTCGCTTTCTATTTTCGTTGAATATAGATGTGCCCCTATTCAATTTTGTCAATGGACGCCAATCTACCAGCATGAAAAAAAGAGGCAAGGTAGCTGCTGCTAATCAGAAAAAGCTCAAATAGAACACCCATTCAAATAAGCTAGTCGCTTACGCTAAGCGGGCTGTCTAGGTTCAAAACTGAAGATCATGAATATTATTGATTACTATCCGACTGCTATCACCCATACACCCAACATTAATACAGATGACGTTATTAATTTGATCAAAGCTGCGCCAGACGAGGTTCACTATGTACTGGCCAAAGGTTTCAACCCCGTTTTTCTTCGCACTTGTTTTAATGAACCGAATTGCCGAATTATCTTCTTCAAGGCAGATGGTATTGACGATAGTACAAAGGAAACTTTTGTTGGTGAAACCCCTCCGGATCGCTCGAAATCCGAATTGATTTTCCTGTCGATAGATTGTACCAAGGAGGAAATGATTGCTTATCTAAATTGGGGTACTAGCCTGCATGTTTGGAATTCGGATAGCAATAGATGCCCAAGTCAAACCTTAGTTTTCTTAGCTAATACCAGCAATTTTACGGACAGAATTGCCATTAATGCGGAAGGTTATCATTCCTTTTTAGTGGGCATGTTATTGGAAACGACGGTAAAAGTGCGTGTATATATTCGCAAAGCCGATGATTTTACCCTGGCAGAAATCAAAGGCCTAATAACCAAAGGAAAAGAGAGGGTTAGTGTACTCGCCGAAGGGTTTTCGGATGCTGATATTGCTGCCTTATCAGGAGAAGGAGCGAATATCATCACTAGTAATCTGATGGTTTAGGGGGGCAAGGTGTGAAATGGTGAAGTGGTGAAGATGTGACACACACACACACACACTCCTTCACCACTTCACCACATCACTTCTTCACCACATCACTCCTTCACCCCTTAACGACCGGCTTTCCTGCGTTTCCCCTGGCCAGCTTTAATAGAGCCAGTTTATATCTCATTTTTTACCTACATTAGCGCATCGGAAAAACCAACGCTAATGTATACCCATCGAATCTTACTACTACTACCTTTCGCCCTAGCACTGCTATTGACGGCTTGCCAAGAAGAGGCGGAGAAATTACCCAATATTGTTATCATTTTTACAGATGATCAAGGATACCAAGATGTAGGTTGTTTTGGCTCGCCAGACATCAAGACACCCCACCTGGATCAGATGGCCAAGGAAGGCACGAAGTTTACCAATTTCTATGTTTCTCAACCGGTTTGTTCGGCTTCTAGGGCCTCTTTGTTGACCGGCTGTTATGCCAATCGAGTAGGCGTACATGGTGCTTTTATGCCCTATGTTGGAAAAGGCCTGCATAGCGATGAAATGACCATTGCCGAGGTACTAAAACCATTGGGTTATACCACTGCTCAATTTGGCAAATGGCATTTGGGATCAGAGCCTGAGTTTTTACCCGGCCAGCAAGGGTTCGACGAGTATTTTGGCGTTCCCTTCTCTAACGATATGTGGCCGCTTCACCCCTGGCAGGGCACTGTTTTTGATTTTGACCCTTTGCCCTTGATTGAAAATGGTGCAGCCATCGATACGCTGGAAGATCAGTCGCTGCTGACCACCTGGTATACAGAGCATGCCGTTGACTTTATTGAGCGTAATAAGAATAATCCCTTTTTTCTATACCTCCCACATAGCATGCCACATGTCCCGCTGTTTGTATCCGATAAATTTAAAGGCAAATCGGAGGCGGGGCTGTACGGAGATGTGATCGAGGAAATTGATTGGTCGGTTGGGCAAGTATTAGCAGCATTGAAGGAAAATGGTTTGGATGAAAACACTCTCGTTATTTTTACCTCTGATAATGGACCTTGGTTGTCTTATGGTGCGCGTTCGGGGCGAGCCCTGCCATTGCGGGAAGGGAAAGGGACGGCCTGGGAAGGCGGTGTCCGGGTTCCTTGTATTATGCGCTGGCCTGATAAGGTGCCTGCAGGACGAGTAGAGGACAAACCAGCGATGACCATTGATCTGTTGCCGACTATTGCAGCCTTAACGGGGGCGGCCCTACCTAGCCGAACTATTGATGGTAAGGATATGACGCCCCTTTTGGTGGGTGAAGCCAATGCCGCGCCGCATCAAGCCGCCTATTATTTTTATTATAAAACGAATGAATTACATGCCGTGATGAGTGGGGACGGTCGCTGGAAACTTTATTTCCCACACCGCTATCGCTCTCTGAATGGCCGGGAGGGGACGAATGATGGACTTCCCATCGACTATGACCAAAATGATTTGACGGAGCTAGAACTCTATGATCTACACAATGACATTGGGGAAAAGAACAATGTGATTGCAGAACATCCTGACGTGTTGAGAAGGTTGGAGGCTTATGCGGAAAGGGCCAGGACGGAATTGGGCGATAGCTTAACGGATCGGGAAGGTGCTGGTGTTCGGCCAATTGGGAAATCTGATTAGCAAGACTTCCGAAGTCTAGGGGTTTAAAGAATGGACGCGCGCTGGATTGGATTTACAAACAGAAAATTACATGCGTCTAAGCTATTACTTGTTTCTCCTCTTATCGGTACTAGGAGGATGTACCTATCCGGCTAGTCCAAACTTTCCGGATACCATTCGGGATACCTATACCTCCCCTCATTTCACAGCAGCAGATCTATTGCGTTATCAGCAAGATTATGAACGGGCAGCGAGCGGGTATGAAGCTCAATTGCAGTCATCAGACCTAAGTTGGTCAGACTCCGTATATGCTTTGAATCAGATCGTTTACTGCCGCTTGATGGTCAATGAAACGGAGGGTATTGCGCCCTATTTGGATCGTACAGAACGTCTTTTAACAAAAGTAGAAAGTGTGCCGGACTCTCTCTTCGTAGATTTCCTATTCAACAAAGGCCGCCGTCACTTTTTGCTTAACGCGCCAGATTCGGCATTGATTTATACCCATAAAAGCTTGAAACTAGCTTATGCCTTATACCCCAAAGGGCATTTAAAGCTAGCCCAAGGATTGACCTTGCTTTCTCTGATTCATGCCAAAGATGGAAACCTAACTGATTCTATCCATTACTACACCCTACAAGCCAATGATGTTTTTCTGAATAGTCCAGAATTAGGTCCTTACGATTGGGAAAATGACTATGTACAAGCCTACTCTAGTTTGTTGTACAGAGCCCATGAAAGAGGCGTGTTTTATTGCAAAACTGCTTTGCAAAAAATTGGAAATTTACCCTTTGAAAATAAATGGCTGGAAGCTCGGATCTTGAATTTATGGGGAAACTTATCGAAAAAACATTCTGACGATACCGTAGGGGAAAATTGGTCTTTGCTGGAAGCGCGGCAAACCCAGTTATATCAAACCGCAGATTCTCTTTTGCAGAAAGCAATTGCGGTAGGAATTGAGCGTGAGGATAGTGAACTAATGGATTTCTATGTGGATTGGATCATTAATACCACTCGCTTTTCAGATTCTACGTACTTCTTCCAAGCGATGCAGGATTTTGAAAAACAATTTGCTGGAGAGGAGGCTTGGCAGGCCCATCACAATCGCTTGTTGGGATATTATCACTACGGTACCGATACACAAAAAATGATCCAATACTATAGCCGTTTCCTGGAAATCAAGGACAATGACCCCAATACAGATTATCGCAAGTTAGCCGATAGTTACTATTGCCTCCGGGTAGGTTATCGAGAATTAGGGGATTTTGCTCGTTCAGCCACCTATGCAAAAAAAAGCTTCCTACTATATGATTGTATTAATGAAGAAGTAGACATAGTGCAGGCAGATAATATCCAGCAGATCGATAGCACTAAACGTTATTGTTTGACGATTAGCGGGTTCTTCGCTGAAGGATTGCTGAAAAAATACCAAGTAGGAAAGGACCCTGCGGATTTAGAATTAGCCAATGCCTACTTTGATTTTATTGAACGGCATAGTTTTAAAAGTCTATTGAATAAGGATGAAGGAGCCTTTCTTAGTTTCCAGCTGGAGGCAGGGAGCAGAATCTATGCCAACTCCTTGGAAGCCGCCAGCGAAGCCTGGGCAGAGAGCCAAGACGATTATTGGTTGGATAAGTCCTTTACTTATATGGAATACCTGAAATCGTACTTGCTTTATCGAGACATGTTAAGGGAAGAGGTGGTGGAATCTGGCTATTCTTTATCGGATAGCATACGATTGTTGCAAGGCCAGGTCAATCAAATGCTGTTTACTTTGAGGGGAAATGACCCCGAGAGTACTGGAAGGAGATATGATAATAACCTTATCAATAGCCTGAATCAATTGGAGCATCAGAGAGGGGAAAGATTGAATGCCTTTGAAGCGAAGGGCTATCGGAGCCAAGTAAAAGTACAGGAGATTCAAAAGGATCTTTTACCCCAGCAAGGGGTAGTCAATTATTATGGCGGCAGAAATCAGCTATTTGGACTCTATATTGATCGAGATACTAGTTTGTTTTTTCAGTTATCTGATGGCTATTCAGCGCTGAAAAAGGCGGTTCAAGATTTTAGAGATAGCATCGAAAAAGAAGTGAAGCTCGATCAGACGACCTTTCAGCAATATTTATCTGCAGGGAGAAGCTTGTACCAGCAACTCATCGAGCCATTTGCACATCGGCTTCCACAGCTAGAGCAGCTCTTAATTATTCCAGACCAGTTACTTGATCCGGTTCCTTTTGAAGCATTCTTGAGTGAAGATGTCGATGCCAAAGATTTTAGTTTTAAAAGCCTTCCTTATCTACTTCATCAGGTACAAATCGTCTATACCTCGGCTTGGAAAGTATATCAGGCTAACCAGCAAAAAAAACAAGCTGATTTTAGTAATACCTCCATTGGTTTTTGGACAACGCCAGAGTTGAGTACGGTCAATGGCTTGGAAGTGATAGAAAAATCTATTCAGACCAGTTTTGGCAATAACTATGAAGTGTTTAGTCAGCATAGTGGCGGCAAACGGCTTTTTTCCCAGCAGCACCCTCAATTTGATATCCTACATTTACTACTACATGCCAGTAGCAATAGAGGTAATAGATATGATAATAAAATTAAGTTTGGAAGGGGGGAAGACGAGCAGGTGTATGGCTTTGAACTATATAAAGAGAAGTTTAAGGCCAAATTGGCCGTGTTGGCTTCCTGCGAATCTGCCGCCGGCGCCCCACAAAGTGGCGAAGGGACCTTCAGCTTGGCACGCTCATTTATTAATTCAGGTATTCCTGAAATCGTAGCCGCTCAGTTTTTGATTCCTCAAACCACAACAGGGCCGCTCCTTAGTTATTTTTACCAATACCTAGGAAGTGGATATGGTACTGCAGCTTCCTTGCATCGAGCCAAGATTGACTTCTTACAACATACAACTAAGGAGCGGCATGCCTATCCTCGCTTTTGGGCGGGGATGGTGGTGTTTAATTGAGCGAATAGAAGTGAGCGGGCCACAGGAAAGGGAACCTGCCCATTTTTTACCCTGAGGACACTGAGTGTAATAAGTGTGAGAAAAAATAGTGAAATTTTGTAATGGTTAAATACAAGTGCTATTTGCCCTAAGTACTTATTTTACAGAGTGCTAAGTCAGGCTGCTTAATGTACAGCACTGTTCAAAACCGATTCCTTAAAAACGACCTTCTTATCTCCTACGAGTAGTTCTGCATTCTTACCGATAAAGACGGACCAATCATCAATAAAACAGAAGGTAGCATCCTCTCCGGCGATACCCATCCATTTGTCTTCTGAATTTTCGTTGAATTCCTCCACTTTATCCAACCATTCTTTCAATAGCTTTTTTACTGGCGTTTTACGATTAGATTTTCCATCTTTATTAAGGACACAATAGTAAGTTACGCGATTGTCGGGCATGACCATTGGAATAAGGAAAACGCCTCCTTTTAAATGATCTGTGAAAGATTCATCTGAGAGTTTGGGGTCTTCACTACCATAGAAATGCTCATCTGTAAAGTACATGTACAGGATTTGGGCAATCGTAAAATTAGGCTTTGTAACTCCCTTCGGATTTGTATAGGTGCCTTGAGATTTTATTAAGTCGGAATAGGGCATATGTAAGACCACTAATTGGTGTCGTATTTGCCCGGCCTCATTGAATAAATCATCTGTATCAGGCATTAATTGCGGCTTTGGACAAGTCTCATAACCATCTTCTGAGTGTCGAAGACCTAAAGGCGAAATTTTATTTTCACAAGGGTGAAAATGCATTTGGGTATATTGGACACTTTCAACCATGCCACAGACCGTAGCGTTGATGCCATCTTCCATCTGTCCCTTGTAGAACAATCCTTTTAGATCTATAGCCTTATCATCTTGAAGCTTGACCCTCTTCCATAACTCGCGAGGGTTTACCATACAAGCATTTTTGGGAATAACTATATTATCGATCCGCATGAATTTATTGTCTAATTGTGAGGTGTCCAGCTTCTCCGGTCCAAGAAAAAAGATTGATTTATCTTGATCATAAGACATGTGTTGGATAAATTCTGGTTGCCCACTTGAACCCAATAGTTTTT
>Ga0070729_10004145_pt1 | contig 16041 bp, 12 predicted proteins | sample tdDd472_FD_66725 | JGI IMG/M metagenome (GOLD analysis project Ga0070729, IMG submission 66725) | Marine sediment microbial communities from the Atlantic coast under amendment with organic carbon and nitrate - tdDd47.2 | ecosystem: Environmental > Aquatic > Marine > Coastal > Sediment | place... | reverse complement strand
CCGCCCAGGAGGCCGCCTCGTCATACGCCTCGCCGACAACAAGGCGACTCGCCAGGCCTACGCCCGACTGACCCGAGCACTGCCCTTAGCGGCCTGACTTATTGCCCGATTGGGGCTAGGAGCCGCGGGCTGCCGCCGCGGCGTCCAGCGCCTGGCGGACCACCCGCAGCAAGTCCTCCACGCGGTAGGGCTTCTTGAGCACGGTCGCCGCCTCGGGCATGTCCGTCGAGAACTGCGCCGGGTTGTTGTAGCCGCTGCTGAACAGCACGGGGAGCAGAGGGCGAATCTCGGCGAGCTGCCGCGCCGCGTCGGGCCCGCTGAGCACGGGCATGATCACGTCGAGCAGGGCGAGGTCGATCTCGTCATGGGCCTGACAGAGCTTGACCGCCTCGCGCCCGTCGTTGGCCACGAGGACCTGGTAGCCCGCGCGCTCGAGGGTCCGCACGACGAGCCCGCGCACCAGGGGTTCGTCCTCTGCGACGAGGATCACCTCGGCGCGCCCGGGCGACTGCCCTTCGACCTTCGAGCCAACCTGGCTCGCCAGGCGCACCGCGACCGGGAGGTAGATCTTGAAGGTCGTCCCCGTCCCCACCTCGCTGTAGACCTGAATCATGCCCTCGTGCTGCTGCACGATCCCGTAGGCGGTCGCGAGCCCCATGCCCACGCCGCGCCCCTGGGGCTTGGTGGTGAAGAACGGGTCGAAGATCTTGTCGCGGATCTCCTCCGGGATCCCGACCCCGTTGTCGCTGACCGAGAGCAGCACGTAGCGGCCCGGTTTGGCCCAGGGGTGGTTCTTCCGGTAGGAGCCGTTGATCAGAATGTTCTCGGTCTCGATCGTGATCTGCCCCCCCTTGGGCAGCGCGTCGCGGGCGTTGAGGCAGAGGTTCATGACCACCTGCTCGATCTGCGAGCGGTCCCCGGCGACCTGATCCACGTGGTGGCCCGCGATCAGGTCGAGCTCGACGTTCGTGGGGATCACCCGGCGCAAGAGCACGAGCAGCTCGCGGATCAACTCGTTCAGGTCCAGCGGCATGAAGGCCACGGGCTGCTGCCGACTGAACGCGAGCAGCTTCTTGGTCAGCCCCGCGGCGCGCTCGGCGGCCGACTCGATGTCCGCGAGGAAGTCGAGGGTCAGGGGGTTGCTCTCGCTCGTGCGCGCGAAGTGCACGTTGCCCAGGATCGCCTGCAGCAGATTGTTGAAGTCGTGGGCGATCCCGCCGGCCAACTGACCCACCGCGTCCATTTTCTGTGCCTGGCGCAGCTGGTCTTGTAGCGCGCGGGTCTCGGTGACGTCCCGCCCGATCGCGATCACGTTCCCGTTCAGCGGATCGACGGTCGCGCTCCACTCGATGATCCGCACCCCGCCGTCCTTGTGAAGGAAGCGGACCGTGATCCCCGCCTGGTCAGCCCCGGTGTTGATCAAGTGCTGGCGCCGCTCGAGGGAGCGCTCGACGTCGTCCTCGTGGAGGAACTCGACGAAGGGTCGGCTGGTCAACTCTTGCATGCTGTAGCCGAGGGTCCGCGCGAACGCCGGGTTCACCCGCGAGAAGTAGCCCTCGGGGTTGACGATACAGAGCATGTCCAGGGACAGCTCGAACAACCGGTCCCGCTCGATCGCGGCGCGATCTCGCTCGGTGACGTCGTTGGTCACGATCACGAACCCGTAGAGCTCGTCGTCCTCGACCACCGGCCCGACCCGCGCCTCCCAGCGCGTGACCACCCCCTCGGGGTCGGTGTAGCTGGTCACGTAGGTGTCGGGTTCGCGGGTCTCCGCCACCCGCGCCAGCGAGCGACGGACGACCTCCTGGTCGGCTTCGGCGAGGTGCGCGTAGAGAACGGTGCCCAGGACCTGCTCTCGAGTCACGCCTTCGATCACCCGGCTAATGAACCGGATCCGCGCGTCGCGGTCGACGATCAGGATCGTGTCCGTCGAGTAGGTGGTGATCTGCTCGAGGACCGCCTGGGGCGTGAGTTCGGTCACGGGGCCTCCCCCCGGGGGAGCCCACGCTCCCGCGTCTGAGAGGGTAGCAACTCTGCAGGCGAAAGTTGCAGGGGCTCGGCGGCGGGGCAGTCCCACCCCGTAGCGACTCACCCGGGTGGCGATCCGTCCCAGGCGAAACCCTTCCGGGAGGGACTCAGCGACCGGCGTCGTCGGTGACCGCAGCGGTCGCTTCAACCGCAGCTGTACATACAGGGTATGGACTTAGGGGGCTTCGGCGGTCCGGTCTCGGGTATGCGGACGAGGAGCTCACCACCGAAGGACTCACCCAGCCCGTCGACGGCGCGGTCGGCTTCTACGCCTCGCAGACTCACCTCACCCGGCTACGCCCGATCCTGTTGATCGAGCTAGTCTTCTCCCTTCCTTCAGTCCTGCTCCGCCGCTGCGAGCTCGTCGCTCGCTGCGGCGGAGCGCTCCGAAGGCGGTCGACTCACCTACGCTTTCCATTCCTTCTCTCCACTCCTGGTCTCGGCCGCCGCGCACCCCACGGCGGCCGAGCCCCCTGGTTGGAGCTACGCCTGGCTCGCCAGCGCTCCCCGACGCAGGTAGAGCCCCAGCGGCCCCGGCGTCCGGTGGAGGAGCTGCGGCGCCAGCTCTGCGTGCAGCGCGGGCAGCGCCTGAAAGGGCACCGCTCCTGCATGCTCGACGAGGGTCCGCTGCGGACCCTCAGGTGCCGAGCGGGGTGGACCCCAGGAGCTCGCGTTCGGCGATCGCGTCCCGCTCGAGCGCCGCCGCCAGGGCCTCGGGGTCCGTCGCTGGTCGCAGGGCGACGACCAGCCGGGCCGGCGTCGTCGTCAGGTGGAACCAGCGGGGGTCCTCGCGCTCGAGGACTCGCCCGAAGCCGAACACGGTCATGTTGCGCTGCATGGACCAGTAGGAGTCGCGCACCTCGGCGGGGCGCGGCGTCGCGTCGATCAGGCTCAGCACGTAGCGCGACCGCGGCGCGCCGAAGTAGACCCAGCGAGGCTCGGGGATCCGCGCCTCCCAGCGGCTCGCGCAGAGCTCTCGCCGCCCGCTGGAGTCGACCAGGTAGGCCTGGTCCTCGTCGTAGTCCCCGCCGGGGGTGCCTTCGTAGAGGAACCAATACGGGTGCCCCGCGCGCTCGAGGGTGAAGCACGCGCGCTGAGCGTCGAACACCCAGCGCCCGGCCCACGCGCCGTCGAGCGAGCTGGCCGCGATCTCCACCCGCTCTCCGTCGGCGTACACCACCTCGGTGCGGCAGGCCTCCACCCCGGGGTGGAACAGGCCCTCGGGGTAGGCAGCGTTGGGGATTCCTCGGTGCTTGCCGTCCGACCCCCCGCCGGGGCGATACCCGATCCAGTCGGCGCCGTCGGGGTCGAAGGCCGCGGCCAGCCCCGCCCCCTGGCGGTGCAGGACCCAGGTCGCGCTCGGGGTCTCGACCCGAAAGCCGGGCTGACCGCGAAAGGACTCCAGCTCCTCGACCCGCACGACCTCTCCTCCCCAGGAGTGTAACGGAGCCCTGACCCGCGACGGCGAATTGACACGCCCGGACCGCGCTCCCTCGACCCAATCCGCTATCCTCTTCGATCATGCGGGTCCTCGTTCTCTCCGACACCCCAGCCTTCGGCCAGAGCGTGGTGCGCTGCCTCGGCCAGGGCGGCGTCACCAGCCACGTGTGGTGCTCGGCACGCCTCTCGCCCATGCGCCTCTCGCGCTACGTGCGGCGTTACCGACACGTCCCTCGCGCGCGGCTGACCGACACCAGCCCCGCCGGGGTGGCCCGAATCAACGCGGCATGCGCCCGGCACGACCTGGCGGCGGTCCTGGCCACGGACATGCCCACGACCCTGGCGCTGGCGCAGATCCAGGACCAGCTCAGCGCCCCCCTGGGGGCGTATCCGCTGCCCGAGCTGGAGACCCTGCGCCGCCTCGACGACAAGTGGCGCTTCGCCCAGCTCCTCGACGAGCACGGAGTCCCCCAACCCCCGACCCGCCTGATCGAGCGGGTTGAGGACGTGGCCACCCTCGGGCTCGACTACCCCCTGATCGCGAAGCCCGTGATCGGAGACGGGGGAACCGGAGTGCACCGGGTGAACAGCGCGGCCGAACTCGAGGCCGGGATTCGCCGAGGCAGCGACCGGCTCCCGCTCCTCGTCCAGGGGTTCGTCCCCGGGCACGACGTGGACCTGAGCCTGCTCGCCGACCAGGGCGAGGTCGCGGCCTACACGATCCAGCAGGCGCTCCCCGACACGGCCAGGCGGCTGTTCCTCGAGGACGAGGAGATCGCCGAGGCCGGTCGCCAGATCGCCCGAGCCACGGACTTCCACGGGGTCATGCACCTCGACATGCGCCGGGACGAGCGCGACGGCTCGCTGGCGGTGATCGAGTGCAACCCGCGGTTCTGGGGCTCGATCGAAATGTCGCTGTGGGTGGGGGTCAACTTCCCCTGCCTCGGCCTGGAAATCCTCCAGGGCCGCACCGTGCCGCTCACGCGGGCCGTCCACCTCGGCGAGTGCCACGCGACCGGGATCGCGGTCCGCCGGCTGGCCAGCGCGCTGGTCAAGGGCCACCTCGCCCCGGCCGACCTGACCCCGGCCAGCCGCGAGGCGTGGTTCCAGAACCTGGCCGACCCGCTCCCCGAGCTCGCCGCTCGCGCACACCGCACGTATCGCCGGCGGCGCGGGCTAACCTAGCGGGAGCGGAGGTCGTTATCTCTCCCCTTGTTCCGGTGATCGCAGCGGTGATCGTCGTCCACCTGGTCATGGTGGTCGTGTTCGCCTTCCTCGCCTCCAAGGACGCCGGCGCCGGCCACATGCGCCTGTGGGCGATCTCCTGGGGGATCGGCGCGGCGCGCTACGCGTTCGCCGTCGGGGGAGAGCTCCTCGGGATCGCAGACCACGCCAACCGCCTGGCCTACCTCACACTGCTCGTCAGCGGGCTGCTGTTCATGGCGGGCACCTACCGCTACCTGCAGCGCGCGCTCCCCAGGGGCTGGATCGTGGGGGCCCTCGTCGCCGGGCTGTGGGTCGTGGTGTGCTGGGTCCTCGCCGGGATCGGCCACCCCGTACCCTTCGTCGTCGAGACGACCCCGACCTTCCTCTTCGTCGGCAGCGTGGACGTGTGGACGGGGGCCGTGATCCTCCGCTCGCGCGAGCTGGGCGCGATCCGCAACGTCATGGGCTGGGCCCTGGTGATCTGGGGCCTGCACCGCTTCGACTACCCCCTCCTGCGACCGATCCCGTGGACCGCCCCCTGGGGCTTCGGGCTGGCGGCCATGCTGGGGGTCGTGGTCGCGGTGGGCATGCTCCTGCTCTACTTCGAGCGCGCACGCCGTGAGATCGCGCACAGCGAGGCGCGCTACCGCTCGATCTTCGAGCACGCGATCGCGGGCATGTTCCAGGTCTCCCCCAGCGGGCGGTTCCTCGCAGCGAACCCGGCCCTGGTGCGCCTCCTCGGCCACCGCGACAGCCAGGAGCTGCTCGACCGCTCCCTGGCCGAGGTGCTCGGAATCGAGGAGTCGCAGGCCGAAGCGCGACTCGAGACGCTGAGCGAGGCCAGCCGCCCCGACGGGGTCGAGGTCGAGCTCCGCGCGGCCGACGGCTCACGCCTGACCGCGCAGCTCCAGCTGCGCGCCGTGGACAACGACCGGACCCACTACGAGGGCTGGGTCCGCGACGTGACCCAGGCCAAGCAGCTGCAAGAGCAGCTGCTGCGCTCGCAAAAACTCGAGGCCCTCGGTCGGCTAGCGGGCGGCGTGGCCCACGACTTCAACAACCTCCTGACCGCGATCCACGCCGGGAGCGAGCTGGCCGAGGCCGCCCTCGACGACGGCGACGACCCCCGCCCGGAGCTGGAGCAGATCCGAGAGGCGAGCAACAGCGCAGCCGACCTCACCAGCCAGCTGCTCGCCTTCAGCCGCAACCAACAGCTCCCCCCCTCGGCGGCCCAGCCCCTCGACGTGAACGCTACGGTGCAGGGCGCGCTGGCGATCCTGGAGCGCTTGATCGGCGAAGACGTACGCCTGGAGGTCGAGCTGGCCCCCGACGCTGGGGCCGCGCGCGCCGACCCCACGCAGCTGAAGCAGATCGTGCTCAACCTGGCGATCAACGCGCGCGACGCCATGCCGGACGGCGGCGGCCTGCGCGTGTCGACCCGCTCCGTCGAGCGCGAAGGCAGCCGCTTCCTCCTGCTCGAGGTTGCGGACGAGGGCGTGGGGATCGACCGCGCGACCCAGGAGCGGCTGTTCGACCCGTTCTTCACCACCAAGCCCCCAGGTAAGGGCACCGGCCTCGGGCTGGCCACGGTCTATGGGATCGTGAACTCGCTGGGAGGCAGCATCGACGTCGAGAGCGCCCCGGGTGAGGGCGCCACGTTTCGCGTCCTGCTCCCCTCCTGTCCGCCTGCGCCCGCGCCAGCAACCCTCGACTCGGCGCCTCCGCCCTCCGGCCCCCGAGGCTGCGTGCTCCTGGTCGAGGACGAGTCGATCGTGCGCGACGTGACCGCCCGCCTGCTGCGCAAGGCCCGCTACGAGGTGCTCGTGGGCAGCGACCTCGAGTCGGGACTCGCCGCCGCCCGCAACCACACCGGACGACTCGACGCCCTGCTGAGCGACGTGGTCATGCCCGGAGGCTCGGGGGTCGAGCTGGCGACTCGGCTGCTCGAGCTGCAGCCCGAGCTGAAAGTGCTCTTCGTCTCGGGCTACGCTGGCGACGAGCTCGAGCGCCTGCAAGCGCTGCCCACCGCACACTTCCTCGCCAAGCCCTTCACGGCCGAGCAGCTCGAGCGGGCGCTGGGCGAGCTGCTATCCCAGCGGACCTAATCCGCGATCGGCAACCCGCTGGGGACCGAGGCCGGCGCGTCGTTGGCCTGCTCGGCCAACGAACGCGGCCCTCGCATCCTGATTCGCGATAGGCTGAGGCCATGACAGTGCGCGCGGTGGCCTTCGACCTGGACGGAACCCTGGTGAACTCGCTCCCCGATATCGGGGGCAGCATGAATCAGGTCCTCGCCGAGCATGGCCTCCCCCCTCACCCCCTCGACGCCTACCGCCTGTTCGTGGGTGAAGGCGTGGGGCGCCTGGTCGAGCAGGCGTTGCCTACCGACGTGGAGGCGGCCCCGGTGGTCGCGCGCTTTCGCGAGGTCTACGGCGCACGGCTGACCGCTGAGAGCCACCTCTACCCTGGGGTCGCCGAGCTCCTCGACGCCCTCGCCGCCCGCGGCCTGCCCTGCGCGGTGTGCAGCAACAAGCCCCACACCATGACCGAGCGCGTGGTCGCCGAGCTCCTCGGGCGTTGGGGCTTCGCCTGCGTGGTGGGCGACCGCGCGGGGCGCCCGCGCAAGCCCGACCCCGCCCCTGCCCTCGAGGTCGCTGCCGCCCTGGGGGTCGCGCCGGCCGAGGTCGCCTTCGTCGGGGACACGCGCACGGACATGCAGACCGCGGTCGCCGCGGGCATGCAGGCGGTCGGCGTCAGCTGGGGGTTCCGCGACCGCGCGGAGCTCGAGGCCCACGGCGCCGCCGTTGTGGTCGACGCCCCGGCCGAGCTCGTGGCCTGGCTGGAGAGCCAGGCGGGCTAGGGGCCAGCGGGCCCCCAGGACCGTCTCGAATTTCTCCGTTACAGGCCCCGGGGCCGGGAGCATGTAGGGGGTGAAGAGAGCGCAGCTCGCCTTCAGGCACTCGAAGGAGACCCCTCATGAGCCCCCGTCTTCGGCCCCTGCTCTGTACCCTCACCTGCACCGCCGTGTGCGCCGGGTCCTTGAGCCTCAGCAGCATGGCCTCCGCCGCTCCCCGTAGCGCCGCCGGAATCGGGGACGCCCAGCGCGACCCCGCTGGCTACACCTGGTCTTCCATCGCGATCAGCACCCAGACCAACGGCGCCGTGACCGCGCTGCACCAGGCGGCCCGCGGGCTGCTCGTGGCGCACGGGCCGACCGCGGCGATCGAGCGGCTCGAGAACGGCGTCCCGGCGCAGGAGGCGCTGCTGAACTACCCCGTGACCGCCTTCGCCGGCGACCTCGCCAGCACGGGCGACGCCAGCGTCGACGGCGCCGCCGACGTGTTCGAATACGACGGCCAGGCCTGGGCCCTGGTCCACGACGGCGCCGAGCGCGTGGCCGTGGTCGCCCAGACCCGCGGCACCGCCTACGTCTTCGCCGGGAGCCCCGGCGCCGACGGCAGCGTCCACTCCCGCGGGCGCCGAGGCTGGGAGACGGACGTCGCGACCCTCCCCGGCGCCGTGCCCAGCGCCGCCGCCGAGCACCGCCGCGCGGTGTGGGTCGGCGCCAGCCCGGCGGGCGGCGAGGGCCCCGCGCTCCTCTTCTCGGGCCGGCGCGGCCGCTTCTCGGTGGAGGCCATCGGCGACCCCAACCCCGCTCCCGCCGCCGGAGAGCGCCAGGCGGTGACCGCGCTGCTCTCGGCAGACGGCTTCCTCGTGATCGCCCTCGGCACCTTCGACGCCGCCACCGGGCAGGCGCTGCGCGGTCAGATTCTGCTGCGGGCCGACGGCCGTCGCGGAGGCACGACCCAGGTCGCCAGCTTCGTCAACGAGGCGCCCCTGGCGCTGGGCTGGGTAGACGGCTCGCTGAGCGTCGGCACGAGCGCCGGGCGCCTCCTGCACCAGGCCGCCGGCCAGTGGGTGGACGAGCCCGGGCTCCCCGCCAACCTGGCCGTGACCGCGCTGGCCAGCGACGCGTCAGGCGCCCTCAGCGTCGGCGTGCAGACCGCCGGCGGCGCGCTGGTGCTCCAGCGGACCGCCAAGGCCCCCGCCCCGCCCACCCCGCCCCTGGCCCCCACCGGCCTCACCGCGGTGGCCGCCGGCTTGAACGTCGACCTCACCTGGGTCGACAACGCCAACGACGAGACCGGGTTCTCGGTCGAGCGCAGCCCCGCCGGCGCCGCAACCTACACCGAAGTCGCCTCGCTCCCCGCCAACAGCACCACCTACAGCGACACCGGCCTGACCGCCAACACCGCCTACGACTACCGCGTGACCGCGCTCAAGGGTGCGCTGAAGTCGGCGCCCTCCAACGTGGCCAGCGCCACGACCGGCGCCGCCCCCGCCACAACCCTGACCTACGCCGCCGAGGTCAAGCCGATCCTCGCCGGCGACAACCTGCTGATGATCAGCTGCGCGGGCTGCCACACGAACCGGAAGTACAAGCTCTCGCCGAATCTGGCCGACGACGCCGCCGACTACCAGCAGACCCTGATGCAGGTCAACGTCGGCACCCCCGAGCAGTCGGAGCTGCTGCTGCGCGCAACCCAGGCGCCGGGGCACGGCCACCCGGTCAAGCTCCTCGACGTCAACTCGCCGCAATACACCAAGCTGATCAACTGGATCAAGGCGGGCGCAAAGTTCAACTAGACCCTGCCCGGGCGATCCACTCCGGGCACGGGCTCCTCCTGGCGCCGCGCGCGAGGCGCCAGGAGGAGCCCGCGAAACACCCAACTCCGATTCCCTCCCTTCCCATTCCTTCCCTTCCCCTCTTGCTTCCCGTCGCAGGCCGACTCGTCCGAGTCGGCCTGCGGCCGTGTGGACGGGTCGAGCCTGCACCCCCCGGGCCTTCGGGCTACAACCGCCTCAGGAGGTGCGCGTGATTCGGGTGGGGGTCCTCGGAGCAGCCCAGATCGCACCCGCCGCGCTCTACGAGCCGGCGCGCGAGACCCCCGGCGTCGAGGTCCTGGCCGTCGCGTCCCGCGATCCCGCGCGGGCCCGCGCCCAGGCCGCGACCTACGGCGTGCCGCGGGTGTGCGACTACGAGACGCTGCTGGCCCTCTCGGAGATCGACGCGGTCTACGTCCCCCTCCCGATCAGCCTGCACCACGACTGGACCCTGCGCGCCCTCGCCGCCGGGAAGCACGTGCTCTGCGAGAAGCCCTTCGCCTCCAACGCCGCGGAGGCTCGCCGGATGGTCGCCGCCGCCGACGCAGCCGGTCGGGTGTGCGCCGAGGCCTTCCACTGGCGTTACCACCCCCTGGCCGCGCGGATCCGCGAGGTCCTCGCCGAGCTGGGCCCGGTGCAGGAGGTCGAGGCCGGATTCACCGCCGAGATCGACCCCTCCGACGCGGTCCGCCACAGCTACCGGCTCTCGGGGGGCGCCCTGATGGACCTCGGCTGCTACGCGGTGCAGTGGGCGCGGTTCGTGCACGGGCGCGAACCCCGGGTCGTCTCCGCGCGCATGCAGGAGGACGAGCCCCGGGTCGACGTCGCCGCCGACGTCCAGCTGGCGTTCCCCGACGGCGCGCGCGGGCGGCTGCGCGTGGACATGCGCGCCGGCGTCCCCCGGCGCGCGTGGCTCCGCGTGCGCTGCGCCGCCGGCGAGCTCGAGGTCGACAACCCGCTGGCGCCCCACACCGGCCACGAGCTGCGCTGGATCCGCGAGGGTGTGACCACCCGCGAGGAGGTGCCGGGGCGCACGACCTTCCACCACCAGCTCGAGGCCTTCGTCGCCGCGATCACGAACCGAGAGCCCTTGCCTACCGGGGGCGACGACGCGATCGCGACCCTCGACGTGCTCGACGCCGCCTACCGGGCCGCCGGGCTGCCCCTGCGCGGCGAGGCGCGCTGAGCCCTGGACGCGCCCCCGCGGGCGTGGCTATCGTGCCCCCATGAAGCGCTGGCGCACCTCCGACGGCGGCACCCTCGCCGAGGGGGCCGACGGCTGCTTTCACCTCCTCGACTCCGCGGGGGCGGTCAGCCGCGACTACCGTCCGCGGATCGACTCGGTGGAGGACTCGCTCTACACCACGATCCACCTCGTCGTGGACGACGCGCTGGTCGAGCGCATGGCCGTCGACACCGACGCCGTCTCGCGCACGGAAGAGCGCCGCGAGCTCGAGGGGCTGACACCGCTGGGGCCCGACGACTCCCCGACCCCGGCCGAGGTGGACGCCGCCCTCGCCGCCCGCGCCGAGAAGCAGGGGCAGGCCGCGGCCAAGCGCAGGAGTCGGATCGAGGCGCTGACCCGCGCCCCCTCCGACGCGCTCCCGGAGCTCGAGGCCCCGCGCTACGCCCTCGCCAAGCGCGTCGTCGAATACAGCGACGACATAGCCAAGACCCTGTTGCTCGTGCTCAGCGACCTCGCCGAGCTCTACGACGAGCTCGACGGCCAGGCCGACGCCCAGGCCCGGGTGCAGACCGCCGCCGACGAGCTGGCCAGCGCGGCGAGGCTGGTCACCTTCAGCGGGAACAGCGAGGACTCCGCGACCCCGCTCTGCCCCCATGAGTTCGGCCCGACCCCCAGCACCCCCCAGGGCCCGCTGCTCCAGGAGCTGGTCGAGCCGCTGGCCCAGCTCGCGGGGACCGCCGAGGCCGACCTCCTCGAGCGCCTGGAGCAGCTGCAGCGCGAGGTCGTGTTCCACGCGGACGTGCAGTATCAATTCGACGCGCTCCACACCATGCGCGCCTTCCTCCGCGCCGCGACGCGGATCGCCCGGGCCGCGCCGCACGTGGCCGCCGCCAGTTTGCGGGTGGGCAGGCCCTAGCGGCCCGCTGCAGCAGCCCTGACAGGGCGCGACGAGGTCCAGCAACCTCAGGGGGGGACCGACGAGCAACGCGGCCCAGGGCTGCTTCAGCGGGCTAGCGCCTTCAGCCCGTTGGGGGTGAGACCGAGCAGCTTCGCTGCGAGGTCGAGGGGGCCTCGGAGAGGCCCCCTGAGACTAGACCAGCGCGTTCAGCAGGGCTTTGTCGAAGGGCGCGAGCTCGCGCCAGCTGCGGTCGCGGACCACCTGCACCCAGTCCGGGTTGGCGATCAGCGCCCGCCCCACGGCCAGCAGGTCGGCCTCCCCGCGCTCGAGCAGCTCCAGGGCAGGCGCCGGGTCGCGGACGACGTCTCGCTCCTCGCCGTAGGCGCGGTCCATGGTCAAGGTCACCGAGACCTTGCCCACGGCGATCACGGGCAGCCCCGAGAGCCGGCGCGCCCAGCCGGCGAGGGTCGTCTCGTCCACCTCGGGGAACCCCGGCGCCGTCGCGTCGCGGGTGCTGACGTGGAGGATATCCACCCCGGCGTCCCTCAGCGCCTCGACCCACTCGCCGAGCTCGTCGGGGGTCCGCCACTTGAGCTCGGCGTAGTCGTCGAGCCGCCACTGGCTGAAGCGGTAGATCACGGGGAACCCCGGCCCCACCGCCGCGCGCACCGCGCGCGCGACCTCCAGCGGAAAGCGCATGCGCGCCGCGGGGCTGCCCCCGAAGGCGTCGCTGCGCAGGTTGGTCGCGGGGCTGAGGAACGAGTCGAGCAGGTAGCCGTGGGCCCCGTGGATCTCGAGGGCGTCGCAGCCGATCGCCTTGGCGGCCGCCGCCGCGCGCTCGTAAGCCTCGAGCACCTGCCTGAAATCCGCGGCCTGCATGGCCCGCACCGGCGGGTTGGCGCGCCCCTCGCGCGGCGTGGGCGCGCCGGCGCTGGGCCCGATCGGGTCGGCGGAGCGCCGCCCGCAGTGCCAGAGCTGGGGCGCGAACGCCCCGCCGGCGGCGTGGACGGCCTCGACCACCGTCTGCCAGGCCGCGTGCTGCGCGGGGGTCTCGAAGCGAGGAACCGTGAGTGTGTCGTAGGCGTGCAGCGAGTCGATCCCGGTGCCCTCGCTCACGATCAGGCCCACCTCGTGCTCGGCCCGGCGGGCGTAGTAGCCGCGTATCGCGTCGGTGACCAGCCCGTCTTCGCCGGCCATGCGGCGGGTCATGGGGGCCATCACGATCCGATTGCGCAGCTCCAGCGCGCCCAGGCTCAGGGGTTCGAACGCCGCCCAGCTCATTGGAACGAGAACTCGAAGGCGCGGAAGCGCCCGGTCGCGGTGCCCAGTACGAACACCCCCACGGCAGCCTCGGTGTCGACCACGCCCCCGAGGAGCATCCGCTGCTGCCCGTTGACGAACACCGCCAGGCCCCGCTTGGTTTCGCGCACGGCGAAGCGCTGAGGGCCCGACCCCACCGAGCTCCGCATGCGGTCCTCGAGCCCCTTGGGGGTGCGGTGGGCGACGAAGGCCTCCCCCTCGGAGCTGACCCCGATCAGGTAGTAGTCCTTGCGCTGCAGCGACCCGTAGAGCAGCCCTGCCTGACCCTTGCTCCCCTTGCACGACACACTGACCGACGCGTCGAGGGCCCGGGGCTGCTTCCGCGAGAGGTAGAAGTAGTGGAGGACCCCCGGGCTGGGGTCGCGGGACTGCAGCTCGACGAACCCGTCGAGCGCCGGCTCGATCCGCCACCCGTCGCGCCCGTCGCGCACGGTCTGCGCGAGGGCGCCGAGGGTCTGCAGCCCACTCGAGCGGCTCGGGGGAGCGGGCTGCGGCACGATCTGAACGTCCGGCTGGGGCTCCACCGGAGCAGGCCGCTCGGGCTGTGGCCTGTCCGGCACGTAATCTGGGATCGTCTCCGGCACGGGGTCCGGCTGCAGCGCGGGGACCGGAGTCGCCTGAGCCGCAGACTCCGGCGGTCGGAACACGACCTTCAGCGCGACCAGGACCACGATCACCCCGATCAGCACGAGCCCCAGGACCGCGAGCACCACCGAGCTGGTGTCCTGCTTCATGGACTCCAGCCTAGCGCCCCCGGAGGCCGGGCGCAGGGTCTCTCGAGCCCCCCGGCCACCGATTCCTCCCGCACCGCTCCCCGATCTCATCGCGCTCTGCTATACCCTCAGTCCCCACGCGCGGGAGGACCCATGACCGTACGGATCGGCTTCCACGGCTTCGGCCGGATCGGCCGCAATATCTTTCGCGTCCTCTACGGACGCCCCGGCTTCGACGTGCGCGTCGTGGCCGACGTCGCCGAGCCGGAGAGCCTGGTCTACCTGCTGAACTACGACTCGATCCACGGCAAGTTCCCCGAAGAGGTGACCGTCGGCTCGGGGCATATGTTCGTCGGCGGCAAGGCCGTCCCGCTGATCTACAGCAAGGAGCCGGGCGACGTGAGCTGGCGCGACTACGACGTCGATATCGTGGTCGAGGCCAGCGGCGTCTACCGCAGCAAGGGGAAGCTCGAGAACCACCTCGCGGCCGGCGCGCGGCGCGTGGTCCTGACCGTGCCGCCCGAGGGCGAGCTCGACCCGGTCTACTCGGTCGGGCTCAACGACCACCTGATCACCCGCGAGCAGAAGGTGATCTCCAACGCCAGCTGCACCTCCAACGCGCTGGGGCTGGTGCTCAAGATCCTCGACGAGTCGTTCGGGATCGAGCGCGCGTCCATGACCACGGTCCACGCCTACACCAACGAGCTGCGCCTGGCCGACGTGCCCCACCGCCAGCTGCGCCGCTCGCGCGCCGCGGCGGAGAACATCATTCCCTCCACGAGCTACTCGACCCGCGTGGTCGAGCACCTGCTGCCCTCCATGCAGGGCCGCCTGAGCGGCATGGCGCTCAACGTGCCCGTGCCCGACGGCTCGGTGATCGACCTCGTGACCCGCCTCAAGCGGAACGTGGCGCGCGAGGAGATCAACGGCGCCATGCGCAGCGCCGCGCGGAGCACCATGAAGGGCGTGCTCGAGTATTGCGAGCAGCCGGTGGTCAGCTCGGACGTGCGCGGCAACACCCACTCGGCGGTGTTCGACTCGCTGATGACCAAGGTCCTCGGCGGCGACATGGTCAAGACGGTGACCTGGTACGACAACGGCTGGGGCTACGCGAACCGCGTGGTCGACCTGATGGAACGCATGGCGGCGACGCTGTAGGAAGAGGACGACCATGATCAAGCTGGCAATCAACGGCTTCGGACGGATCGGTCGCTGCGTCTACCGCGTGGCCCGCGAGCGCCCCGACGTGACGATCGTCGGGATCAACGACCTCGCCGACCCCAAGGCGCTGGCCTACCTGCTGAAGTACGACACCGTCATGGGCCGCCTGGGCACCGACGTGACCCTGAAGGACGGGGTGCTCGAGGTCGACGGCGAGCAGGCGCGCATGCTCAGCGAGCGCGACCCGGCCCAGCTCCCCTGGAAGGAGCTCGGCGTCGACGTGGTGATCGAGGCCACCGGCGTGTTCAAGAAGCGGGCCCAGCTCGAGAAGCACCTCCAGGCCGGCGCCCCGCGGGTGATCCTCACCGTCCCCCCCGCCGAGCCGCTCGACGCCACGGTCGTGCTGGGGGTCAACGAGCAGGACCTGCAGCCGGGCATGCAGCTCATGTCCAACGCCTCGTGCACGACCAACTGCCTGGCCCCGATCGCCAAGGTGATCAACGACGCCTTCGGGATCGAGAAGGGGCTAATGACCACGGTCCACGCCTACACCAACGACCAGCGCCTGGCCGAGGTCGCCAACCACAAGGACGTGCGCCGCTCCCGCGCCGCGGCGGAGAACATCATTCCGACCACCACCGGCGCCGCGATCGCGGTGGGCAAGGTGCTCCCCGAGCTCGACGGCAAGCTCGACGGCGTGGCCATGCGCGTGCCGATCCCCGACGGCTCGACGGTGGACCTCGTGGTCGAGCTCCAGCGCGACGTGACCCGCGAAGAGGTCAACGAGGCCATGCGCGCGGCGGCCGAAGGCCCCATGCAGGGGATCCTCGAGTACTGCACCGAGCCCGTCGTCAGCTCGGACATCATCGGCAACCCGCACTCCTCGATCTTCGACGCCGAGCTGACCCAGGTCACCGGCAAGCGCATGCTGCGCGTGGTGTCGTGGTACGACAACGAGTGGGGCTACTCCAACCGCGTCGTCGACCTCGCGCAGAAGATCACCACGTAGGGGAGAGGGCGGGGATAAACCCCGCCCCTACAGGGCTGCTCCAACGTGTAGGGGCGGGGTTTATCCCCGCCCGCGCTCACTCGACCGCGTTCGCCAACCCCACCGTCGCCGGACCCGCCGCGGCTTCGATCGCCGTGGGCTCGTCGTCGGCCGCCGCGGCCGCGGCCGGCTCCTCGTCGGCTGCCACGACCGCCGCCGGCTCCTCGGGGGCGAACTCGGGGGTCGCCGGCGCCTCCGCCGTGACCGTCGCCGCCGGCGGCGCGGGCGGCGGCTGCCGCCGCTTGTCCTCCCGGGCCTTGAGCACCAGGATCGCCACCGTCGCCACCAACGCGACCCCGGCCAGCTGGCCAATCGCCTCGTGGATCCCCAGCTGCGCCGCGGCGAAGGTCCCCACCGCCATGCCCACGGCGAGGGT
>Ga0070729_10004143_pt1 | contig 16044 bp, 8 predicted proteins | sample tdDd472_FD_66725 | JGI IMG/M metagenome (GOLD analysis project Ga0070729, IMG submission 66725) | Marine sediment microbial communities from the Atlantic coast under amendment with organic carbon and nitrate - tdDd47.2 | ecosystem: Environmental > Aquatic > Marine > Coastal > Sediment | place... | reverse complement strand
CGATTGCAATAATGGTCAGTATTGGGAACTGAATAAAAAAAAGGAGCGACGGATATCCGTCGCTCCTGTTGCGGCTGTGTAAGGAGCCCGAGCGATTACCGGAGTTTCGTCTTATCAGGTCTGGTGCTGATAAAAAACGCGGAAAAATAATTTAGCCATGTATCCCGGAGATAATTTCATTTTCGTCAAAAAATCATTATACTTGATACTGGACGTATCACCACAATGAAGTTGCGCAGATTAAGGAACATATCATGGCCTTCACCCGTGACCCGAAAAACATGAGCCGCGAAGAACTGATAGCAGAGCTGCTTGAGTTGCGGCAGTCTGCCGGTGCGCAGCCGGATTCCGTATCGGTATATCAAAGCCTGACAGGTTTTCATTCTGAGTTGTTGGACGCTTTGCCCAGCCCGATATATGTGAAGGGGCGTGATGAGCGATATATTACCTGCAATGAAAGTTTTACAGAGTTTATGGGCATGTCCAAAGAGGAAATCATCGGCAAAACAGCCTTTGATATTGCGCCGGAGCATCTGGCAAAATCCTACAAATCAAATGACCGTCACTTGTTTGCCCATGGAGGAACGAGTGTTTTTCAGTCTCAGCTTCCCCATAAGAAAACCGAAATCCATGATGTTCTTTTTCATAAAACGGTTTTCCATGATGTGCGCGGGGATATTGCCGGGATCATCGGAATCTTTTACGACATCACTGAAGAGCTCGCCGTAAAAAACAAGCTTGAAGCCGAGCGTGGGCGATTCGAGCAGTTGTTTGACAATTTGCAAAACGGCGTATTGATTATCTCCCGCGAAAGCGAAGCCGCTGTCCTGAAAGTCGCTGCCATCAATGGCAGCTTACTGCGGTTGGACCAGCTTAAACGTGCTGATGTGGTACATGCTGATTTGTATGAAACGTTTTCATATCTTGATACAGAACAGTTTCACAGCGTTTTTTCAAAGGTCATGGAATCCGGTGAGTCTGAAATGCTCCCCTGGTATTTTTGCGAGAATGAAAGCATCTCCGGCTGGCGAGATCTGTATCTTTTCAGATTGTCTGATACCGAAATGGTGGTTTCATGCCGGGATGTAACCGGCCGCTATCAGGCGATGCAAAATATCAAGGAGAGTGAAGAACGCTTTGCTTTAGCGGTTAAAGGTTCCCATGATGGTATTTGGGACTGGAAATTGTCGTCGGATACTGTGTATGTAAGCCCGCAGTGGAAGGAGATATTAGGGTATTCCGATTCAGAAGTTCCTGGTGATATACTTGAGTGGAGAGATCGGATACACCCTGATGATGCCCCTGTTGTGTATGCGGAATTTATGGATGTTGTCCATGGGAAAAAGGACAGTCTGGCCTTGGAATACCGTATGATCAATACCTCCGGCGAATACATTTGGGTGTTAACCAAAGGTGCGTCTGTTAAGGATGAAGCAGGCAAGGTTGTGCGCATCACCGGAAGTATGTCGGACCTCACCGAACGCAAGCAGCTGGAAGAAGCACTCAGGCGCAAAGAAGCGTTTTACCGCAATATATTCAACAATGCCGATGTAGGTATTTTTCGCACAAGTATCGGAGATGGTCTGGTACTGGAGGCTAACCAGCGTATGGCTAATATGCTGGGATACGACACTCCTTCGGAGATGGTCAATTCCATATCCTCTGAGCAATCAATCTGGAGACGTGGAGATGACAGGAGTAAGAGAATTGCCTCGGGTATTGATGACGCAGGCAGATTCAACGCCGCGGAAGTAGAAGTCGTAACCAAAGACGGGCTGGTTCGGTGGCACAGATATTCCGGCCGGGTGCTGAAGGATATGGGATATATTGAAGGCGTCGCCATAGATATTACTGAAGAAAAACTGCTGACCGAAAACCTTGGCAGGCAAACGGAACTGCTTACCAATGTACTCATCACGGTACCCCATTTCATTTTCTGGAAAAACCTGCAGGGAGTTTATAAGGGGGCTAACGATGTGTATGCCCAAAGGCTGGGCCTGAGAAGCCATAAAGAACTCCTTGGTAAAACGGATTACGATGTGCTTCCAAAAGAAATTGCAGAGTATTTTGCCGATCTCGACAAGAATATCATTGCATCCGGGCAGCCGCTTATCAATCACGAAGAAACAACTGTATTGCCAAATGGTAATACCTCCACGGTACTAACGAGCAAAGTTCCTTTGCGGGATTCACAGGGAAACATTATCGGTATATTGGGTATTTTTACTGATATCACCGACCGTAAACGCATGGAGCAGGAACTTCGGGAGCGGGAAGAAATGTTCCGGATTATCGGTGAAGGTGCCCAGGACGGCATTGTCATGCTCAATGAAGAAGGCCGGATAAACTTCTGGAACGAGGGGGCCAGGAAAATATTTGGGTATAGCAGTGATGAGGCGCTGGGGCGAAGCGTGGATGAGTTGATTGTGCCGGAGGATGTGCGGGGCACCCATGCAGAAAAGTACGCAGTATTCAGCAAAACCGGTAACGGACCGGTGCTGAACAATACGGTTGAACAGTTTGCCCTCCATAAAAATGGTCATACATTTCCGGTGGAGCTTTCCGTCTCATCGGTGCAGCGGGACAACCAATGGCATGCTATCGGTATCATAAGGGACATTACCGAGCGCTATAAAACGGTTCAGGAACTGCAGTATACCAGCTATCATGATGCGTTAACCGAACTGTACAACCGGGCTTATTTTGACATGAAGGGTCAGGAACTTGATGAGCCATTTGGCGTGGTGGTGTGTGATGTGGATGGCCTGAAACTAATCAATGATAATCTTGGTCATGATGTTGGCGATGAATTGCTGAAGGCCACGGCTGACGTTTTAAAAAATTGTTTCAGAGAACGGGATATCATTGCCCGTATCGGTGGTGACGAATTTGCGGTGTTGCTAACAAAAATAGCGACTCCTGCGGTTTGTATGGTTGAACAGCGTCTTGTACAGGCCATCGCCGTCTATACGCAGAAAGAAAATGCTTTGCCTCTCCATATTTCCATTGGTTGTTCTTTGCAGATGAACCCGGAGGCTGGACTGGAATCTGCATTTCAGGAGGCCGACGAGAAAATGTATGCCTATAAAAAAGAGCGCAAAGCCAGGGTGCAGGCCCTTATTAAAGAGTATATCGCCTCAAAAAAATCGTAAGATTGACACCACCTGATGTTAGTACATGTCGATGACCTCCACACTAATCAATATCGTGACAAATTCGCTGCTTAGTTCAATGGTTTGGTTTGAAAGCTCAATCTGACCATTGTAGCTGATGAGTTCCAGATTCGGATTTATCAGCCATTCGGCCAAACCAAAGCGATCATACTGATCCGCCTCAAGAACCTTCATATCAACATGCAATTCGGTCATCTCGTCCAGAACCGGGCCTTCGAAGATCGGCAGGGCAGGTTGCAGTACCTGCGACATATCCTGTACAAGCAGGTGCGGTGTCCGGTAGTCAATCTGGTCGTCATGCACCAGAACATCCCTGCCAAAGGTCTCAAGAACGTATGGGTTAAACCGAACCTTGCTGGTGACAACAACCTCCGCCGGGGCAGTGCCGTGTTCCCCGTCAAAGGCTGCGTGGCTTTCACGGTCATCCCACAGGCGTATTTCATGCAGGCGAATACGGACTTTGCGACGGTGGAAGGTATTGGCGGTCATCAGCAGGGCCACGCCGTCGGTTTCCGGGTTGGTCATGTGATCCACATACAGATAGGTATGGGTAGGCTGCACTTCCTGCTCATTGGGTGCCACAAAGGCGACACCGGGTTTCTGATAATGAAAGAAGGTGTCAAAGCTGTACATGATGCCGTCGTTAGGCTCTTTGGTGGGGTTGCTGATTTCCAGCAGTTCAATGTTCAGGGCTTCCGCAATATGGGTGTCACATGAAGCGGTGTGATGCATAATCATATTGCCAAACAGGGGATTGTTGCCCTGATACAGGTTGTGGTCCCAGGTGGCAACATGATCCATGACATAATCCGGGTTCATAATGACAAAGTCCGCAAGGGCAAGCCCAAACAATTCAGCGGTATCCCGCACCGTTGGATTATCATAGAGCCGGGCAAGGCGGGCTCCTGCAATGACACCGGCGCTGGTGGTCCAGCGAACGAAGCGGTTTTCAGAAGCCAGGCCTTCCAGGTCGTGTTCAATCATATTGCGGGTCACCAGACAGCCCATGGAATGGCAGGTAAGGTTCACATGAGTTGCCCCGGATACATCCAGTTTGTGCCGGATGAATTTTGCAAGGATCAGTGAGTACCGGTCAAGGGATTCGATTCCCTCCCATGAGTATTGCTCGATTTCCTGAATATCATCATCTGTAAACCATGGGGCGGGTACGCCTCCGTAATACTCGATTTTCGCCAGATGATTTGGCTGGCTTTCTCCCTGGGGGGTATTGCCGCAGGGAAGATTCATGCCATAGGTGGAGAATTCTCCAAGAACACCAGAGCAGCTTCGGGTATCACCATAGACCATGGATTCAATTTCGCTGGCGCTTTTATTATAGAAGCCGTGGACCCAGACGGTAATGGTGGTGTTGTTTTCAAAGTCTTTTTCTCCGGTCATTACCGGAGGTTCTCCGCAGTCGGCAGGGCACTGTTCCGCTGTTTCGCAGGGATCGCAAATATTGTTTCCGCAATCGACCCACCTATCGGGGTTAAGCACCGGGCCAACACATGCACCGGCAATGCACATGCCGCCGGGGCAGGTGGAGGGGTCTGTAACATCGCAGGAGTAGTCAAAGGGGTCATTGGTTATGCACTCCTGTTCCGTTTCCTGTTCTTCCTCCGGCTCAATTTCGGGTTCATCGTCTGCTTCTGCATCTGCTTCGGATTCCATGTCCTCCTCAGCTTCGTTTTCCGGTTCCAGTTCAGCGGGGAGATCAGGTTCCGTATCTGCTTCCTGTTCTGCGGATTGTTCCAGCTCTTCGGGGGATTCCCCGGCGGCCTCGGCGTCTTCTTCCATATCTCTGTCAATGATCGGCTCTGTATCCCCATCAATGACAATGGAGCTGTTGCCTCCGGCGCATGCCATAATGGCTGCACAGAAAACAGTGATTACCGTGAGACTGAACAGGGAAGTTATGCGGGAAAATATCGCCATCAAAGCCCTCCGATTCATACCTGAAACTGCATTATTATTTATTAGCAACAGTATGCCTGCTCCGCTGCCAATTGTCAATAGTGAATCCTTTTTCAAAATGGGGCAACTTATGATTAAGTGCTTTTAAACGGCACAATGAATGAGTTAAAGCGCAAAAAGTGCTTGCAATTTGAGTTGAAAATGATAAAAGATGCCTTGTGAGGCACTAATGAGTGAAGTTAAACCAAAAGGAGAGGGCAGATGAAAACGATGGATGCTGCAAAAGTTCTGGAAGCAATTGAGCGGGAAAAGATTACCGTTATACGGTTGTGGTTCACAGATATTTTAGGAAGCCTGAAGGGCTTTGCGGTTACCCCCCGGGAGCTGGAAGGGGCATTGAAAGAGGGCATGGGCTTTGATGGTTCTTCCATTGAAGGATTTGTCCGTATTGAGGAATCCGACCTTATCGCCATGCCGGACCCCTCAACGTTTCGTATCCTGCCCTGGAAGACCGCCGACGAGCGGGCAGCCAGCATGATCTGCGATATTTTCACCCCTGATGGCAAACCCTACGAAGGCGATCCCCGTTATGTGCTCAAGCGCATGATTAAAAAAGTTGCCGACATGGGATACACCTATTATGTCGGTCCTGAACTGGAGTATTTCTATTTCAAGGATCCCGCAGAGCCTGTTGCCCTGGATAGTGAAGGATACTTTGATTTCAACCATCATGATATCGGCACGGAAATGCGCCGCCGCACGGTCATGGAACTTGAAGAGCTTGGTATCAAGGTTGAGTACAGCCATCACGAAGTAGCACCGTCCCAGCATGAAATTGATCTGCGCTATCAGGAAGGTATGAGCATGGGGGATATCACTATGCTGTATCGTCTGGTGGTGCGTGAAGTCGCCCGTCGGTATGGGTATCACGCCACCTTTATGCCCAAGCCCATTTTTGGTGAAAACGGCAACGGTATGCATGTGCATCAGTCGTTGTTCAAGGGAAATCGCAACGCGTTTTACGATAAAAATGACGAGTATCATCTGTCATCGGTGGCAAAGTCCTATGTGGCGGGTATTCTTAAGCACTCTTCCGAAATCATTGCGGTTACCAACCAGTGGGTGAACTCCTACAAGCGTCTGGTGCCGGGCTACGAGGCTCCGGTGTATATTTCCTGGGGGCAGCGCAATCGGTCCACCCTTATCCGGGTGCCCATGTACAAGCCTGGTCATGAAGTGGCAACCCGCATAGAATTCCGGGCGCCGGACCCGGCCTGCAACCCGTATCTGACCTTTGCGGTATTGCTGGCCGCAGGCCTGAAAGGTGTTGAAGAAGGCTACGAGCTCATGGCTCCGGTGGAGGATGATATCTTCAAGATGTCCCCGGCACAGCGCCGCCGTCGTGGCATTCGCACCCTGCCGGGTGATCTGAACGAAGCCACCAACGTGTTGTCTCATTCAAAACTCATGCGGGAAACCCTGGGCGATCATATTTTCGAGACCTTTATTGCCAATAAGCGGGTTGAGTGGCAAAAATATCACACCCATGTCAGCCGCTATGAACTGGACACCTATTTGCCCAAACTCTGATATATCAAAGACCCTGTCCCGGTGTGCAATCCGGGGCGGGGTCTTTTCATAAAACCTTGTACAATTTCAGGGGATATGATAGTATTTCCAAAGAGCAGAAGAAGCCCTTATTTGTTTTTATGTAGTACGTTAAAAGTGTTTGGATGGTGATGAGTTCGCAACCTGGCAATGCGGCCAATCGTGTTCTAGGGTCGCGGTATGAACTGATGCAGGAGATTGCATCCGGGGGTATGGGTGCGGTGTATCGTTCCTTCGATCACCAACTCCAGAAAATTGTTGCGGTTAAAGTTCTGCTCAAAAACCTCAGCCGCAATAAAAAAGCTTTTGAAATGCTCCGTCGGGAGGCCAAGCTCTGCCTTGAACTGACCCACCCCAATATTGTCCGCCTCTACAATCTTGAAATAGCAGACGATGAAATTTTCCTTGTCATGGAATTTATTGACGGGGAAGATCTCTACGAAGTTCTTCGTAAACGCCGCACCATGTCGGTGGCGGAAATCCTGCCCCTTCTTCGAGCGTTGCTTAACGGTCTGGCCGCTGCTCATGCCGAAGGCGTGGTGCATCTGGATATCAAACCGGAAAATCTGATGCTTAAAAAGGACGGCACCCTTAAGGTTGCCGACTTTGGCATTGCCCGGATTTACTCCGAGTCCATGGACAGCCGTCTGCCTACTTCTTCAAAACGACGTGGCTCGCATATGGCGGGAACCATGCTGTATATGGCTCCGGAGCAATTTGTTGCTGGCAGCGAGATTGGTCCGGCAACGGATATCTATTCCACCGGCTGCGTGGTCTATGAAATGCTCGCCGGGTTGCCACCGTTTTATAACGATGGCGATGTGGTGAAGCGCAAGGTGGAAGAGGATGTGCCCCCACTGGTAAATCTGCCGCCGGGATTTGACGAAATTCTTCGTAAAATGCTCGCCCGCAATCCCGAGGAGCGGTTTCAAAGCGCCCGCGCGGTGTTGAATCAGCTTACCATTTATGAAGCCGGCGCCCGGGCTGAGGCGGTAGCCGCAGCCGAAACCCAGCCTATGTCAATTGTTTCACAGGTGGCGGGACGCTCCAAGACAACCGATGTTACCGGAAGAAACCTGGCAGATACCGAGATTGACTATCTGGAGCGTGACACCACATACATCACCGAGTCCATGTACCTGCGCAGGCGGAATTATATGGCTGGCATCCTGGTGGGCGTGTTTGCCGCTGCTTTGGCCATTGCGGTGTGGGCGCTGTTGCCAAAAGGGACCAGTGACGTTATTCCAAAGCAGGGTGCGGCCGGGGTTTCGCAGGAGGCTCCGGGGCGGGGACGTATTCAGGCGGTTATGAAAGCCCCTCCGATACTTATCCCCGGCGGAACATTTGTGATGGGCAACAAAGGCGGATATGCCGATGAAAAAGCCCATTCCGTTACCCTGTCCTCTTTTGCATTGTCGCGCTACGAGACCACCGTGGGACAATATGGGGAATGCGTAAAAGCCGGTCGCTGCACTCCTCCCGCCAAGGCGGCGGGGTGCTTTAACATTGCTTCGGAAAAGAATACCCTCAAACCGGTCAACTGTGTTTCCTGGAATCAGGCCCGGCAGTATTGCCTGTGGAAACAGGGTGATCTGCCAACCGAAGCACAGTGGGAATACGCCGCAAGGACATCAAAAACATATGGTTATCCTTGGGGGAATGCTGCTCCGGACTGCACGCGGACAGTGATTTTCGATGGCAAGAAACCCGGTTGCAGCCTGAATACGCCTTGGGCGGTGGGTTTGAAAAAGAAGGGTAATGCAAAACGGGGAATGGCTGATATGGTGGGCAATGTCAGCGAGTGGATACGGGACTGGTATTCCCCGAAAGCCTATTTAACCAAGTCTGTTACTGATCCTGCGGGGCCTTCCGGGGGTACCTTGCGGGTTATCAGAGGTGGCGGGTATAAAACGCCCAAAGCCAATCGCCTGCTCAAAGCCTACAGCCGTGACAAGCGCAAGCCCATTACCACAAGCCCGGATTTGGGCTTCCGGTGCGCCTTTCCAAAGAAAAAACAGCAACGCAAATAAGGGGAGTGTGGTGCGTCCCATGACGATGCGCCGAAGGTGGTGGGTTCTGCATTAAAATGCCATAAGGTAAGACAAAATGCGCTCGGGAATCCTGTGGGGCAGGGGAGTGCTATTCACGGGCCGCGAGGTGGATTTCACGGAACCAAAAGCATGCCGTTTTTATCTTGCAGGCACCCCCTTTTTGCTGCGTCAGTATCCCAAGGCTGCCCGGTGGAAGACCGGGCCAGGGGCCTTAGGGGTAGAATCTGATTATTGAATCTCCCGAACTGTGAAGCCCGGTGAGTGATTCAGAGCTGGTGGTGCCGGATATCAGCTGGTCATCGGTTCGGGGCTGGGACAGCACGATGTTGTCATTGGCATCGGTGCAGGGTTTGCCAAAGCTGAACCGTTCCACCTTTCGATAGGAATCCGATGTGGCATCGTTGCCAATGCGGGTAATTATCATGTTTTTGTCCTCAATATCAGCGGAGGACGCTATCATGTAGGCTTTGTCAAAGCTTGTCCAGTGCCACTTCAAAAACCACGGAGCCTCGGTATAGGGCTGCTTTACGCAGGATCTGCGGGATGCACTGATGCTGTATTCCGTGGCGGTGAGATCATAGACGCAGATATAGCGGCCTTTATCAATGCCTTCCGGGATAATCATGCTGAGGCCCAAAAACTCACCTTCATCCACAGTTTCGCCTTCATCCCAGCGGGAAACGGCCATGGATTCCACCCAAAGATCCGGGGAGCCCATATCCGGTTCCGGAGCCGCCACCAGCCTGCTTGCCTGATTTCCTTCATAGTCAAGGATAATCACCGTATTGATAACGTTAAGAAGGAGAAAGTTGCGGTATCCAACCGGCCGCAGCATGCCCGGCACATAGTCTTTTTCCATATCCAGATTGATCAGGCCCACGGTTTCAGGGTCTTCGCAGGTGGGGTTGGTCGTGGTCACAGAGCCACTTGCGGTAATGCTGATGTCGCAGCGCCGGATATTGAGCCGGGTGTACTCATTGTCTTCTCTGCTGATGATGAAAATGCCGCCATCGGATGTATCCCATTCGGGCATGGGAGGCGATGGAGCAAAGGCAAGCACTTCTTCATTGCTCAGATAGGGCAGGCGAATGCCGGTAAGCTTGTGGATGGCTGTTCCACCTCCCCGGGTACGGCGGTCCCGGCGGAATATTACCTCCCGTTGGGCGTCAATGCCTTGCCCCGCCGAGTCAGTGGAGAAGGGGGTGATAACCGCATCGCTATAATCATTTTCGCGTTCAATTTGCGCAGACCATATCTGATGCTGATATTCCATGGTCGGGGCATCCGGTTCATCGGATTGCAGGTAATCGTCGCCTATGCGTCCGTTGTAAGCGGCCATGGCCGAAGTCAATCCGGCGGTGGCGCTTTTGAGACGATAGACATACAGCATGAAATTCGATGAACAGTCCATGACCATTCTTCCGTCCCAGTCCAGCAGATGGGTTGGCGGAAACTCTATATCGGTTTCTTCCAGTTCGTCTTCCGCATCGGTGGATTCTTCCAGATCTCCGTCAGTGTCGTCATCACCATCAGGGATGGTGTCAATGTCTGCGGTGTCTTCTTCTTCCCCTTCGGGGGTTATGTCCGTATCCTGATCCGGGTCCAGCATGTCAACATCTGCGTCACCATCGGTGGTATCCGGCGATGAGCTTGTGAAGGGATTGCAGGAGATCAGCAAAATGCTGAAAATGAATGTTACAATGATCGTGCGGAGGATTTCCATCGCGTCAGATCCTTTTGTTTCTTTGTTCATCTTCATTATGCAAACAGGCGTAAGGGAGACATTTTGCATAATATATCACGAAGCGAGCCGCCTGGTAAAGTTCATTCAGAAGGAATTATACGTTTCCATGCGGCCATATACAAGTCCGGTGGAAAATTTATTATGCAACGGCATATAAGTACCTTTTGGGGTGTGGGCGCGGTTTTGTGTGCGAATCGTTTTTTTTCGCTGTGGGGCCTCTGAAAACTCCCGACAAACATACACTATATATTGACTTGATCATGCGCATAAACTACAACCATATAGAATAAGGTGCAGGGTGTTCTGCACCTGCGAACGGCAGTATGGATGGATCTTGCAGGAATGGAGTCCACTGGCATGATGCGCACACGTATCCTTTCGACATTTGTTGTTTTAATGACTGCACTTTTTCTGGCGGCGTTTATTGGTTGCAGCGATGGCAGTGACGATGTTCCTGCCGATGGCGACACCGATGTGGTTGAAGCGGATTCGTCTGAAGATGGCGATATTGTTGATGAAGATGCAGAGCCTGAAGCCGTGGAAGAGCAGGAAGAAGAGACCGATGTCGTTGAGGAGGAAGAGGTTCAGGTGGATGGTGATGTCGAAGAAGCCGATCCCTGCGAACCGGTAAACGGAAGCAACAAATGCCGTAATTGCGGCAAATCCTGTGTCAATGCCGAAGATTGCGCACCGGGATACACCTGCATGTTCGGTGAATGCACCCGTACCTGCATCCCGGATACCGATGACCATGTGTACAACGATTGCGGCGATGGATTTGGCTGTCATCGTCTTGCCTACAAAATCGCCGGGTATGGATATATTGTGAATGATTACTATTGCGCCCGGGGTTCTGCGGTTGATTGCACCTCCGATGCCCAGTGCCGGGAAAACGATGAAATCTGCGGCGGGATCTGGCCGGTGGATGATCTGGATGGCGTTATGCCCTTGTGTCGTACCCCGGAACCCTGTGCCGCAGCATTTGGCGAAGCCTGCAACAATTCCGATAATCAGTGCGAAACCGGCTGGTGTTTGCTGAATTACCTGGATGGCTCCCAAACCTGTACCGCCATTTGCAGTCAGGATGCGGATTGTCCGGACGGATACCAGTGCCGGGATTACTATTTGTTCAATTATGGCAGTGATCTGCCGGATGTACTTCATGCCATGTGCATGCCCGCCAACCTGGGCATGGCCCTGGATGACAGCCATGTTCCCTGCTACCGGGATTCCATGTGTGAAGGGGACCAGAAGTGCATCGGCATGGGGCTTGGTATTTTCCCCGAAGAAATCGGTCCGTTCCACCGCTATTGTTCTTCCGAGACCGCCGGCGGTGCGGCCCTTGGCGAATCCTGCGACAATGACACTGTTTGCGCTTCCCAATTGTGCCTGGATGGTGTGTGCAGCCGTCCCTGCCGCGAGCTTGACAGCTGGGGTCTTGGCCTCAGCGATGGCACCTGCCCGGATACCATGCTGTGTACCCAACGGAAATTCTCCGTGGCCCCGGGGTCGAATCCGGGCGTGGATGTATGTCTTGAGATCGAGGGTTCCTGGACTGCCTGCGCTGCGGATGCGGATTGTGGCGAAGGGGAATTCTGCGGCGGATTGATGCTGAATACAGAAACAGATATCTATGAAGCGCACTGTGTCACACAGCGCGGAACCAAGCTGTTTGGGGAAACCTGCAAGCCCAATTCCACTGACGATAACAGAAGCTGCACCAATGGTCTGTGCCTCAAGGAGCAGAAAATCTGTACCGTGGCCTGTTCCACTACAGATGATACCTGCCCTGAAGGGTATCATTGCGGCGAAATCTTCCCCTTTGACGGTGATGCTGCCGCCCTGGTATGCGTGCCGGACGAGGTTGTTGACGGCGACGAAGATCTGGAACCGGAACTGGAAGAAGAGATTGAAGAAGAAGCCGTGCAGGAATATGAGGCAGAGATTGAGCCTGAATCCGAAATGGCGGAAGTGACGGAAAATGCTGAAGCGGAAGAGCCTGAAGTGGAAGCAGAGGCGGCGGAGTCGGTTGGGGAATAGCGTTAAAGAGTTTCAACATGAAGTGTCCCACAGTAAATTCGGAGTAGTACCTGATGATTTTCCCCTGTGAATATTGCCGAGCCCATTGTTCTGTTGGCGATCAAAATTTTGCGGAGCGCGACTATTTAAAAATTCGTTGCAAGCGTTGTGGACACAAATTTTACATTCAGACTCCTGATGCAGACCCAACCTCACGTCCCGATATCACGAGTAAATTTACTCCCCAGTTGCCCATTCCTTCATCCAACGAATGGTATTACGATGCCAATGGAGAAGCTATAGGGCCCCTGCCGCTGGATCATATCCAGAAGCAATTTGATGATAATGCCATAACGGCGGAGACCTATATCTGGACCGATGGCATGGAAGATTGGGTCAATCTTTCGTCACATAAGCATCTTTTTGGATACCTTTCACTTCACAAAGGCGAGGCGGGCACACCTTCCCGTTATGAAACCGATCAGGAAAGCCAGGAAGATATCGCAAGCCGTCTTCTTGCGGAAGAAGAAGCGCTTCGCGAAAAAGAAGAAGCAGAACGGCGCAAGCGCCGGGAAGAGCGGCTGAAGGCGAAGCAGGCTGAAGCAGAAGCCGAGGCCAAGCGTCAGGCTGAAGAGGAAGCGGCCCGCAAAGCAGCGGAAGCCAAAGCAGAAGCCAAACATCAGGCGGAAGAAGAAGCGGCCCGTAAAGCAGCAGAAGCTGAAGCAGAAGCCAAACGTCTGGCGGAAGAAGAAGCGGCCCGTAAAGCAGCGGAAGCTGAAGCGGAAGCCAAGCGTCAGGCGGAAGAAGAAGCGGCCCGCAAAGCAGCGGAAGCCAAAGCAGAAGCGAAACGTCAGGCGGAAGAAGAAGCGGCTCGTAAAGCGGCGGAAGCCAAAGCAGAAGCCAAACATCAGGCGGAAGAAGAAGCGGCCCGTAAAGCAGCAGAAGCTGAAGCGGAAGCCAAACGTCTGGCGGAAGAAGAAGCTGCCCGTAAAGCGGCGGAAGCTGAAGCAGAAGCCAAGCGTCAGGCGGAAGAAGAAGCTGCCCGTAAAGCAGCGGAAGCCGAAGCAGAAGCCAAGCGTCAGGCGGAAGAAGAAGCGGCCCGTAAAGCAGCTGAAGCCGAAGCCAAACGTCAGGCGGAAGAAGAAGCAGCCCGCAAAGCAGCGGAAGCTGAAGCAGAGGCGAAACGTCTGGCGGAAGAAGAAGCTGCCCGTAAAGCAGCGGAAGCCGAAGCAGAGGCTAAACGCAAAGCTGACGAAGCAGAAGCCCGGCGTCAGGCCGAAGAAGAGGCCGAGAAACTTGAGGCTGCGGCGGAAGCCAAACGGCTGGCAGAGGAAGAAGCACGCCGGGAAGCGGAAGCGGAAGCGGAACGGCTTGAAGCCGAGGCAGAAGCAAAGCAGAAGGCCAAAAAGAAAAAAGATAAACCCAAAACAGCCCCGGATCTGCCGGCGCTTGATGATATTCTGGAAAAAAGCGACATTCCCATTGAAGCTGACATTGTTGATAGCGATGTAAGCCTTGGGGATTTTGATATCACCAATATGTATACCCCCGCCGGGACCGCATTTCAGATGGAAGCGGTCGAAACCGAAGAAGTAAAACCGGCTGAGAAGAAAAAAGAAACGAAAAAGAAAAAGAAACGGCGTGGGAAGGCCAAAAAGGCGGCCAAAGCCCTTCAGGAATTAAAAGATACCGAGGTTGTTCCTCCTTCAGAAGTGCCCCGTGAGGAGACCACCCCAAAACAGGATATAGCAGATTTTATTGATCAGGAACTGGCAGCCATGGGTGAAGGCGAAGCGTCGCCCATGGATATTGCCGGTGAACCCCATGAAGCTGATGACGGCATTGATATCCAGGATCTTCCTGCCGAAGAGAATGAAGACTGGATGATCGCAGGGGCGGAAAAAGAAGAGCCTGCTGCAAAGAAGCCGGAAGGACGGGAAGCATTCCCTTCCGATATTTCTGCGGATGAACTGTTTGGCGATGACGACGACGATGATGTTCTTTCCGCGTTGGATGAACAACCGGATACGCAGGCGGCTGCCGGGGATGACGACGATTTTATCGAAGAAGATGCCGACGAGGCCTTTGATTCCCTGAAAATGCTTCAGCAGGACATGCCTGGTGTTAAGGTTAAGGACTTTCATGTTCAGGATGCTGATGATACCAAATACACTGCATCCAACATTGAAGCAGAGGACGCATTAAGCGAGATCGCCGGGCTGGCCGAAGATGTCATCGACGAAGATGTTGTTGAGGCTCAGGTTGTTAAACAGGAAGAAGAAGGCTTTGTGGATTCTGCCAAACAGGTGGAAGGCAAGGCCCTGGAAGCTACGGAACTGCTGGAGAAATCCGGTGTAACCGAGGCATCCAAGTCCAAACCCATGCTGTATGTCGGTATTGGGGCAGTGCTTATCGTGCTTTTGGTTGCAGGGCTTGCCATCAGCATGTCCGGTACCGGTGGCCCGAAAACCGAGGTCGATATGACCTATGAAGAGGCCGGTGCAACAGAGCAGAAACTGAGCCCCCAGGAGCGTCTGCGCCGCAAGATCAAAAAACAGGAAAGCAAAAAGAAGAGCGTGGCAACCGCAGAGCCCAAAAAAGAACAGAAGAAGGAAGAGTCAAAGAGCATTTTCAACCAATCCAAAAAACGTGCCAAAGAATCCATGGGTTCCAACGGATCATCGCTGGGTTCGTATTCGCTTGACAATGCAGGTTCCCTGGCAGATGCCAACACCACCCGTATCCTGAAGCCAACCAACGGAAACGGGAATGGCACACACGAGACCAAACACAAATCAACCGGCCGCGCCACCCTGAGCTCTCGGGTAATCCAAAGCGTGGTGAACGCCCAAACCGGAAGATTCAAGTATTGCTACGAGTCCTATCTGCGTGAATATGACAACGCGGGCGGACGTATGATTATACAGTTCTCAATCAAAGGAAACGGCAGAACATCCAAATTCCATGTCAGCAACAAGGAATTTAGGAAAACCTCTCTGGAACAATGTGTCAGACAGGTTGTGAAAATTCTGCGGTTCCCGAAGTTCGATGGACCGGCGATTCCGGTCAAGTACCCCCTGGATTTCCAAAGGATGAATTAACATGAAACACGCTGAACTTATCGAAACATGTGTCAAAGAACTGGCATTTTTGAATTGTACAACTGACAAACCCGCCCGTTTTAATAACCCCTGCCATCCGGCTGTGTCCGACCAAAAGGCCGACGCCATCATGCAGGATGCCGGAGCCATTGCAGAGGTCATTGACCATACGCTGCTTAAAGCCGATGGCACCCCTCAGCAGGTTGTGGCACTGTGCCGTGAAGCCCGGGATTACGGATTTTTCTCTGTCTGCGTCAACAGCATTTTTGTGCCCCTGGCAAAGAAGGAACTCGAAGGCTCCAATGTGGAGCTGGCGGTTGTGGTTGGATTCCCCCTGGGCGCCATGTCTCCCCAGGCCAAGGCCTTTGAGACCGCCTCTGCAGTGGGTCAGGGCGCTACTGAAGTCGATATGGTGATCCCGGTTGGTCTGTTGA
>Ga0070729_10004142_pt1 | contig 16049 bp, 9 predicted proteins | sample tdDd472_FD_66725 | JGI IMG/M metagenome (GOLD analysis project Ga0070729, IMG submission 66725) | Marine sediment microbial communities from the Atlantic coast under amendment with organic carbon and nitrate - tdDd47.2 | ecosystem: Environmental > Aquatic > Marine > Coastal > Sediment | place... | reverse complement strand
GTATACCGACCGCGTGGACGCCGCGATGGCGTTCTATGCGGCGGTGGCCGGGTGGACGTACCAGACCGACAACCACGGCGACGGCCCGTACTCGATGATCCACGACGGCACGGGGTTCTGCGGCGGCATGATGACCGTGCCCCACACCCCGCCCCACTGGCAGCCGTACGCCACGGTCGAAGACTGCGACGCCGCCACCGATCACGTGCGCGCGCTCGGTGGCGGAGTCGTCGTCGGGCCGATGGACGTGGGCGACGTCGGCCGCATGTCGATCGTCACCGACCCCACCGGCGGCGGGCACCTCGGCATCATCCGGCTGAACGACGAGGCGCCGCCGCGGGGGCGGGAGCCCCAGCACGGCGAGTTCGGCTGGCAGAGCCTGCTGACGAACGACCTCGCCGCGTCGGCGGCGTTCTGGTGCGCCCTGCTCGGCTGGACAGTCGACGATGCAGGCCCGCCGAACGCCGACGACCCGGTCGACCGCCGCTTCTTTCGCCGCGACGGCGTACCGGTCGCCGGCCTGCACGGCGCGCCGAAGTACCCGGGGCCGTCCCGCTGGCACGTCGCCATCGAGGTCGCCGACATCGAGGCGGCGCACGCGACGGCGCTGACCGGTGGTGCGTCCGAGGTGATGCCGGTGACACCACTGGGCCCGGACCGACGGTTCTTCGTGGTGACGGATCCGGTCGGCGCGATGATCTCGTTCTCGCAGGGCGGGTAGGCCGGCGCCGCTCGCGGTTCACGTGACCGAGAGCCCGCCGCCCACCGCCGCGACCGAGCCCGCGTGCACCTACGCCGAAGGGTCGACCGCGCTGAGCCCGCCAGCGTCGGCGCCGGCAACGACGGTGAGGTTGCCCTCGTCGCTGCTGACGGCGAGCCCGCCCGCTGCGCCCTTCGCGCACCGGTCCTGGATCTGCGCGATGGCCTGCTCGGCCACCCGGCGCAGTCCGCCGCGCCCGGACCAGCCGTCGGCGAGCTTCATCAACGGGGCCACCGCGCCCAGGTCGCCCCATCGGCCGAGGCCGCGCACGAGCACCTCGATGTCGTGGCGTTCGGCATCGCGCATCTCGGCGATGAGAAACGCCGTCAGCTCGGGCGTCCGTGCCATGCCGAGGATGTCGATCGCCTCATGGACGTGGTCGTCGCGAAGCAGCTGCCACCACAGTCCGCGCATGTCGGCGGCGAACGCGGCCCGGTCGTCGTCAGGCAGCGCGTCACCCACGCGCTCGACCAGCTCGCGCGTCGCGCGCACGAACCAGCCGAGGCCGATGCCGGGCATGGGAGTTCGCGCGATCGATGTGGTGGCGTCCATCAGGGGGCGAACGGCGCTTGCTTCGCCCTGCGCCGCGATCACGTCGACCATCGCGCGAACGGTCTTCGAGGGCACGGCACCGCCCGTTGAGAGAACGGCGCGCAGGTGCTCCGCTGCCCAGTCCGCTGCCGCGGGCCCGTTGCCGGCCACGAGCAGCTCGACGGCACGAGCCCGCACGTCGTCGTGGACCTGCGAGCCGGCGATGTCCCGCAGGGCCTCCGCCACGGGCACGGTGGCGATGGGCGCCCAACGCACGACCTCGGCGGCGTCGCGGGTGCGCGCGACGCGGTCGTTGGCGCGCACGATGACGGCAGGTTCGCGCCCCAGGGTGGCGACGATGCGGTCGCCCCACCATGCGCGGTCGTCACCACTGGCGTTCGCCTCGCGCGCCAGCACCCAGGCGATCACGGCGTCGGCGTCGCCGGTGTAGCACCGCACGAGGGCGGCCACGGTCTCTGCGCCACGCTCCGGCACAGGCACGGACCCATACGGCGCCGCCGTCCCCGAGATGCGAATGCGTGTGTCGAAGCGATGGACGGCGTACCCATCGAGGCGGTCGAAGAACCCGCGAACGCGAGCGTCGACGCTCTGCCCCGGCTCGAATCGCCCCTCGATGAACGGGACCTCGACCCGCACCATCGCGTTGTTGCTGTCGTTCGTGGCCGGCCGGTCCACGTAGTCGAACGAGGTGCCGTGCTGCAGCTGGACGTCGGCAAACGTGAACAGGCTGCCGTACTGATCCGCGTCGTCACCGTCGTCCACGCCCGACGCGATGAGGTTCATGCGCCGGTGGTTCGCCGCGCGCTCGATGAAGCGCCCGACGAGGGCGACGCCGACGATGACGGCGGGGATGACGACGGCGATCTCCATCGTCAGGGCAGGTAGCAGGTGACGTCCATCGACGTGAACGTGTTGTTGTCTTCGTCACACTCGTTCACGTCGCCGTCCGGGTCGACGGTCACGCGGATCTCCAGCGGCGCGTCTGCGTCCCGCGACAGCGGCACGTCCACCTCGAGGATCTCTTCGACGCCGGGCCCGAGCCGCGTCGTCGTCTCGGTGGTCACCCGCCCGATGCGCTCGTCGCCATCGTAGATGTCGATGCGCACCGGCAGCCCCGGCGACACGGCGAGCGCGCCTTCGTTGGCGACCAGCGTCACGACCTCGACCACGTCGAACGGGCACGACTCGGCCACACCGAGCGCGCTCGAGGCGACCATGTCCGGGGCATTGAACAACCCGGCCGGCTGCACGTTCTGCCGAAAGTTGTTGAGCCGCGGGTTCGACCAGTTCGGCTCGGGCAACGCAGGGATCGCGCCGCTCTCGGTGATGTTGGTGACCGAGTAGCCGTGCTGGTTCCAGATCCGCCGCGTCCGCACCCAGTTGTCGCTCGTGTCCGCCCACACGTCGATGCCTTCGCGGCCGCTGCGCGAGCCGTTCTCTGGGATGACGATCTCGGCGTTGCCGTCGTTGTCGACGTCCGCGATGACCGGCATCTCGATGCGCGTGTGGCTGCCGTGGGTCGCGTCCTCGAAGAGGATCGTCCCCGTCTGCCCGTCAAAGATGCGGAAGGTGGTTTCGTCGGCGTAGACCACCTCCGCGCGCCCGTCGCCCTCGAAGTCGAACACGCTCGACCCGGTTGCGCGGCTCGAACAGTCCTCGTTCACCTGCTTCCACAAAATACCGCGAGAATCGCACCCTGCAGGCACAGGGCTCACGTCACAGTCGAGGTCCGCGACCACGTAGTAGTCGGCGCTCGCCGTCCCGATCTCGGGCCGCCCGTCGCCGTCGAAGTCGGCCACCGTCGGCGGCCCGGACTCGTTGTAGCTGCACCCGCGGACCGGCAGCGGGATGCGGTGCGCGAGCGTGCCGTCGTGCTCGATGACGAACACCTCACCACGACGGATCGACACGACCTCGCCCTCTGGATCGTCGTCGAAGTTGCCGACCGCGTTGAACCCGTCACAGCCGATCGAGCTACCGCACCGGCTGTTCGACGTCGTGTACTCGTACGTCCACTCCACCGTGCCGTCCGGCGAGTACACGGTGTTGCCGGCGATGACCTCCTGGTCGCCGTCGAGGTCGATGTCGGCGACGGTACCGGACGGCCCGAGGAACGCGTTGATGCCGATGCCGCCCTCGCCCCCGGACGTGACGACGCCGTCCCACGCCAGCGACCCGTCCTCGCCGTTCAGGACGACGTTGCCGATGATGACCTCGGGCGCACCGTCGGCGTCGAGGTCGGCGAGCGACACGAGCGCGCCGCCGGTCGTGTGCGTCCCCCAGCGCGGATACGTGTCGTTGCGCCACAGCTCACGCCACGAGGCGCCGTCCGTGCCGACGCGGGTGAACGCCACGGTGCCGTTGGCCCGGGACCCGTCGTGCCCGATGGCGACGATCTCGGGGACGCCGTCGCCGTCGAGGTCGCCCGCCGCGAGCCCGCCGTCGTTGGTGACGGTGGACGACCCGATCGACGCAAGGGTGCGCATCGTCCCGTCCGGTTCACACTCACCGGACACGATGCGGATCGTCGACGGCTGCGTGCAGCATCCGCTGTCGAGGTTGTACGTGAGAAACACGATCTCGGGCACGTCGTCGGCGTCCGTGCGACCGTCCCCGTTGTCGTCGGTCAGGTTCACGACGATCGGCGTGGCGACGACGTGGTCCCGATTGCGGCTCTCGAGCCCGTCCGAGCGCCAGCGGCACGCGAGCTCGGGGGTGAACTCGCCGACCGGCGGGCGGTACTCGCACACCGGCAGCACCTCGTCCGGCAGGCAGAGGCCGGTATCGCGGTCGCAGAACTCGTCGAGCGCGCACTCCTCGGTGAACCGGCACGGCCCGCCGGGGGACAGGCACTCCTCGTCGCCCCAGCACACGTCGCCGACATCGCAGCAGAACGTGCCGCGGCCACAGGCGTCGCCCTCGCAGGTCAGCGTGCAGAAGCCCTCGACGCAGACGAAGTCGTCGTCGCAGCACGCGTCCGCGCATTCGTCGGACGGCGGCTCGTCCACAGCCTCGTCGCAGTCGTTGTCTGCCCCGTCGCACACCTCGTCGGCGTCGACGTGCGTGGTGTCGTCGAGGTCGTCGCAGTCACCCGCCCGGTCCGTCCAGCGCCCGGGCGGCGGCGCGCATCCGCGCTCGGGGTCCGAGTCGTCGTTGCCGTAGCCGTCGCCGTCCGCGTCGACCCACCACTCGATCTCGAGGTCCTCGTCGCCCTCGCAGCGAAGGGCGTCCGTGCCGTCACACACCTGGACGCCATCGAGGCACTCCCCGCACGGCGCGCCCAGTCCGGGGAGCGCGGTGCAGCCACCGCAGCCATTCTCGACGCAGCCCGTGTCGGCGTCCTCGCCACCGTCCGGGGCGGCATCGGCAGCGTCCGCCGCGTCCTCGTCGGCGTCCCCCGCGTCCGCGACATCGAGGTCGGCGTCGACGGCCCCATCGTCCGACACATCCGAGGCCGCGTCCTCACCGCCGGTGTCCGTCTCGGTCGCGTCGTCGGACGCATCGCCCCCGGCGTCGGCACCGGACGTGTCGCCACCGCCGGCCGCGTCGCCATCGGTGGCGTCCACACAATCGGACCCGGTGCAGATCGGATCCCCGCCGACGGAGGTCGACGAGGTCCCGCAGGCCGCCAGGGCCAACGCGAGAGATCCGGCGAAAACGATACGACGCATGACAGGCCCTGTGCGGTTCGATGCACGGACAGCGTACCGCGGCGCCACGCTTGCCAAAAGAGCGGTTGACGCCAGCCCGGGGGTCGATCAAGGGTGCTGCCGTTGGACCCAACCGAAGCCCGTCCTGGTAGCCCACTCGAGGTGAAGCCATGCGTAGTCGTCGTTTCGTGTTCGCCGTCGCCCTTCTCGCGACCGTCTTCTTTGCTGTGAGCGCCGAGGCCCAGCGCCGCGGCCGTGGCCTTGGCAACGCCCTGCGCGGTGCTGGCAACGCGGTCGGCGTCGAGATGCCGGGCGAGATCACCCGCTCGAACCTCACGCCGTCGCAGGTCGGCGACGCGTGGGCGCCGCTCGACGAAGAGAACCCGCTCACCGGCGACGACGCGATCGACTACGCGGTCACGCCGATGGACAACTACAGCCAGTTCTTCCTGTCGGTGGCGCGCCTGCAGGGCACGCTCGCCCTCGCGCAGAACACCGTCGACCTGCTCAACACGACGATCGACGAGACGCTGCCGGCCGTGTTCACCGGTGAGATCCTCACCGAGATCGCCCCCGACACCGACCTGTCGATGGAGGACCGCCGCGCCCTCTTCACGTCGCTGATCATGGGCAACTTCTCGGGCGCCCAGGGCATCGCCTCGGGCCTCACCGAGGACCGGTTCAACCAGCTTCGCGACAACTTCCACGCCGAGCACCCCGAGATCGAGACGCTGCGGACGTACATCCCGCTGTCCATCGAGGGCCTCACGAGCATCCCGGACCAGGCGAGCGGCCTCGTCTCGCAGGGCCAGGGCCTCGTCGGCTCGGCGTCGAGCGACTTCGCCGGCACGAACGCCATCCTGATCCCGGACATCACGTCGGAGCTTTCGACGTCGATGAACACGCTGTCGGAGATCCCCGGCGACGCGTCGGACCTGCTCTCGAGCCTGCGTGAGCTCGCCCGCTGATCCGCGGCCGACTCGCGAACGGGCGTCCGGTGCCATGCCGGGCGCCCGTTCTCGTTTTTGCTCGTGCGTGCGAACCGCTGACGCACCGTCGGTCACGATGTGCGGCAGCATCGGGCCACACGACCCGGGTGCGACAGCGGACTTGCCCCACGGCGTGACCAGGGTGCGACAGCTGCAGTGTAGCACCGCGATGTGCGGCAATGTGCGGCACAAAGTTGACCCGGACCCCGGGTCGTCCGAGCGTATCCGGGGGGCCTGCCCCCGCTTCGTACTCCTCGTCCCCATCGGCACATGCGCCGCATCGGACTGTCGACGTTCGTCGTCGTCGCCCTTCTCGCCTGCCCCGGACTCGTTTCGGCGGCCACGTTCACCGTCACCCGCACCGCCGACAGCGGCGCCGGGACCCTGCGCGCCGCGATCAACCTCGCCAACGCCACTCCCGGCGCCGACCGCATCGTGTTCGACATCCCGGACACCGACGCGGGCCTCGACCGCGCCGCAGGGGCGTGGGTCATTCGCCCGTCGACGGCCCTGCCCCGGGTGACCAGCCCGGTGCGGATCGACGCCTCGACCCAGCCGGGCTTCGTGAGCCGGCCTGTGGTCGAGCTGCGCGGCGACCGCGCGGGCAGCGGCGCCGCCGGGCTCGAGATCACCGCCGACACCTCGTCTGTGCGTGGCCTCGCCATCACGCGGTTCGGCGGCGACGGGGTCCTCGCCCGTGACGCCGAGGACGTGTCCGTCGTCGGCTGCTGGATCGGCCTCGCCCCCGGCGATGACGTGACGAGCGGCAATGGCGGCTCGGGCATCGTCGTCGACAACCTCGTCGGCGGCACGATCGGCGGCACCATCCCGACGACGCGAAACGTCATCAGCGGCAACGACAACGACGGCGTGCAGGTCCGCGGGTCCGGCTCGTCCGGCGTTCGCATCATCGGAAATCGCATCGGTACGTCCGCCGATGGCGCGTCCGCGCGGCCGAACGGCGACAATGGCGTGACCATCGACGGCGGGCGGGACCACGCGGTCGGCGAAGGCGACCCGGCATCCGGCAACACGATCTCGGGCAACGAAGAACACGGCATCGCCATCATCGGCGGCGCCAGTGACACGACGGTGCGCAGCAACCGCGTCGGGCTCGCGGCGGACGGCGTCTCGCCCCTCGGCAACGGCGGCGCGGGCATCCTCGTCTCGGACGCCGTGCGGACGCGCATCGGCGGGCCTGGCGACGGCTTGCCCGGCGGCGACGCCGAGGACGAGACCGATGAGGGCAACCTCGTGGCCGCGAATGGCGGTGACGGCATCAGCATCGAACGCGGCACCACTCTCGACACCGTCGTGCAGGGCAACTTCGTCGGATTCGGCACGTCGTCGGACCGGCCGCTCGGCAACGGCGGCGACGGCATCGCGGTCACGGACGCCGTCGACACCACGATCGGCGGCCCCATCGGCAGCCTCGGCAACGCGATCGCCCTCGCCGACGGCGACGGGATCCGCATCGAGGGTTCGGCCGAAGGCGTCGATGTCGTCGGCAATCTCATCGGCCTGCACCCGGTGACCGGCGAGGTGATCGGCAACGCCGGCGCCGGCGTCCGCGTGGTCGACGCGACCTCGGTGCGCGTCGGCGGCGACGACGCGACCGTCCGCAACGTGATTCGCGGCAACGGCGATGCCGGCGTGCGCGTGCAGGCCGAGGCCGGCGCCGTGACCGTGCTCGACAACCAGTTCGACGCCAACGCCGGGCTCGGCATCGACCTCGGCGACGAGGGGTTCACGCCCAACGACGCCGGTGACGTGGACGCCGGGCCGAACGGGCTCGTGAACCACCCCCGCCTCGAGCGCGTCGTGTTTCGCGACCGCACCCTGACCGTGCGCGGCGCCGTCGGTGCGGGTCATCGCGTCGACGTCTGGCTCGTGCGCGAAGACGACGACAGCGGCGCCGGCGAGGGCTTCTTGCGCGTGGGATCGTTCGTCGAGGGCGACGGGGACGACCTCGCCGACGGTGAGGTGACCTACGACGACGCATCCGGCACCGACACCGCAGCCGCGTTCGCTGCGACGCTCACCCTGCCCGCCGCCATTGACGAGGGCGCCCGGTTCACGGCGACGGCCACGGACCTCGGCGAGAGCACGTCCGAGTTCGCGCGCAACGTGGGCGCCCTCGACCTCGATGGGGACGCCGACGACGACGGACTCACCACCGGCGACGAGATCGATCGCGGCACCGACCCCGAAGACCCGGACACCGACGGCGACGGCATCGACGACGGCACCGAGGTCAACGGCGAGAACCCGACCGACCCCCTCGACAGCGACTCCGACGACGACGGGCTCTGCGACGGCCCCGGCGGCGGCGATGGCTGCGATGGCGCCGAGGACGCAGACGCCGACGGTGTGCGCGACGACGACGAGACCGACCCGAACGATCCGGACACCGACGGCGACCGACTCCCCGACGGCACAGAGGTCGACTTCGACACCGACCCCCTCGACCCGGACACCGACGACGACGGGATCGACGACGGCACCGAGGTGAGCGGCCAGAACCCGACTGACCCCCTTGACCCGGACTCCGACGACGACCGCCTCTGCGACGGCCCCGGCGGCGATGCCGACTGCGAGGGCGGCGAAGACACGAACGCCAACGGGCGCATCGACGAGGGCGAGACCGACCCGAACACCGCCGATACCGACCGAGGCGGCGTCGACGACGGCACCGAGGTCATCGACAACTTCACCGACCCGCTCGACCCGTCCGACGACATCCCGATGGGCGGCGTGGACCGCGACCGCGACGGGCTGCCCGACGTCATGGAGACCGGCGGCCCCGACAGCACCGACCCCGACGATCCCGACACCGACGGCGACGGGCTCTGCGATGGCCCGCGCACGGTGGACGGCGTCTGCGTCGGTGGCGAGGACGTCGACGTGGACGGTGAACGCGACGAAGACGAGACCGATCCCCTCGACGCCGACACCGACGACGACTGCCTGCTCGACGGCGAAGAAGACACCCTCGGCACGGACCCGCTCGACGCCGACACCGACGACGACGGCGTCCTCGACGGCGTCGAGACCGGCTTCGATGGTGACGTGCATCCGGACTCGGACCCGACCATCTGCGTCCCGGACGCGGACCCGACCACGACGACGGACCCGACGGACCCGGACACCGACGACGGTGGCGCGACCGACGGCGACGAGGACCGCAACGGCGACGGCGCGGTGGACGACGGCGAGACGGACCCGAATGACCCGACCGACGACTGCCTCGACGCCCTCTGCCTGCCCGAGGGCGCCCGTGCACGCGGCGGCGCTGCGTTCGGATGCGCTTCGGCGGGGGACGACACGCCGTGCGGCGGCTGGCTCTTCGGGCTCGTGCTGCTCGGTTTCGTGGCACGTCGTCGCCGCCGCGACCTGCGCCGCATCGGTGCGGTCGCTGTCGTGCTCACGGTGCCCGCATTCGCGGCTCCGGTGCATGCCCAGGGCTTCGACGTGCAGCACTTCAGCCCGATGCCTGCCCAGCGAACCAGCTACCTGACGCTCGGGTCGGCGTTCACGCCGATCGCGGGGTCGTGGGAGGCGGGACTCGTCCTGCACCTCGCCGACGACCCGCTCGTCATCGTCGACGCCGACGGGGACCGCATCGCGCGCATCGTCTCGTCGCAGCTCGCCGCCGACCTCATCGGCTCGTTCGCCGTGCTCGACACGCTCGAGGTCGGCGTCGCGGTGCCGCTGATCCTGTCGCAGTCTGGAGAGCTCGGCGGGGATGCCGGGTTCGGCATCGGCGACCTGCGCCTCGTGCCCCGGTGGCAGGCGCTGTCGATTGCCGACGATCGCTTCGCCCTCGCCGTGATCGGCGACCTGCGCCTGCCCACCGGCGACGCGGACGCGTGGCAGGGGGGCGAGCTGCGCGGTGGCCTGCGCGTCGCTGCCGACCTGCGCGTCGCGGCCCACACCGTCGGCGCCAACCTCGGGTGGCAGGCACGCCCGGACGAATCGTTCGTCGGCGTGGGCGTCGACGACACGCTGCTCTGGGGCGTCGCGGCGAACGTGAAGCTGGCCCGACACTGGCGGCTCGTGCCCGAGATCAACGGGGCGGCCAGCGTGCTCGCCGACGGTGTGCGGTACGAAGACCTTCCGGTGGAGTTCGTGACCGCCGCGCGGTGGTTCGGGCTCGACGACCACCTGATGGTCGAGTTCGGCGCCGGCACCGGTCTCGTCGCCGGATTCGGTGCGCCGGACTGGCGCCTGCTCGCCGGCGTCACGTGGTCGCCCGCCCCGCCCGACACCGGTGGCGACGCGGACGCGGACGGCATCCCCGACGACGACGACCGCTGCCCGTACCACCCCGAGGACGAGGACGGCTTCGAGGACACCGACGGATGCCCCGACGAGGACAACGACGGGGACGGCATCCTCGACGTCGACGACCAGTGCCCGGGGCAGCCCGAGGACATCGACGGGTTCGAGGACACCGACGGATGCCCCGACGCCGACAACGACATGGACGGGTTCCTCGACCTCGCCGACGCCGCACCGAACGACCCCGAGGACTTCGACGGCTGGCAGGACGACGATGGCGCGCCGGAGCCGGACAACGACTTCGACGGCTTCGACGATGACGAGGACATGTGCCCCATCGAACCCGAGGTCCTCAACGGCTTCGAAGACGACGACGGGTGCCCCGACGAGGGCGGCCTCATCCTCGTGACCTGCGAGTCGATCGAGCTCGGCCAGCGGGTGTACTTCGCCACCGACAGCGACGTGATTCTCGCCGACTCGTTCGACATGCTCGAGCAGGTCGCCGGCGCCATGGCGATCGCCACGCACATCGAGCGGATCCGCATCGAAGGCCACGCCGACAGCCGCGGCACCCCCGAGTACAACCAGGACCTGTCCGAGCGTCGCGCGGCGTCGGTCCGGCGGTTCCTGATCGAACACGGCCTGTCGCCGGACCGCGTCGAGTCGGTCGGATACGGCGAGGCACGTCCGATCATCCCACACGACACCGAAGAGGCGTGGTCGCGCAACCGGCGCGTCGAGATCCTCATTGTCGAACAGTCCCGGTGCACGGCAGAGTGAGGGCGGCTCGGCCCCGCGCCGAGCCAGCCTGCGCCCTGCCCTGCACCCCGGACCCACCGTGGCTCGCATCGAGTTCTTCTTCGACGTCGCGTCCCCCTACACCTGGCTCGCCGTCGACCGCATCGTCGAGGTGGCCGAGTCCACCGGGGCCGAGCTCGTGTGGCGGCCGATGCTGCTGGGCGGCCTCTTCAAGACGGTGGGCAACACGATGCCCGCTGCGCTCGCCCCGCGGGGCGCGTGGATGCTCGCCGACCTCGGGCGCATCGCGACGCAGACCGGCACGCCGCTGCGGTTCCCGGCGAACTTCCCGCCGAACTCGCTGGGTGCGATGCGCGCCTGCGCCGGCGTGCCCGACGCTGCGCTGCCGGCGTTCGCCCGTGCGATCTTTCACGCCTACTGGTTCGACAACCTCGACCCGAGCGACCCGAGCACGCTGCGTGCTGCTGCCACCGAGGCCGGGCTCGATCCGGACGCGGTGCTCGCCAGCCTCGCTGACCCCGACGTGAAGGCGAAGCTGCGGGCCACGACCGACGAGGCGGCGAAGCGCGGCGCGTTCGGCGCGCCGACCTTCTTCGTGCAGCGCGACGATGGCGACGAGGCGATGTTCTGGGGGCAGGATCGGGTCGACCAGCTCACGTGGTACCTCGGCGCGAGCTGACGCACCGCCGAATCACGGTGAATCGCGGACCAGCACGAGCGCGGACTCCGCAGGCAGCGGGACGGTGAGGCTCCACGCCTCGGCGTCCCAGGGCACGGCGTCCGCAGGGATCGGGTCGAGCGGCTCGTGCGCCACATCGATCGCGCTCGAGTCGGCGACGACCCGCCAGACGCCGTCCGCAGGCACACCCACCCGGTACGACGGAAAGTCCGTCGCGCCGAGGTTCGTCACGACGAGCACCGGATCCGTCGAACCCCGCGCCCACGCGAGCACGCCCACGTCGGGATGCCGATGCACGAGGCGTACGGTGTCGCTCGTCAGGCCGCCGCACCCGTCACAACCGCCGGTGCGGGCGGTGATCAGATCCCGATGCAGCGCGACGACATCGGGCCGGTCCTCGGCGAGCGCAGGCGCGATCGGCGCGTCGTCGTGGAACGCCCCGCCCTGCCACCACTCCTGCCCCTGCAGCAGCATGGGCGTGCCGGGGCTCGCGAAGAGCCACACCGTCGCCATCGCGAGGCGGCGACGTACGGCATCCGGCGCGTCGGCCAGCGCGGGGTCCAGAGCGAGATCGTCGGGCAGTCGCACGTTGTGCGGCTCGCGCAAGAATCGGTTCAACCGCCCGGTCGTATCGTGGGACTCGAGGTAGATGACCCGCGCCGAACCGTCATCGATCACGTCCCACAGGCGATCGATGTCGCGCGCGCCCGGGTCCGCGAGCAGCAGGTCGCGCACGACGCCGTGCCATCGCGCGTCCCACTGCAGATCGAAGCCGAACCCGCCGTCGCGCACCGACGTCGTGATGCGCGCGTCGCCCTGCAGATCCTCGGCGATCCAGACGCCCCCGGGGCGAGCGGCGCGCAGCGCGTCCGTCGCCGCGCGCAGGACCGCCTCACCGGCGTCCCACGGCGCGGCCGGGGACCCGTCGACCGTGCGCACGTACACGGTCGCGTCAAAGCGGACGCCGTCGAAGCCGAGGGTCGTGACGTAGTGCGCGAGCTGCCGGGCCCACCAGTCGCGCACCGATGCGGGCGCGAACGCCGGGCGCGGCCCCCACGGGGTGTCCCGCACCTCCCACGGCGCGATCCACCCGCCCCCGCACGACTCGTCAGGCTCGGTGTCGACCCGACACAGCGGCGACTCGCTCGCGAGGTGGTTCATGACGAAGTCGGCGAGCACGGCGATGCGGCGGTCGTGCGCCGCGCGGGTCAGCGCGACGAGGCCGTCGAAGCCACCGTAGGTGCGCTCGACCGCGAACGGCCACGACGGGTTGTACCCCCAGCTGCGATCGCCCACGAACTCGTGCACCGGCATCATCGCGATGCCGTTCACGCCGAGCGACGCCAGCCACGGCAGCCCCTGCTCGATGCGCGTGAACCCCGACCCGTCATCTACGCCGCCCGGCGCACGGAACGTCCCCGGATGCACCTCGTAGAGCACGAGCCGCGCTGGGTCGACGTCGACCGCACCGGCCCCGGGATCCGTGCGATACACCGCGTCGTCCCAGTCGTTCACGAGCTGCAGCGCCGACGGATCCGCGAGCCATCGCTCGTCGCCGAGCCGACGGACGATGAAGCGCCACGCGTCGCCGTCGCGAGCCGGGACGTCGGCGCGCCACCACCCCTCGTCGTCGCGCTCCAGCGGGCGGCCGGGCACGACCCAGTCGTCGAACGAGGCGACGATCTCGACGGACTCGGCAAACGGCGCGTAGAGCGACACGGCCACGGGCGGCGTGGGTTCGGAATCGGCAGCGTCGGCCGCGTCCGCGGCGTCCGGCGTCGCGTCTACCGAAGCCGCATCGGCTGCGTCATCGTCCGCGTCGGCCCCGCTATCTCCACCCCCGACGTCGGTGGCGTCTGCGTCTTCGGGCGCGTCATCGACCGCATCGGCACCCGCATCGTCGGCCCCGCCATCGTCGCTCGGCCCCACATCGGTATTGACCGTCGCGTCCGCGGCGGCGACGTCATCCGGCACGGCGGTCGTCGCGTCACCACAGGCGACGACGAGCGCACAGCACAGAACGATGATCACGCGACCGGACACGGCGCCCCTCGACGACACACGGACCGGGACGATGAAAGACCCTGCTGACTTTCGCAACGAGATCCTCACCGCCACGTGGGCGGACGTGAAGCAGCACGCCGTGGACGGCGCCGTGGTCGTGGTCGACCCGCGGCTCGATCTCGCGACGGTCGCGCGCGCGGCCGCGAAGGATGACAAGCGCCGGTTCGAGCGGTGGCTCGCCGACGGGGGGTTGCGGCGGCCGACCGAGGTCGATCTCGCCGCGTGGTCCGCCACGCCCGACATCCCCGTGCGGTTCGCCATCGTGCGCCCGTGGGTGTTCGTCATCGAGCCGCGATCGGTGTAACACAATTTTGTCATACATTCGCATTGCACCCGTATGACAAGGTGCGTACGCTCTGTTCGTCGCCCGAACGGAGTGATGTATGACACGCAGAAAGGACCGGGTTCTCAACGCGCGCATTCCTGCGGAGCTCGACCGCGAGCTTCGAGAACAGGCGCGCCGACTCGACATGCCGGTGAGCCAGCTCGTGCGCGACGTCCTGTCGCGGACGGTCGACCTGCTCGGCAACCTGACCGGCAACGTCGAGACCCTCGTCGCCGGGCTCGCCGAGGACGTCGACGGGTTGCGCCGTGCCGGCGAGCCCGCCGCGGACGACGACGGCGATGCGCTGGACGACATCATCGGCTGGCAGCCGGTCGAGGCCCACCGCGCGACGACCTGTGCCCTCGACGGCGTCACCATCGAACGCGGCGAGCGGGCGTGGCTCGGGGTGCAGACCGACGGTTCCACCGGCCCGCTGATCGCCGATGCGACGATGGAGCGGCTGCGCGAGCCGCCGCCCTGGACGTGGTCCGAAATGAAGCTGCACCGCGCGGCGACCTGCGCGCACACCGGCGAGACGATCGAGCCCGGCGACACCGCCTGGTACCAGCCCGGCACGACCCCGATGACGATCATCTGCGACACCGCGCGCCGAGCGTTGCGCGGCGCCGCCAGCGCTGCGTCTCGCACGAAGGACGCCACCTCGACCGACGACGACGGAGCCGAAGCATGACCCGCACCTCTCACGACCTCTGGCAGTCCCTGCTCGCGTGGATCCGACGCCCGGACGTTCGCGACACCGCGGACCGCGTGCACGCCGAAGCCGCCCGTGTCGTCGGCGCCCTGATCACCTTCGCAGTGGCGATGGCGGCGATGTGGGCGATGGGCACGCTCACGCACGTCTGGCTGCTGGGCCCCTGAATCCGACGCGATTCGAGGCTCGAGCACGACAAATGCGCGGCGGGATAGATCGCCGGGCCCTGCTGTGCGTATCACGGGGTACCGCGCTCTCACCCGGTTCGCCCCATGCCCGCCTCTGCCGTCGCTCGCTTCGGCCTCGCCCTCACCGTCGGCGCTTCGTTCGCCGTCGCCTGGTCGACGTCCGACGCAGACCCGCCTGCCGCGGGCGATCCCGTCGCCGATCCTGCCCCCATCGAGGCCGAGGTGCTGCTGGAGCGCGTCGTGTTTGGCTCGACGCCGACGATGGCGTGGTCCGACGACGGCGCGTCGTTCGCCTGGGCGGCGGCGTACGACTACCACCTCGAGCAGACCCAGCCCGCCGACGCGCTCGGCATCTGGACCTGGACGACCGACGGCGCCGTGGCGCGCGTCGACGCCGAGGCGCGGTACCACCCGTTCTGGATGGGCGCCGAGCTGCTCTCGTCGTGCAGCACCTACGCCCTCTGCGCTCCGGGCGTGCGCGGCTACGCCGCCGACGGCACCACGCGGTCGCTGCTCGACGAGGGCGCGTGGACGATCGTTCGCCAGGGCGAAGCGGTGTACGCCGACGCGAGCTGGTCGGGTTGGGTGCGCATCGATCGCCCGGTCTCGCCGGTCGCGACCACGGCGGCGGGCCCGCCGACGATTGTGCCGGAGGGTACCGGAGCCGACACCGGGTGCCGCACGCACGCCGGCCGCCTCTATGTGTCGACGGATCCGGACCGGGGCCTCATCGCGACGTGGGGCGCGACCAGCCGCGTGCTGGACGAGGGGCGCGCGGCGCAGTGGCACCACCACACCGTGCAGGCGTGCCTGTCGCCGGACGGCCGACACGTCGCGTGGGCGCGGGTCGACGACCCGGTCACGGACCTGCGCGCGGCGACATGGACCCTGCGGGTGCTCGCCCTGCCCGATGCGCTGGTGGCGGAGGCGACGAGCGACGAGCCATACCAGGGCGCCGCGGTGGCCGCAGCGACGACGCCCCTGCGCCGGCTGACGCCCCGGGACGCGATCCGCTTCACCCTGCTCGGCAACACGCCGGTTCTCTCGTGGTCGCCCGACGGCCAGCGCCTGCTCTACAACGCGTCGTGGG